>ERZ772908.386-NODE-386-length-11000-cov-14.0104_pt1 | contig 11000 bp, 12 predicted proteins | sample MGYA00512121_ERZ772908 | MGnify/ENA primary metagenome ERZ772908 (study PRJEB29015, sample SAMEA2738084) | human oral metagenome | biome: human oral; feature: human-associated habitat; material: saliva | place: China | collected 2264 ... | reverse complement strand
AATTCTTCTGGGAATGAGTAAAGCCCATAAATTATCTCAAATAATTGAAGAAAAAATGTCCATTTTAGGCTTCTTTGTGATATAATGAAGTTTGGATAGTTCCAACTAAAAGGGCTATAAATAGATGTAAAGTGAAAACAAATAAAGAGAGAGGACTGGTGTAATGGCTAGAGACGGCTTTTTTACAGGTTTAGATATCGGTACTAGTTCAATAAAAGTATTGGTGGCAGAACATGTCAATGGAGAAATGAATGTAATTGGAGTCAGCAATGCGAAAAGTGCTGGCGTCAAAGATGGAATTATAGTAGATATCGAAGCTGCTTCAAATGCAATTAAAAATGCAATCAGCCAAGCTGAAGAAAAAGCAGGGATTTCAATCAATCTAGTCAATGTTGGGTTGCCTGCAAACTTACTACAAATCGAAGCAACTCAAGGAATGATTCCAGTCACAAGTGATTCGAAAGAAATCACAGATGCAGATGTTGAAAATGTTGTCAAATCTGCACTCACAAAAAGCATGACACCGGATCGTGAAGTAATCACCTTCATTCCTGAGGAATTCACGGTTGATGGTTTCCAAGGAATCCGCGATCCACGCGGAATGATGGGGATCCGACTTGAAATGCGTGGCCTTCTTTATACAGGACCTCGTACCATCTTGCACAATTTGCGTAAAACAGTTGAACGTGCAGGCTTACAAGTTGAAAACATCATCATTTCACCGCTTGCGATGATCAAAACAGTCTTGAATGAAGGCGAACGTGAATTCGGAGCAACGGTGATCGATATGGGTGGTGGCCAAACAACGGTGGCATCTGTTCGTAGCCAAGAACTTCAATTTACAAATATCTACCAAGAAGGTGGCGATTATGTTACCAAAGATATTTCTAAAGTATTGAAAACTTCTCAAAAATTGGCAGAAGGCTTGAAGTTCAACTATGGTGAAGCCTATGTACCATCTGCTGGAAACGAAGTCTTCCATGTAGAAGTCATCGGTGAAGTAGAGCCAGTTGAAGTGACTGAGAAGTACTTAGCTGAAATCATTTCAGCACGTATCAAACACATCTTTGAGCAAATCAAACAAGACCTTGAGAGAAGACATTTGTTGGACCTTCCTGGTGGTATTGTGATCATCGGTGGAGGTGCGATCCTTCCTGGTGTTGAAGAATTGGCTCAAGAAGTCTTTGGTGTAAATGTGAAATTGTTTGTTCCAAATCAAATTGGAATTCGCAATCCAGCTTTTGCCCATGTGATTAGCTTGTCTGAATATGCAGGCAATTTGACAGATGTGGATATTATTGCTCAAGCTGCGGTTCATGGAGACGAAGTCTTGCGTCAACAACCGATTCAATTTGATCGACCTGTGCAACCACAAGTACAACCACAACCTGCTGCTCCAGCACAACCGGTAGTACCTGCGTACAATGCTGAGAAGATTGAATCTCCAGTAGATGCTCAAGAAATTCCAGTAGCAAGCAATGATAGCAAAAAAGAACCAAAAACTACATTCACAGACCGAATGAAAAATTTGATCGGTAATATGTTTGATTAAGGAGTGTAAGTATTTATGACATTTTCATTTGACACAGCAGCGGCACAAGGTGCAGTAATTAAAGTAATCGGTGTCGGTGGCGGTGGCGGTAACGCCATCAATCGTATGATTGACGAAGGCGTTGCCGGTGTAGAATTCATCGCAGCTAATACAGATGTTCAAGCACTTTCAAGTGCTAAAGCTGAAACAGTTATCCAATTGGGTCCAAAATTGACTCGTGGATTGGGTGCTGGAGGTCAACCTGAAGTTGGTCGTAAGGCAGCTGAAGAAAGCGAAGAAGTGTTAACAGAAGCTTTGCAAGGTGCAGACATGGTCTTCATCACTGCAGGGATGGGTGGAGGATCTGGTACAGGTGCTGCACCAGTCATCGCTCGTATTGCTAAAGCAGTTGGTGCTTTGACAGTAGCGGTTGTCACTCGTCCATTCGGGTTTGAAGGTTCAAAACGTGGCAACTTCGCTATTGAAGGGATCAACGAACTTCGCGAACATGTAGATACATTGTTGATTATTTCTAATAACAACTTGCTTGAAATTGTAGACAAGAAGACACCGCTTCTTGAAGCTTTGAGTGAAGCAGATAACGTTCTTCGTCAAGGTGTTCAAGGGATCACTGACTTGATCACAAGTCCTGGATTGATCAACCTTGACTTTGCAGACGTGAAGACTGTTATGGAAAACAAAGGAAATGCCCTCATGGGTATTGGTGTTGGTAGCGGTGAAGAACGCGTTATCGAAGCGGCTCGTAAAGCCATTTACTCTCCACTTCTTGAAACTACAATTGATGGTGCAGAAGACGTGATCGTCAACGTAACAGGTGGTTTGGATATGACATTGATCGAAGCTGAAGAAGCTTCAGAAATTGTAAACCAAGCTGCAGGTCACGGAGTGAACATCTGGTTGGGTACATCTATTGATGAATCTCTTAAAGATGAAATCCGTGTGACGGTTGTTGCAACTGGTGTCCGTCAAGACAAGGTAGAACGCGTTAGCGGAATTGCTTCCTCACAACGTCCTTATAAAACAGGACCACGTGAACAACGCCCACAAGCTGCACCATTTGACCGTGAATTTGATTTGAAACAAGATGTTGAATTGCCAACAACTCCAAGTCGTCCAGCGGTAGAACCAAACCGTGGCTCAGCCTTTGGTGATTGGGATATTCGTCGTGAGAATATCGTTCGCCAAACTGAACCAACATCAACACATCAAGTTGAGCGTTACGTAGATTCATCTTCAGATGATGATGAATTGGAAACACCACCATTCTTCCGGAATCGTTAATCATGAATCTGGTAGAGAATGCTGATCTTGTTCGGCAACAAGTAGAAACAGCAAGAAACAAAGCTAACCGTCGAGATCAAGTTAATGTGATAGCTGTCACCAAGTATGTGGATGTTGCCACAACAGAAGCACTGGTGAAAACAGGTATCCAACATATCGGTGAAAATCGTGTCGATAAATTCCTAGAAAAGTATCAAGCTCTAAAAGAGTATGACCTCACTTGGCACTTGATTGGGAGCCTCCAACGGCGGAAAGTAAAAGACGTGATCAATCTCGTCGATTACTTTCATGCCTTGGATTCGGTGAAGCTGGCTCAAGAAATTCAAAAGCGAGCAGAACACCCGATCAAGTGTTTCCTCCAAGTGAACATTTCTGGTGAAGAAAGTAAGCATGGATTTGCACCCGATGAACTGGGTGATGTTTTAGCGGAAATCGCACAGCTGGACAAAATTGAAATTGTTGGTTTAATGACGATGGCTCCTTTTGAGGCTAGTCAAGAAGAGTTGCAGGATATTTTTTCAAAAACTCACCAACTTCAGAAACAACTAGAAAAGAAACAATTAAAAAATATGCCTTTTTCAGAACTAAGTATGGGTATGAGTCGTGACTTTGAAGTAGCCATTGCGAACGGAGCGACTTATGTTAGAATTGGGACATCATTTTTTAAATAGGAAAGAACTATGTCATTAAAAGATAAATTTAACAACTTTATTGACTACTTCACAGAAGACGGTGAAGAAGTAGAAGTTCGCGAGGCAAAAGCAGCTGGGGCGGAAACACAACCAGTTCCACAGCCACAGCCGACTCCTCAAGTGACTTCTCCACGTCCACAGATTAGTCAAAGAGAACCAGTAAAACCAAAACCGACTCCTGTCGCACCTGTTACGACTCCAGTGTCTACAGCGGCAGTGAAGGAACCTGTTTCAACAACGAAAAATACATCTGAAAATATTACTCGCTTGCATGAACGTCAACGTGAATTGGCTGCTAATCGTGCGAATACAGATGAAAAGATTACCATTGATGTACGCTATCCCCGCAAATACGAGGAAGCGACTGAAATTGTTGATCTATTACTATCTAATGAGAGTATCTTGATTGACTTCCAATATATGACTGAAGTACAAGCACGTCGTTGTTTAGATTATTTGGATGGGGCTCGTTATGTTTTAGCAGGAAATCTTCGTCGTGTTGCAAGTACCATGTACTTGTTGACTCCAATTAATGTAGTTGTTAACATTGAAGATATCCGCCTTCCAAATGATGTGGAAGTGACAGAATTTGACTATGATATGAAACGTAATCGTTAAGATGGTTATCTTTCAATACTTATCAAATATCATTCAAATCTATTCCATCATTCTTGTCATCTATGCCTTACTATCTTGGTTCCCTGGGGCACCTCAGAGTACTCTTGGACAAATGGTTCACCGCCTAGTTGAACCATTTTTGAGCCTTTTTAGAAAGTTACCATTGCAGTTTGGGGGCTTGGATTTTACAGTTCTGGTAGCACTTTTGGTCTTGAACTTGATGAATCAGTTGTTAGCCCGCTTGTTCCTACTTTTGATTGGATAGAATACGATGGGACAGACAGAGATTTACCAACATTTCAATCGCGAAGATCACGAATTCATTGATCGCTGTATTGAATTGTCTGAAAGAGTGGTGGAACGCTATTCTGTTGAGGTGACGGGTTTTTTAAACCCTCATCAGGTCACTATTTTACGAAATGTCGCGGCAAGCTACCAATTACAGGTCTTTGCTTCCAGTGATGAGCAGAAAATGGAGTATGCCAAGGTTATTGTTGCTCCGGATTATTACCAATTGGATCCAAGTGACTTTGATCTGGCCCTATTAGAAATGGTCTATGCTTCAAAATTTCATCACTTGACTCATTCCCAGGTACTGGGAACCATTGTTCACCAATTGGTTGTGGAGCGCAAGTCCTTTGGAGATATTCTGACGAGTGATGGAAAGATCCAAGTATTTGTTGAACAGCGTTTTGTTCACTATTTCATGGATCACATCCAGAAAATTTCTCGGGTACCTGTTAAGCTGAGGGAAGTTCCTCTCTCTGAACAAATGATCGTAGAGGAAGAAAGACAGCAGCGAGATATTCTCGTGTCGAGTTATCGGTTAGACAAGGTGATTGCTGGGACCTTCAAGCTTTCGCGCTCACAAGCTAGTCAGTTGATTAGTTCTGGTCTAGTGAAAGTTAACTATGCGACGACTTCCAATGTTAGCTATGCTGTAGGTCTGAATGATTTAGTCAGTGTTCGACGCTTTGGGCGTCTTAAAATTGTTTCTGAAAATGGTATTTCAAAGAGTGGAAAATATAAAGTAACTGTTGAAGTACTCTTAAGTAAAAAATGAGGAGGAGTTATGGCTCTTACTGCTTTAGAAATTAAAGATAAAACTTTTGGCGTTAAATTTAGAGGGTATGATGCGAACGAAGTAGAAGAATTTCTAGATATCGTTGTTCGCGATTATGAAGATCTTGTTCGTTTAAATCATGATCAAGAAGCAAAAATTCAAGCTCTTGAAGAACGCTTAAACTATTTTGATGAAATGAAAGATTCATTGAGTCAATCTGTTTTGATTGCACAAGATACTGCTGAACGTGTGAAACAAGCAGCTAACGAACGTTCTGAAAATATTGTTCGTCAAGCTGAACAAGATGCACAACACTTAGTGGATGAAGCAAAACAAAAAGCAAATGAAATCCTTCGTCATGCAACGGATAATGCCAAGAAGGTTGCCGTTGAAACAGAGGAATTGAAGAACAAGACACGCGTCTTCCATCAACGTTTGAAATCAACCATCGAAAGCCAATTGAGCATTATCGATACACCTGAATGGGATGAAATTCTTCGTCCAACAGCTATGTACATTCAAACAAGTGATGAAGCTTTCCGTGAAATTGTAGAGAAAGCTTTGGGTGAATCAGTTCACCATCATCATGCAGAAGATGATAACATTGATTTGACTCGTCAATTCTCTCCAGCAGAAATCGAAGAATTGCAAAAACGCATCGAAGCTGCTAATTTAGAATTGGGTGCAACACAAGCGTTTGAAGGTTTGAATGAAAAAGTTCAATCCGCTTTAGAAGAAGCAGAGCACGCTCGTCATGAAAATGAGGAAGTCTTTGAGGTTGAGGAAACTGTTCAACCAGAAGATGATGCAAATCGTGAATCTGTCAATATTTTATAATTTTGTAAAAACAGGTCCATTAATGATAGGTCTAGCGAGCAGATGATGGTGGAAGATCTGCACTCCCTCTTAATGGATGATCCTTTTACAGTATTCGTTCTGAACCCTTGAGTAAGAACGGACGTTTCCCTCGTTACGGGATGAGAGGAGAAGGTCGCTTGCGACTTCTCGAACAAAGGTGGTACCACGAGCAATCGTCCTTTTTAGGATGCTCGTGTTTTTTTATAGCTTTTAAATCAATAAGGAGACACAATGAAACTCAAAGAAACATTGAATCTTGGGAAAACAGCTTTTCCAATGCGGGCTGGGCTTCCAACGAAAGAACCAGTTTGGCAAAAAGAATGGGAAGATGCAAAATTGTATCAACGCCGTCAAGAGTTGAATGAAGGAAAACCGCATTTTACACTACATGATGGTCCTCCCTATGCTAACGGAAATATCCACGTAGGACATGCTATGAACAAGATCTCAAAAGATATCATCGTTCGTTCTAAGTCTATGTCAGGATTTTACGCTCCTTATATTCCAGGTTGGGATACCCATGGTTTGCCAATTGAGCAAGTCTTAGCCAAACAAGGTGTGAAACGTAAAGAAATGGACTTGGTTGAGTATTTGAAACTCTGCCGTGAATATGCGCTTTCTCAAGTAGATAAACAACGCGAAGACTTCAAACGCTTAGGTGTTTCAGGTGATTGGGATCATCCTTATGTCACCTTGACGCCTGACTATGAAGCAGCGCAGATCCGCGTCTTTGGTGAAATGGCCAATAAAGGCTATATCTACCGTGGGGCTAAGCCAGTTTACTGGTCTTGGTCTTCTGAATCAGCCCTCGCTGAAGCAGAGATTGAATACCATGATTTGGTATCAACGTCTCTTTACTATGCGAACAAGGTCAAAGATGGTAAGGGTGTCCTAGATACAGACACTTACATCGTTGTCTGGACAACAACTCCATTTACGGTTACAGCTTCTCGTGGATTGACGGTGGGTGCAGAGTTTGATTATGTCGTAGTGAAGCCTGCTGGATCTGACCGCAAGTACGTCGTAGCATCTGAACTCTTGCCAAGCCTTTCTGAAAAATTTGGTTGGGAAAATGCTGAAGTCCTTGCGACTTACCAAGGAAAAGAATTGAACCATATCGTTACAGAACACCCATGGGATCCTGAAGTGGATGAATTGGTGATCCTTGGTGAGCATGTAACCCTTGATTCAGGTACTGGTATCGTCCATACCGCTCCTGGTTTTGGTGAGGATGACTACAATGTAGGGATTGCCAATGGCCTCGAAGTTGCTGTTACTGTTAACGAACGAGGAATCATGATGGAGAATGCTGGCCCTGACTTTGCAGGTCAGTTCTATGACAAAGTTGTTCCAACGGTCATCGAAAAACTTGGTGATTTGCTTCTTGCTCAAGAAGAAATCTCTCACTCCTACCCATTTGACTGGCGGACGAAAAAACCAATCATCTGGCGTGCTGTGCCACAATGGTTTGCATCTGTATCAAAATTCCGCCAAGAAATCTTGGATGAAATTGAAAAAGTAAAATTCCACTCAGAATGGGGAAAAGTCCGTCTTTACAACATGATTCGTGACCGTGGTGACTGGGTCATCTCTCGTCAACGTGCCTGGGGTGTGCCTCTTCCAATCTTCTATGCTGAAGACGGCACACCAATCATGACAGCTGAAACCATCGAACATGTAGCGCAACTCTTTGAAGAGCACGGATCAATCGTTTGGTGGGAACGTGATGCCAAAGACCTCTTGCCAGAAGGATTCACCCATCCAGGTTCACCAAATGGTGAGTTTAAAAAAGAAACAGATATCATGGACGTTTGGTTTGACTCAGGTTCATCATGGAATGGGGTTGTGGTCAACCGTCCAGAACTCAAATACCCAGCTGATCTTTACCTAGAAGGTTCAGACCAATACCGTGGTTGGTTCAACTCATCACTGATCACATCTGTGGCTAACCACGGTGTAGCACCTTACAAACAAATCTTGTCACAAGGTTTTACCCTTGATGGTAAGGGTGAAAAGATGTCCAAATCTCTTGGAAATACTATTTTGCCTAGCGATGTTGAAAAGCAATTTGGTGCGGAAATTCTTCGCCTTTGGGTAACAAGTGTTGATTCAAGCAACGACGTACGTATCTCTATGGATATCTTGAGCCAAGTCTCTGAAACTTATCGTAAGATCCGTAACACGCTTCGTTTCTTGATTGCTAACACATCTGACTTTAACCCAGCTGAGGATGCAGTCGCTTACGAAGAACTTCGTTCTGTTGATAAGTACATGACCATCCGCTTTAACCAACTTGTTAAGACTATTCGTGACGCTTATGCAAACTTCGAGTTCTTGACAATCTATAAAGCCCTAGTGAACTTTATCAACGTTGATTTGTCTGCTTTCTACCTTGATTTTGCCAAAGATGTTGTCTACATCGAAGGAGCTAAATCACTTGAACGCCGTCAAATGCAAACTGTCTTCTATGATATTTTGGTGAAAATCACTAAACTCTTGACGCCAATTCTTCCTCACACTGCTGAAGAAATCTGGTCATACCTTGAGTTTGAAGCAGAGGATTTTGTTCAATTATCAGAATTGCCAGAAGCAGAAACGTTTGCCAACCAAGAAGAAATCTTGGATACTTGGTCAGCCTTCATGGACTTCCGTGGTCAAGCTCAAAAAGCCTTGGAAGAAGCACGTAATGAAAAAGTGATTGGTAAATCACTAGAAGCTCACTTGACAGTTTATCCAAATGAGGTGGTGAAAACACTTCTTGGAGCTGTTGATAGCAATGTCGCTCAACTCTTGATTGTTTCTGAGTTGACCATTGCAGAAGGTTTAGCTCCAGAAGGTGCAGTGGCCTTCGAAGATGTTGTCTTCACTGTTGAACGTGCAACTGGTGAAGTTTGTGATCGTTGCCGTCGTATCGATCCAAGCACAGCAGGACGTAGCTATAATGCAACTATCTGTGACCACTGTGCAAGCATCGTAGAAGAAAACTTTGCGGACGCAGTGGCAGAAGGATTTGAGGCTAAATAATAAGAAGTGAAAAATCGCAGGGAGAGAGTCTCCTTGCGATTTTTCAATAAAGAGGAACTGATGAGGTACCATAAAGAATTTAATCAACTAGAACTAAAAGAGTTTTACGAGATCGTTCAATTGCGCTTGGAGACCTTTGTCGTGGAACAGACAGGAATCTACAATGATCTTGACGCTGTTGATCTTAGAGCTCTTCACCTTTTTCATCACGATGAGAAAGGACACGTAGATGTCTATGCACGGATCTTTGAGACGGGATCGACGATTCATTTCGGTCGAGTGGCTGTAGCCAAAGACAGTCGTGGCCAAGGACTAGGAAAGGCTATGGTAGAGCAAATTTTGGACCTGTGTGAACAGAGATATCCTGGACGGACCATTGAAATTGAGGCTCAAGAACAGGTGGTCGGCTTGTATGAAAAATTAGGTTTTCAAAGGGTGAGCGAGCCCTTTATCTTGGCTTCTACCCCTCACGTAAAAATGATCTTTCAGAAATAAAGAATCCTTTCATCTCATAATCGAGGTGAAAGGTTTTTTTTGGAAAAAGATACCAAAAAAAAGTAAGGCAAATTGGCCTTACTTAGTAATTGGAAAGGAAATTTCAATTAGTTTATCGGAGTAGAGGGTTTTAATAGCGGATTGGTCTATGTTTTGAAGATCAATCTTACGTTTTAAAAAGAACTCACGAATTAATTCTACTTCAGTTTCACGAATAGCACGGTGTTTGTTACTGATCAGCAATTCGTAATGAGTAGGAGCTTTAGTAAAGATAACGTCGGTGTTACCAGCTGAATAGACCTCAACAAGGGTAGCATCGGTACTTTCTAATTGACTTTTGACCAGAGTAGCATGACTATTGGTGGTATTAATGAGCTTCATATGAGTTCCTCCTGACCTCTATCTTCATTTATTATAGCACTTTTTTTTATTTTGTGAAAGAATTCCTTTAGTTTTTATGGGCAATTTTCCACTGCTCAATGCCCCATTTATGGCTGCCTCGTTTCAGTTTTTCAATAGCTTCCTCTATCGGGAACCAGGAGAGATTGTTAAAATCTTCCAGTGGTTTTTGAGCTTCTGTGTAGTCAACGACTTCATAAATATAGGCAGGATTGTAGTAGTAGGTATCGCGGTGGCTAGAATAGAAGTACTCGTCTGCTTGGCCATAGTATTGACCTAAGACAGCAGTAAAGCCTAATTCTTCTATCAGTTCTCGTTTTAGAGCTTGCAGGTGATCTTCCCCCTCTTCGATTTCGCCACCAGGTAAGAACCAAGCCCCATTAGGAGCTTGTACGAGAATGATCTGATCTCTATTCTTGTTAGGAATAACAGCGTAGACACCATAGCGATTGACGTAGGTCACATCGTTTTTCTTTTCACCAAAACTTGGAATGGTCATGGTTTTCTCTTTTCTTGTTTTTTGATCATTATATCATATTTTTTAGCAAAAATCTGGAGGGAAGAAAGAAAGAGACTGGATTTTTCAGCCTCTTTTTTTACTTTTTGATGATCATTCTGAAGTTTTTTCAACCGTCTTATGAACCGCTTTAATGCTGATATTTCCATTGCTGGTCATGACGGCCTTGAGTTGTTTTTCATTTGGATTTTCAAGGTAGTAATCGGTAATCGCATCTTCAATATGGTCTTGGATGGTACGACGGAGTGGGCGGGCCCCCATTTTTGGATCGTATCCCAGATCGACTAGTTTTTCTTTGACCTTCTCTGTCACGTCCAGATGAATCTCATTTTGTGCAAGACGCTGATTGACTTCATCCAGCATAAGGGTAACGATTTGAAGCAGGTTTTCTTTTGAGAGAGGTTGGAATTCAATGATGCCATCAAAACGGTTCATGAATTCAGGGCTAAAGAAGTTCCCGAGTTCTCCAAGTACAGAGTTGGTGCGACCTTCACGAGCTGC
>ERZ772908.383-NODE-383-length-11016-cov-13.5321_pt1 | contig 11016 bp, 8 predicted proteins | sample MGYA00512121_ERZ772908 | MGnify/ENA primary metagenome ERZ772908 (study PRJEB29015, sample SAMEA2738084) | human oral metagenome | biome: human oral; feature: human-associated habitat; material: saliva | place: China | collected 2264 ... | reverse complement strand
ACGCTGATTTCATCAGCTTTTACAGCCCTACTCAACTGTGAGGAGGTGGGACGACGAAATCGAATTCTAACGAATTACCGATTTCTGTCCCACTCTCATTTTTTCACTTTGTATGTTACGCCCTTTGTATCTTGTTGGAATTGCGACAGGACGAAGGTGGATCGATATTATCCACCTGAGGAGTTAGTGAGTCGTGTCGGCAAGGCACCATTGTGCTTGCCATTACACGAATTGAACACGCCCTAAATGCTGTGTGAAAAAGATAAATTCTCTTGTGAGCATGGCTCACTGCAAGAATTTCCTATTTTCACTTTGCATTTTACGGGCTTTGTATCTTGTTCTTACGCTACTTCTTCTGTGAATTGGCTATTGTAGAGATCAGCATAGAAGCCATTTTGGCTCATGAGTTCTTGGTGATTACCCTGCTCGATAATATTTCCATCTTTCATCACGAGAATCAGATCCGCATTACGGATAGTGGACAAGCGATGGGCAATGACAAAGGAAGTTCGGCCTTCCATGAGTTTGTCCATGGCTTTTTGAATCAACTCTTCTGTGCGGGTATCGACAGATGAGGTTGCTTCATCCAAGATGAGGAGCGGGGCATCCTTCAAGAGGGCACGCGCAATGGTCAAGAGTTGCTTTTGACCGACGGACAAGGTGACAGAATCATCTAGCACGGTGTCATAACCATTCGGCAAGGTCCGAATAAAGTGATGGACCCCAACCGCTCGGGTTGCCGCTTCGACTGCTTCATCTGAAATATCGGTTTGATTAAAGACTAAGTTTTCCCGAATGGTCCCTTCAAAGAGCCAGGTATCTTGTAAGACCATCGAAAAAGCATCATGAACTTCTTCGCGACTCATGGCCTTAGTATCCACACCATCGATGGTAATTTTACCAGCTTGAATGTCGTAAAAACGCATCAAGAGATTGACCATGGTGGTCTTACCAGCACCTGTTGGACCAACAATGGCTACTTTTTGCCCCGGTTTGGCTTCAGCTGTAAAGTCATGGATAATAGTCTTGTCTGGTGAATAGCCAAAACGAACATGCTCAAATTTGACATGACCTTTTGTTGTTTCCAATTGACGTATTTTTTGGGATTCGTCTTCCATTTCTTCTTCGTCTAAGAATTCAAAGACACGCCTCATAGCAGCACTAGCTGATTGCAATTGGGTAATTCCTTGGGCCATTTGACCAATTGGTTGGGTAAAGATGCGGACATAGGTCATAAAGGCCACAATGGTCCCAATGGTAATATCTCCATTAATGGTGAGGGCAGCCCCTACGATACAGACCATGACATAACCAAAATTCCCTACAAACTGCATCAAGGGCATCATAATCCCAGAGAAGAATTGGGATTTCCACATGCTTTGATACAAATCTTGATTGATGGCATCAAAATGATCTTTGGCTTGATGACGGCCATTGTAGGAAATAACAACATTATGTCCACTATAGATTTCTTCAACATAGCCTGAAACTTTAGCAAGATTATCTTGTTGTTGCTTAAAGAGAGGTTGGCTCTTGACCATAATAATGCCGGAAAGAGCAAAACCTGCAAAGATGGACACAATCGCTGTCACCGCCAAGTGCCAGTCCGTCTTAAACATCATAAAGATGGAGCCAATCAATAAGACAACAGAAGAGACCATTTGAACCAAGCTTTGGTTAAAGGATTGGGTCATCAAATCCACGTCATTGGTCACACGAGACAAGGTATCTCCTTGTTCATGGCTATCAAAATATTGGAGGGGTACACGATTGATCTTCTCAGCAATGGCATTGCGCAAGCGTTCTGCGAAGCGCTGAATCATGGTTGAGATAATGAAACTACTGCTGTAGGACACCAGTGCTCCAACTCCATAAAGGATGGCTAAAGTCAGGGCAATCGAAGTGATTTTGTCAATATCAATGGCTCCTCCCATCCCTTTTGTGATGGTATCCGTGATTTCTTTTAACTTATCCGGTCCAATAACCGTGATAATACTCGATACGATCGAAAAGAGGATAGCAACTTGGAAAAATAGGTGGAAGCCCTTCAAATAGGGAGAAAGTTGTCTCCAAAGGGACGATTCTTGTTTTGTTTTATGCATGTTCCAACTCCTCCTTAGACAATTGTGAATAGGCAATTTCTTGATAGACTTCATTGGTCGCAAGCAATTCTTTGTGGGTGCCTTGACCGACGACCTTCCCTTGATCCAAGACCAAAATCAAATCCGCATCCATAATGGTCGAAATCCGTTGGGCAACGATCAATTTGGTCGTATCTGCCAGCTCTTCTTTCAGGGCTTGGCGCAGGATCCGATCCGTTTTGTAATCCAGGGCTGAGAAGGAATCATCAAAGATGAGGATCTCGGGCTTACGTGCAAGGGCACGCGCAATGGCCAAACGTTGACGTTGTCCTCCAGAGAAGTTGCTTCCTCCTTGCGCTACTTCTGTATCCAAGCCCTTCTCTTTTGTGGCAACAAACTCTTTGGCTTGGGCCAATTCAAGAGCTTTCCAGATGGCTTCATCCTCTAATTTTCCTTGACTACTTTCTCCAAATTCCATATTGGAGCGAATCGTGCCGCTAAAGAGCACTGCTTTTTGGGGAATGTAGCCGACTTTATTGTTCAATTCTTGGTGGCTATAATCCTTGACATTCACGCCATCCACTAAGATCTTTCCTTCTGTTGCATCGTAAAAACGTGGAATTAAATTGACCAAAGTGGATTTACCAGAGCCGGTTGATCCAATGAAGGCAACGGTTTGTCCCTTCTGAGCTGAAAAGGTAACATGCTCAATCACAGCACGGGAAGTCCTTCCATATCGGAAGGAAACATCTTGAAATTCTACACTTCCTTTTTCTCCAGACTCAGTCTTGGACTCAGATGGAAAATCAACAGACGGCTCTAGAGCCAAGACCTGATTAATCCGTTTTGCGGATACCAAGGCACGAGGAAGAATAATCAAGATGGCCACCATCATCATAAAGCCAACGACAACCTGCATGGCGTAAGAAGAGAAAGTAATCATATCGGAGAAGACCTTGGTCCGATCCGCTAAGGCAGAACTCACGGCAAGCTTTGTAGGATCTTTTGGCATGGCGATATCATTGATCAAGTGCGCCCCAATCCAGTAGATAGCAAGGGTCAACCCACTTGATACCACTGTCATGACAGGGTTCATCAAAGACATCAAACGATAAACAAAGAGATTTAGACGGGTTAAGCCCTTGTTTTCAGCCTGGAATTTCTCATTTTGATAAGCTTCTGCATTGTAGGCGCGAACCACTCGCACCCCAGTCAAACTCTCCCGTGTCGTCGCATTCAAAGCATCGGTCAAACCTTGAACCTTTTGCTGGCGCGGAAAGGCAATAAGAACCAGAACAGAGAGAAGAATCAAGACCATCAAGACCGCAATCCCAACAGACGTTGTCCAGGCACTGCTCTTCCCCCAAATCTTGGTCAGAGCCCAAATCGCCATAATGGGACCACGCGTCACAACTTGCATCCCCATGACAATCATGATTTGTAACTGGGTCAAATCATTGGTTGTACGAGTCAAGAGAGAGGGAACGGAGAATTTCTTGATCTCGGCATCAGAGTAATCCATCACTTGATGGAAAATCTCTCCTCGAAGTCGCGTCGTAAAGCTGGCAGCGACTCTTGAAGCCAAAAAGCCCACAAAAACTGCCATCAAAAAGCTTCCAAAAGAGAAGAGCAACATCTTGCTTCCCGGATCCATAATATCAGAAACCTTGGTCCCATCCTTGGCTAAGAGGGTCGTGATATCGGATAAGTATTCAGGAGTCTTTAAATCCATCCAAACAGCCAGACAGATAAAGACCGTACTAAGGGCAATCATGCCCCATTCTTTGGCAGTTAACCGCCGAAATATATTGATCATTCCTCGCTCCTTTTTTTCATATTCTCATAAAATTGATGCATGACCCTGAAAAAGATGGCCAATTCTTCTTCTGATACACCAGCCATCATATCCTGGTCCACTTCTTCAAAGAATTGTTTCATGTCATTCAATTTATCTTTTACACTGTCTGTTAGGTAGACATACTTGGCCCGTTTATCGGTTGGACTAGGCTCTAGATAAATAAAGCCATTTTTCTCCATGCGCTTGATCAGGTTACTCGTCACGGATTTTGAGATATGAAGTTCCTGCTCAACATCCCGAATCAAGGTCACTTTCCCCTCCTTTTCACGATGAGATAAAAAGCCCAATACCTGACCTTGGGGTCCTGCGCTAAATTCAAGCCCTCTCTTCTTGGCCTCTCTTTCTACCATGAGGTGAATGAGATGACCGATTTTTTTAAATTCTAGTAAAGGTTTGTCCATCATTTCCTCCAAATAGTTCTCTTAAGAACTTTAAAGTTACTATGAGAACTATTTTAACACAAAAAAGATCCCTGTCAAGAAAAAAGTTTCCATAAGAACTAAAAAAAGGAGCCGAATCGACTCCATCCTTCATCTTTAGATAATAATGCCTTCTAGATGATCCATTTCATGCTGACAGATCTGGGCCGGAAAGCCTGACAAATGAATTGTTTTTGCTTTCCAATTCATATCTCGATAGGCCACTGAAATCTCCTCATAACGAGTGGTCGGCCGACTCCCCACCAAGGACAAGCATCCTTCCTCTGTTTGGTAAGGCTTTTTCTTTTCAAGGAGAACCGGATTAAACAGGACCAAATTTTCACTTCCCATTCGGATGATAATCGCTCGCTTTTTCACCCCGATCATATTGGCTGCTAAACCGACACACTCAAGGAGATGAGCATTTAAGGTGTCCTGCAAATCCAAAGCCAAGGTGCGATCCTCAGGTGTCGCTTCTTCTGACTTTTGACCCAAGAATAAGACATCTTTTACAATATTCTTTTTCATTCCTTCCTCACTTCTTGATAGATAGACGAAAGAAGAGAGTGGGACAGAAATCGGTAATTCGTTAGAATTGGATTTCATCGTCCCACCTCCGCACAGTTGAGTAGGGCTGTAAAAGCTGATGAAATCGGCGTAGTAGAGCCCACTCAACCACTGCGTCTTGCTCGACAATCCAAAAATAATTGAGAGGCTAGGACTTTTGTCCCAGCCTCCTCGCTCTTGTTTCTAACCTCTAAGAGACAATTGCTGCTTATTTTTTAAGCTTTTCGCTCACTTCTTTTGCAAGGACAAAGTTCCCCAAGGTCGCTGAACCATTGCCGGCAACTGCAGGTGTCACAATATAATCTCTCACATCAGGTACAGGGAGGTAACCGTTCAAGAGGGCAGTAAATTTCGTGCGAACACGATCTAACATATGTTGTTGAGCCATGACTCCTCCTCCAAAGACAATGACGTCTGGGCGGAAGGTAACTGTCGCATTCACCGCTGCTTGTGCGATGTAGTAGGCTTGAATATCCCATACATTGCTGTTGAGTTCAATGTTTTCCCCACGAATACCTGTACGAGCTTCCAGACTAGGACCAGCCGCAAAGCCTTCCAAACAGCCATTGTGGAAAGGACAAACACCCTTGAATTCTTTTTCTACATCCATTGGGTGTTGGGCCACATAGTAGTGCCCCATTTCTGGGTGTCCAGCTCCCCCGATAAACTCACCACGTTGGATGACACCAGCTCCGATTCCTGTTCCGATTGTATAGTAAACCAAGTTTTCGATATGACCACCCGCGTTATTGCGTGCGACCACTTCTCCATAGGCAGAACTATTCACATCTGTCGTGAAATAGATAGGTACATTCAAGGCACGTCGGAAAGCCCCAACGATATCTACATTGGCCCAATTTGGTTTTGGAGTCGTTGTGATGAAACCATAAGTGTTTGAATTTGGATCGATATCAATTGGTCCAAATGATCCAATCGCAAGCCCAACTAGATCCTCAAATTTTGAGAAAAATTCAATACACTTATCAATCGTCTCAATTGGCTTGGTTGTTGGAAATTGTACTTTTTCCACAACATTATAGTTTTCATCACCAACCGCACAAACAAATTTTGTACCGCCAGCTTCCAAACTTCCATATAATTTTGTCATGTTGGCTCCTTTTTTATTATGAAAAATATCCTGTATTTATTATAGCATATTTTGTAGTCAATCTTTTTCTCTTCTCTAAAGAAAAAACACACTTTTTTTGAGAAATAAAATTCAAGGACTGGAGATGATAGACCAGTCCTTGAAAACTTATTGTTTCGATTAAGCTTTGACTTCGATGATCGCATCACCCTTCGCAACAGATCCAGTTGCAACAGGTGTGACAGAAGCATAGTCAGCTGTGTTAGTGACGATCACCATAGTTGTGTCTTCAAGACCAGCTGCGGCAATTTTCGCTGCATCAAATGTACCAAGGACATCACCAGCTTTCACTTTATCACCTTGAGCTACTTTTTGATCAAATCCTTCACCGTTCATTGATACGGTATCAATCCCAACGTGGATCAAGATTTCAGCACCATTAGCGGTCTTCAAACCGTAAGCGTGACCAGTTGCAAAAGCAATGGTTACTTCAGCATCAGCTGGTGCATAGACAACGCCTTCAGTTGGTTTGATGGCAATTCCTTGTCCCATCGCTCCACTTGAGAAGACAGGATCATTCACATCAGACAAAGCAACAGCTTGACCAACGATCGGAGAGATAATGGTTTCGTCTTGAAGAGATGCTGGAAGAGCTCCAGTTGTTTCTTCTTCAATAATAGCTTCTGCTTCTTTGTCCTCTGCAGGAACTGATGAAGCTTCATCTTCATAACCAAACATATAAGTCAAACCGAAACTTAGGGCAGTTGTAAATACAACCATAAATACATATTTCAATAATTGACCGTTTAGATAGAGAAGCGTTCCTGGAATAATTGTAATACCAAATCCTGTACCAGCAAGATTTAACATAGATGCAATCCAACCACCTACTGCACCTGCTCCCAAAGCAATAACGAATGGTTTCACATAACGCAAGTTTACACCAAAGATTGCAGGCTCAGTAATACCTAACAAGGCAGAGATAGTTGCAGGAAATGCTAGAGCTTTCACTTTTTGAGATTTAGATTTCACTGCCACTGCTAAAGTAGCTCCAGCTTGTGCAGTCATAGCCGCTGTAATAATTGCATTAAATGGATCTTTTTTATCTGCAGTAATTAATTGTGATTCAAGAAGATTAAAGATATGATGGACGCCGGTAACGACAATCAACTGATGAACGCCACCAATAAGAAGACCTGCAAGACCAAATGGTAAATTCAAAATAAACTTAGTTACATTTAGTACATATTCTTCGATACTGTGGAAGAATGGACCAATAATAAACAAAGCGAGGAATGACATGATTGTCAATGTGAATAATGGAACCAATAACAAATCTAAGACATCTGGAATTTTCTTATGGAGCCACTTTTCAAGTTTCGCACCAATTAGACCAACGAAGAAAGCGGGAAGAACTGAGTTCTGGAATCCAACCACATGATGGAAGATACCAAAGTATGTTGCTGCTTTAGAAGGATCTTCCGCTACAACCCACGCATTTGGAAGTGTCGGACTAACCATCATCAAACCAATTACAATCCCAAGAACAGGATTTCCTCCGAATACTCGGAATGCAGACCATGAAATCAAGGCTGGGAAGAAGGCAAACGCGGTATCAGTTAAAATTGTTGAATAGGTATAAAAATCAGTAGATTTAAATGCATCTGCTGTTGTGCCAAACAAAGCCAAAACCTGGTCTTGAGCAATGGCACCACGAATCCCCATAAACAATCCAGTCGCAACAATTGCTGGTAGAATTGGAACAAAAACGTCTCCAAAGGTACGGATCGCGCGTTGGAACCAGTTTCCTTGTTTAGCGGCTTCTGCTTTCATTTCATCTTTTGATGATGTTGGTAAGCCAAGAGCTACTACTTCATCATAGATCTTGTTTACAGTACCAGTACCAAAGATGATTTGGTATTGACCTGAGTTAAAGAAAGCACCTTGTACTTTTTCAATATTCTCAACAACATCTTTGTTGATTTTTGATTCATCTTTTACCATCACGCGAAGACGAGTCGCACAGTGAGCAACACTGCTAACGTTCTCAACCCCACCGATTGCATCGATGACCTGCTTTGCAATTTCTGTATTTGACATTTTGCAAAAATCTCCTTATTTTTTGTAATGTAAACGGTTAAATCGTTTCTACGTTTTTAATTGTACCACGTATTGAAAATATGTCAAGCGTTTTGCAGGATTTTTTTGAAACTTTTTTGGATATTTTGACACTTTTTGACAGTATGAAACTATTTTCATTAAAAGATAGGCCTATAATACGCTTTTCGGCGCTTTGATTCAGTCTTTTATTTTCATTTTCTTTCATTTTTTCATGAATTTTCAACTTCTCCTCTTTTCTTCAAGCCGCAAAATAGATGTCAATCGTTTGACATTTTTTGGCCATTTCTTTCATTTATCGCTTGCATTTTTAATAGGAAATCGGTACTATGGAAGTAAGAAAAAATTCGGAGGACTAAAATGGAATGGACAACTGAACGTCGTTACAGACGTTACGAAGACTGGACAAAAGAGGAAAAGCAAGCCATCCAAGATCATATGGCCAAATCTCCTTGGCATACACACTATCATGTTGAGCCAAAAGCTGGTCTCTTAAATGATCCTAACGGTTTTTCCTACTTTGATGGAAAATGGATCTTGTTTTACCAAAATTTCCCATTTGGTGCAGCCCATGGGTTAAAATCATGGGTACAAACAGAAAGTGAAGACTTGGTTCATTTCAAAGAAACTGGTGTAACGCTTCTTCCAGACACAGATCTGGATAGCCATGGAGCTTATTCCGGATCAGCCATGCAGTTTGGTGACAAACTATTCTTATTCTACACCGGAAATGTTCGTGATGCAGAATGGGTTCGTCATCCTTACCAAGTCGGTGCTTTGATGGACAAGGACGGAAAGATTGAAAAAATTGACAAAATCTTGATTGATCAACCGGCTGACTCTACGGATCACTTCCGTGACCCACAGATTTTTAATTTCAAGGGTCAATTCTACGCTATCGTTGGCGGTCAAGACCTTGAGAAGAAAGGATTCATCCGTCTCTATAAGGCTGTAGATAACGACTATACCAACTGGGTTGCAGTCGGTGACTTGGATTTTGCAAATGACCGGACAGCTTATATGATGGAATGTCCCAACCTCGTCTTTGTTGGAGACCAACCCATTCTCCTCTACTGCCCTCAAGGCTTAGATAAATCAGTTCTCGATTATGACAATATCTATCCAAATATGTACAAGATCGGGGCAAGCTTTGACCCAGAAAAGGCCAAAATGGTGGATGTATCTGAATTGCATAATCTCGACTATGGTTTTGAAGCCTATGCAACTCAAGGATTCAATGCCCCCGATGGACGTGCCTATGCTGTCAGCTGGCTAGGTCTTCCTGATGTTTCTTATCCAACAGATTCCTATGACTATCAAGGAGCTCTCTCACTGGTCAAAGAATTAACCATCAAAGACGGAAAACTCTACCAATACCCAGTCGAAGCCATCAAGGACTTGCGCGCTGAGGGTGAGGCATTTGCCAACAAGGCACAAACCAAGAACTGCTATGAATTGGAATTGCAGTTTGAAAAAGATAGCCAAAACGAAATCGTCCTCTTTGCAGATGCAGAAGGAAAGGGCTTAGCTCTCTCATTCGATCTCTCTAAGGGATTAGTCACAGTCGATCGTAGCCAGGCAGGTGAGCAATATGCCCAAGAATTCGGTACGAGCCGTAGCTGCCCAATCGCTAACCAAGCCACAACCGCTAATATTTTCATTGACAATTCAATTTTTGAAATCTTTATCAATAAAGGAGAAAAAGTATTTTCTGGTCGGGTCTACCCACATGCGGATCAAAATGGAATATTGATCAAGTCTGGAAACCCTACTGGAACTTACTACGAACTTGATTATGGTCGCAAAGCTAACTGATGTCGCCAAACTCGCCGGTGTCAGCCCTACTACTGTCTCACGGGTCATCAATAAAAAAGGATACCTGTCTGAAAAAACGATCCAAAAAGTCCAAGAAGCCATGCGAGAATTGGGCTATAAACCTAACAATGTTGCTCGAAGCCTCCAAGGAAAATCAGCCAAGTTAGTCGGCTTGATCTTTCCCAACATCAGCAATGTTTTCTATGCTGAATTAATCGACAAACTAGAACACCAACTCTTCAAACACGGCTATAAAACCATCATCTGCAATAGTGAACACGACTCCGAAAAAGAGCGCGAATATATTGAGATGTTGGAGGCTAACCAGGTAGATGGCATCATTTCAGGAAGTCATAATTTGGGCATTGAAGATTACAACCGGGTAACTGCTCCTATCATTGCTTTTGACCGCAACCTCTCCCCAGAAATTCCGGTTGTTTCTTCAGACAACTATGCTGGTGGAGTGCTAGCAGCAGAAACTTTAGTAAAAACCGGAGCCCGAAATATTATCATGATCACAGGTAATGACAACTCTAACTCCCCAACTGGCTTGCGTCATGCGGGATTTGCATCAGTTCTACCTGAGTCCATGATCATCAATGTTTCCAGTGATTTCTCCCCTATTCGCAAAGAAATGGAAATCAAACAGATTTTAACCCACCACAAACCAGACGCTATTTTTGCCTCCGATGATTTGACGGCGATCTTGATCATGAAAGTCGCTAGAGAATTAGATATTCAGATTCCTCAGGATTTGAAAGTGATTGGTTATGATGGAACCCAGTTCATCGAGACCTATACACCTGAACTGACAACCATCCAACAACCCCTCGAAGACATTGCTATTCTCATGGTGGATCTTTTACTCCAAAAGATCGAAGGAAAAAAAGTAGCGACTACCGGTTATTTCTTGCCCGTTAGTCTCCACTCTGGAAAAAGTGTCTAAAAGCAGTATCCCCTCAGTAGAAACTGTGGGGATATTTTTCACAAAAAAAGAGCCATCGGCTCTTTTTTAATTATTCTTCTGTCACAAATTGACTGAGGACACCGTTGACAAATCGTGAAGAGGTT
>ERZ772908.379-NODE-379-length-11067-cov-5.4032_pt1 | contig 11067 bp, 7 predicted proteins | sample MGYA00512121_ERZ772908 | MGnify/ENA primary metagenome ERZ772908 (study PRJEB29015, sample SAMEA2738084) | human oral metagenome | biome: human oral; feature: human-associated habitat; material: saliva | place: China | collected 2264 ... | reverse complement strand
TTAGGCGGCGCCAGCAGGCCAATTGACCCCAGCAAAGCCAGCGCTATAACCATATTGGCGGTGCGTGAAGCTATAACCAGGCCCTGCACCCCCAGGGGCTTAAACATGTGGTGGAAGTGGTAGTAGCCGTAAGGGTAGTTACCGTCGTCGTAACGCAGCGAGTAACTGATGCGCTTATCGGAGTAGCGATTACACATCGCCTGCGAAATATCGACGTGGAAAGAAGAACAGGTAGAACCCGGTAAAGCCTCGGGCACACCCACCCGCAGCTGGCCCTGCACTACCTTAGTAGCGCAGCTTTCAGTAACCGGACGCGGACACCACATGGACACCAGGTGGTAGTCGTCGTCGGGGCTAGAGCCAGGCGCAGAGGCCACAACCCAGCTAAAGCCGCTGACTAAAGCGAAGCAAAAAGCCAGCACCACCAATGCTGCTCGGGGTACATGCGGTAGCTTCACGAGGCCGCACCTTTCATATATAAACTTAACCCTGGACCTAAATTAACAGGTCCAGGGTTAATTCATGCTTAGGAACGCAGGGTTTGCACGTATGCTTCTAGCAACTGCATGGAATCAGAAGGCTTAAAACCAAGGGCCTCAATCTTGCTCAGATCCATGGTGGACACCAGCGGGCGGGGAGCTACCTGCTTACCCGCAAAGTACTCGGCGGTGCTGATGGGGGTTACGTCAGCGGGGTCATGGCCGGTTAGCTCATAAACACGCTTAGCTACCTGCGCCCAAGACACTACCTCGCCACCACCGGTGAGGTTGTAGGTGCCGTAGGGGGCCTGCTGACCCAGCAGGTAGATAATGCCGCTAGCCAAGTCACTGGTGAAGGTTAGGCGACCCACCTGGTCATCAACCACGGACGGCTTAACGCCGCGCTCAGCTAGGCCAGCCATAGTGCGGATGAAGTTCTTGCCCTCACCCACCACCCAGCTGGTGCGTACCAGGTAGTGCTTGGGGGCGGCGCTGACGGCGGCGTCACCACCAGCCTTGGACTGGGCGTATACACCTAGCGGGCTGGGCGGCTCAGTTTCAGTGTGAGCCTGGGCGGTGCCGTCAAAAACATACTCGGTGGAGATATGCACCAGGGTGAAGCCGTGCTTGGCGGCGGCGCGGGCCAGGTTAGCCGGGCCGGTAGCGTTGGCCTTCCAAGCTAGCGGGCGGCCCTGAGCAGTTTCGGCGCCATCCACGTCAGTCCAAGCGGCGGCATTAATCACCACGTCATAGGCGGAGAAATCAAAAGCCTCCATGGCCTCAGTGTCAGAAATGTCTACCTCAGGTAGATCCACCCCGGTGACCTGGTAGCCGGCCTGGGGTAGCTGACGCATCAGCTCGCGGCCCAGCTGGCCGTGGGCGCCGGTTACCAGCGCACGCTTAGCTGCCGGCGGGAAGGGGGTCACTGCTTCTAGACGCGGGTGAGCCAGGTCTTTGTCAGACAAGATGGCTTTATCCAGGCTGATGGGCCAGTCAATGGCCACAGTTTCATCAGCTAGGTTCAAGAAGGTGTATTCAGCGTCCGGCGACCAGTGGTCATTGACCAGGTAGGTGTAGGCCGTGTTGGGCTCTAAGGTCTGGTATGAGTTACCCACCCCGCGCGGCACATAGACTGCCACGCCCGGCTCAATGATGGTGGTGTAGACCTGGCCGAAGCTAGGGCCTTCACGCAAATCCACCCAGGCACCAAAAACCTTACCGGTGGCTACCGAAACGTACTTGTCCCAGGGCTCTGCGTGAATACCACGGGTAACACCCACCTCATCGTTAAATGAGATGTTGTTTTGTACCGGGCCAAAATCGGGCAGACCCAGCGCCACCATCTTTTCACGCTGCCAGTTTTCCTTGAACCAACCGCGGTTGTCTCCATGGACAGGCAAAGTCAGGCGTAGGAATCCGGGGATAGGAGTAGATTCAACGGTTAACTGATCGGGCATTGCTTTTCCGTTCTCAAACTGACGCGGCCTAATAATAGGTTAGCCGCTACCGTGACTTTATGCTTTAAAAAGCTAGAAATATTACACATAGAAGCGCTCGAAGATAACCCCTAGCCCCGCTAAGTTCAGTGCCATGACTGCGGCGAAAACCACTAACGCCACGGCTGGCACTAGTTTATCTAGCCACGCGCCGCGCACTGGACGCCAGGGATTATTTTGCAGGGTTTGCACTGCTGCCTGGGTTAACAGAGCAGGTAGGGCATATAGCCCTGCCACTGCGGGCAAGATATAGCGGCCTTGGAGCAGGTCGTCGTGTCCAGCCATGATGGAGTAGATAAAGCCCAGTAGGTTAATAGCTACCAGGTAGCCTACAGTTAACGCCAGGCACCACCAGATCCAGGTGGCGGTTTGGTTGCGTTTAGCTCCCAACTGCCGGCCTTCCTGGCCTGCCTGCTCTTTGGCGACGACGGCGCCGTCTTGCGCAGTCTCATCAGCCTGCGGGGCGGCAAGGTCGCCACCATTCCCAGCAGCGTCGTCGGCCTTTACCGCCAGGGGACGCAACCGGTTAAGCGCCAGCCGCACACAGCGCTGAACCACCCAGAGCAAGCAGATAATCGCAAACAACGCCATGGCCTGAGCCAGCAGGTTATAGACGCGTGTTGGGTAGAACACATCCAACCACCCAAAGTTACCGAAGAACTGCTTAATCCAGCGGGCTTTAAACAGGGTGTAGTCATCTGCGCTCTGGTCATTCCAGAACAGCTGCCACTGCTCCCACAAGCCACGCTGACGCACCGGCCCCATGGCTAGGCCTCCCCCGGCGTTTACCAGGTTCACCTGTGGGCGCGGGGCAGCAATCACCGAACCAAAACCCACTATGACGCGGTAAATCGGCCACCAGATATACACGGCAATGAACCCGCCGCCGCTAAGCAAGCCGCCTTTAAGAGCTAGCTTGAAGCTACGTGCACGCACCGCCACCACAATGAGTGCCAAAGCCACCATGGCCGCAATCAAAATGCCTTGCGGTTTAGCCATAGCAATACCGGTAGCCACACCTGCACCAGCTAGCCAACGCAGGGGGCGCTGCGCATTTAGGGCACGGGTAGCTAAAGCCAGGGCCCAGATACTGGCGCTAATCACCAAAATGTCGTTGTTAATAATGGCGCTTTGGTGGGCCATCATCGGGTGAGCTAGCGCCGACAAAGACACGAGCGTGGCCACCAAAGCCCGGCGCGGGAACAGCTGACGGGCAAAGTAAGCCATACCCAGCGCCCCCACTACCGCTAAAGCCACTGATAGTAGGCGCACATCGTAGTACTGGCTCAGGCCCGTGTGCGGCGAAAGCTTATACACCAGAGCCCCAGCCAGGTAATAACCGGGCGGATACTGGGTCACTTGCGGACGTACCAGGGCGCGGTCAGGCAGCTGATTGAGCTGTCCGTTTAGCGAGGAGATCTGGCTGTAGTCAAACCGGTCTGTGCCCCAGGCATAGAACAGGTTGGATGATTCATAAGCGCGTACTAGCTGTGGAGAGTAGTTAGCTAAGCCCCGAGTTAGGCCGCTATCTGGGCCATTGTGGGTGGCTAAATACTGTATGTAGGACACATGCTGGTACTCATCCATCCCGTTGAAAATAGGGATAACTGCCGCCCACACTAGCGCCTGGAACAGGGCGAAAGCCCCAACCAACGCCATAGTCCAACGCGAGCGCCGCACCGCCAAAACAGCAGCTGCCACAGCGCTGACGGCGGTAGCCGCAAACCAAATCACTAATGCGGGGGTGCTAACCCACCAGGGGCCTAGCCCTTGGGAGCGTTGCAGGCCGCGCTGCAAAGTACCCCACCAACCGGCGTCTGAGTAGATGGGTAGTAGGGAGGTGGTGGTGATTTCTCCGGTGCCGCGTAGGTTTTCTTCGCGCCCGGCCAGCTCTTGATCGTTTAGGGTAGCCCCACCAGCTTTAAGTACCTGCTCGCCGGTTTTGATCTGGTAATTGGTTTGATCCGAAACTTTACGTTTGCGCTTTTCATTGGGGCGGTCGGGGTCTGTAGCTGAGACCGGGTTGTAGTAGCGGGTGACTACCACGGTGGGTTTGTCAGCTTTAACGCTGAGCGCCACTTGGTAGGTTTTACCTTTGGAGTTGGCGATGGGTTTAAAACCCATAATTTTGGTGCCTGACTCATTGACCATGGCTTGGGCGCAGGGCAGGCTTTGGCTGGCTACTTGCGTGGTGGTCGGGCTGGGGGTGGCTGCAGCGTTTTGGCTAGCCGCGTTTGGGGCCGACGCCGCCGCTTGCGCTTGGGTGCTGCCTTGCGCTTGGGATTTACTCGGCGGGGGCAGCAAAGCTTGGGTGCCGGGCTGGGCGTGGACTTCGCTTAGCCGCAGCTCTAGACGGCAACTAGAGTCCATAACGCCCGGTTTGAATTGGCCTTGTAGTCCGTTTAAACCGTTTTCAGCGGCAGTAAAGCGCTGTTGAATGGTGTCACCGTTTTTGACTGACACAAAACCGCCCGAAAGCGAGTCGCGCAGCAACTGCTGTTTATCGGACAGGTGCCCGCCTTTGACGGGAACAATTAGCGCCGCTGCCGCGAAAGCTGCCGCCAGCGCCGCCACTACCGCCAAGGCGGTTAGAAAAGCCGCGTTTTGCCGCAGTTTTACCAGCACTTTAGGCTTTAGCTGCAACGGCATACTCATAGGCCTTAATGTGTTCTACCGCCGCGCGCTGCCAGGTAAATTCGCTGGCCCGCTTTTGGGCGGCTGCCCCTAGCTGCTGGCGCAAGGTGGCGTCAGCGCTAAGTGAGCTTAAAGCCTCGGCGATAGAGTCGACGTCGGGTTCACAGTAAGCTACGGCGTCGCCACCCACCTCAGGCAAAGACAGCTCCCGGGTGGTTAGCACGGCCGCGCCGCAAGCCATGGCTTCTAGCACCGGCAAGCCAAAGCCTTCGCCCACACTGGGGTAAGCCAAAACCTGGCAACCGGAGAGGAAACCGGGCAGATCCTCTAGCGGCAGGTAGCCCGGACGCAGCACGCGCATGTGGCTGGGCACGCCCGCCAAGGCCGGCTCGATTTCTTCATCCCAGCCTTTACCGCCCGCTAGCACCAGGGCCGGCGGGTTGGGCTGTTGGCTAAAGGCCTGCACCCAGGCGCGTACCAGTGCGGGCACGTTCTTACGCGGCTCTAGCGTGCCCAAGAAACCAATATAGGGCTGGCCGGTTAGACCTAGGGAGGCGGCTACGCGCTCACGCTCAGCGTCTGAGACCGGGTAGAAACGTTTGGTGTCTACCCCGTGGTAGGCCACGAAGTAGTTTTCGGGGCTACCCCCGGCGTATTTGATGGACTCGTCGCGGGTGGCAATGGAGGGCACAATCAGCGCGTCGGCGTGGTTGGAGGCGCGGGTGATGGCGGCGGTGAAGTACCGCTGCTTTAGCGGCGAGTGAGCCTGGGGGTGGGAGAAGAACGTGGCGTCATGCAAGGTTACGGCCACGCCCACATGGGGTAACGCCAGGCGCGTGGGGTAAGTGTAGTGAGGGCAGTGCAGTACATCTGGGCGCCACTTACGTACCAGGGCCGGCAGGCCCGACTGCTCCCAAGCCATACGCACCGGGCGGCGTTCAAGCAGGTGCGGCACGGTGATGATGTGGGCGCGCGGGGCGCGGGCAGCGAAATGCTCGGCGTCGCGGCTTTGCACCGCCAAAGCCAAACTAACGCCCTGGGATACCAAACATGGCACCAAATCATCTACATAACGTCCCACGCCGCCCAAATTTGCAGGGATGGCCGTGGCATCTAGCAGCACCTTCATGTCACTAGCATAAAGGTAAAGCCATGGGCGGTAGTCTTGGCACATGCGCTTGTCGTTTGCTTCCGCCCCCGCCACTGAGTCTTCAACCGCTAAAGAGGCCGCTCAAGGTGCTTTTCAGGCGCCTAATGATGTGCGCGTGGCCATGGTGGTAGAGCAAATGTGGCAGCCGGTACCTGGCGGTTCTGGCACATATATCACTAATCTGGCCCACAGCCTGCGCGCCCAGGGGGTGAAGGTTGCCGGCATTGCCGCCCGCCGCAGCCATAATGATCCGGGCTCCAGCGCGGTGGGTTTGGAGACTATGCCGGTGCGCTACGCGAACTTGCCGCGCCCGGCCCTGTATGAGTCTTGGAACCGTTTGCACTCTCCCCTAGCTGAAGCTATTTTGCCGGCCTCTGACCTGGTTCACGCCACCACCTGGGCTATTCCCCCCACTCGCAAGCCGCTCGTGGTGACCGTGCATGACCTGGCGTTTTTGCGTAACCCGGAGCATTTCACTAAGCGCGGTAACAGCTATTTCCGTAAATCTTTACAGCGCACCATTAAAGAGGCCCAGGCGGTGATTGTGCCCTCCCAGGCCACCGCCGATGACTGCTATGAGGCCGGAATTGACTCTGAGCGCGTGCATGTGATTCCTCACGGCGTCAGCGTTCAGGAGGTAAGCGCCTCCCAGATTGATCTTTTCCGCACTGCCTATGGGCTTTCGCGTCCCTATGTGCTGTGGACTGGCACCCGTGAGCCGCGTAAGAATCTGCCCGGCCTGCTGCATGCTTTTTCCCGTATTGCCGGCGAGTTCCCGCAGTTAGATCTGGTTTTGGTGGGTCCCAGCGGGTGGGGCGACGACGCCGTGGAGCGCCAGTTGATTCAGGCTATCGGCACTTCCCGTGTGCACGTGCTCGGACACCTGGCCCAAGACACCCTGCAGCAGGCCTATGCGGGGGCGCGCGCCTTTGTGTTCCCCTCCTACTGGGAAGGTTTTGGCCTACCGGTGCTTGAAGCTATGGCTCATTCGGTGCCGGTGGTGACTTCGCTGGGTACTTCCACCGCTGAGGTGGCCGCAGATTGCGGAATTTTGGTGGAGCCTAGCGACCCCGACCAGATTGCTGCCGGGCTGCGACGGGTGCTTGGCCGCGAACATGATCATTTTGCTTTGGCCGGCTATGAGCGCGCCCAAGCTATGACTTGGAAGGCTTGCGCTAAGGCGCATCTGCGCGTCTACCAGCAGGTTATGGAGCAGGCCCAAAAGTGAGTCAGCAGCGTAAAAGCGTGCGGGTAGTAATCGTTAACTGGCGTACCCCGCTGTTAACTGAGCGCGCTGCCCGCTCCCTGTGGCCCCAGCTGCAAGCTGGTGATGAGCTGGTGGTGGTGGATAACGCTTCTGCCAGCGCCGATCCTCACGATAATTCCCTGGCCCACCTGCGCCGCCTGGGTGCCAAGCTGGGTAGCGCCGGCCCGGCTCGTTTTGGCCTGGTGCAAGCTAGACGTAACGGTGGTTTTGGCTATGGGGTTAACCTGGGGGCGCGCAACTTGCGCCAGGACGCCTTGGTGCTGCTAAACAGTGACGCCTATGCGCTAGAGGGCTTTGTTGACGCCCTGATCGCCCCGCTGGGTCACGATCTGGTGGAGGCCACTACTGCCCGCCTGCTTTTGGAGGGTAGGTGGCGTCTTGTTGGCGACGGCGCCGAGCCCCCCAACCCGCAGGCCCCCATCTCGCAGCCCTCCAGCGGCGTCGGCCCTAACACCCCCGACGGCGTCGAAGCCCAAACCGAACCCGCCGCTACCACCCAAAGCACCGGCTCAGCCCAGCTGCGGGGTCTAGATGGCGGCATCTGGGTTAGCGACCCAAGCGGCGTGGAGCTAATCAACTCCACCGGCAACGTAGTAGATGCCTGCGGTAACGGCCATGACCGCTCCTGGCTGGCCCCAGCCAAGCAGGAACATGACAGCCCTGAAGTGTTTGGTATTTGCGGCGGGGCCTGCGCGATTAGTGCCCGTGCCTGGCGTCAGTTGGGTGGGATGCGTCAAGACCTGTTCATGTACTACGAGGACACCGATTTTTCTTACCGCCTACGCCGCTCTGGCTACAGCGTGGAGTATGTGCGCCAAGCCCAAGCCCGCCACGCCCATGCGGCTTCATCCGATTCGGCCTCAGCGGCTTTTACCACCTGGAACACCCGCAACCGTCTGCGTGTGGCCGCTCGCTATGCGCCAGCCTCGGTGGCTGCTCGGGCCCTGGTTAATACCGGTGGGCGTATGCTTTTAGGCCCCCAGCGTCAGGCTCGCGCCCAAGGTTTAGTTCAGGCACTGGCCCACGCCCCACAAGATCTGTACGCACGTATCGGCTAGTTTTAGCTAGTTTTAGGAGAAAACCATGAGCGCGCTAGTTAGCGTGATTATGCGTACCCGCAATCGCCCCATTTTTCTCTCCCGCGCCCTAACCAGCGTGGAAGGCCAACAGCTTGATGACTATGAGCTGATCATTGTTAATGACGGCGGCGAAACCCAAATTGTGCAGGCGGCCCTGGATAAAACCTCCCCTGAGCTGCAAGAGCGCACCCAGGTGGTGACTAACCGGGTCTCTAACGGGCGCGAGGCTGCCCTGGAATCTGGTTTGGCCTGCGCCAGCGCCCCCTTCTTCGCTATTCACGACGACGACGACACTTGGGACCCACAGTTTTTAAGCCAAACTGTGGCATTCTTGCAGGCCCATCCCCACCTGGGGGCGGTGGCCGCACGCACCCAGTTAGTTAGCGAAAAACTTGAATCTGACGGCACCATTACCATACTTGAACGCGCCGATTTGGCTTTAGAACGCCACAGTTTCAATCTGATCGATATGCTGGTGGGTAACTACATTCCCCCTATTTCCCAACTAATTCGCCGCACCAGCGCTGATCTGGTGGGGCATTGGGATGGGCGGCTGAGCACCCAGGCTGACTGGGACTTTAACCTGCGTCTATTGCAGGCCCAGCCGGCAGGTTTCCTAGAGGGGCCGGCGCTAGCGTTTTGGCATCAGCGCCCAGGTTTGGCTGGTGAAAGTGGCAACTCGGTGATCACTGCCGCTCTAGAGCATCAGCAAGACAACCTGGCCATTAGGGAAAGCTATCTGCGTAACGACTCCCCCAGCCCAGCTCTAGGCCAGGCGCTGGTTAGCGCCGAATATTATCGCCGCTCCCAGGCCCAGCTTGAGCAGGTTTCCCATGGCGTGCATGAGGCCCTAAACCTGGTGCACGCGGATCTAAGCCAGCAGGTAGCCGCCTTAACTAAGCAGGTGCAGCAGTTAAGCGAGCAGCTAGCCCAACTGCAAGAACTGACTGGGCAGCTGCAAGAGAGCACTTTAAGTGCCCGGCTGGGCAAGCTGCGCGGGTCAGTTAACACAGACTAAAGGCTGCGCTCAGCTGCTGCGCACTGCTGTTCAGCTGCAAATCCGTCAGTCTTGCTTTTGCTCGGCTTCGCGCTCGGCTTCCTTCTGCTTGCGCAGTTCTTCAGCTAGCCGGATCTGCTCACGAGCTAGCTGATCAAACTCGGCTTTGCCACGTGGGGTAATCGAAAGCATTTCACGCTCAGGCTGCAAATTGCCATAGCTGGCCCCCAAAATTACCAAGCCACCGCTTTCCATACCCGGCCCAGGCAGCACATCAAAGCGCCGTCCCCTTTGCAGGGCATCAATAATCGCGGTCATTTCCTTGTTCTGGATGGCTGCGGAAATAGTGAAAGAGCCCGGAGAGAGGTTCAGGGCTGGAATGTGAATCTGCAGGCTACCGGTACCCGGCTCAATAGAGCGGGGCACAAAACCGGCGTCGCGCCCATGCAGGCCCCACACCCATACGCCGTCGCGACTGTCGATAGAAACCCCAAAAACGGGCTCTTCAATGCGTTCATGGGCTTCATAGTTCAGGCGAATATTTACTGCCTGACCCGGACGCACCATAGTTACCGGCGCACCGGACTCATCAAGCACTTCAATCTTGGTGATTTGTGCCTGGCCGGTACCAAAACGAGTACCGCCGCCTTCAACCTTAATGGCCTGGTGAGCCACGTCAGAGTAAGTGTCCACCACCTGGGCGGCGTTACCCACCTCCACCAGTTTGCCGTGATCTAGCCAAGCTGCCTGGTCGCAGAAGGAACGCATCTGCTCAAGGCCGTGGCTAACCACCACCACTGTGCGTCCGTCCTGCTTAAGCTGGGCGAACTTCTCCATGCACTTGTTTTGGAACTCTAAGTCACCAACCGCAAGTACCTCATCGACCAGCAAAATATCTGGCTCTACGTGGATAGAAACCGAAAAGCCCAGGCGCACATACATACCTGAGGAATAGTTTTTAACCGGCTGGTCAATGAAGCGTTCCACGCCAGAAAAATCAATAATGGCGTCAAGTTTAGAGTCAATCTCTTTAGGGCTCATACCCAAAATGGCGCCGTTAAGGTAAATATTTTCACGCCCCGACAGCTCCGGGTGGAAACCCGAGCCTACTTCCAGCATGGCGGCCATACGGCCAGTGGCACTAATAGAGCCAGTGTCGGGGGTGAGAATCTGGGCAATACATTTAAGCAGGGTGGATTTACCCGAGCCGTTATGTCCCAGCAGGCCAAAGGTTTTACCGGCGGGGATATCGAAAGTAATGTCCTGTAGCGCCCAGAAATCTTCGTATTGGGCCCGACGACGCTGCAAAAACGCGCCTTTAAGGGACTGGTTACGGTCTTTATAAACCCTAAAACGCTTAGAAACGTCGTTAATAGTAATTGCGTTAGTCATTACAGCTCCTCCACAATGCGCGCACTGTAGCGGCTAAAGACCCAGCGGCCCAGCCCAAAAGACAGCACAGCCCAGCCCAGGCAGCCAAGCCACACGCCTAGTGAGGGATTAGCGAAATCGTATAGGCAGCTGCGGTAAGCCTCTAGGAACAGCTCAGCCGGGTTCATGCGGAAAGTGGTGGTCAGCGGTAGCGGGTGCCCATTAATCTGCCAGCCCTGAGCAAACAGTCGGTTTTGTAGCTGATCAAGCATAGACAGCGGGAAAACCACGCCCGAGGCATACATCCACACCTGGTTAAAAATCTGCCACAGGTGAGAGATATCGCGGAAATAGACGCTGGCAATAGCTAGCATCATGCCTAGGCCGGTAGTAAATACGGCCGCTAAAACGGTAATAGCAATTAGCTGCGGAATAAACAGCAGCACCGTGGGGCCACCAGCAATCAGCATAATTACCAGTAGCACCGTTAATTCAAAGGCGAAATCATAAACCAAAGCCAATACCGCTGAATAAACCAGGGTTTGGCGCGGAAAGTACACCTTAGTTAATAGCCCAGCGTTACCCACTAGGGAA
>ERZ772908.359-NODE-359-length-11412-cov-19.2526_pt1 | contig 11412 bp, 9 predicted proteins | sample MGYA00512121_ERZ772908 | MGnify/ENA primary metagenome ERZ772908 (study PRJEB29015, sample SAMEA2738084) | human oral metagenome | biome: human oral; feature: human-associated habitat; material: saliva | place: China | collected 2264 ... | reverse complement strand
GGGCTTCAACGATCAAAAGACCAATTGGACCCAAGCCAAAGATAACAGCTGTATCCCCAGCTTTCAAAGCAGATTGACGGACTGCATACACAGCTACAGCAGCAGGTTCTGTAAGAGCGGCTTGTTCGTAGCTCAAGCTATCTGGAATCACATGGACAAGATCACCATCAAGGACACAGTATTTCGCAAAACCACCATCTGCAGCGAGGCCGACGAAGTTCAAGTTTGGATCAAGGTTATAATCACCAATCAAGTTGTGCTCTGCAAGAATTGGTTCGATGGTTACACGATCGCCAACTTTGACACGAGTCACATTACTTCCGACTTCTACAATCTCACCAGAGAATTCATGCCCCAAAGTAACCGGTGCTTTTTGACCAGAATACACATGTTCTTCTGTTGGAATGAAGATTGGTCCATCCAAATATTCATGCAAATCTGTACCACAGATTCCTGTGAACTTGACTGCCACTTTTACTTGATGAGGCTGTACTTCAGGTACTTCCACTTCTTCGATACGAACGTCTTTCGCTGCATGCCAGCGAGCTGCTTTCATAGTAGCCATATGATGATCTCCTTGTTTTCACAATTTTTGGTTTTCTTTCCAGGAAACATTATACATCAAATTGTAAACGTTTTCTTTTTACTTGTCAAGGAAAAAGAGACCAAAAAAATAAGGGAAGTATCCTATGAAGTACCTCCCTAATCTAAACAATAGTTACCTTATTTCTTTTTGATTCGAGACACCTCTAGCCACCAACCTACAACCCAGCCAAGGACTAAAAGATAATTCTCAAAAGCTCCAACAGCATTAACAGAGTGATGGTATTGAAGATAGCTAAGGAAATGATTGGTTCCGATACCTAGGCCTCCCAGAATCAAAGCAATCAGAACTGCTCTCAGATAAAACCAATCGTACTTTAGGTTAACGGCAAGGAGGATAATCAGAACCGCCACATTCCAAATACCAATCTCCCTCTGCCATCCAACTGAAATACCGTAACCCGAATGACTTCCCATATAGGTGGGGAAGAATAGCTGAAAAATAATGGCACCAGTCATGGCGAGGATGACTAGGATAAATAAGACTCTTAAGAATTTGTTCATTAGGTTGCTCCTGTTTAAAATATGCTTAATTGAATATCACTAGTATAACAAAAAAGACCTCAACCAGAGTTGAGATCTTTAATCAAAAATTAAGCTTCTTGTTCTTCTTTCAACAATTTCTTATCGTAGACACGAATAAATGGGAAATAAACAAGGAAGGCGGCAACAGCACAGACAAGAGCAACTAGGACAGCACGGAGATCTGCAGTTCCTAAGAAAGCTCCGATTCCCACTGGGGTTGGCCATGGAACCTGTGCAATTACAGGATTAATCAAATGCAATGCATTAACAAAGTAGTAAATAGTAGCTGTAACCATTGGCGCCAAGATAAATGGAATCGCTAATGCTGGATTATAGATAATTGGCAAACCAAAAATCAATGGTTCATTAATGTTAAATAATGCTGGAACAACTGAGGCACGTCCAATCGCTTTAAGTTGCTCTGACTTGGCAGCAAAAGCAATGTAGAGACACAAACCAAGAGTTGCACCTAATCCACCAGCGATAACAAACATGTTAGAAAATTCACCAGCTACAGCATAGTGTCCACCAGCAGCATTCTCTGCCATATTAGCAAGTGCGATAGGGTTAACGAAAGCAAAGATAATATTAGCTCCATGAATCCCTACAATCCAGAGAAGCTGAGTTAAAAGATAAATAATCATTAATCCAATCCATGAGTTAGTTAAGTTAGCAACAAACCCAAATGGAATAGCAATAACTTTAAAGATGTCAGTTCCCAACGCCACAAGTGCACCGTTAATAAAGATAACAACAAACGCAACAACGAAACCTGGAATCAAGGCTGTAAATCCTCGAGAAACCCCTTCTGGAACAGCTTCAGGCATTTTAATAACCCAATTACGTTTTACACATGTACGATAAATAAGGACTGTCACAATAGCCATGATAATAGCTGTGAAAATACCAGTTGTACCAAAGCGAGTTACTCCATTACCCATTGCCCAACCGTCAACAACGACTGCACCTTCTTTTAGGCTACCTACAGCCTTCATCATTCCACCGTCAAAAATGATTTGTGGAACTGTCATGATAAAAGCCATGAGCGAAAGAAGAGCACCGTTTAGAGGATTCATATTTAGATCTTCTTCTTCTGCATAGATTTTAGTTAACTCATAAGCAAGTGAGAGAACAAAGTAAAGAGAGAGAGAACCCATAGTAGCATAGTTAGCAACCATGTATAGAGAAGTAAACTTATCAAATGAAGCTGAGAAAATATCAGCTACAATTGGCCAGAATGAGAAGGCTTGTGGCAGAATACTAAATACCAAGAACATTGACCCTACAATAGTAAATGGTACAGCTGCCATACCTGCTGCCGTGATTGCACGTACAACTTTAAACTGGGCAAGTTTTCCCATTGGTCCCATGACATGATTTTCAAGGAAACCAAACAATCCGTTTTGTTGATCCATAATCGGACCTCCTTAATAATAATTTTATATTTATTTCAATAGCAATCCTTTGAAAAGATGTTATAAGGTCACAGAACTCTTTTCTAACTGGATAAAGCGTTGATAAGCCTTATCTTTACGTTCATATATTTCTTGAATTCTTTTAAGATTTAGCAAGCAAAGGCCCAATCCTAGTAAAAGAATAACGAAAACGAAGAAACGTGCAGCTTGATTATTTTCAAAAATTGGGAAAAGAGTTGTGAACAAACTCGTCCAAGTTAGAACAAGTAGTCCCATCTGAATAACTGCCTGTGAGCGAATAAACATCTGAGTCACCTTCAAACGTTCATCACGCTTGCCATACAATCGAAACTGCTCAACAGTAGCCAAAATCGCTAATACAATTAGTGTGATAGGGAGAACAATAACAAAAGAAGGACGAATAAATTGGTTTAAAAGCCAATAGATATTGCCAAAAAAGAAGAGTGCTATTGTATAACGTAGAAGAAGGTAGCGATTAAAGAAAGTATTTTTTAATGCTGTCTCCCGACGTTGACGCTCGATTTCTAGTTGTTCTTTTTTTGTCATTGTCTTTCTCCTTGTTTAACTATATATGCTTAGCCAACCTTTCTATGAAGAACCAGCATTTCTTTTGCCACTTCCAATAGAGTCATTGTAGTCATTAAATGGTCTTGAGCATGGACCATGATAATTTCAATCTTAATTTCTACACCACTTGCATAGTCTTGCAAAAGTTTTGTTTGTGCATGGTGTGCTTCTAAAATTTCTTCATCTGAATGGTCTAACTTAGCTTCTGCTTCATCAAAACGTCCTTCTCGCATATCAGCAAACGCTTCATGAATTTCTGTTCTAGCAGTGCCTGAATGAAGAATAATTTCAAAGGCTGCAACCTGTAGTTCTTCTTGATTCATACGAACCTCCTATGTTATTTTTTCAAATATTGTAATAAACTCATCAAAATCCTTGCACTTGATTAATTGCTTTTGTAAATCATCATTTTCTGTTAAGGAAACTATTTTCTTCGTCACATCCTTCAATCCATCATTTCCATATAATGATGGTGATAAAAGAAAAACAAGTTGAATATGTGAGCTTTGACTATCCCAAGATACAGGTTCTTGACAGATAGCAACCGAGACTTTGACTTCTTTCCCCAAAGGTCTAATGGGATGTGGAACCGCGACTCTTTTGGAAAAAACAACTGAACTTAATGTCTCACGCTGTTTAATTTCGTAAAGTAAAGATTGTTTGAAATCATCTGATTCACCGACAGATAGACCTTCAACCATTTCTTCTAATAGGCGTGATTTGTCGCACTTCGACCACACGAAGAAATTGTCTTGGCTAAAGTACTTTTTAAAATTATCGTCTTTAATCCGAGCTACTTCTGAACGTTTCCTAATTTTCGAGACTTGCATCTGATTCATAGCATGACGAATCTGAGATATTTCCTCGGATTTAAGAAAGACACTCACTGTAAAAACTGGTATCTGAAAGTAAAGGTTCGATAAATCAACTGCCGATACAATAAAATCAATCCCCTCTATCTTTTCTTGGTTCAACTCATAAAACCCTATGACATCAACAACATCTATACGATTTCCAAGCTCAGATTCAAGACGATTTTTAAGCATTTGAGCAGCCCCAAATCCTGTCGCACAAATCGCTAATACTGAAAATTTATGGTTTTCTTTTCGACGTTCGATAGCAGCCAAGAAATGAAGACAGACATAAGCTATTTCATCATCAGATATAGTAGCCTGTGAAAAAGCTTCCATATTTGCAAGAATTTCCTTGGTCATGAAGAAGACGTCACTATAATTCTGTTTAACCTCATCTACCAATGGATTACTAAGATTAATATGACTGGCTAAACGTACCTGTAAGGTCATCAAATGAGTTATAAGGCTCTCAATAAGTTGAAAATCCGAAGAAAAGTGATATATGTCCTCTAACCCTAAGGTTTTAAAGCTTTGGACTACCGAGTCTCTCAGTGCCTCTTTAGAAAACTCTGTTTGATTGTTTTGGGGTAACTGACTTTTAGCTAACAGATGTAGGGTAATATAATCAATCTCTTGAACTGGAAATTGCTGATTGGTTACTTTACTAACTCTTGAAAGAATCCTCTTAGCAACCCGGCGTTCGATGTCATTATCTGCCATCTGACAATCTAAGTTACTAATTTCAAAACCAGACTTGATACGGCCTATTGCTAAGGCTATATGAACAACTAAATTTTGTAAAACAAGATCCGACAACTTTAGATTGGCTTCCTGACATTCTTCTAAAACAATCTTTGCCAATTCCTCTAATGGAAGATTTTGGTCAAAAAAATTTGACTTCACATAAGAGTGCAATGCTTTAAAAAACTGGTTCTCCAAGAAATAACTTATAATAAAGCGACGTTTGTCTAGTTCTTCACCAGAAACGTAGACACCTTTATTCGCTCTACTTTCTATAGTTAGGTTATACTCAGCCAGCATCTGGCGTATCTTTTTAAAATCATTAGACAAGGTTGAGCGACTGACATATAGCTCCTCAACTAAATCATCAAAAAGAACTGGAACCTGTTCAAACAAGAGCTTATTTAAAATGAAGGCTAGCCGATCATCACTTTGGGACATGGAAGATTTTGTATTATAATCATCTCCTAATTCATAGATCATACGAAACGTTTGACAAGCCTCTTGGCTTTCAAAAAACAGTCTATAACCTTGTCCTTGTTTTGATACTAAGCTAACACCTTGAAGGTTTAAGGTTTGATCAATTGATTTTAAGTGATTACGTACAGTCCTATCCGAGCAGGACAAGTATTCAGCAAGCTCTTTACTCGTAACATAACGTTCCCTATGCTTTATCAAGAATTGAAGGATGCTTTTTTCCCTAGTTTTTGACAATCACATATCCTCCTAAAAATGATATATTCACCGTCTATTATAGAATATTTTCACACCTTTACTTCTTTTTATCGAGCATAAGTTACATTATGAATCATTTATAATCCACTCGACAGATAATATTAACTAACACCTATTTTTTACACTATTTCTTTAACGAAGATTAGATGTTTTCTACAATTAAATTAGCCATTTTTTCAATTCCCATTGGAATTGGAATGTAAGCTTGTGGTGGAATTTGAACAACTGGTTTTCCGACTTTAGCCCCTGCCTCTTCAAACTGTTTAAAATACATTTTTGTTTGAGGACTTACAAGGTATAAATCAAATTCTGATGCTGCAATAGCTTTTCCACCTTCAGTGGCACTAATAGCATCAACCTCAATATCCTGACCTTTCCCCTTTAGAAATTCAGTTGTTTTCTTTGCCATGAGTGATGAAGACATTCCTGCTGCACAAATAATCAATGCTTTTGCCATAAGATTTTCTCCTTTAATCTAATCCCATCAAATTGATACTTGATTGGGCTATTTCTTATTTACATTTTAATTATAAAGTAAAGCGCTTACAATTGCCATTGCTGATTTTTCCTCAACGATACGGAAAATAATTATTTGTACTTCAATTTATAAATCAAAATAATACCAGATAGCAAGAACGAAACACTATTAGCCAAAATCAAAGGTAAGTCACCAATATGAAGACCATGGGCAAGCCACAAAGCAATACCAATAACCTGCATAACATACATCCCTAAGGCAATCGATTCAGTATCTTTTGTTTTTACCACACGCACAACTTGCGGCAAAAAGGCAAATGTTGTTAAAATTGCTGCAATGCTACCAATCATATTTATTCTCCTATGTTTACCAAAGAAGCTGGGAATTCCCCAGCTTCTTTGGTTATTCTACTGTTGCACCATTAGATGCAATAACTTCTTTATACCAATTAAATGATTTTTTCGGTGAGCGTTCATAACTTCCTTGTCCATCGTCATCTTTATCCACATAGATAAATCCGTAACGTTTCCTCATCTCACCAGTACCAGCTGAAACCAGGTCAATACAGCCCCAAGGTGTATATCCCATTAAATCAACGCCATCTTCAACTACAGCTTTTTTCATTTCACGAATATGAGCACCTAGATAATCAATTCGATAATCATCATGAACCATACCATCTGCTTCAACTTGGTCTATAGCACCAAAACCATTTTCAACAATAAATAGTGGCAAATGATAATGATCCGTAAACCAGTTTAATGCATAACGTAATCCCTCTGGGTCAATTTGCCACTCCCACTCAGATGCCTGAACATAATTATTTTTGACTAAATCTTCTGTTTCAAGATAATCGAAATAAGGATTATTCTCACGATGAGAATCGATAGCAAAAGACATATAGTAACTAAATCCAATATAGTCTACTGTTCCTCCAAGTAAATCCTCTTTATCTTGCTCTGTAAAGTCAACTGAGATTCCTTTACGTTCCCAATACTTGAGAATGTGTTCAGGATATTTACCAAAAACATGTACGTCAGTAAAGTAATAACGTTTTTGCATAGCCTTCATGGCCATTAAAATGTCTTTAGGATTACAAGTTGCAGGATAAATAGGACACATCGCAATCATACAACCAATTTGAAAATCTGGATTGATTTCATGGCCAATTTTTACTGCTCGAGCAGAGGCTACTAACTCATAGTGTGCTGCTTGATACATAATAGCTTCTCGGTCGTCACCTTCCTCGTATACAATACCTGAGTTCGTAAATGGTGCAAAATCTTCCTGGTAATTGGCCTGATTATTGATTTCATTGAAGGTCATCCAGTATTTAACTTTATCTTTATAACGTTTGAATACGACTTCTGCAAAGCGAACAAAGAAATCAATCAATTTGCGATTTTTCCACCCACCATATTCTGTAACCAAATGATAAGGCATCTCAAAATGGGATAAAGTAATTACAGGTTCAATTCCATGCTTCAAGCACTCATCAAAAAGATCATCATAAAATTGCAACCCTTCTTCATTGGGCTCTAATTCATCACCCTTTGGGAAAATACGTGTCCAAGCAATTGATGTTCGGAAGCACTTAAATCCCATTTCAGCAAAAAGCGCTATATCTCCTTTGTAACGATGGTAAAAATCTATGGCCTCATGGTTTGGATAATATTTACCTTCCAAAACACCTGGTGTAATTTCACGGGCAACTCCATGGCGACCAGCTGTCATAACATCAGCAACACTGATACCCTTACCACCTTCTTGCCATCCACCTTCAAGTTGATGAGCAGCTACAGCACCACCCCATAAAAATCCATCTTTAAAAGTAGTCATCGTTTTTCCTCCTGACTTTGATACTTCTATTATAAACTCCATAAATAACAATGAAAACGCATTCTTTTTCCATAATACTACGGAAAGTAATAAGTTATCTTTTGCTTGAAAACGCTTTAGATAAAAAGTATACTATGTCTCATAAGGAGGCAATATTATGAATTTCATACAGTTTTTAATTGCTTTTGCTGGACTTGTTGTTGGAGTTAGTGCTGTTGCTATGCTCTTCTGGTACTTTAGTAAGGCCTTAAAGAAAAACGTCATTGTACGTGACGATAACATCTTTACTATTGTTCAACTTAAGGAACTAGATCAATATCCTAACTTACTTAAGAATACCGATTTCAAGAAAATGGGAAACTGGACAGCTCATGATAATGGACATGAATTCCGAGGTACTGCTAATGTCTCTAAAGAAACACTTCGCCAATGGATTATTGATAAATATCATTTAAAAGCTCATCAAGTTATTGTCACTGTTCCTGAAGAAATGAAGGTTGCTTCAGCTCTTCCTCATTTCTAAAGTAACTTAGTCTTTTTCAAAAACTCCTACGAATCCTACTCGTTAGGAGTTTTTGTATACCCTAAAAAGAAAAAACCAACCTCTCGGCTGGTTCTTTATCTATTACTCTTCTTTCAACTTAGCCAATTCTTGAGCAAGTAGTTTAAGGGCTACTTGTGGGTTGGCTTGGCCTTTGGTTGCTTTCATGAGGAAGCCGGTGAAGGCCTTGTCAGCGTTACGTTTACCTGACTTGAAGTCGGCTACGGCCGCTTCGTTGTCTGCAAAGACTTGGTGGATGATTGGGATCAAGACTTCAGGGTCCGAAATCTGTACCAAACCAGCTTTTTCGACGTATTCACGCGCACCGCCACCGTTTTTCGCCAAGTGAACGAAGACTTTCTTGGCAATCTTAGATGAAATGGTTCCATCTTCGATGATGGCAATCATTTCGACCAAGTTTTCTGGTGTCAATTGGATTTCTTCCAGCGTCTTACCTTCTGCGTTCAAGAATTGTGCAACTTCACCTTGGAGCCAGTTAGAGACTTGTTTGGCATCGCCACCAAGGGCTACAGCTGCTTCAAAGAAGTCAGAAGTAACTTTCGTCGCTGTCAATTGGTTGGCATCATAGTCAGACAAGCCAAGCTCTGCCACGTAGCGAGCACGACGGTCTTTTGGAAACTCTGGCAACTCAGTACGCATTTCCTCGATCCACTCATCTGAGATTTCAAACAATGGAAGGTCTGGTTCTGGGAAGTAACGGTAATCCGCTGCTCCTTCTTTGACACGCATAAGAATCGTGCTCTTATTGGCTTCATCATAACGGCGTGTTTCTTGACGAATGACACCACCTGAACGCAAGATTTTCGCTTGGCGTTGCACTTCGTATTCAAGACCTTTACGGACGTTTGAGAAAGAGTTCAAGTTTTTCAACTCAGTCTTGGTACCAAATTCCTCTTGACCGTATGGGCGAAGGGAAATGTTGGCATCTACACGCATCGATCCTTCTTCCATCTTGACGTCTGAAATACCAGTGTACTGGATGACTTCTTTCAAAGCTGTCAAATAAGCGTAGGCTTCTTCAGGAGAACGCATATCTGCTTCAGATACGATTTCAATCAATGGAACCCCTTGACGGTTGAGGTCTACGTAAGAGAATCCATCTGTTCCATGGGTGTTCTTACCAGCATCTTCTTCCAAGTGGGCACGTTCAATCCCGATTTTCTTAGTTGAGCCGTCTTCCAATTGCACTTCAATCCAACCGTTATATCCGATTGGCTCGTCAAATTGCGAAATTTGGTAGGCCTTTGGATTATCAGGGTAGAAATAGTTCTTACGGTCAAAGTGCATGTGCTGATGGATATCCATATTCAGCGCCAAAGCAGCCTTGATACCAGCATCCACAACACCCTTGTTCAAGACAGGAAGCACCCCTGGGAAAGACCAGTCAATCACATTGGTATTGGCATTTTGCTCGTTCCCAAAGTGAGCAGAGGTTGGTGAGAAAATTTTTGAGTTTGTATTCAATTCAACGTGGACTTCAAGTCCGATGACTGTTTCAAAGTTCATTAATTGTCACCTCCGAAAATAAGGGGTTGTTGCTTGTGGTAATCCGTCGTTGCTTCAAAGGCAGCTGCAGCTTGGTAGATGGTTTCTTCAGAATACTTAGGACCAATCAACTGCAAACCAACTGGAAGACCTTGCGCAAAACCTGCAGGAATCGAAATCCCTGGAAGACCTGCCAAGTTAACTGGAATGGTCAAGAGGTCAGCCAAGTACATGGCAACCGGATCATGGTTGAGCGAATCCAAATCAAAGGCTACACTTGGAGCTGTTGGACCAAGGATAAGGTCGTAATCCGCAAAGACTTTTTCGAAGTCTTGGATAATAAGGGTACGGACTTGACCAGCTTTCTTGTAGTAAGCATCGTAGTAACCAGATGACAAACTAAAGGTACCAAGCATGATACGGCGTTTGACCTCATCGCCAAAGCCTTGACTACGAGTGTTCACGTAGATATCATCCAAGTTCTTGGCATCTTCCGCACGGAAACCATAGCGAATACCGTCGAAACGTTGCAAGTTTGAAGAAGCTTCAGATGAAGCGATGATGTAGTAAACGGCAACCCCGTATTTAGAATGAGGCAGGCTGACTTCTTCGACAGTTGCTCCCAATTTTTCAAAGTGTTTGGCCGCATTAAGGATAGTTTCTTTGACTTCTGGGTCGATCCCTTCCCCAAGGTATTCCTTCGGAAGGGCAATCTTCATGCCTTTAATGTCTTGACCAATCTTAGAAGTAAAGTCTGCTACACGAACAGGTGCAGAAGTTGAATCCTTGGCATCTTCACTGGCAATGACATTGAGCAAGAGGGCATTTTCCTTAACCGTTGGTGCAAACGGTCCGATTTGGTCAAGCGAGCTACCAAAAGCAATGAGACCAAAACGGGAAACTGTTCCATAAGTTGGTTTGAGACCAACAATCCCGTTAAAAGCAGCCGGCTGGCGGATAGAACCACCTGTATCTGAACCAAGGGACAAACGGACTTGTCCTGAAGCGACAGAAGCTGCTGAACCACTAGAAGATCCACCAGGCACCTTGCTGTGGTCCCAAGCATTCTTGGTTGGCCCATAGTAGGAAGTCTCACCAGATCCACCCATGGCAAACTCGTCCATGTTGGTTTTTCCGACAACAATCATACCTTTAGCTTTGGCGTTAGCAACTGCTGTCGCATCAAAGATAGGCTCATAGTTATAAAGCATTTTTGAAGCTGCAGTCGTCAAGATGCCATCTGTTGAGATATTATCTTTGACAGCGAGTGGAATCCCTGACAGGAGGTTATCTTTATCGATTCCTTTTTCGTCAATAGCCTTAGCTTGGGAAAGCGCTGCTTCTTCGGCCACCGTCACAAAGGCATTGACCGCTTCTTCACGCGCCTTGATATCGTCAAGTGTCGCTTGGGTCAATTCGGTTGCTGAAATTTCCTTAGAGACAAGGAGGTCGTGCAACTCTTCAATGGTTTTATGGTTGAATGACATTAGGCATCTCCTCCATCTTCTAGGATAGCTGGCACCTTGATGTAGTAGTTATCTTTTTCAGGTACATTTTTAAACAAGCGGTCACGGTCAGTCCCTTTTT
>ERZ772908.353-NODE-353-length-11522-cov-5.636_pt1 | contig 11522 bp, 14 predicted proteins | sample MGYA00512121_ERZ772908 | MGnify/ENA primary metagenome ERZ772908 (study PRJEB29015, sample SAMEA2738084) | human oral metagenome | biome: human oral; feature: human-associated habitat; material: saliva | place: China | collected 2264 ... | reverse complement strand
TTTTATTTACAATTAACAGAATTTCATATATAATACATTTTAGTATTTGTGTTATTTGTAAAATCATGTATTTAGGAGTGAACTATTATGAACAAAAAACATTTAGCAGCTGCTTTCGCAGTATTTGCAGCTACAACTATGTCTTTCTCTGCTTTCGCAGCATCTGTTGATGCTAATGCACGTGCTTACGAACGCGCTGCAGCTGAGCAATATACTTACGCTGCACCTCAAGCAGCTACACCAGCGTACCAATCTGGTTATGTAACAAGCGCGCCACGCCCTGGTTACAAACCATTACCAGCGGTACCTTACACAGCAGGTGACATGGCTCAACAAATGCCTGTATCTAAAGAATTAGGCGATCCAATTTTCGTAGCACCTCAAACAACAGCTGTAGGTCTTCAAATCATGGACCCTATCGCACCTAGCTACCAACCTGTATACCAAGAAACTGTAAACTCCGTAACAGCTAATGGCAACGGCAGTGCATACGTTTCTCGTTACAAAACTAACCAATTAAATGCTTTCGACTTATTGTTGAACGGCAAAACTTACACATATGATTTGCCTGCATACACTAATGGCTACCAAGTGAAAACTGCTAGCACTTATAACCGTGCTGGTGACGGTGTTGCGAATGTATTCTCTACAAACGTAATCACTGAAGCAGTTGTAAACAACAACTCTTTGCGTATCACTGTTAACATGACTCAACCAACAGCTGTAGCAGCTGCTAAATTGCGTTCCATGCAACAAACTGGTCAAGTAGCAGGTGGTGAAGTAGCTGCATTGTTCGCTTACAATGAAAGCTATGATGGTGTAAAACAAGCTGCTCAATATGACGTATTCAACAACGGCAACCGTTACATCGTTGTTAAATCTGGTGCTGTAACTGTTCCAAACGGTGCACAACACCCTTACGCAACTGCATTGTTCGCAGTAACTGACGACACTGTAGCAGCTGTAACAGTATCTGGCAACACTGCTGATGCTTACGATTTAGTTAAAGGTACTGCATACGCAATTGCACAATCCGCTCGCGTATCTAACGCACGTACTCGCTAATTCTAACTATAATTCGTTACGAATTAACTATAATGGTGAAAGCTACAAGCCTTCACACCTAAAGACTATATAAATCACCAAAGCCCCGAATGAGGTATCTCATTCGGGGCTTTTTTATGCATCTTATCAATTGAATTCTTAGATTTATTTTTTATGATAATCTTGTAAATACTTCTAACGCTTTATACGCCATCAAACGATAGCCTCTTGCATTAGGATGTACTTCACCGGCAAAGACAATTTGGCCGATTTGATCTGCTTCGTATAATGATGTATAAAAGTCTATAACCTTCAAATCATGCTCTGCAGCATAGGCTTTTAGTTGTTCATTGACCTCTCTCACCACAATGTCGAGTCCATCCATATCACTATCGATTTGTGTTTCTAAACCAATAATAACCTTCCCCTTTGTACTCGCTAGTTCAATAGCTTTCACCAAGGTCTTGAACACATATGCACTATCTCGACCTTGTAAGATATCATTAGTACCACACATTAAGAAGATATGACGCGTTGAATCAGCTACAGCTGTAGGTAGCCATTTTTCAATGTTATAAATCATGCCCTGAACGGAGCATCCGTCTTCACCATAATTTGTAAAATGTACACCCTCTATAGATGCATCACAAATTTCAACCCAACCTTGGCCATAAGGCACATCATAACCGCGGGTAATGCTATCGCCAAAACAGATAATTTCCATATCTAGACCTCCTGTACTATGCATTAATCATATAACAAAATGACAATTATATACAATATACATACTATGGATTTTTATATGCATTTTTTATAGAATTACATGTTTGACTATGGTATACTAATTCCACATAAGAGAGGTCAAAGATGAGAAAACTATATCCCTTTTTAATACTAGCATTAGCAACATTTCAATCAGCTAGTGCGATTTCACAATATGAATTAGAGAACAAGCCTACTCAATACCAAGTTGCTTATAATAGTCCTTCGGAGACTGTGTATATCGACTTAAGTACACTTAGCCTAGCACAGTCAGGTCCTACATATAGTACGCTTCACGCTCGTACAATTAGTCTCTATAAAAAGCAGAATATTATTGCTGATTATTCAACTAATTATACATACCATCGTGGTAACACATCTAAAGATATTTACCTCATGGATTGGCATGTAGCACCGGCGAAATTCTACCAAGTAAATGGTGCACCTATAGGAACTGCTAATAATCAGCGTTCTGTTCTATCTACAGGTGCTCACGTCGCTACAAAGGGTTCTCCTGTAGCTGAAATAGGTCAATTTATTTTACATAATGCATTGGAATTAGAGCGTATTACCTATACATCTAAGAACCCATACGTACCACCTCGTCCATATAAACCATTAAGTACACCGGCTCCAACAGAAGGTAGGCCATTATTTGGAGTTCAGCCACCAGAAGGTATCTATAAACCGCTAAACCAATTAGAATCTCCTTATACATCTAATCAACCACGGTTATTTCCTTCTAAATTAGGTATATATGGACCCGTTCCACCACCACCGCCTCAAGGGCCTCGACCTAGTGATTGGATTCTCGACATTCAAAATCAGGACATGCCCGATCCAAATACACCTATGAGTGATTGGAGACCGCAACCTGATTATCATGCACCGCAAAAACCATAATCAAAAAATATAGTTACTCGTAACGTATAAAAAGAGACTGAACTGTCCCCTATTTAGGAGATCTAATTCAGTCTCTTTTGTTTCATATTTTATTTGTTTCCATACAATCAGAGAAACCTATTGTATGATGCTTTCACATTATTTAAGACGTACAAAGAATAATGCAATAGCACCGATAACTGGTGCAATGGCAAGGGTCATCAATGCAGATTGATAACTGCCTGTAGCTGTTAACATGCTACCTAAAATCATAGGTGCCAACATAACGCCGATCTGATTAAACAAGTTTACAAAGCCTGCAGTTGTGCCGCGTAAATGAGGTGCTGCGGATTGAATTACGAGAGCATTTGTTAAAGCACTATGCATGAAAGCACCAATACCAAGAATTGGACCTGTTATAAAGAGCATATCTGGATTTGTGGTGCTCGCAAAGAGGATTAATGCTGGTGCAAATAAGAACATAACAAGCGCCACCAAATGGTTCTTCTTAATCGGTAATATATCGGACAAAATACCGATAGTCGGTTTCGCAATAAGCGCGGCTAAACCAAAGGCAGACATTACATGACCTGCATAGATGGCATTAACGCCGAGCTGTTTAACCATGTACAAGTTTGACCATTGCGCCACCGCCCAGGTAGCACCGGTAGCAAAGAAACCTGCAAAGGCAAGGCAGCAAATGTTGCGATTTTTCAAAACATGTAGCAAATTTTCCTTTAAGGAAGTCTTTTCGCCTACATGCGCAGACGCAGCACTCGCCTCTGCTTCTCGTTGTGCCAAGATTTCAGCACTTGGTTTACGAACAGTAAAATAGCTAAGAATGAAAACAAGGATTGGTAATACAGCTGTTAAGAGGAATGCATTTTGCCAACCATAATTAGTGGCTACATATGGTGCGTATAGGTTTACAGTGGTCAACCCAAGAGATGTACAGGACATAAAGATACCAACTGCAGCACCACGTTGATTAGGGCCAAAGTAATCCCCAATAGCACTTAAGCAAGATGCTTGTACTGGGCCGGATACGATACCTAATAAGAAGCGCAATACCCAACCATAAGTGTAATTATCGATGGTACTCATCAATGCCGTAATAACAGCCATGGCAAGCAAGCTCACTAAAATGGTATAACGATAACCAATTCGATCCGCTAAGATACCACCTGGTAAAACCATGATGGCATAGCCCATATAAAAGGCAGATAGATAGGCTGTACCCATTTGAGGCGTGAAACTCAACGCTTCATTAACAATAGGCATCAAAGACGCCCAAGATAGGCGCATAACAAAACTAATCAAAAATGTTAGCCATACGCTGACAAGAATTAAAATCTGAGTTCGTGAGAAACTAAGTCGATTCATACGAGCTCCTTTCTACAGAATAAAAACATATAAAGTAATCATACTATAAATACAGGGTATATTACAAACTTCAAAGATTAACAAAATACAATAAAAAGCCCTCTAGGCATAACCTAAAGGGCTTTCTAAATTGTGGCGGAGATAGTAGGTATTGAGTAATTACTACAGATAAATACTGGATCTATTTATCTGAATACCTGTTAGGGGGCAAAAAAGGGGGCAAATACTAAGACATAAGACAAATGTCTTTTAAATGTCCGTCAAATGTCCTATACCGCATCAACAAGCACAATACATATAAATATATATTCGCACGCACATGTACAAAAGGGAATATTATGTAAATTGTGGTGAGCAGTACGGTCTTGCAACTTTTTCAAATAAAATAATTGATACCCAGGGGGGGCTATATTATACACATTCCCCCTCTATGCTTGCCTATGGTTTAGCTTATTAATCACATCATCATGCATTGATTTAGTAACATGAGTGTAAATACTAAGCGTTGTATTAGGGTCATTATGTCCTACACGTTGCATAATTGTTTTAAGTGGTACGCCTAACTCCGCTAACATACTTATATGTGTATGTCTAAAGATATGAGTAGTTAAGTGTTTACCCTCAATATGTACGCCTTTCAATCTCCTATTTAAGAATTGAATATCATAAGGGTTACCACGGCTAGAAGTAAAGATATATCCATGATCTATATATCCCTCAAACCATAGCGACCGCCGTTTATTCTCTAACATGATACTATCAAGAATACTAACTGCCCTATCTGATAAGGATACATTACGAACTGAATATATATTTTTAGGTGTTCCCCTCTTAATCTCGCTACTATTCTTATAATCGTACTGAATTGTACCATTGATATTTATAGTAGCGTTTTCTTTGTCATAGTCGCTATATCGTAACGCCAGCAATTCGCCAATGCGTAAACCTGTTAAGCTAACGAACTCAAACAATAAACTAATACGGCTATCAATCTTTGATAATTGCATTAGTGTTTCTTTCAACTCAACCGCATCAAGGAATTTATTTTGCTTTTTAGCTATATCTGAATGGCTAAAAGGCTTTTTCTTTATCTCAATATCTTCAAAATCAATAAGACTAGGTATTAATTTTTTCCGTTTAGCGTGCTTGTATATAGCTTTCATCGTTGTAAATGTAGCCCTTGTATAAGAGTATGAAAGGTTTTCTACATAATAGACCTTATGTAATACATCTTCTAGTGTAACCGCCGTTAAGTCCGCAATAGGTAACGCCTTATCAATGTATGAGAAAATCTTGTTTACATAAATTGTATGGTTTATATGTGTAGATCGTTTTACAGTCGGTTCAGTATGTTCAAGCCATGACATAGCCACATCATAATAAGTTACTACCTTATTGATATCAATCTCTTTTACCGCCTGCTCGTACTTGCGTTGTAATTCTATTGTTGCCTGCTTGCGTGCATGACTACTATTAGTATTAAAAATTACAGATACTTTCCGTATCTCGCCATTCGGTAATTCAAAGCGTTCACAATACTTATATCGTGTACCCTTTTTACTTTGTCTTTCTTCTATCCACATAGTACCTCTACTATGTACAAAGAATTTATTCCTCTTTCAATTTAGATTTTTCTTGTTTCCATAATTCAAAGGTTTTTACTTCATGCTTTAACCATTCATAAACTTCACCAGTTATCACACTATTAACAGGGTTATTATTGCGTAATTCCAATAGCTTATCTTGAAGTTCCTTTAATACAGGGTTTGACCCATAACTATATGTATCAGAATAAGGCAAAAGACTTTTTTCTTCAAAAGCCATTGTTTCTTCAGTAAATTCTACCTTTTCAATATGTAAATTTAATTCTTTAGGTAGTTGATTGTTTATCAATTCTATTAGAGTATCTTCGTCTTTTTTATCTTCAAATTCATAATCAATAAAATATCTAAATTGATGCGGTATTTCTCTTGGTGTTTCTTCAATAACAATAGAACAATATCCAATATTGCTATCATAAATATAGCAACTTGCCTTTAATGAATGTTTTCCGCTAATGATTAAAAATGATAATTCAGCATCAAATTTATATACTTTACATGATGTGTAATCATTAAAATAACTTGCTGGCATCATTAGTTCTGTATATTTTGAACTTAGTTCAACATTCAAATCAACTACATCAAGATCAGATAGATACAAGAATTCTACAGGTACTTCCCCTAATTCCGCAATTTTTCTTAGTCTTTCAGCGTTAGGTATTACTTTAGCTGACTCCCATTGAGAAACGCTATTCTTAGATGTATCTAATTTTTCACCAAACTCTGACATAGAAAGACCTAATTGCTTTCTTATTTCCTTTATCCGCCTAGATAAATAAACTCTTTGTACAATATCTTTATTAATATCTTCCATATAATCACCTCTGTAAAAGATTATATCATAGAGTTAAATAAAGTTAAATGTCATTATTGCGTTAAATAAAGTTAAATGGTAATATGTATTCGAGGGGTTAAATAAAGTTAAACGCATTAAGTTAAGAGGTGAATAATTTGAAACAATACCAAACACTAATCGGTTATAGAAAAATGGCAGGTCTTAACCAACGAGATATGAAAGACATCTTAGGAATATCATTAACAATCTATAACGCAAAAGAAAATGGTAAAGTACGTTTTAATCAAGATGATATGAAAACAATTAAGAATGTACTATCTGAAAAACTAAATAAGAAATTAACTATTGATGAGTTATTCTTTTAATTTGTAGAAAGGGTATAATCTATGGAATTAATTACAACACAACACTACGGCGGAAATATTTTCTCGTTCTACAGTACAAAGCGAAAAGATATTTTTATGACAATTAATGAATTAGCTACTGGCTTTGGATATGCAAGCAAAAGCGGTATAGAGAAACTAATACAACGTAACCCACACTTATTAGATAAAGAATATTCATCTATAACAAGTGTACCTATCTCTATTTCTTCCACGGACGATTTGGGGGGTGCAAGAAAGCAAAAAATACAACTAAGAGAAGTTAGGGTATTTTCAAAGTTAGGAATATTTGAAATTGGGTGTTTATCTCGTACCAAAGTTGCAAAAGCTTTTAGAAAATGGCTTTACAACTACATTGAAAAGCTAGAAAATGCTTTAATTCACGATATAGTAGCCCATACTAAAAGTAAAGATCTACAAAAAATGCTACATGATGCGGTATATGAAAGCCCTACATATATCAATAAAGAAGATAGTAGCAAGGCAAAAGTTATTATGAATATCAATAAGCTACTCATTAAGACCGCATCACAAAGCAGGGTTAAACATAAAGAGGATATGACGGCGGAAGAAATTCATAAATTAGAACATTTAGAACATAAAACTATAGCCCTATTAAATGAGGGCAAGTGCTATCAAGAAATTAAATTAGCATTATCAACTGACTAACAATGATATATGTTACTAAGGCATTTTATTTTCAATCATATAATTACCTCACCTGCTTTAGTAATATATTCTAACATTGATACTCACAGATATTCAGTAATAACCACATTTAAAAGCACTACGAATATAGGTAATTACTGTATATATCACACTTCAATATTTTTAATTTACATAGCCTAATTCACTCTAAATCGTCTTTTAAATCTTGTTAGGTATAATCTATCAAGACATACACGAAAACGAGCATACAGGCTAAATAAATGAATTTTATTTTTAGAGAAAGGTAAAAATTATATGAATACTGACATTTCTATTCCACGAGCAGGAACTTTTGAGCCTATCATGGTACAACCTAAAGACATTGTTTCCATGTTTAGCATTAGTCGGAGTACAGTAACACGGCTTATCAGTAAAATACTACTCGATGATAAATATAAGAGTTGCATTACTCGTCTAAATAGAAACCTCGTACTAATTGATGTACAAATGTTTACTAACTATCTTAAAGAACAAGATTTGAAAGGACTAAAAGCATAATGAAACAAAATAAACATGATATCACAATCAAAAAAAATACTGAAAACAAAATTGTTATCGGTCTTAATGACTATGAAGTTGATGCGGTTATCACCTTTGAAACTACATTCAATGAAGATACCTGTACACAAACTACTGAAATTAAATGTTATATAGATCCAATTAATGAGGTGTAATACCATGAACGAACAAATGAAAGCAGTACTAGATAGCACTAAAATTAAATTTGAACTATGCGAAATGGGTAGAGAATACATTGATAAGTACAATAACAATCTACTAGATATATATGAATTAGTTGCCCTTGTAACCTTGAAAGCCTTTGAACGAGGTGTATTTGAAATGGCAGGAACAAAGGAACACTAATTATGACTACACAAATAAAAAAAGCCCATGATACGGCTAATATCATAGGCAACTGGAAAGGCTATATCTACACTAATAGTACTACCTTTCCTCTATCTTAACATACATTTTATTTCTAGTGAATACAAATAGAGGTGATTATATGTCGGTATTAAGTGAAGATGATGTTATACGTGAACAAGCAGAAAAAAAGTGCAATCAACTAACACAAGCAGGTGAAAATTGTAATTTTACAGTAATACACAATCAAATGCGAAAAGCAAAAGGGTTACCCCCTATATATGATGATAATGTAATAGACGATACAAAAGAAAAAGAACTAACAAAAGATGATAAGCAAGCGTACTTTTGGTGGAAATTTAAACATGATTTTTTTGATGATATTGGCATTAAGCGACTATCAAAGCTACCTAAGGGCGATACGTTCATATTACTATACATCAAACTTATTAACCTATCTTTGAAATGTAACGGTTATATATGCTATGAGGGTACTGGAATAGATTTAATCGAAGAATTAAGCCTGCATTTAGATAGAGATATAGAGGAATGTAGGGAATTAATCGAAAAATCAAAAATGTATAATCTAATCACACTAACAGATGATAAGGAAACGATCTATATAAAATCTTTCAACACATATACTGGGGTCGATGATGCTAAAACAAGAATGAGAAATTCAAGGGAACGCAACAAGCAACAAAAAAGCACTTTATCCTAGTAACTATCTATATCTTCACTACCTCTACTCATTCCATATGTTACGATATGTAACAAAATGTTACGAAACGTAATGAAAGTGTTACAGAATAAGAATAAGAATAGAATAGAATAGAGTAGATTTAGATATAGAGTAAAAAAAGAAAAAGAAAAAAATTAAGAATTAGAAAAGAGAAGAGAAGAATAAAAAAAAGAGAGAGATATAGAGGGAGATTATTAAGAGGGAGTACACTAAATAAGGCGAGTTATAATGCTCGCCTATTTTTTTATATCTAATACTACTCAATGATCTATCATAAAAACGATAATTAACACTTGCCAATGTATAATAAAGAACAAACAAGGGTATTACTCATATTGATTAACAGTATAATAGATACTACTGTTATACAACTACTGGTATACCATATGGCAACCAACTGGCAACCATACGGCAACCAAAGATAAACCACTATACCACCTATCAAGATTTTAATAACAAGAATAAAATTATGTATCCAATATGGAACCAAAGTGTATCCAAAATGGAACCACTATGTGTACAACACTATTAAATAACAAGGCAGGTACTAATGAACGCAAGCGACTATAGAGCATACAGAGAAGAACAAGCACTAAAAAGAGAAATAGAGCGACAAGAAACGCCTAAAACTCCCTCTTATACTTTCCGTTTTACGGACAATATCACAATCAATCATAATACGCCTAAGGCAAGTGAAAATTACCGCATCAGAGCCGTATTATCAAGCTATAAGAAACTTAATAACCAGTACCTAGAGTTACAAGAGATTATCAAGCATTATAACCCTACTGCCAAAATATCAACCTACGGAAGAACTTCAACACATACTAATAAGAAACACGATCTATCTGATGAACTTGTTAAAATCGAAGATACTGGCATCAAATTCGCTAATATTGTATTGATGCGGTCATATATCAAAGGGCGTTTACAAGATATAACTGCCCTGCCCTATTCTGATATTAGATACATCATTGATGCTTATATAGACGAAATAACAAGCATTAGCACAACAAAAACAAGCCGTATAATCAAGGAAATAGTAAAGAAGTCTATTGAACTGCCTACAGTAGAGCAAGCGAAATTATATATACAAAACTAAGTTTTCTATCTCTCACATCATAGATCAATAACTTAATTTCCTAATATTTCGAATACCCTAAAAAGGGTTAATAAAAGTTAAGTTTATCTATTATAAGATAGATGCTGGTAACATAGTTACATAATTGTTACATCAATGTTACATGACTGTTACATTGAAACGCCCCTTATAAAAAGTTAACAAAAGTTGACATATCCTAATATAGAGCAAAATAAAACCCCCTAGGAATAAACCTAAGGGGCTTTAGAAGTGATTATATGATTTTGAAAACATTATAGTTACTGCTTTCACCTCTATTTTACCACAAAATTTTAGGGGGCAAAAAAGGGGGCAAATTATATTAAAACTATAGACTACTTATGAATATCTAAGAGTATCAAGAATGTAGGTATTATCTAACTTTATATACTCTTTCATATTCTTTGATAGTCATTAAAACTCATAAAAATGAATGGCGGAGAGGGTGGGATTCGAACCCACGGCCCCTTGCGGAGTCACTGGTTTTCAAGACCAGCTCCTTAAACCACTCGGACACCTCTCCATAACGGTATTATTATATCAGATTGGCCCAATAATAAGCAACAACGTAATATAAGACAAGAAAAAAGCTGGCTCAAAGCCAGCTTTTTCCATGTGTATTTAATGTTGAGTAAAGTTTTCAACTATTTACTATCAAATTATACTTTCATCTATTTGCTACGGAATTAAGCATTCAACTAACTCTCAAAAATTAGAACAAGTCTTTTTTCCACATCCCAATAATGGCAATAATAGAGCAAAGTAGTGCAATGCCTACAACCTCATAGAAGCCGTTTGGATCCTCTTGGAATGGCAACGGCACGTTTGTCCCCCACAAGCTAAATACGATGGTCGGAACCGCCATGGCAATCGTTAAGGTTGCTAACATTTTCATAACCAAGTTAAGGTTATTAGAAATGATGGATGTAAAGGCGTTCATCATGTTCATCAAAATATTTGAGTACATTTCAACCATCTCGATGGCCTGTTTATTTTCGATAATAACGTCCTCAAGTAAGTCCTCATCCTCTTCGTACATCTTGAGGAGGTGTTTATAGGAGCTATGACCACGCAAGCGCAATAGACGTTCCATAACTGTACCATTCGTGCGCAATGCAGATGTAAAGTATGTCATGGATTTCTGTAATTCCAACAATTGGAAGAAGTCTTTATTCTTTGTGGTATGACGCAATTGAACTTCAATGTCGTCTGTACGACGGTTGATTTGTTGCAAGTA
>ERZ772908.351-NODE-351-length-11547-cov-2.8043_pt1 | contig 11547 bp, 8 predicted proteins | sample MGYA00512121_ERZ772908 | MGnify/ENA primary metagenome ERZ772908 (study PRJEB29015, sample SAMEA2738084) | human oral metagenome | biome: human oral; feature: human-associated habitat; material: saliva | place: China | collected 2264 ... | reverse complement strand
ATAAAAATTATTAATATAAAAAGAGAGTCTATTCCTACTAAAATTGGGGATATGCTTAACAAATAAATCAAAATTGAACATAAACTAATAATATCTAAAAACAATTGAATAAATGATGTGCCAAACAAATCTTGAATTCTTGTTAATGAATTTAACCTATATGTAATTTCCCCTGGACTTCTAACAGTAAAATATTTTGAAGGTAAGGACAGGATTCTATTGAAAGCTTTACTTAATAAATGCCAGCTAAAATTTCTCATCAAAGAAATGGATAATACAGATTTGAAGTAGAATACCACACTTGAAAAAATACCTAATATAAAAACACTTAGCGTCACATATTGAAAATAATTCCTATTTACTTGAACAGAATCAATAAGTAACTGAATTAAAACTGGTATAGAAACATTAATAATAACTACTAAAATAGACGTGATTATCAATCCTAAATAATTTCCAAAAATGTTAGGTGGAATTAAATTTTTGTAATCATATCTTTTAGTAATACTTATTTTCCTTTTCTTGAAAACTTCATTAGGATAAGAAGCAATAATAATACCTGAAAAATTTTCAATAAATTCATTAATATCAATCTTAACACGCCCAATAGATGGATCCATAATAATTGCACAATCATTTTCTATATTCTCTATACATATAAAATGATATTCTTTCCAAAATGCAATAACAGGATAATCTATCATTTCAAAAGCACGAAGATCGTTTATTTTATATGTTTTTGAAATTAAATTAAATCCTTTTAATAATTTTTTTAATTGATCCGAACTCAAACCGTCTCGTCCAGGCTCTTCAATTTGCCTTAACTCAGTAATAGATATACTTAAACCGAAATACTCAAGTATAGTTCTAACGCAACATAATCCACACTCAGTTTGTGCTATCTGTAATGTTGGCGATAATTTTCTTCTCATCTTCATCATGATTCTCCAAAGTAATGGGTGAAATTTTAAAATCAATATTCGATTTACATAAATAGTAAATCCCACCTGATATTCCAGACATGAGACCTGGACTTAATGTATATCTACCACTCTCATTCTTAAAATATTGATAAATTTTATTACTAAAATCTTCTTTAAAAAGCGTTGAAGATAAAATTGAATAGACATCTTCTGAAAAATCTGTCTTCATATAATTTAAAACTTCTACAATACCAAGTATTCCATGGCAGTATACAGGTAAGGTTGATAGTTGCAATCTTTTTAATTGTTTCAAAAGTAACTTAACATCTTCTTTAGTTATTAAATTAGCTTTAAACCCTTCATAATATGCCAATAAAATTCCCGAGACACCATTACACCATGAATCTGATTGACGATCTGTACTCTCATAAATGTTTATCTCCTCTCCCTCAGAATAATAATTATCTTTTAATACTTTTACACATCTACAAACAAATTCACCCACTGTAGTTACTGAATAATATTGATAAACGATACTGAAAAACCAAATTATATGAGCGATGCCATGTGCTAAACCTGAAGTTATATTCTCATTTCTATTCTCTAGAAATTTAATCCCTTCTGAAACATATAGTTCAATTTGTTTTTTTTCTAATTTAAAACTCTTATCCATTTTTAGCCTCATTATAATGGATGCACTATTCCCTGACATCATATCAAAAAAGCCTGACTTTATAGAACAAATTTCTTCATCAATTATTTTCCAAGCTTCCAGAGCTATATTCTTCCATTTCGCTATTCCATAAATATAACTTGCTTCATAAAGTCCCCAAATCACACTTGGAAACCCAGAGTATAATCCAACTCCTGAAGACAGTAAACTTCTTGTTTCATATACATTCGAATCTAATATTTTTGCATATGAATCGAAAATTTGGTATGCTAGGTCAGAGTATCTTTTTTCACCTATTACTTTACCCGCTAATGCTAGAGTCAAAGCAATACCTGTACGTCCACCATACATATCATACCCTAAAACACCTGGAGCCCAACCATTTGTTGAAAAAGTAGATACAGGACCAATCCAAGTTTTAGGTAAATGCTCATATCGATCGTCATAAGATGTAGTAAGCAATTTATCTGAGAATAGCCTAATAATCTCATTCTTTGATTTTTTTATTTTTTCTTGTATAAGTTCTTTATTACTATTACTATGATAATCCTCTATTTTCGCAACAAAAGATAATTTAATAATCTTAATCTGTTCTCTTAAATCATTGATTGATAATATACTTATCTTATTTTCAATATTTTTTTTCGGACTAAGATTTGCACAACCTATAATTTTATTATCACAATCATAAACAAAATTCTCTGAAAAATTAACGGTGAAATATGGGACATCACCGTTCCATAATTGTTGACATTCCGATATGATTATCGGTTTTTCACACGTCAAACTTAATAATCCCATTCTTGCAAGAATATGTTTTGCTATTGATTCCGACTTGGATGATTCTACTGTTGTCAATGACCTCAGAATTTGTTCGTAACGATAAGTCATATTATGAATATATCTAATCTTAGAATTTTTGAAAATATTCGATACAATATTTAAAAACCACTCCTTGTTATCTAAAATCAATTTATATATTTCTGTAAAACCTTTTATGACTTCATCGCAATTTTTATATATTTGAAGTTCTTCTGCATTATCTTTTTCTTCCCTCTTTACATCCTGATTCTCTCTCCATTTAAAATGGATGTCAGATGTAAAGCCATCAATCAATTCAACAGTTTTAATCGGTCCAACTGAGTTCACATTTCTAATTCCAGTAAAGCCAACATCCACTGTTCCACTTTTCCCAGTTAGATTAATAGGTAATACTCCCGTACTATATGCAGACTGTTCTATATATTTATAAGCACTCCTATCTGATTCTGCAATCCCTCTTCTTAACCTCGGAACGTGGAATAATGTTTCTAAATCTATTGGCATTGGTCCTTCCTTTGTCCAATAGATATTTGAAAAATGCATATCAGTAGCATTTAATAAATACATAAGGCATGCTAGTTTTCCTGCTTGAACCATATCTTTATATGAATCATTAATTTCAATATATGAACTAAACCCATATGGGCCTGCTTTCAAAGTATCTAATGCTAAAAAATCGGTCTTTAAAACTTCATTTAATTTACGAACTAACTTAAAATATCCATATTCTCCATCAACTGTTCTTGGTTTAAAAATTAATTTTCTTTTATTTTCAAATAGTATAATCGAAACAGCTTTACCTGAGTTGTGAGAATCTCCATCCATAAGAATTGTTTTTATTCTTAATTGCTTTGAAATTTTAAATTTTTCTTCAATTTCATCTCTTGATACTGCAAGTGTGTTTAGTATAATCATAATGTAGTTAATCCTATTACTAATTAACTTATTACATCTATACCAAATCACTGGATATTCTAATGAAAAATCTTTAAAACAATTGTCTATAAGAAATTGGTTATACTCCTCATAATTCTTTTTACTATCTGCATTTGTTGAATATTCTTTTATATTATTTGCAAAACATCTAATAAAATAAGAAAAAGCTATCTGCGCTAATGACTCACAGATAGCTTTCTTGAAATCTTCAGAATCAAGTAGGAAATTATTTAAATTATTATCCCATAATTGCTTCCAAATATTTTCAACAAAGTATAGACATGAATTATGGTAAGGATATGCTTCTTCAATATTCTTAAAATCAGTTTCTTTTTGAAATGTAATTTCATCTGTTATTTCTAAATGTTTGATACCTTCTATAACAGGTAAAATATATTCATTAAACTCAGATTCTGATTTTAGTTCTGGATAAATATTTTTATTGTATCCAACCATAATTTTCTCCTATTTCATAATTAGCAAGCTCGTGTACAAGCTGTCGTTGGACAAGTATTTGCTGAAATAAAAGCGGTGATCGCAACAGATCCCTTTATAAGCCAGGGAGTTACAGGAGTAGCTCCACCATCAACGTTCTCATCCGTTAGAGACAACAAATCTGACTCTAAATATTTTCCAAGTTCCAAATTATTTTGTTCCATAATCCTTCTCCTCTTTATTTACACCAGTTCATGCATTCATGTGTAAGTGTACACCAATTGCCTTTATTTCCCCAATAATCACTCAAGGAAAAGGTATTTGTTGTACATGCACCAAACACATCCTCATCAAACTCTTGAAAAAGAATTTCTTTTTCCAAAGTAACATCGCTATGTTTTTCCATAACAAACTCCTTTCACATTTTATTTAGATTTTTTTATGAGAAATCCATAAAACTCCTATTATTTCCCAAAAATAAACACTATCTCCAAAATGTTATCAATTCCATATATAAACTCCATGTAAAAATTTATATATAATTTATTGGAAGTGTTAATTTTTGTTTCAATAATCCAAAATGTTATATTAATTAAAAAAGATAAAAGACTTCTAATTCCATTAAATCAATAAATAGATGCTATTAGAACTGCCCTAACGATATGTTTCAACCTCCAACAATAATAATGATGTCCATAAATATTAACAAAATTGGTGTAAGTTTTATAATTTTCTTCATTTTAGTCTCCTCTTTAATTTATTTATTTAGCAAAATAAAAGAGCTTTTTTATTTACTTTATTATATAATAAGGTAAAAGAGTTTTTATTTTTGTTGTGAAAGTGGGAATTTTTTATGAAATCACATCTTGGTTCTACACTTAGAAAAATTCGAAAAGGCAAGCAAATTAGTTTATCTGCCATCGCAGATGATAACTTATCAAAATCTCAAATATCTCGCTTTGAGAGAGGAGAATCAGAAATATCTTGTATCAGACTTATTAATATTTTAGATAAATTAAATATTTCTTTAGATGAATTCATTATAATACACGATAATAATTGCTCAGACAACGAATCTTTTGCCAACTTAGTACATTATCTTCGAAAAGAGTATTCATCAAATAACATAGAGAATATAGCATCATTACTCTCAAACTCTACGAAATATAATGTAGACGAATACATTAGAACAATGATTAAATCAATTTTACATACATTAGATAGTAATATTACTCCCTCAAACGAAGAGATATTTCGACTAACAGATTATCTCTTTAAAGTAGAAAATTGGGGTTATTACGAAATTATTTTATTGGGTAACTGTGTAAGAACAATTAACTATGATACTTACTTCCTTTTAACTAAAGAAATGTTAAATAATTATATCTATTCATCGCTTAATAAAACTAATAAGAGACTTATTAGTCAACTCGCAATAAATTGTTTAATTCTGAGTATAGATCTGAAATATTTTTCTAATTGTTCTTATTTGATTAGTAAGATTAAAATTTTATTAGAAAATGAATTAAACTTTTTTGAGCAAACTGTCTTTCTGTATGCAACTGGATACTTTGAGTTTAAGATGAATTCTCTCGACGGGATAGAAAAAATGGAACAAGCTTTAAAAGTATTTGATATTTTAGGAGAAAAACAAATTAAAAATCAGTACCTAGAGCATTTTAATAAATATGTTAAAAATAATTAAAATCGATTATTTATGTCAATACTATGTCCATATTTCGAAGAAACCTATCGAATCTTATTTATAAATTTTTACCAGTATAATTTATAAATGACTACTTGAACTGCACCTGAAAAGTAGAGATAACATTTTATAGATAATTATGAGTTGACTTATAACAGCACGGCTATACAATTAAAGAAAACAATGATGTAGCTTTTAAATAACTTTTGGTTAGATATCCTAGTTGGAGCATCGCTTATTTCATATAATTTTAAAATGCTTTGAAATCAACGTTTTATCGAGTTTTTAAAAGATAAAATCTCAGCTAATTTCAATCAACTTCATCAAAATAAGGTAAATTTTCATTCAAAATAAGATAAAATCGAACCAGAATATCAAAAGTTTACCTTACTTGTTTCTCTACAAAAGTAAAAAACAAGTCATTATGTTTCAATCGAAATGAAAAACTTTGATTTAAAGCGATTCTTAAAATTCTAAAATTAATTATATTGCAATATAAATCAACCGAATAACCATTTTTAAATAAATTAGTTTTTCGTATATATAAGAAACGCCCTAACAAAAGTTAGAGTGTTTTTTGTAGTATTCTTTTTCTAGATAATTTATAACCCTTGAAAAACTATTTCTTAGATTGTCTGAATCGTGTGTAGTATTCTAACTCATCATTGAGTCTCATTACATAAAAAATGACAATCTGAAGCAACTCCAAATAATTCTGTATATGTTCTTTTTCGCTTTTATAAGCAAATTTACCATGAACGAATTTATTCCTAATCTTTAATCCATTACCATATTTTTTATCATCTAAAATATAAGATAAATAATTAGTTTCATGTTCAGAAAAAAGCTTATCTGAATATTCACAATATCCTTTTTTGCAAAGGTCTTCTGCAATATCTAGTATCAATTTATCTTTATAGTATAGACAATATGTGCCTGACCTCCACAATTTATTCAAAATGTTAATTTCTTGAAAATTTGTAAATGTTATCAATTCATTTGATAATTTTAGAAGATCCTTATCTATTAAAATTTTTATCTGTTTAACTTGATAATCTTCAAAATCTGTAATTTTTACACCAGATTTAATATGTTTAAAGAATGTAGAATGTTCTTTTTTTGACGATATGAAGCTTAGGGTACTTTGGTCAGAGAAAAGGGTTGAAAATAAAGCAGAATTATCAGAAGTATTGCTCAATTTTAAAAATTTTTTCTCATTAAATGATTTTAATGATGCATAAGAAGAGGTTTTAGATTTAATCTCTAATAAACCTTGATCGATTTCCCTGTTTCTAAAAAATAGTTCGTATTGGTCTAGGATACTATCCATTTCACAAATTATAGATTTTCCTCTTTCATAATAAGAAGATTCTTTATTGGAAGCGTGGAAGTGAAATCCTTTTATGTTCAATTCGGTTTCTAAATAAATGTTGAAGTACCAATCAATAATCTCCTCAATATCAATATTATTTTTCTTTAGATAATCAAAATATGCATAAAATAATAAACCATAAGACAGTTTTAAATGAGGATCGTAGTCTTCGAAATGAGCATTTGATTTTGGGGAAAATAAACGAGTGAAACTAAATATTTCATCATTTGCAACTAACCAAGGCAAGCCTGTTTCATAATTAAAAAAACCAAATATATAAATATAATTGTTTAATAAGGTTGGAAAATCATGATGTTTGTCCAGTATCATTTTGTTAATAATGATTCCGTTACTTTCACAAACATATAACTGATCTAATTCTAAAGGGGAGATACTGACAGACTGAGAATACTGTATGCCCTCATTGGTTTCAAAATGCCTTTCCCAAAACTCATCATATGTTCTTTTTGCTAAAAGTTTAATTTCATCATCAAACTCGTATTCACTTAATTTTTTATACTCAACTATTAACTGTAAATAATTAGGGTTTATATCATCATTATCGCAATATTTTTTTGCTAAATCATTTATTTCTTTACTCGTAATTCCCAATTTAATGTATAAGCCATTTTGGGAATCTGTAAATTTTCCTGATTGATGATTCAAAAAGAACTCTATATTTCTGGATAGTGAAAGAAAATTGTCTTTTATAACCTGTGGAAATAAATTAATTAGTTCTGAAACACAATTAAGAACTATCACTTGAATATTATGCTTTTTAATATATAATTCAAAATCTATAACATCGTTTTGATTAATTTTTCCTAAAAATAGTACCAACTCCCAGAAAACATTCCTATATAAAATATCAATGTTATTATAATCTATTTCAAACATTGAAACAGGGAAATTTCTAGATAAATCAGCATTAAATTGTTTAATCAGATGTTTAAAATTTGAGAATTCACTTTCTGTTTTTAATAATTTTAGAAGCAAATATATTTCAATTAAATCATTAATATCAGTTGAAGGCTTATAAGATTCAATATAGTTTTGAACCCTATCGTATTGAAATGGTTCTATTACATTATTAGGAGTGTGAAAATTTTGGTTTGACATATTCTTGATATTCCTTATGATGATTTGGTTGCTTTTGTCACCTTAACATTATATAGTGTCTAGGCACGTCATTATTTTGATCAGCTTGAATTGATTTTCATCGTTAAAAAATATTTACGTATTGTATAAAGATTTCTACTCTCCTCTTGTCCATTGTATTGGTAGACTCTCTAGAAAGCTTAGCAATGTTATTGAATAGTCTGTTATATTTTTTTGCAAATACGATATGCAGGCTAATCGAACATCATCTTTTACTAGTGGAGCAAAATCATCAATAATTTCTTCAAGATAAAAACTATGACTAGAAAGGAAATCAACTTTGTCTTGTATCATTTTTTCCAAATAATCCAGTATAGTTTTAGCAAATTTGTCATCATCACTCTTGTATATCTTCCAATTTAAATATATCAAAAATCCTTTGCTAGGAACTGGTAAAGTTATAAAATTCCGATCTAAAATGCTTTGTTCGTATAGAAATAAATAATATGCAGAAAAATAACTGAATCGCTCTAGTTCGTGAATAAAGATATCTTTCATTAATTTAATATTTGATGAAAAGATATTCACAATAATACCCATGTGAGAATCTATCTCGTGTTTTGAAGAAAGAGTAGCTTTATCTTTAAGTAACTCATCCGAATAATTTAAAATAGTTCTTTCTCCCAACATTCTTAATAGAGTTGGTGAGGATTTTAAAATTCCGTCTACTGTCATTATGCTTTCAAGGCAAGTAGATCGGTAAAGTTCATATTTATCAAAATTTCTATATTTTTTACGTACACTAGATTCTGCTATCTCATAGATCATATTCTTTGAAATTTCTTTCATTTCCTCCAAAGGAAAATCATTTTTCTGAACATACTCTTTTATCTCACTAATAATGCTATCTAGAGAGCGATCTAGTGATGCCTTGTTTTTGTATAATTCTTTATTAAATCCATATCTAATAGAATTGCTATGTATTGAATTTAATTTATTGATTTTATCTATGTTTTTATTTAACTGATAGCCTTCATTATTTCGAGTATAGTATGCAAACAGTGGTAGATAGTAATCTAAAAGAAAATCTAATGTTTCTGTTATCACTTCATATTCTTTATTTCTTATTGATACACCTGTCTTTGAAATACTCTCTTCAGAAATATGTAGAACTTCAACTATTTTTTTTAAGGTACTTTTATGTGGTGTACTGGTTCCATTTAACCATGGACGAACTGCTCTAGGCGTTTTTCCTGTCATTTTGGCAAGTTGCTCAACGGATATATTCTCATTTTGTAAAATGGTATTTAACTTTTTATAATCAAAATTTTTACTTTCCATAATTTAATTATATCATTTTTTAGGAAGTTTCATTTTTTAAAAATATTTGAAACTTCCTAAGCATTGATTTATTAATCTTATTGGTAGAAAATTAAATTATTTTTTTTAGATAAAATAGAATTATCAAGAAAAACTTGATAAATAATTAAATAGTTCTTTTTGATGGCCATCAAATTGACGGACTGAAACTCAAAATATAGACAGTCGTATTAGTTATCTATATTTTGTGAAGTTTCGCCGTTTATTTGGTGCGCTTTTTTGTACTATTCGGTTAAACTCTATTAAGTTTCTTTCCGTCCAAGGACTGAAAGGAAGTAAAATGACATATAAAAGTGTAATAGAGGAATTATATTGCAAACTGTTAGGTATAGAGCTCAAGAGAATACTTAATGAGCGAGAAATGTTACAAAATCAAATTGGATATGAAACAGCTGAAGGGGAAGTTGAGTTATTATCCGAAACAACAGTTGGGCAAATTCTAAAGGGAAAAAGAAATATTAGTTTTAATGCTTCGTTAGCTTTTCAGACCAGTTTAGATTATAAAAATCCAAGAGAATTATTTTTTCCGAGTAAGAAATTTGAATTACTGCTGATTAAAAATATAATATCTACGATTTTAATTGATCCTATATTTGAAGACACGCTTCTAAAGCAGATATTAGAAAAAATTTTTTCTAATATCTCACAGAAAGAAGTATCTCAATTCATAGAAAAAAACAAAGAAATTTTTCTATGTTCTTTGTCAAACTTTATTTCAGATTTCCCAGAGGAAGAAACATCTCATCAAATAGCTGAGAAGTTGACAGATTGGTTGTCTGAATTTGCCTGCCTCATATCACAATTTTAAAGATAGACTGTCAGGAAAACTGACAGTCTGCTTCGTAAAGTTACGTTAAACTGAAATTGTTCTTGGCCAAGACAAAAATTAAATATGAGGTAAAACTAATGAAAACAAGGAATCGTAAAGGTGGCTACTCAGCCAATACTGCCAATGAATACATTGATAACAAGCAAGGTATTTATTGCTTAAGTACAGAATTAGAGACACAAATTAAATTTGAAGACGGTCAACCAACGGGTGAAATCATTGCTTATAAAGCCTGGTTCTCTCAGAAGGGACTTCCACCCTTCACCGTCAAATTCGAAGCTGAAGTGGAGCTACCATCTTATATGGCATTGGTACAGTTTGATAATCTTCAAGCCTGCGAGGTCGGCTTTAATGTCTATTTTAAAGCAGACAATCTCAAGGAGGTTAAATAATGGCAACTAAAGCAGAATCCGTCTTGCAATCCTACTTGCTCCAGAGCCTGAACATGGCTTTGGGAGCAATATTGCACGGAGAAAATTCATATGTTAACTCTTTCAATATCAAAGTCAAAGAGGATGGCTTCGTCTTCATTCCAAGGCTTCCTTGTTCCTACATTTTAGATGATGAACTTTACAATAAAATCTTCTTGATAGCTAACGCATCCCTATACCCTCACTATACGCTTCTGAAACAGAATGCTACTTACTTTGTACCTCTAAAGACAGATGACATTCATGTTCAGCGTGGACTCTTCTTTCCGTGGAAAGTTGGCATTTCAAAACGCTTGGTCATTCCTGATCTTGACAAGTACACTAGTGACCTACCAAAGAATCAGATTCCAATTATGGAAAATTTCACTCTTAATCTTGATAAAGTCAATCACATGGCTATCTGTGGAAATAGTGGTTCAGGTAAGTCCTATACTCTTACATATTTGTTATCTATTCTCAAGAATCAGAGTGACCTCATCATCGTTGACCCTAAATTCGATTCCCCGAGTCGTTGGGCTCGTGAATATCAAATTGCGGTGATTCACCCCGTAGAGAATCGTTCCAAATCTGACTTTGTATCAGAGGTCAATGAGCATTTGAGTCAGTGCCTGAATCTGATTCAACAGCGTCAAGCGATTTTATATGAAAACCCACGTCATGAATTCACACATCTCACTATTGTTATGGACGAGGTACTGGCGCTCTCAGAAGGTGTCAATAAGACCATCAAAGACTCTTTCTTCTCCCTCTTGTCGCAAATTGCCCTGCTCGGACGGGCGACAAAAATTCACTTGTTACTCGTAAGTCAGCGTTTTGACCATACGACTATCCCGATTTCAGTCCGTGAGCAACTCAATGTCCTCATCCAAATTGGAAATATCAACAAGAAGACGACTCAATTCTTATTTCCAGACTTAGACCCTGAAGGTATTGTGATTCCAAT
>ERZ772908.349-NODE-349-length-11573-cov-12.032_pt1 | contig 11573 bp, 10 predicted proteins | sample MGYA00512121_ERZ772908 | MGnify/ENA primary metagenome ERZ772908 (study PRJEB29015, sample SAMEA2738084) | human oral metagenome | biome: human oral; feature: human-associated habitat; material: saliva | place: China | collected 2264 ... | reverse complement strand
TCGCCGGCTCCGCGACCTCGGCGGGCGCGCTCTTCGCGAACCTGCAGTCCACCGCCGCCGCGGGCGCCGGCCTCGATCCGAACATCCTGCTGGCCGCCAACACTATCGGCGGCGGCATCGGCAAGATCGTGTCCCCGCAGAACCTGGCGATCGCCGCGACCTCCGTGGATTCGGAGGGCTCGGACGCGGAGATCCTCAAGAAGGCCGCCCCCTACTCGATCGGCCTGCTCCTGGTCCTGTGCCTCCTGGTGTTCGTCGCATCCCAGGGCTGGCTGGGCTCCTACATGCCGCACTGAGCAGTCCCGGTTTATCCTGTGGGGTTCCGAAAGAATTTGCCTTTCGGAACCCCACTTTTGTATACTGGTCAGATTCCACCTAACGAAGGAGAGTAGAGTGGCAGACTTACGCGTCTCCAGCGGCGCCCTACAAACAGCCGCACGTTTGCTCGCGTCAGCAGCAACACAGACACACGCAACGATGCCTGCAGCAGACCCTTGCTGCGTCGAATACGCGCGCAGGATTCAGGAGCCCGTCGACGCGCTCAACCTCTCAGAAACTGATATCAAAGAAGCGGTTGAGATGACCGAAACAAACATCCTCGCGTCATTAACAGCCTTTCAAGATTCCGAGCAGGCATCAGCCTCGGCGCTCATGTCACTGTTCCAGGACTAGATTCTCATGGTCACGAAAACACAACTATACTCCCTCAACCTCTCAGCATTCACGGCAGTCACCAAGAACCTCGAGCAGCAATGGCAAGATAACCAACAACGGCTCGATTCTCTCTCCCGGGTTAAAGCACGCGTCGAGGCCGATTGGGAAGGTCAAGCCGCCCAAGCGGCAATCGCTAAGCTCGATGCTTTGGAAGCCAAGATTTCCGAGCACATGGCAATGAATGCATCCCTACGGTCTGCGATTGCCACATATTGCGAAAATAAAACCAAGCTGCAAGTCGCTGTCATTAACAGTGTAGAAAAGATCGAGCTCCTGGGATTAACTGTTACTGACAACTGGGATGTTCGCATCGCGAACTCATCCCAAATCTCGATCAGCAATATTGGACCGTTGCACATCCAAGCAGCACCACTACTGCTGGTACTGCGTCACTTGGTTGCAATTTTCGAACAGTACGATCTTCAGGCTGCGATCACTTCAGGCGATTCCGGTGAGGTGTACACGACATCATCGGGCTACACGACGGTCCAACCCGATCGACACATTGAACACGATAACGACTTCCGTCACGGTTCAAAGAAGGGACAAGAGACCACGAAGGACCGTGCGAATTGGGCCAAATGGAAGCTTGCTCTGGAAGCAGCCCGAGCTGCAGGACACAAGGATTCAGCTGCCTGCTTCGAACATTTCCGAGACAACTCCGGAACACCTATGACAATTGACTACGAAAAGGGGTATAGAGACGACGCAGGGATCCGAAACCACGTCAACGGCGAAATCAACGGATCGCTGCAGGCCGCCAACGAAGCAGTTAAAGCTGGAAAGACCGACATAACTCTTCATTCTCCCATTCATTCAACTGAGTACGACGGCACCTATCCTCAGACGGAAAACTGGCAACGAACCATCGGCGGACACTCAACATTCACCGAAACAGACATCAAGGTGGAAGGCGACACCGTTATTGCTACGGTCACCGTGCATGCAAAGGACAGATGGAATTTCAACAATGACTCGAGCGACAGTTCTTCAGGCGTAGCCGATGCGGACAACGGGCGCTTCGAGGAACTAGGATGGGCTCAGAGCTTCGACACCAGTGGAAGCATGACGCAGACCTACACATGGAAGGTTGGTGAGGAACCGCCGACACTTCCTACCAATACGACCGAGAACGTCAGCGAAATCAAACTAGGAAAGCTGAAGCGCGCAGCTGACCGCGCCAATGAGAAGGTAAGGAATGCCAAACCATGGTAAGTTCACGACAGCTCCTCTCGGATGACATGCTCAACGAGCTACTCCCGACCTACGAGTTTTTCGAGGTCCTCGATCGGAGTGTCACCCTCAAGTCGGAGGGCATGATTCCTGCGCCTTCTGACCGTTACTTGACGATCTGCGTGCATGTCAACGAGGAGTGGTACGATCTCCTCGATAGTCACTGCACTGACGAGTACAACGACGAGCTACTCTTGCCTGCTTCTCTCGAGCATTTGGCGAACAATCAGTGGCTGACGGGGCCCGATCTGGCTCTTTATCTCGGAATCAGTCACCAGCCAACAACGGTGGCCATGTGCGGGCAGTACGTCTACATCTCCATGTGCTTCCGTCCCTGAAACACAAGAGGATCCTTGCACCACGTCCCGCCTCACACCTGAACGAAAGCGCCTCATGAAACTCTCCCTTCGTCTTCTTTCCATTGCCAGTGCCGTCGTGGTGCTCACCGCCGCGTGCAACCCCTTCGGGGCCTCGTCTCGCGGGCGCCTCCCCGAGGACCCGCGCTTCGCCGAGTTCACGTACAAGACCGACGGGGAAATCAAGGTTCAAGAACGCACCGACTCCTTCAACATACGCATGCCCGCCATGGGCGCGACCGAGGGACACGTCGCGACGGCCAACTTCCCTGAGGGACGCGGACTGCCCTCACCCGACCACCACTTCTGGGTGACCGGCGTCGCCACCGTTGCTCCCGAGTCAATCCAGAAGCTCAGCGAGGGCGCCACCGGTAACAACACCCTGCTGCCCGGCATCTACCCAGGCCTCTACCAGTACGTCCCCCAGAACTGCCACTTCGTCACAATCCCCGCGGAGCACGCAAACACCGTCCTCCAGACGAAAGCGAACGATATGTACTCGGACTGGGGGTCGTTCACCATCACCGACTTCGCAGCCTCCACCGACTGCAACCTCATCATCGTCACAGGCGAGGGCATCAGGGGCTAGAAAACCGATCTTTGGACCACACATGAAGCTCCCACTCAAGGCCATCGTGCCACTACTCGCCGTCGTGGCGCTCACCGCTGCGTGCAACCCCTTCGGGGTCTCGTCTCGCGAACGACTTCCAGAGGACCCGCGCTTCGCCGAGTTCACCTTCGACAGCGACAACAAGCCGACGGTCCAGGAGCGAACCGACTCCTTCAACGAGCGCTGGCCGGGCACGCAGGCCACTGAGGGTCACGTAACCATCGAATACTCGCCGTCCGACCCGTTCCCCAACCCCGATCCAGAACTGTGGGTAACAGGGGTCGCCACCGTCCCCGACGAGACGATCACCGCACTCATGGAGGGCACAACCAGCTCCGCGCTCCTGCCCGGCATCTACCCAGGCCTCTATCAGTACGTGCCACAGGACTGTCACTTCTCCACCATCGACCCAACACACGCCGACAAGACCCTCAAGGGCGACAACACGCAGGTCAACGAGGACTTCACTTACCTTCCGTTCAAAGAGATCGCCGCCTCACGCGACTGTCACCTCGTCGTGCTCACCGCCATCGGGTTCAGCGACTAGCAGCCGCACACAACCAATGAACGCCCCCTCACACCGGAGAATCTCATGACACGCCGCTTGCACACCCTCACGGCACTCGCAGCCATCGCCGTTCTCACCGCCGCGTGCAACCCCTTCGGGGCCTCGTCTCGCGGGCGCCTCCCCGAGGACCCGCGCTTCGCCGAGTTCACGTACAAGACCGACGGGGAAATCAAGGTTCAAGAACGCACCGACTCCTTCAACATACGCATGCCCGCCATGGGCGCGACCGAGGGACACGTCGCGACGGCCAACTTCCCTGAGGGACGCGGACTGCCCTCACCCGACCACCACTTCTGGGTGACCGGCGTCGCCACCGTTGCTCCCGAGTCAATCCAGAAGCTCAGCGAGGGCGCCACCGGCAACAACACCCTGCTGCCCGGCATCTACCCAGGCCTCTACCGGTACGTCCCCCAGAACTGCCACTTCATCACAATCCCCGCCGACCACGCGAACTCCGTCCTCCAGACCAACCAGGACGCCATCTACTCGGAATGGGGCTCATTCGACATCACCGACTTCGCAGCCTCCACCGACTGCAACCTCATCATCGTCACAGGCGAAGCCATCAGGGGCTAGAAAACCGACCTTTGGACCACACATGAAGCTCCCCCTCAAGGCCATCGTGCCACTACTCGCCGTCGTGGCGCTCACCGCCGCGTGCAACCCCTTCGGGGCCTCGTCCCGCGAACGACTTCCAGAAGACCCACGCTTCGCCGAGTTCACCTTCGACAGCGACAACAAGCCGAAGGTCCAGGAGCGCACCGACTCCTTCAACGAGCGCTGGCCGGGCTTGCAGGCCACTGAGGGTCACGTAACCATCGAGTACTCGCCGTCCGGTCTGCTCCCCAACCCCGATCCTGAGTTTTGGCTCACCGGGGTCGCCACCGTCCCCGACGAGACGATCACCGCACTCATGGAGGGCACAACCAGCTCCGCGCTCCTGCCCGGCATCTACCCAGGCCTCTATCAGTACGTGCCGCAGGACTGTCACTTCTCCACCATCGACCCAAAACACGCCGACAAGACCCTCAAGGGCGACAACACTCAGGTCAACAAGGACTTCGGAGCTCTACCCGTCAAAGCACTTGCAGCGTCAAGCGACTGTCACCTCGTCGTGATCACCGCCATCGGACTCAGCGACTAGCAGCCGCACACAACCAATGAACGCCCCCTCACACCGGAGAATCTCATGACACGCCGCTTGCACACCCTCACGGCACTCGCGGCCATCGCCGTTCTCACCGCCGCGTGCAACCCCTTCGGGGCCTCGTCTCGCGAACGACTTCCAGAGGACCCGCGCTTCGCCGAATTCACGTACAAGACTGACGGCACAATCGAGGTTCAAGAGCGCACCGACTCCTTCAACGAGCGCATGCCCGGCCTGGGGGCATCCGAAGGACACGTCGTGGCAGCCAACTTCCCCGAGGGATGGCTCCTCCCCTCACCCGACCACCACTATTGGCTGACCGGTGTCGCCACCGTCCCCGACGAGACGATCACCGCGCTCATGGAGAGCGCAACCAGCTCCGCGCTTCTGCCCGGCATCTACCCAGGCCTCTATCAGTACGTGCCACAGGACTGTCACTTCTCCACCATCGACCCGGAGTTCGCGGACAAGGCACTCGCACCGGATAAGGAGAAGATCCCCCACGATTTCGGCCCCATGAACATACGAGCGCTAGCCGTATCCGAGGACTGTAACCTTCTCGTCTTCACCGCCCTCGGTCACTCCTGACCCCACGGCCTCTTCTTTCCTTCTCCACCGCGCCCCGGCCTCGTCCATGAAGCAACCGTGAACGAGGCCGGGGTTTCCCTGTGAGGGCACGCGACGATAAAGAAACGATAAACGCAAGATCACCTTGTTCTAAGTCGTGTCCCAGAGGTCCCAGAAGCCCCCGTTGACACCGATGTTTCGCGGGGGATTTGTCTTGACTTTTCGGCTAGATTACGCCGTTTCCGACCAGCACCCACCGACGTACCCGCACAATTGGTCTCCCGGGACCTCGGACCCAGCCATACTGATGAACGACAGCACCCACGAGGAAGGATCCCCAGTGCGTATCGCTCTCTTTTCCACTTGCCTGGCTGACGTCATGTTCCCCCAGGCTGCCCAGGCGACAGTAACGCTGCTCGAGCGCCTCGGCCACGAAGTCGTCTTCCCTGAAGACCAGGTGTGCTGCGGACAGATGCACGCCAACACCGGCTACTTCGAAGACGCAGCCAAGATCACCCGCAACCATGTCAAGGCCTTCGAGCCCGTGCTCGACGGCGAGTGGGACGCCATCGTCGTCCCCTCCGGCTCCTGCACCGGTGCAGCGCGCCACGAGCAGAAGGTTGTCGCCGAGCACGTGGGCGACGAGCATCTCGCGAAGCAGTCCCAGCGCATCGCTGAACACACCTACGACCTCACCGAGCTCATCACCGACGTTCTGGGCCTCGAGGACGTGGGCGCCTACTTCCCCCACACGGTCACCTACCACCCGACCTGCCACTCGCTGCGTATCGCCAAGGTCGGCGATCGCCCCTACCGCCTCCTGCGCGCCGTCGAGGGCCTGACCCTCGTCGACCTGCCCGACGCCGAGGTCTGCTGCGGTTTCGGCGGCACCTTCGCCATGAAGAACTCCGAGACCTCCACCTCGATGCTCGCGGACAAGGTCACCAACGTCATGTCCACGCGCGCCGAAGTCCTCGTTATGGGCGACTACTCCTGCCTCATGCACGTCGGCGGCGGCCTGTCCCGCCTCAACTCCGGCATTCGCCCCATGCACCTCGCTGAAATCCTGGCATCCACCAAGGACCAGCCCTTCGAGGGCAACATCTCTTTCGCACCCGAAAGCGCACAGGTGATCTGACATGACCGCAACCTTCATCGGAATGCCCTCCGCCCCTGAGACCCACACCGGCGGCTGGCGCACCACCGTCACCATCCCCGAGGACACCCTCCGCTGGGGCCCCACCTTCCCCGAGGGCGCCCACAAGACGCTGGCCAACACCCAGATGCGCCGCAACCTGGGCCACGCCACCCGCACCATCCGCTCCAAGCGCGCCCAGCGCGTCGCAGAAATGCCGGACTGGGAGAACCTGCGCAGCGCCGCCGAGGCCGTCAAGTTCGAGGTCGCCTCGCGCATGCCCGAGCTGCTTGAGGAATTCGAGCGCAACGTGACCGCCCGCGGCGGCATCGTCCACTGGGCGCGCGACAAGCACGAGGCCAACCGCATCATCGCGGACATCATCAAGTCCAAGGGCGTCGACGAGATCGTCAAGGTCAAGTCCATGGCCACCCAGGAGACGAACCTCAACGAGTACCTGAAGGAACAGGGCATTCACGCTCGCGAGACCGACCTCGCCGAGATGATCGTCCAGCTGGCCGACGACATGCCCAGCCACATCGTGGTCCCCGCGATCCACCGCAACCGCTCCGAGGTCCGCGGCATCTTCCTGGATCGCATGGAAGACGCGCCCCGCGACCTCTCCGACGACCCTACCGAGCTGACGGCCGCAGCCCGCGCCCACCTGCGTAAGAAGTTCCTGCACGCCAAGGTCGCCGTGTCCGGCACCAACATGGGCGTCGCAGAAACCGGCACCGTCTCCATCTTCGAGTCCGAGGGCAACGGCCGCATGTGCCTGACCCTGCCCGACACGCTCATCACACTGATGGGCATCGAGAAGCTCGTCCCCCGCTTCCAGGACGTCGAGATCTTCTCCCAGCTGCTCCCCCGCTCCGCGACCGGTGAGCGCATGAACCCCTACACCTCCATGTGGACGGGCGTCACCCCCGGCGACGGCCCACAGGAATTCCACCTGATCCTCATGGACAACGGCCGCACCAAGGTCCTCGCCGACCCGATCGGCCGCCAGGCCCTCGCCTGCATCCGCTGCGGCTCGTGCATGAACATCTGCCCGGTCTACCAGCACACCTCCGGTCACGCCTACGGCTCCGTCTACCCGGGCCCCATCGGCGCGATCCTCACCCCGCAGCTCACCCAGGGCCTCGACGAGCACGACCCGGTGCACACCCTGCCCTTCGCATCCTCCCTGTGTGGCGCGTGCGGCGAGGTCTGCCCCGTCAAGATCGACATTCCGACGATCCTCATCCACATGCGTGCGCGCACGGTCGACGTCAAGCGCAACCTCGTACCCGACGTGTGGGACCTCGCGATGGGGGTGACCACCCCCATCATGTCGAACTCGACCCTGTGGAAGGCTGCCGGCACCGGCACCAAGGCCACTCGCCTGTTCGCCAAGAAGGGCTCGATCGGCGCGCTGCCATTCCCAGCCTCACTGTGGACCCGTGCACGCGACCTGCCGGTCGCCCCCAAGGAGACCTTCCGTCAGTGGTGGAAGCGCACCCACAAGGACTCCGACGCCAACGCGCCGCGCACCGACGCCCCAGCGACGGGCATCCCGCTCGCGTCCGAGCATGGCATGACCACCAACACGACCCCGAAGGAGGCGTGACATGAGCACCACCACCATGGACGCAAAAACCGCGATCCTGGCTCGCGCACGCGACGCCATCTCCCGTTCCCAGCAGGGCCGTCCCGTGCGCCCGATCCCCCGCGACTACATCCGCTCCACCGAGCACGCGCCCGGTTCGCAGGCCGTCATCGAGGAAATGATCGAGAAGCTCGAGGACTACTCGGCGAAGGTCGTCGTGGTCTCCAAGGAGTCCGAGGTCGCCGACGCGATCTCGACGTTCCTGGCCGACCAGAAGGCCTCTTCCGTCGTGGTCCCCACCGGCCTGGACGACGCCTTCAAGAAGGCCGCCGCCCGCGACGGCCGCGCGGTCCGCGAGGACAGCCGCGAGCAGGCCATCCCGACGCTGGAGCTGGACGAGATCGACGCGGTCGTCACGCGCTGCCGCGTCGCGATCTCCATCTCAGGCACCATCGTCCTCGACGGTGAGCCCGACCAGGGTCGCCGCGCGATCTCGCTCGTGCCCGACACCCACGTCGTCGTCCTCAAGGCCTCCGACATCGTGCCCACGGTCCCCCAGGCGGTGGACATCCTCGGAAAGAACCCGACCCGTCCGATGACCTGGATCGCCGGCGGTTCGGCGACCTCCGACATCGAGCTGGTCCGCGTCAACGGCGTGCACGGCCCCCGCTTCCTGCGAGTCGTCATCGTCAAGTGAGCGTCTCGCTCTGACAACGTCACGCGCCCGGCTGCTTCACGGCAGCCGGGCACAGCGTTTTGTCCCGAAGAACTCAGGGCAGGTAGCAGCCCGTCACCGTGGCCTCGCCAACTGGGCCCTACGGGTGGCACCCCGAACCACTCACCGCCACAACCAGCCCGGGCACAGGGCGCCGAGCCGGTAATGATGACCCCGTCAGCGCAGATAGCGGCCCGTCACCGAGGCCTCGTTGGCTGCAATATCGGTCGGCGTCCCCTGTGCGACGATGCGGCCGCCCTCAATTCCGCCACCCGGCCCCATGTCGATGACCCAGTCGGCGCAACGGATCAGGTCCAGGTCGTGCTCAATGACGAGAACGGTCGCTCCCCGCTCGATGAGATGCTGGAGCACGTCGATGAGGACCTGCACGTCATCGGGGTGCAAGCCGATGGTCGGCTCGTCAAAAACGAAGAGCGTGCCGTCCTGCCGCCTCCCCATTTCCGAGGCCAGTTTGAGCCTCTGCGCCTCGCCACCGGACAGAGCGGGCGTCGCCTCGCCGAGCGTCAGGTAGCCCAAACCAAGTCCGGACAGCGTCTCGAGGAGCGCGCCTGCTTTCTTCAGGCCGCGCACGGCAACCCGGGCCTCGTCGACGCTCATCGCCATGATGTCGGGCAGGCTCAGCCCATCGTGGAGAATCGACGCAGCCTGCGCGCCGTAGCGGCTCCCCCGACACTCGGTGCACTCAATGTCCACGTCGGGCAGGAACTGCACGTCCAGGGTGATCTGCCCGGTCCCGTCGCATGTGGGACAGCGCAACGAACCCGTGTTGTAGGAGAATGCGCCTGGCTTCAACCCGTCGGCCCGCGCCTCCTCAGTGCGCGCAAACGCCCGGCGTAGCTCATCCAGGACACCAGAGTACGTCGCCACAGTCGAGCGCACGTTCACGCCGATGGGTGTCGCGTCGATCAGGTTCACCCGTGAGATACCGGCGGCGTCCACGTCGCGCACGTGCGCGGGCAGCGGGTCACCCGCGAGGCGCGCACGCAGTGCGGGAACCAACGATTCCAGCACGAGCGTCGTCTTGCCCGACCCGCTCACGCCCGTGACGGCTGTCAGCGAGCCGACGGGTATGTCCACGCTCAGGGGCCGCACCGTGTGTATCTGCGAAGTCTCCAGGTGAAGCGCGCCGCGACCGTCGTGATCTGCGCCCCGACCCGACTCCCCCGCGACACGCTCAACCCGACGCAGCCCAGCCATGTACGGGCCGATGCGAGAAGCGGGGGCGTGGGAGGCCTCGTCGATGGCACCCTGGAAGATGACGCGACCGCCGTCCGCGCCAGCTCCCGGCCCGATTTCGATGAGGTGGTCGGCGGCCCCCAGAACTCGCGTGTCGTGGTCGACGACGACGACGGAATTCCCGTCAGCAATAAGCTCGCGAATGATCGCTAGGACCCCGTCGACGTTGGAGGGGTGCAGGCCGATGGTCGGCTCGTCGAGGACGTAGAGGACGCCGGTCGTCCGGTTGCGCACGGCGCGCGCGAGCTGCACGCGCTGACGCTCGCCGTTGGACAGCGTCGAGGACGCGCGGTCAAGGGACAGGTAGGACAGGCCGAGCTGCACGAGGCGATCCATCGGCTCGGTCATCTCCTCGACGATGACGCGGGCCATGGGAGCTACCTCATCCGGAACGAGGCCGGGGACGCGCTGGACCCACTCGCGCAGCTCCGTGAGCGTGAGGCGCGAGGCCTCGCCCAGGTCGATGCCCTCGATCAGCGTGGAGCGTACACGTTCCCCCAGGCGCGTGCCGTCGCACGCGGGGCATGTGCGGGTGATGAGGTATTTTTCCACGCGGGCGAGGGCCTTCTCGTCTTTCGCCTTCGACAAGGCGTTTTCGACCGTGGCGACCGCGTTGAAGTAGGTGAAGTCCAGCTCCGCGCCACCGGTCTTGGTGGCGACGACGATGTGACGTTTCTCGGCGGGCCCCTCGTAGACGATCGCCTTCTCCGCATCGCTCAGGTCCCGGAAGGGCACGTTCGTGCGCACACCCATTTCACGGGCGACGTCCTTCATGAGCTTCCACATGAGGGACCCCCACGGGGAAACCGCGCCCTCGTCAATAGTGAGGGATTCATCGGGCACGAGGGATGCTCGGTTGACGACGCGCTGGACGCCCGTCCCCTCACACACCGGGCACGCACCGCCCGAGTTAAATGCCATCTCCTCCGCACCGAGGCCGTAGAAGGAGGCTGCACACTGCGGGCACGTGAGAGGCACTTCTAGGGCCACGTTGCGCGAGGGCGGGACGCGGTGCCCGTTCGGGCACAGGTAGGAGCCCGCGCGCGAAAACAGGAGGCGCAGGTAGTTGAGAAGCTCCGTCGCCGTGCCGAAGGTGGAACGCACGTCGGGTACACCCGGGCGCTGGCGCAGCGCGAGCGCGGCGGGTACGTGCGCCACCTCGTCGACCGAGGCCTTGGAAGCCTGGGAGATGCGCCTGCGCGTGTAGGTCGCCAGGGACTCCAGGTAGCGCCGCGACCCCTCCGCGTAGAGCGTGCCCAGGGCCAGGGAGGACTTGCCCGACCCGGACACGCCCGCGACCGCGACGAATTCATTCAGGGGAACGTCAACGTCCACGTTCTTCAAGTTGTGGACACGGGCGCCGCGCACGCGGATGACGCTGGGCATGTCAGAAGCCCAATCGTCCCAGCATCTTCGGGTCGGACTGCCAGTCCTTCGCGGTGCGCACGTGCAGGTCCAGGTAGACGCGCCGTCCCAGCAACTCCTCGATGTGGGCGCGGGCCTGGGTGCCGATCTGCTTGAGGCGGCTTCCCTTGCGGCCGATAATGATGGCCTTTTGGGAGTCGCGCTCGACGTACACGTTCACGTGAATGTCAAGCATGGGCGGGCGGTCGTCGCCCTCGCGGCGAGGCCTCTCGATGATCTCCTCGACCTGGACGGCCAGGGAGTGCGGCAGCTCGTCGC
>ERZ772908.346-NODE-346-length-11614-cov-7.02691_pt1 | contig 11614 bp, 5 predicted proteins | sample MGYA00512121_ERZ772908 | MGnify/ENA primary metagenome ERZ772908 (study PRJEB29015, sample SAMEA2738084) | human oral metagenome | biome: human oral; feature: human-associated habitat; material: saliva | place: China | collected 2264 ... | reverse complement strand
TAAAAAATTCATGGGGTTTTATAGGGAAGGGATGAAATGTCAGTATCTGTAGTTCAACTACTTATACTTTAGTTCAATAACTTATACTTTAAGCAATTCTAGGCATTTTCGGCTGCCTCTAAAGCCGGCGACACCGCCTCCGGGGCTGCCGCCGCCGGGGCCGATGGCAATGCCGCCAGAGCCGACGACACCGCCCGGACAAGCCACCACACGACCAGGCCTAGGCGCCGTTACCGTAGTGCGGCGGGACGTCACCTAGCAGTCGCGCGTCATTGGCGTGCGCGGACGGATCCTCGCGGCGCAAATCTTCACGGCTCCAAGCTGGCCTTTCAGCATCCACCTTGCCCAGCGCCTCCTGCACAATCTGCTCAAGGTTGGCGCCCTCGGCCACCCGCTCGCGGTCCTTTGGCCCCAAATGCACTACGCGCCGACGCCGCCGCCCGGCTTGGGTGGGATGCCCGGCTTGGTTGGGGGGCTCAGCTTGGGCGGGGAAAGCCTGAGCCAGTGGGGCCTCAGTGTGCCCGGCTGCGGTGGCTGCGGAGGCTGCGCTGGTCGCCGCCGCAAAAGCAGGGTTTGCCTGATCGGCCGCTACGACTGCGCTGGCTGGTGCGCCCGGCACAGGCGCATCCGGCGCGGGCACGTCAGCTATAGGCGCGCCAGCGTCTGCACTGTTTTGGCTGGTCATTATGGTTCTCAGCTCGCTTGGTGGTGGCCCGGTTGCAGCTCAGTTGCGGCCACGCTTGACAGCGTGGTGTAGCACCGCGTCCACAGTGGTGCCGCGTCGCTTGAGGGCTAGGGTTTCGCGTAGCTGCTCCACTTCCTCATCCTCACTGCGTTCGACGCCGTCAGAGCGAATCCAGGACACCAGATCATCAAGCTGATCGTCGCTGTAGGCCTGCAACGGCAAGCCCTGGGCGATCGGTGGGCGCACGTCACGCTCGCGGGCAGTGTCACCGTCCCCAGCACCGTCACCGGCTCCAGCTGCATTAGTGCCGACGGCGCCCTGGCCAGCTCCGTTAGCTCCGGCAGAACCCTGCCTGGCTGCGGCCGCGCTGTGGGCACTGGCCGCGCTAGCGCCCTGGCCAGCGCTGCTAACGCCAGCGGCGTTGGAAGAGAAGCCAGGCGGGGGAGGAACCGGCCGCTCACCAGCCCCGGTGGTGTGGCCACTGCGGCTGCCAAGCCCAGCGCCAGCCCCGGCAAGCCCACTGGCCGCGCCAGTTCCGGCAAGCCCGCCAGCTCCGGCCCTGAGCCCAGCGCTAGCCCCGGCTAGCCCACTAGCCCCATATCCGGCTGCCGCCGAGTCGCCGTCGTCGCTAATTAGCTCCGGAACCGCCTCGCCGTCGTCGCTGACACTTTGACGCTTATCAACAATGTCGAGCACCAACTGGCAGATGCGCTCAGCCTCAGCGGAAGGATCCACAAACACGCCAGCGCTAAAGGCCCGGTACACGGTCCAGCCGCGCCGCTCCAGGCGCTCCACCCAGTAGCGCTCACGCATACGCACCGAAGGCTCATCCATATAAGCCTCGTCGTCGGTAAGCACCGCCACCAGCAGCTCATCGGGGTAGTCGGGGTGACCCACAGCCAGCGGGATCGCCCCGGGCCCATCCGTGCCGTAACGCGGCACCACCGACAAGCCCATCTGGAAGCAGTGCAAAGCCAGATCCAGCAGCAGGCGGTCAGGGGCCTTACCGGCGTCGTCGAGAGGCAGCGGCCCCACCTGGGCGCGTTCAAGCAGCTGACGCAGCAAACGCTCCCCAGCCCCATGCAGGCGTGAGGGGTCAATATCGGCTGCGCTCAGGCAAGAAACCACAGTGGTAGTGCCGCGCGAAGCACACAGCGCCGCCACCAGCCCGCCGGCGCCGTCGCGAGTAGACAGCTGCCCGAAGGAGTGCACCAGGGAGCCGTTGGGGGTCTTGGCGTAACCCACCGCAATAATGATGTGGTCGCGGCGCAGACGGTAAGCCTGGCTGATATCCACCACCACAAACGGCTCGGACTTGTCGGCGTTAAAGAACTCCTCCAGGGCGGGAGAGCCGTTAGTTTCGGCCGCCACCGCCGCGCGGATCGCCTCAGCGTGGCGTGAGTTGAGAGCCACCACAGCCAGGGACTGCTCCGGGCGGGTTAGGGCCGCGTCAATAATGTGATCGACGACGGCGTCCACCTCGGCACGTACTGTCTCCACCTCGTTGCGGCCCGGGGCGGGAGTGCCGCGCCCATCAACCGCAGTCAGGGTCAGGGTTTGGGCCCCCGGCGGGGAGGGGATCACGTCAATCACGTCGGCGTAACCATTAGCAGCCAGGAAGCGGGCAATCTCCGGGTCCAGGTTGTGGCGGGTGGTGGACAGCTGCACGTGCTGGAGCACCGGCGCCAAAACCCCAGCCACACCGTTATCAACCGCGTGGGAGTCACCCACCACCACCAGTTGCCGCGAGCGCGCCAAAGCCGGCACCACCTGGCTTAACGGCAGCGGGTAGGAGGCGTCAATGATCACCAGATCCACCTGGGTGGTGGGTTTAAGCACGCTGGGCACCAGCGAGGGCGGCACAATCCAAATCGGCTTGATGATTTTGGCCAGCGGGTAGGTGTCCAAAACGTCGCGCAGGGAGGCGTTGTCGCTGCGGCCCAGGGCCCGGTACAGGGCGCGGGCTTGTTCCTTGTCTGCCCCCACCTCTTGGCGCACGCGCATGGCGTAGGCCTGGGCTACCGGCGCGGCCAGGGTGTGTACCTGGTTGATGTCGGCTTGGCGCAGCTGGGAGGCCAGGTTGGCGAGGGCGGTGGTGTCTAGGCCGCCCATGTCGGGGTCTTCCGCCAGGCAGTGGGCCAGGATGGAGGACCACCAGCAGTAGGTCAGCTCTTGTTCCAGATGCTGCTTGGGCACCTGACGCTGGGCCAGGTCCGCCACCAGGTCGGTTAGGCCATAGTGCTCTAGCTGCTGCTCAATGCTGTTGATGCGGGGAATGTCTTTGGCGCTGGCTTCTTCAGTGTCCAGCTCACGCAGCATCGAGTGCAGTTTCATGATGGGCATTTCCATCAGGTCCATGCCCTCAGCCGGCCCCTCCAGCAGCGGCGCCAGCTCAGAGAGCATCTGCTCGGTTTGGGCGGCGACGCGCTCCATTTCGTCTAGCCCCAGCGGTAGGCGCGGCCAGCCCCCTTCGCTGGAGTAGCGTTGCCACTGTTCTCGACGGCGCTGCACTAGTACCAGCTCAGAGTACAGGTCTTCGACTTGGCGGCCCGGGCGCACCAGAGAGCGGGCTTGTTTAATGAAACGACGCCGGTCAGAGCCGCTCATTTCTACGTGCTTGTCGCGGCGCCACTGCTTGGTGGCGGTGGCGATCACCATGTCTGCGGCGGAGCGTTCAAAAACTTCGGGCACAAACACGTCTAGGGATTCACGTACCCCATCAAGCATGGCTAGCTGCTCATGCCACTGGCTCAGGTTCAAGGGGCGGTGTAGCTCAGTTTGGGTGATGGCGGAGCTGATCTGTTCACGCACCAGCGGCAGTAGCTCTGTGGCCAGCTCATGCACCTTAGAGACGGTGCGTTCAGCCATAATTGCACTGTTTAGCGGCACCTGCGACCAGGGGTTAGCAGGCCGATCCTTATCCAGCATCCCCAGGTCATAGGCCTGGGTGAGGATCTTGTTGGCGTTACTTAAACCCTGCATGTCAAGGTTAGCTAGGCCCGCAGAGCTGATGCGGGCGCGGGTGCACGCATGGTTATCGCCGCTAGTGAGCTCCACCAGCTCATCTAGCGCCTCATACACCGACACGTTCCAGGGGTGACGGCGCTTGTGTAGCGCGTCCGCGTAGCGTTGCATCCGACGACGCAAAGACACCAGGTGAGCGCGGGTGGTGGCGATAGCCTCCATATCCACCTCAGGCACCTTCACGCCCATAGCCTCACGGATAGAGGCCGAAGCGTGACGCCTAAAAGCGCCGTCGACAGTTAAATCCAAAACCAAATCAGACAGGCCAGCATCGCGCAGCACCTGCGCCACAGCCCGCCCATCAGCCCCGGAGGCTGGAACATGCAGTACATGGCGGCCACTAGCGGCGGCGTCGGCCAAAATAGCGGCCAAAGTTGCGGGCACATCCACCCCGGGCGGGGCATCCAAAAGCAGCTGGGCGCCCGTGCCCACAGCCTCAATGGCATAGGCCTGGGAAGTATCCAGATCCCCAATGCCGCGCTCATAGTCAGGGTCTAAATCTGCGCGGATCGCCGGCGGCAAATCAACATGCAAGGCGGCGCGGGCATGATCGTCCCCTAAAGCGGCGGCAATCAGCGGGTTAGTGCGCAGCAGCGGAATAACCGCCTCAAAGTCAGCCAGCAGGCTCTGACCTGGGTGTACAAAAGCCCCCACAACCAGGCGCTCGTGATACTCAAAGCCGGGCAGGTACTCGCGCCCCAAACTGGCAATCCGGGTCAAAACCGCGCGCGGCGTGAACCCACCAGGGCTGATAGCGGCGCGAGCAATAGTTTCCACATCCACCTTGCAGCCATAAGCCTTAAGGGCCTTAACCAGCACCGGGTTAACCGCGATGGAAGAATCCAAGGTCAACGCACTCTGGGCGGTGTCAGTGCTCAGCCGCACTGGACGCAGCAAAATCGGGGCGTTAACCGTGCGCACCGGGCCGTCACCCACCTGCTCACTAAACTCGGCCACACCCAACGCCAAATGCACCGCAGCCTGACCAAACTGGCGTTGTAGCTGGTGCGAGCGGGTAGCCAGGGCGTTGAAAGAACGCTGCGCCACACTCAGAGAGGCGTTTTCGCGCACCAGGTTACGCAGGCGTGTAGTGCTGCCGCCGTAAAGCTGCGCCAAGCCCGTGGGGTGACCGTCAGTTAAGTCAATAACCGCCGCATCCAGGAAGCTAACATCGTCAAGGCTAGCTACTTCCCCCAGCGCGTTAAGCTCAGCCCGCCAGGACTTAATGGCAATATCTAGGGTTTCGTCCAGGCTTAAAGGGGCGACGACGTCGTCCGCGTCAGTGCCGTCCGAAAAGTCTGTGGGGTCTACCTCAAGGCCAGAATGCTTACCAGAGCCAGAAAAACCGGCAGAACCGGCAGAACCTGCTGCGGAGGCGGCGTCGGGAACTGAAGCGGGGGAGGAGGCGCTCGCGGAGTGGGAGGCGCCCGAGTGCGCCGATAGGGGCGCGTCAGTTTCGGTGGGCGCGCTGGTATCGCTTGAATCTGTGGCGAAGTAGCTCTCTTCCGCAGACGTGTCGGAATTGTGCCTACGATGGCGACCGAAAGAGAAGAAAGCTGGAGTCATGGCCCTAGATTAACTGGCTAAAGTTACCGCTCGGGGCAGGGCGCGCTAAAAAGTTGACTTTTGTTATGGGGCCTTAATGGGCTATAGTCGTGCGTGCCCCTCGTGTGGCGTTATCTCGTGAACTCCCCCAGGACCGGAAGGTAGCAAGGGTAAGCGGGCTCTGGCGGGTGCGCGAGGGGTTTTTGCTGCCCTTTTGCGGCTTGTGCCGACGCCGCGCCAGCCCGCCCGCCCGGGCCGTTTAGGCGTCGATCGCGGCGGACGGATTACGCTAGGCGGTAGCGCTGCAGCGCTATTGCGTCGAGCCTGCGTGCTTGGGATTAGCAAAGCGTTTAGAGTTCAGCTGTGACCACTGCTCTGTATCGCCGCTACCGCCCCGACACTTTTCAACAGGTGATTGGTCAAGAGCACGTGACCGAGCCGCTGATGGCTGCTTTGCGTGCGAACCGCGTTAACCACGCCTACCTGTTCTCTGGGCCGCGTGGCTGCGGTAAAACCACTAGTGCTCGCATTTTGGCCCGTTGTCTCAACTGTGAGCAAGGGCCGACGGATACTCCTTGCGGGGTGTGTCCCTCCTGCGTGGATTTAGCTACCGGCGGCAGTGGCTCACTGGATGTGGTGGAGATCGACGCCGCCTCCCACAACAGCGTGGAGGATGCCCGTGAGCTGCGTGAACGTGCCTCGTTTGCGCCGGCTAGGGATACTTACAAGATTTTTATTCTCGACGAAGCCCATATGGTCACTAATCAGGGCTTTAACGCTTTGCTCAAGCTGGTGGAGGAGCCGCCGCCGCATGTGAAGTTCATTTTTGCCACCACCGAGCCTGAGAAGGTGATTGGCACTATTCGCTCGCGCACCCACCACTATCCTTTCCGCCTGGTGCCGCCGCCGGTGTTGGAGGACTATTTGCGCCAGCTTTGCCACAGCGAAAAGGTTGAGGTGGGCGACGGGGTGTTGCCGCTGGTGGTGCGGGCTGGTGGGGGCTCGGTGCGTGACACCTTGTCAGTGCTTGACCAGCTAATTGGTGGCTCTGACGGCAAGATCGGTTATGAGCAGGCCATTGGTTTGCTGGGGTTCACTGACACTTCTTTGCTTGATCAGTGCGTGGATGCGATTGCTGCCCGCGACGGCGCCGCCTGCTTTGAGGTGGTGCAGCGCGTAGTTTCCTCTGGTCACGATCCGCGCCGGTTTGTGGAGGATTTGCTGCAGCGTCTGCGTGACCTGCTGATTTTGGCTGTGGCCGGGGATCAGGCGCAGGCGGCTTTGGGGTCGCTGCCGGTGGATCAGCTGGAGCGGATGCAGGTGCAGGCGCGCGCTTTGGGGGCAGGACAGTTGTCTCGCTGTGCGGACATGTGCGCTGCTGCCTTGGGCACCATGGTGGGGGCTACTAGCCCGCGTTTGCAGCTTGAGTTGTTGATGGCCCGCCTGCTGGTGGTGGGTTTGGCCCAGCCGACGACGGCGCCGCGCTCCCTGCCTGGTGGCGGCTCTCAATCTGCTGGGAGCGTCCAGGCGGGTCAAGATGGCGCCGGGCGCACCTCGGTGGGTTCGGCGCGCACCCCGGAGGGCTCTGGCCGCGAGGCGGCGCGGGCTGCTTTGCAACGCGCAAATATGGCAATTCCAGTGCTTGCTGAGGCCCCAAGTGGGCCGGGCGTCGGGGGAGGCGTTGGCATGAATGTGCCGGTGGCGCCCAACGCCCCGGCGGCCCCTAGTGTTCCGGGCAGTGTTCCGGGCACGCCCAGCGTTCCGGCTGGTCCTAGCGCTGCTAGCGCAGCTTCCAGTGCGCCTGCGGCGCGCTCAGCAGCCCAGGCAGGCAATGTTTCGGCGCGCTCAGCTGCAGCGGCTGGACCCGCAACTGCTGGATCCGCTGCGCAAACCCGCTCGGCTGCCCAGGCAGCAAATAGTGCGGGTACACGCCCTGCCCAGGGGCCAGGGGCTGGCTCGTCGTCGCCGTCGGAGCTGATTCGTAACCGTTGGGGCGAAGTGCTGGCCAAAGTTAAGGCCGCTAGCCGCGTGACCAACGCCCTGGTGGGAGCTAATGCGCAGCCGGGCAAGGTGTCGGGCGAGACTTTTACGCTGATTTTCGCCTCGCCGGGCCTGGTGCGCAGCTTTAACTCTGGGCGTCACCCGCAGGTGGTGGCCGGGGCACTGTATGAAGCTTTGGGTTTGCGTCTGCAGGTTCAGGCAGTTAGCGACGGCGAAGCAGCAACGGTTGCTGAGCCCGGCTCAGCCCCCTATCCACCTAGTGCAGCTAGCGCCACTCATGTAGGCGGCCGCCAAGGCCGTGGCAATGAGACGGCAGACGGCCAGACAGTGTCTAGGCAACCTGTTCAGCGTGCAGACTCGCGCCCTGCGCAGCGCCCAGAATCTCAGCGTGCAGAATCGCGCTCTGCGCAGCGCTCGGAATCTCAGCGTGCAGACTCGCGCCCTGCGCAGCGCTCCAAGCCGACTCGGCGTGAAGCTACTCCGGCGCGCGAGGCGGCCCCTTCAGCTTGGGACCAACCAGCTCCAGCCAGTTGGGATGAAGACTGGGAAGTAGTACAAATCCCTAACTCAGGTAGTGCTGGGCCAGGCGGCGCTGAGGCGCCGGTAGGCCAGGTCTCTAGTGACTCACATGGTGGCGCTCCCACGGACGGCCCTGCTGGCGGCGTCCCTACCGGGGCTCAGGCTGGCGATCCTGCTAGCATCCCCGCTGGTGGCCCCACGGATGGTCCACGAACCATGGGCGGCCCGCAAGCCGCCGGCTCCCCACAGGTCGGTGGTCAGGACGATTGGGCTGGTGGCGGCCAGTTTGATCAGGCGCAAGACAGTGTCTACTTTGGTGGCCCGGCGCAGGATGAAGGGCAAGCTAGAGGCCAGTTTGATGCCGTGCCAGGTGGCGCAAGCTCTGGCCTGGCAACAGTAACCGCAGGCAGCGCCGCAATTGCAGCTGCCAGTGCAGCTTCAGCCAGCTCCCACTTGGCGCCAGCTAGCCCTATAGCGCCAGCCACTCCTATGGCCTCAGTTGGTTCTAGTGCAGCCGCTGCGGCCCTGGCTGCCTCGCGCGCCAACCACCCCTCCAATGGCGCGGCTAGTGCAAACACCTGGAAAAGTACCTGGGAAGCTGCCCCGATTCCCACGCCAGACAACTACATGCCAGTGGCGCCAGAGCCTGAACTAGCCACTGTCCACCGCCTGCACCCCCTGCCTGCGCTACCCAATGGGGGAGCACAGTCAGCCCCGGCGCCAGAGGCAGCTCACAGCTGGCAACCCGATCCGGGAGCCTCTAGCCGCATGGCCCAAGCCATCGCCGCTGCAAGAGCCGCAGCTGACGCGGGCGGCGTCGTCGACGATGAAGAAGACATGCCTTCCATGGACGACGCGGACGCAGACGAATCTGGCGCTGTAGGCATAGAAGTAGTCAAACGCCTGCTGGGTGCGAAAGTAATTGAAGAAGTAACCGTGCGGGCAGATGATCGCTAAAGACGTATCTGAGCGTTAAAGACGTGGCGTCGCTGCAATCCATGCCTGGCGCGAGTTGCTGGCTTAGCGCGGCCCCAGCCGTCAGCCTGCGGCCCCAGCCACCGGCTTATGCCCCCAGCCACCGGCCCAGCCGCTTAGCCGTCACCGTGCACGCCCAGCCACCGGCTCGCGCAACCAACCACAGCCCCACACCCATTAGCTGCCAATAACAACCCAAGGAGACGTAAGTGCCCGCCATTTACGAAGGCGCAGTACAAGACCTGATCGACGAACTAGGCGCCTTGCCGGGGATCGGCCCCAAATCAGCCCAGCGCATCGCCTTCCACATCCTTGGCGCCGACGCCGCCGACGTAAACCGGCTGGCCCAAGCCCTAACCGCTGTAAAAGCCAAAGTACGTTTTTGTGAAACTTGCGGAAACGTTTCGGAGGAAGAGCAGTGCAATATCTGCCGCGATCCGCGCCGTGACCAGGGGCTAATCTGCGTGGTAGAAGAGCCCAAAGACGTCGTCGCCGTTGAAAGAACCCGCGAATACCGGGGCCTTTACCACGTGCTAGGCGGCGCCATCGACCCCCTCAACGGCATCGGCCCAGATGAGCTGCGAGTGCGCCAACTATTGGCCCGGCTGACCCCACAAGTGCAAGAAGTAATCATTGCCACTGACCCAAATATCGAGGGGGAGGCCACAGCAACCTACCTGGCACGTATGCTGACCAGCATGAACGTGCCCGTCTCACGTCTGGCGTCTGGTCTGCCGGTGGGCGGCGATCTGGAATATGCTGATGAAATCACGCTCGGTCGCGCTTTTGAAGGTAGGCGCCGGGTTGAGTAACGCCAAAAAGACGCTACGCGCAGGCTAAAAACAGAAAGGACCTTTATGGCCCTGGTAGTGCAAAAATACGGAGGTTCATCCGTTGCGGATTTAGCGGCAATGCGCCGCGTAGCCGCACGGGTGATTGAACGCCACAACGCAGGCGACACAGTGGTAGTAGTGGTTTCCGCCATGGGCGACACTACAGATGAACTGTTGGATATGGCCGGGGAATTAACTGACAACCCGCCCGCCCGCGAAATGGACCTACTGCTCAGCGCCGGCGAACGTATTTCTATGAGTCTGCTGGCCCTGGCAATCAATGAGGCTGGCGTTCCCGCAACCGCTTTCACTGGCGCCCAGGCGGGCCTGCGTACCGACGGTAAATACGGTCAGGCATCCATTGTGGGTGTGGTGCCCGAACGTGTGGCGCGCGCCGTGAGGGAAGGCAGCGTGGCAATCGTGGCCGGCTTCCAGGGCCTGGACTACGACACTGACAATGTCAACACGTTAGGTCGCGGCGGCTCAGACACCACTGCGGTGGCGCTGGCAGCCTCCCTGGGTGCGGACGTCTGCGAAATCTATACCGACGTCGATGGCCTCTTCACCGCCGACCCGCGCATTGTTCCTACCGCCCGGCGCATCACCTCCATCTCCAGTGAGGAGACTTTGGAACTGGCCGCGCACGGCGCCAAGATCTTGCACCTACGCGCCGTGGAGTTCGCGCGGCGCTACCACGTGCCCTTGCACGTACGCTCTTCCTTCTCAGACAAGGAAGGCACCTGGATTCACACCTCCAAACAGGAAGACACCGTGGAAGCCCCTATCATCTCCGGAATTGCGCATGACCGCAGTAACGACAAGCTAACCATTGTGGGTGTGCGTGACCAGCCTGGCTTCGCTGCCCGCATTTTCTCGCTTCTGGCTGGTGCCGGGGTGCAGATTGACACGATCGTGCAGGACGTGGCCACGGCCGGTAACGGCTTCACTAATATTTCGCTAACTATCCCTGAGGGTGACGCCGCCGCCGCGCAGGAAGTGCTAGCTGGCGCCAAGGAGGAGCTGGGGATCTCTGATCTACAGTTCAACCCCAATGTGGGTACCTTGTCTTTGGTGGGTGCTGGTATGCGTTCGCACCCGTGGGTCAGTGCCAAGCTGTTTGATGCCCTGTTCCAGGCGGGTATTAACATTCACCTAATTTCTTCTTCTGAGATCCGTATTTCTGTGGTTGTCGACGACGACCGTCTAGATGACGCTGTGCGTGCTGTTCACACCGCTTTTGACTTGGATGCTGATCAGATTGAAGCCGTGGTATATGGAGGTACCGGTCGATGAGTGAGCTAAATCAGGGTTGCTGCGCGGCTAAGCCGGCTTTTGTGGCCGACGGCGTAAACGTTGCGGTAGTGGGCGCTACCGGCCAGGTGGGCCGGGTTATGTGCGCGATGCTGGATCAGCGTGACTTCCCGGTTAAGAGCCTGCGCCTGTTCTCTTCTGCGCGTAGCGCGGGCAGCGTGGTGACTTGGCGTGGCCAGGACATCACTGTGGAGGATGTGGCCAAGGCTGATCTGAGCGGCATTGACGTGGCGATTTTTAGCGCCGGCGCTACCGCTTCACGCGAGTACGCTCCCAAGTTTGCGGCCGCCGGCGCTGTGGTGGTGGATAACTCTTCGGCTTGGCGTAAGGACCCGCAGGTGCCGCTGGTAGTGGCCGAGGTTAACCCGCAGGCCCTGGCCCAGCGCCCCAAGGGCATTATCGCTAACCCTAACTGCACCACTATGGCCGCTATGCCTGCGCTTAAGGTGCTGCACGACGCCGCCGGGCTGCGTCGCTTGACGGTGTCTACCTATCAGGCGGTTTCGGGCTCTGGGCGCGCTGGCGTGAGCGAGTTGGCTGGTCAGGTGCGTGCGGTGGCAGACCAGAACCTTGAGGGTCTGGCGCTAGATGGCCGCGCGGTTGAGTTCCCCCAGCCCCAGGTTTATGTGGCTCCGATTGCTTTTAACGCGGTGGCTTGGGCTGGCGGCGACGCCGGTGATGGCTCGGGTGAAACCGATGAGGAACAGAAGCTACGCAACGA
>ERZ772908.345-NODE-345-length-11614-cov-27.3379_pt1 | contig 11614 bp, 3 predicted proteins | sample MGYA00512121_ERZ772908 | MGnify/ENA primary metagenome ERZ772908 (study PRJEB29015, sample SAMEA2738084) | human oral metagenome | biome: human oral; feature: human-associated habitat; material: saliva | place: China | collected 2264 ... | reverse complement strand
ATGATAGACGCCGTTATGTTACAGAGACCGTTGTGGAAGTTCAGAAAACAAGCCCGACTGGTACGATCACAATCCAAAACAATAACAAAGAGACCGGAACTTTTGATGTCATTATCAGTAATGTATATAGTCCAAAGGGTGTCCGTGCTGTTCAAGTTCCAACTTGGTCTGATAAGGATGGTCAAGATGATTTAGCTTGGTATGAAGCGATTCGTCAATCAGATGGGACTTACAAGGTCAGTGTGAAGGCTTCTAACCATAAGAACTCGACAGGTACTTACCATGTTCATTTGTACTATGTTCAGAATGATAACAGTCAAGTTGGTGTTGGCGCGACAACAGTACAAGTTGAAAACCGTAAGGCCAATACAAAAACACAGGCTCTTATAAAGAATGTCAATTCTGAAAAAGGAACATATACGGTCACGGTATACCAAGCTCCTCAAGGTCGACAAATTAAGCAAATCCGAGTTGCGGTTTGGTCCCAGCCCCATCAGGAAAACCTTCGTTGGTATTCAACAACACCAAGCGGGTTACAGACTGATATTGAAATTCTTGCGCTTAACCATGGGAATGTAGCTGGAGACTACACAACGCATGTTTATGTAGACTATTCAGATGATAGTGTTGAAGGTCTAAATCTTGGTAAAACGAAATTATCCCCTCGTAATCAAAAAGTAACTTCCCAAAAAACATATTATTCTCAACGCGATCCTCGTTGGGGAGGGAAATGGTATGGTGTCAGCAACATGGACCAATCGGGCTGTGTTCCAACTTCCTTGGCTATGACTTTTACGGATATTCTCGGACGACAAGTGTTACCAACTACAGTAGCGGATTATCTGTATTACAATACCAATTCTTTTAATAAAATTGCTGTAGCCGGAACAGATGCCGATGGACTTGTTGCTGCTACGAATCATTGGGGCTTAAAGAGCCAAATGCTTACAGGGAAAGATGCAATTGCCGCAACCTTAGTATCAGGAAAACACGTTCTTGCTGCAGTTGAGGAAAGCATCTTTATCAATGCTCCTTATACGCATGAAATCGTCTTGCAAGGCTATGATAACGGGAAAACCTATGTAAGAGATCCATTTAATCCTGCCAACAACGGCTGGCACTCTATTGATTATATCTTCTCAGTAAAAAGTACCGATCCAATCGATGCTAAATTAGGTTCACCATTTTTCAGCATTTTTGCCTAAGGACTTTTTTATAATAGAAAGGTAACCAGCTCTATGAAGGGGCTGGTTTTTTGCATCCCTTTGATGACAGGAGAAGTCATTAGACAGGGAGCTTATGTCAAAAAGTTCAGAAATATCCTAAGGATATCCATGCAAGGCCTTTAGGGGCGTTTTGGAAGGGTATAAAAAAGCTATGAAAACAAGGGATGAAGGGGTAAAATAGATTCAAAATAAACAGCTTGCAATCATATTTTTGGAGAGCTTAACCTAAATTGGCTGATTGATGCAGAAATCAAGAAAACTTATTTAAAAAGAAACACTAGGCTATTCATTTGTTCATTTAGAGACATTTTTTATAAAATCGTTGGCTTAATTGACTCATATATGATAAAAATGTAATGAGGAACTTTTTGGGTTCAAAATGATAAAAGGAGATGAAAGAATGAAAAAGAGACCGTCCTTATGGACAACCTTTTTGAAAAAAGGGTTTGCCCTCTTCACCATTTTAATGATGCTGGGTCAATTGGGTCAAGGTGCTGTAACAGCCTTGGCGCAAGAGCTAGCAGTCGGAGATAATGGTGCCTTAGATGTTAGCCTCTTGTATGGAGATAAACAAGACCATCCAGGTGGCATGGCCTATAATACGGGTGATACGATGTCTGGATACATCCAGATTACCCCTAAAAATCTGACAACAGATCTGGATGATGTAGTTGTGAACCTAGTCCTTCCAGGGAAATACTTGGATGAGGTCAATGTTCCCGAGTTCAATAGTAGCTCACAACATGATGCACCAGTTGTGACCAAGGTAGGGGATGATTACCATGTCAGCCTACATTTTACCAACTACCAAAAATCTGAGGTCTTGACCCTACCATTCATCGCCAAGTTTAAGTTAGGATTTCCTCCGACCAACTACTCGATGGATATTACAGGGATGCTCAATATCAACGGTGCTGAGACTGCTTTAAATAGTATCACTTGGAAACCTCAATACAAGGACTATATCTTAACCAAGTTTGTCAATCAGAACTATGATGCGACCATGTCCAGAGACTATGCGGAAGCATCTCCAGGGATTGTAACTGGAGCAGATGGCAAAAAGTACATCGAAAAAACTACTTCTGTTCCTTTCGCCTTCTTGTTAGATGGGATGCGTGGACAGTACAATGGTGCCTATCGTCAGTTGGAATCTGCAACAATCACAGATAAGCTGCCAACCTATACGGACAAAGATGGAAAAACTCGTACAGCGGTTCTAGATACAGAAAAATCAGAAGGCTGGGTCGACAATGGGGATGGTACGGTTTCAAAAACCTTTGTAGCTGATGAAAATAAAAATGTTCAAAGTTACCACTCAGAGTTGATGAAAAAGATTCAAGACAAGAGTTTCTTGTACTTGAAATTCCCTGATTTGGTCATGGAAAAAGACCAAACCTTAGAAGATGTCTTAGTGAAAGATTTGACCAATACGGCGTCTGTCGTGGGGATTCCTGCGGAACGTGGTGATGGAGAGCCGGATGTAACGGCTGAAGATTCTCTCATCTTCCGACTCACTTCACGTGACTTGGAAGGTAAAGGAGCCTTTGCTAAGCAAGCAGATGGAAATGTCTACGATTCGACAGACTACAAGGCGGCTAACTACAAGTGGCTCTTGAAATACAATAATACCACACCATTTGCTCAAAAGAATGTTGTCTTTTATGATGAGCAAGTAGACTCGCGCTTGAAGTTTACCAAAATTGAATATGGTCGTATGTTGATTGGAATCTATGGAAATGGACCTCTGATCAATCAATACGTGAAACGCATCATCCTAACCATGGAAGATGGCTCAACTAAAGAAATCCAACCAGAGGCAGACAAGGATGGATTTGGAAACATTGATTTGACCAAATATGGAACGGTTGTCGGCTGGAGACTGGAGATGAAAGATGACTTCGCGCTTCCATCTGGTCAAGGGATTTATATTTCTACCTATACAGCCTTCAAGGATCCAGAAAAGACCCATATCGATCAAAATGATGAGTCCAAGAATGCCTATGAAAATACTGGACGGATCACCTATAAAACCCAGTCAGGGGCAGACAGAGACCAATCTGCTAAATGGCAGTTCAAACTTCTTCCATTGACAGAAAATGTTGAACTGACTAAGAATACAGATTATAACAATGTCCAATTCACAGATGGAAAAACCATTCGTTTTGCCCTATCTGCTAATAATGTTCGCTTAGATCCAGGTAAGGATTACAAGGACTTGCGTGTTATTGATCTCTTTGATCCAAATACCTTGGATATTGACTTCAAATACCTAGATCAATACTTTGATAAGAATAACACTCGTTTTTATGCCCCTTGGTACAAATCCTATGAGGTCATTGAAAACTACCACAATTCTGGACGTTCTGCCTTGATTATCCATTTGGATCAAAAGGAATTTATCAAACGCTCCCTAGAGACTGGTGGCAAGGCTAATTTACCATTCATCTATACTAAATTAAAAGGGAAGGCTGATGGCGGAACCTTTACCAACCATATCTATCTGGCAGGAGAAGGCCTCTGGGATCTAGAAACTGCTAACCCGAATACAGTTGCAGTAGATAGCTATGATTTAAACAACAATGGTTCGACAACGGATAAGATTCCTCATGCGGAATCCAACTATACTATTGTCGCAGCTGAAGGGGTTTATTCTCGTAAGTTCATCGCCAAGAACGATGACTTGTCTGATGCTTCAACAGTAACTCGAACCTTTAAACCAGGGGAAACCTTTAATTACAAGTTGACCATTAAGAACAACACAGACAGGCCAGTTGAAAATACGGTGATTTATGACGTCCTCCCTAAAGTTGGAGATGTCAATACACTTGATGCTTCAGCCCGTAAGACAGAATACACAGTTAGTCTTCGCGGTCCGATCACTGCACCGGAAGGGTGGACAGCATACTACACAACGGACACCACAGTTACAGCTAGTACCATGGCACAAGCGGCAGATAGAGATATTTGGACAGCAGATGTCACAGACTATAGTAAAGTAACAGGAATTAAGGTCGTTGCCAATGAAGGAACCACGATTGGTGCTCGAAGCCAAGTAGATATTGCTGTACCTGTTGTTAATCCAAGTGAATTGACAGACCAAGTTAAGCAATTGATGCTAGAACGTACAGAAGATAACAAGGACAATGGTGGCCGTTCAGGTGTTGTACAAGCCCATAACCAATTCGGTTATAGAGCCAAGGGCCATGAAGGAAACCGCGAATCCAACACCGTAACTTCTCAAATCTTTGCAGCAAGCTTCCATGTGAAGAAGGTTGATAAAGACGATACTAGCAAAGGATTAGCAGGTGCTGAGTTCACCTTGTCAGATGCTACTGGTGCTGTTCTTGCGACTCTAGTTTCTGATAAGGATGGCGATCTTGCCTTCACCACCCTAACAGAAGGAACTTACACGCTTAAAGAGACTAAAGCTCCAGACAACTACAAGTTGGATGAGACAGAACATGCAGTCCTTGTGACCTACGATGCGGATCAACAGCTCTACCATGTGACGATTGATGGCGAAGCGACTGGTTCAAAAGCTTCACCAAAAGTGATTGCAAATGAGAAAGATATTCATTATATCGATCTGGAAGCTTCAAAAGTTTGGGATGACCAAGACAATGTAGAAGGTCTTCGCCCAGAATCCATTGAGTTCCAATTGTACAAGAATGGAAAAGCAGAAGGGAAACCAGTAGCCCTTTCAGCAGGAAATGACTGGAAAGTAACCTTTAACAATCTTCCAGATAAAGATAAAGACGGCAAGGTGATTACCTATACCGTTAAAGAAGTAAAAGTTCCAACTCATTATACAACTGATAGTCAAGAAGCACAGTTTGTTGATGGGAAAGCAACGATTACCAACAAGCGTACTCCTGAAACGACAGAAGTAACCGTGAAAAAAGTTTGGGATGATGCTCAAAATCAAGACGGTCTCCGTCCGTCAACCATCACGGTGCATCTCCTAGCAAACGGAGAGGAAGTGCAAACAGCCACTCTATCTGGTGAGGGAGATACATGGAGCCATAGCTTCACAGATTTACCAGTCTACAAGAATGGTCAAAAACTAGTCTATACGGTAACAGAAGATACAGTTGCTAACTACTCAACAGTTATCGAAGGTTCGACGATTACCAACAGCTACAAACCAGGCAAGACAAGTGTAACAGTGACCAAGAAGTGGGTTGATGCAGAAAACCAAGATGGCCTTCGTCCGAAGAGCATCAAGGTCCAACTCTATGCTAATGACCAAAAATCAGGTAAAGAGGTAGAACTTTCTGCAGATAACGACTGGACCTATACCTTCTCTGACTTGGATGAGAAAAAAGCTGGTCAAGCTGTTCAGTATACAGTGAAAGAGATTGAAGTACCGAAAGGGTATACTCAGACTGTAGAAGCGACCAATCCAGGTCAGGTAGTGATTAGCAATACGCACACTCCTTCTAAGACGAAAGTTCAAGTAACCAAGAAATGGGAAGATGCCAATAACCAAGATGGCCTTCGTCCAGCAACGATTACGGTCAAACTTTATAAAGATGGAGTTGCTACAGACCAGACCCTGGAATTATCAGAAGCTAACCAGTGGCAAGGATCTTTTGAAAATCTTAATGAAAAAGCAGCCGGTAAGGCCATTCACTACACTGTAAAAGAAGAGAATGTCCCAGAAGGCTATACCCTTTCGATTGATGACAAGGATCCAGCACATCCTATCTTGACCAATAAGCATGAGCCGACTGTCACTCAGGTTAAGGTAACCAAGAAATGGGAAGATGCTAATAACCAAGATGGCCTTCGTCCAAAAGAAATTCAAGTTCAATTGTATGCAGGTGATCAAGAGGTGGGCGAGAAAGTTGTCTTGTCTACTGACAATAAGTGGACTCATACCTTTACTAAACTTCCAGAAAAAGCAAATGGAGAGATCATTCACTATTCTGTTAAGGAAGTAGTAGTTCCTAAAGGCTACACCGTAACAGAAGAGAGACAGGAGAAGGGTGATATTGTCTTGACCAATACACATACCCCAAGTACGGTGGATATTCCAGTCATGAAGATCTGGGCTGACAATGACAACCAAGATGGCCTTCGTCCGGCTAAGATTACTGTGAATCTTTATGCCAACGGTGAAAAGGTGGCCCACAAAGATATCACAAGCGAGACAGATTGGAGAGAAACCTTTACTGGACTTCCTGAATTTAAGGATGGTAAGAAAATTGTCTACACTCTTCAAGAAGAACGAGTTGAGAATTATTCACCAAGTATTGACCAAGAAAGCTATACCATTACCAATACGCACACTCCAGGTAAGACGACCCTCTCTGTAACTAAACAGTGGGATGACCAAGAGGATAAAGATGGCCTTCGTCCGAAGAGTGTGAAAGTGCAACTGTATGCGGATGGTAAGAAGTCTGGTGAAGTCATTGAGTTGTCAGCTGAGAACAAGTGGACTCATACCTTTGCGAACTTAGACAAACATGTCAAGGGCAAAGCTGTCACCTATACGGTGGAAGAAGTCGATGTTCCAACAGGTTACCAAGTGACGAAAACAGATGACGGTCAAGGTAATGTTGTTCTGACTAATAAACATGAACCAACAAAACCAGTTACACCAGAGCCTAAGAAACCAGGTAAGAAGATTGGTTTCTTGCCAAGCACTGGTACAACCATCTCCTTGCTTAGCTTGGTATTAGCCTTTGTGGTAGCAAGCAGTGCAGCTTATCTCCTTAAAAAGAAGAAAAAATAAGCGCATTTCTTGATCAACAACTGTTTAATCAATCGCGAGAATAGAAGAGGCCCCTTAGGGGGCCTCTTTTTTCTGTGTGGTCAAAAATACAAAAAATTCTTGACAAACTAAAAAATTAGCGTTATTATTAACTAGTTAATTAACTGCTTAATAAACCGATTAAGAAAAAGAAAGGGATTATACATGTTTGGGAGGAAACTAAGTGCCTTAGGAATAGGATTCATCTGCCTCTTGTTCTTGGTGGCTTGTGGAAGCCAGAGAAGTTCGGGAGCTGACTCAACGAAAAAGGGGCTCAAAATTGTGACGAGTTTTTATCCTGTCTATTCCCTAGTTAAGGAGATTTCAGGCGATCGAAACGAGGTCTGGATGGTTCAGTCAGGCGCTGGGATTCATGATTACGAACCTTCAGCCAAGGAGACAGCCCAGATCTATGACGCGGATGTCTTTGTTTACCATTCTCACACACTCGAATCTTGGGCCGGACGTCTAGACCCTAGCTTGCAAAACTCGAAACTGCGGGTCATCGAAGCCAGCAAAGGGATGGAATTGGATAAGGTTGCTGGATTAGAGGATATTGAGGATACGGAAGGGAAGGATGCAAAAAACTTGTATGACCCTCATACGTGGATGGATCCACTGAAAATTGCTGAAGAAGGGAAGATCATCGCCCAAGAGTTGGGAGACATCGATCCAGAAAATAGAAGTTATTATGAGGCCAATGCCCAAAAACTTGAAAAACGGTGTGAGGCTTTGGTGGCCAAATACCAGCCTCTCTTTGAAAAAGGGGCACAAAAGACCTTCGTGACCCAGCATACAGCCTTCTCTTATCTAGCCAAGCGCTTTGGCCTGAAACAATTAGGAATCGCAGGGATCTCGCCTGAGCAGGAACCAACAGCCCGTCAATTGGTTGAGATTCAGCAGTTTGTCAAGGACTATCAAGTTCAGACGATCTTTGTTGAGAAGCATACCTCGTCCAAGGTAGCCGATAGCATTGCCAAGGCGACAGGGGCAAAAGTGAAGGTTTTAGATCCTCTCGAAGCGGATCCGGAAAATAACAAAGATCTCTTAGAGAACTTAGAAGAAAATATGGCTAGTCTAGCGAAAGAATTACAGGAGTGAGTAAAAAAGAAATGAAGAAAAAAGCAACAATTGGATTAGTAGCAACCTTAGGTTTGGGTTTATGCGCCTATGCCTTAAGTCAGCAAGCACCAGTCAAGGAAGACAAAAAGAATCAGAATCAGGTGCAGTATTTACAAGGAGACAAGAAAAAGTCAGATAGCCGCTCAAACAAGCAGGAAGAAAGCATTGAAACCGTCAACTCGAAGGAAAAGATCCAGGCAGAGCAGATTGTGGTCAAAATTACGGATGAGGGCTTTGTGACTTCCCATGGAGATCATTTCCATTACTACAATGGTAAAGTCCCTTACGATGCGATTTTTAGTGAGGAGCTGATTTTACGTGATCCTACTTACCAACTGCAGCAATCGGATATTGTCACACAGGTGCGAGATGGCTATATTATCAAGAAGGATGGGACCTACTACCTCTACCTAACCAATCCGAAACATACGCTGAATGTCCGTTCGGTGGAGGAAATTGCCCAACAGAAAAATGGTGAGCTGGTTTCAGATTCGAAAGAGAGTGTCCAAAAAGCTGGGCAAACTCGTGATTTTAGTCAGCCAAGTCAGGCTTTACGAGAAGGGAAAACAGTAGCCAGTCTAACAGCAGGAGTCAAGCCTAGCCAGGGTGGCTACCGGACAGATGACGGCTATGTCTTCCATCCTGGGGATGTGATTTCTGATACAGGAGATGGTTTTATTGTTCCGCATGGTGGACACTACCACTATATTCCGAAGAGTGCCTTATCAGCTGGAGAATTATATGCTGCCTTAGCAGTTCTAAATGGAGGAGGAAAAAGTGAAGTAAATCCCATTGCTCCATCTTCTAGCCAGCTAGCTTCATCAGTTAATCCGAATCAGCCAATCGCAGACCCGGTCACTCCAACGATTACAGCATCTGTGCCTCATCCAACAGTGACGAATAAAGGGAAAACCTTGCCGAGCCTTTTGGAAGAATTGAAAAATACTCCGCTTTCATCGCGCCATGTTGAGTCGGATGGTTCGGTCTTTGATCCAAGTAAGATTACCAAATGGACAGATCAAGGGGTAGTGTATCCTCACGGGGATCATTTCCATTTCATTCCTTATAGTCGCCTTTCGCCTCTAGAGCGGGAGTTGGCACGACAGTTCCAACTATCCCGTACACAAGGTGGAAGTATCACAAAAGAAGAGAGTCCAACTCAACCTTCAAGTCCAGAGACAAAACCAGTCGATCAGAATCCTCATCACAAGCATGATCATGAAGACCATGAAGCCGATCATGATCATCATCATGAAAATGAACAGGCCCATGAGCACGATCATGGTTTCCATGCAGATCATGTCATCAGCAAGGATGACGAGGGCTATATGGTCGCTCACGGAGACCATGCGCATTACTTCTACAAGAAGGATCTCTCTCCTCAAGAGATCGCAGCGGCAGAGGCAGTGTTAGCTGGTAAGAAGGAAGAAGACAAGGGTCAACCACTGACAGATGATGTAGCGACCTATTCGCGAGATGCTTCGGATGAAGAAAAAATTCAGTACATTAGCCAGACTTACGGCGTCCCTCGGGAAGCTATCAAGATTTCCAATGGTTTCTTTGTATTTAACAATCCAGACCAAGAATACGATCCAACCCATATCCACCCTTATGCAGTACGGAAGGAACATGTTCGGATTCCGCTTGAAACAGGAAATCCCGAGCTAGACTTTATCAACGAGCTTTATGCAACAGCACTTCGCTCCGGTATTTCACCATATACGATGCAAATCGAGAACGGCCAGTTTGTCATTCCGCATGGAGACCATAACCACTACATCAAGGTACGCTCAGCAGGATTGGCGGACTACTTGGCTCACCGTCTACCGACCATCCAAGCAACTTACCAGAAAGGTGACTTGGACCAGAAAGCTGTAGAGGACAAGGTCAACCAACTCCTAGCAGAAAGTCGGACTTTGTACGCATCAGACCCTCTGCAACAACGACGGATTGAGTTGAACTTGGGTCAATTCTTAGAAACAGTTAGAAACTTCCCAAGCAATTCGACAGCAGGCTACTTGGCGAGTCTTGACCAAGTTGATAAAGAATATATCCATGCGACCCAAGAAGTCAAGCCAAAAGAAGAAACAGCCTTGGATCGTCGCTATCAGGAATTGTTGGAACAGGTTCGCTTGCTTGATACCGAAGCCTTCCAACTCAAGAAAGAAAGCCTTGTTTCTCAATTGCAGGAAGCCTATACAGCTAAAGATAGCCAAGGCTTGGATCAGCAAGGAAAATTGTTGCAAGCTATTCAGGAGATGCAAGATCGGACTGGTGTGACTTCGGTGGACTACCTCAAGTATTTCTACCAAAGTTTAAGCGATGTGCGTTTGACACCGGAATTGCGTGCGACAGCAGCAGACCTTGCTTTGAAGCTTTACCGGGCTCAGGCCTTTGAAGAAGCTTGGGACTCAAAAGCCCATTTCATGGAACTCTACCAAGCTAAGCAAGCGATTGACCAGCTACTGTCCCAGGATAATGCTCCAACCTATCCAATCGAAAAAACAGTTCTGGATCAAAAGGGAGGAGATGCTCCGTCCTATAACCTAGCTGTTTACGACTTCCTCAAAGGGGTCTATGGTGACTTGGATGAAAAGACAGAGTCCCGTCAACGCTCTAGTATCTTGACAACCCTTTTGGAACAAATCAACTCTCTTTTGCCACAAGTAGAAGAAAGCAAGCGTCCTGCTTTTGAAGAACGTTTAGAACAGGTACGCCAAGAGCCCGATGCTGACAAGGCCTTGACTGCTGGAAAAACTCTTTTGCGTGAAGTTGGTGAAACGATTGAACAACAAAAGCAAAAGAAAACAGAAGAACCAAAACTTGGAGACGTGGCCCTCTATCAAGAGATTTATAACCAGTTGATCGCTCTCCACCAACAATTGGTTGAAAAGGGGGCCAGTGATGCTCAGTTTGAACGCTTAGAAGCTCTCTTTGATCAACTAGCTGATCCAAAGAGCGACAAGAAAGCCTTGCTACAAGCGATCCAAGCTCTTCGAGATGAATTGCTAGCAGCTCCATCGACAGCAGTGGCGGAAGCAGACAAAGCAGACCCAGAACCTCAAAGTCCTGCCACAATCGATCCTAGCCTAAATAAGGAAGAGGCTTCAGATCCTGCTCAGACCCCATCACCAGAGTCAGAAAAAACAGAAGCCAGTCCAGTCGTAAGTGAAGAAACGACGGAATAGGACCAATGCAGAAATAACAGAAAGAGGCTGGGACAAAAGTCCTAGCCTCTCAATTGTTTTTGGATTGTCGAGCAAGACGCAGTGGTTGAGTGGGCTCTACTACGCTGATTTCATCAGCTTTTACAGCCCTACTCAACTGTGCGGAGGTGGGACGACGAAATCGAATTCTAACGAATGACCGATTTCTGTCCCACTCTCTTTTAAGCCTTTCTCAAAACTTGGAGAAGGGGCCTCAACTTGAATTTTCTCTAAGGTAAAGGGATGGGTAAGCCGCAAGCGGTGGGCATGGAGCATGAGACGAGGCGCTCTTTCTGGGTTATAGA
>ERZ772908.344-NODE-344-length-11624-cov-12.3051_pt1 | contig 11624 bp, 3 predicted proteins | sample MGYA00512121_ERZ772908 | MGnify/ENA primary metagenome ERZ772908 (study PRJEB29015, sample SAMEA2738084) | human oral metagenome | biome: human oral; feature: human-associated habitat; material: saliva | place: China | collected 2264 ... | reverse complement strand
TGACGCGCGGCAACTGCGCCACCGCCTCGCTCCAGTACTCCTACGTGCCCTCGGCGCTCAACTGGCTGACTGGCCTCGAGCCCGCGCAGGAGGCGTCGGCCGCGCTGTTCCGCGCCGTGCGCGCTGAGCTCGACACGATGGACGAGGCCGACCGGCCCGCGCTTGTCGTCTGCGGTGAGTCCTTGGGAGCCTTCGCCTCGCAGTCGGTCTTCTCCTCGGTCGAGGAGGTGCTCGCCCAGGTGGACGGCGCCCTGTGGGTGGGCACCCCCGCCTTCACGCCGATGCACGCCGAGCTCACGGCTGCGCGCCATAAGGGCAGCCCCGAGGTGGCGCCCGTCGTCTACAACGGGCGGCGCGTGCGCTTCGTCAATGAACCATCCGACCTGCGCACCGATCTCTATGGGCGCGAGCTGGGTCCGTGGGGATTCCCGCGCCTCGTCTACGCTCAGCACCCTTCGGACCCGGTCGTGTGGTGGAACCGCAAGCTCCTGTGGACCCATCCGGACTGGCTGCGTGAGCGCGCCGGGCGCGACGTGTCCCGCTTCGTCGAGTTCACGCGCTTCGTGACCTTCATTCAGGTGCTCGCGGACCTGCCCGTCGCGGGCACTGCCCCCGGCGGACACGGCCACACCTACAACGAGGAGCTGATCCCCCTGTGGCGGGCGATCCTCGGTTTTGATCTGCTCTTCGACGAGGCCCCGACCCACCCGCGCCTGGCCGGCCTGGATGGGGCGTGGGTGGACGATGACATGGTCGAGCGCATCGGCATTGTTGTGCGTGCGAACCTGGAGCTGTCGGACCGCCAGTAGGGCGCCTGGGGCGTTCCGTGACATGTGTGTCACGGTCGCGGGCCTGTCATGTAGCTGTTTGTGCTAGTTCGCTACGGTAGTTACCGTGTCAAATGAATTCTGTATCGTCTAAAAGTTCAGTCTTTTAAGAGTGTTCTTAGTGAACATCTGTGCTTTTGTCATGGAACATATGTGCAGTGGTCAGGGTCCGCGTGTAAATCTCAAGAAAAAGAACTCTGCGGATGCCTTATTTTCCCTCAAAGGCTCTTGTATCTATGTGATGGTAAGTGAGTAATGCATTGCTAGGTATCTGGTTGCGCAGTATCGTGCGAGTTGCGAGCAGATAACCTAACCGCGCGGTATAGCTCGCCTGAATCAACATTGGAGTGAGCATGTCATACACATTTCACAGGGCGTGGATAGCGGCCCTGGCGACCGGCGCGATGGCAGCGTCCGGCGTCGCCTTCGGCGCTCCTGCCCTGGCAGCAACCCCCGCGCCCGACGCGTACGGACCAATGATCTCCGACCTCGTCACCACCAGTGAAGGTATTGGCGGTCAGGTCACCTTCTCCGTCGTCGACAATCCCGGCCTGTCCAGCATCGACCTGCGCGACCCCGCGACCGATGCGATCTTCTATCGCCGCGTCGTTGACTTCCCCGGCAATGTCACCGCTGACGGGATGCACCACTACACGTTCACCATCACGTTCTCCGACATCCAGGCGGCCTGGTCGAAGGCCGGCCACACCGACGCCCTTCCTGCGACCGTCAAGCTCGTCGCATGGGGCAGTGACGGCATGCCGTCCAAGCGCGCCGACATCGCCATCGAACCGGTCGCGATGACCTCCCTCGACTTCGGTATCGAGTCAGGAAAACTTGATCTGTACGTTGGCCAGCAGACGAACATTGGCGTCACGCACATGCCGGAAAACGCCAACATGACGAAGGTCAATTGGTCCGGCGATGACATTGATGTCCTCAATGTCGATGAGAAGTCGGGCCTCGTGACCGCCCAGAAGGAAGGCTGCTCGGACGTGCGGGCTGTCGCCGACTACATGGATCCGATGGTCTTCGACCCGGTGATGGCCAGCGTCCAGGTCTGCGTCAGCGAGCTGGGCGAGGACGAGATTGCCGTCAATCACCTCCGCGTGGACATGGAGGAGGGTGAGACTGTTACCCTCACGCCGTTGCTCCCCAAGAAGTTCAAGGACGCCACCCTGTCCTGGAGCCTGGAGTACGGTGGCGCTGTCATCCTGAAGGTGGCCGAGGATGGCAAGAGTGCGACGATCACCGGCGGCAACGTTGTTGATTGGGATCAGGTGAACCTGACCGCCACCCTGCCCGATGGAACCTCGGCAACGGCGACGACGATCGCCGTTGTGAAGTCCGTGAAACAGGACGCGAAGGCACCCGCCCCGTGGGTCGATCCGCAGCCCGCTCCTGACCCGCAGCCTGCGCCTGACCCGCAGCCCCAGCCCGCGCCGGATCCCCAGCCCCAGCCGGATCCCCAGCCCGCGCCGGATCCCCAGCCCGCGCCGGATCCGCAGCCCGCTCCCAACCCTGAGCCTGCTCCGGATATCCAGCCCGCTCCTGCCCCGATGGGTGCCTGGATGATGGACTCGGTCGGCTGGTGGTACCGCAACGCTGACGGCACCTACCCGATGAACACCTCCATGGTGATCGACGGACACACCTACCGCTTCGACGGACGCGGCTACATGCGCACCGGCTGGGTCATGGACGGCGGCGCCTGGTACTACCACGATGCCTCCGGCGCGATGGCCACCGGCTGGCAGATGATCGGTGGCTCCTGGTACTACCTGGGCGACAACGGCCTGATGCGTACCGGCTGGGTCATGGTCGATGGCGTCTGGTACTACCTGCACGGCTCCGGCGCGATGGCCACCGGTTGGGTCAACCTGGGTGGCGCGTGGTACTACCTGCACGGCTCGGGCGCGATGGCCACCGGCTGGCAGATGATCGGTGGCTCCTGGTACTACCTCGGCTCGGACGGTGCGATGCGTACCGGTTGGGTCAAGGACGGTGGCACGTGGTACTACCTGCACGGCTCCGGCGCGATGGCCACCGGCTGGCTCAACCTGGGCGGCGCCTGGTACTACCTGCACGGCTCGGGGGCCATGGCGACCGGCACGCAGATGATCAACGGCCGTATGTACACCTTCGATGCCTCGGGTATGTGGATGCCGTGATCTGACATCCGCCTGCCGCAAGGCAATACGCCGGGCCTGGGAACGCAGTCATGCGCTCCCAGGCCCGGTCGTGTTAGACACTTCAGCTGTGCTTCACGTATCGGTAAGCAATACCGTGATTGTCACGGGGGTCGCGTGAGGTATGTTGTGAGGAGACGGCTGGTACACCGACGTACCGGGTGCCACTGGCACTCCGTCCCCCAACATATCGGAGAAGGCTTATGTCAACGAAGAAACCGGCTGCCCTCCTCGCCTTCGTCGGCGCGTGCGCGCTCGCGGTGACTGGACCGGCCACCCTGGCCTCGCCCCTGCCCCCGGGGCCCACCGGAACGCACGATGGTGCAGCAACCTCCCTGCCCGTGGGTGACATCGACACGGCGCTGACCTCGAAGAGCGGGCAGTCCGCGCCCTCCTCGACCGACGCAGAGACGGACCCCGCGCGCATCGTCGGCGTCATCGTCCAGCTCGAGGATGGCGCGTCCCGTGAGGGTGCAATCAGTGAGATCAACGAGGCCGTGTCCGCCCTCTTTCCCGGCGCCTCGGCCCAGGTGGAGCACGAGTACGGCAACGTCATGTCGGGCTTCGCCCTCAAGGCACCCGTCGGTGCGCTCGACGCAATCCGCCGTGCCCCGGGCGTACGCGCCGCGTTCCTCGAGCGCGAGGGGCGCGTCAGTGATGTGGCCACGCCCGATGCCGAGGGTGGCATCGAGTCCTCGCAGACCGGCGGGCAGGACCCCGCCAACCTGAGCGCCCATCTCATGATGCACATCGACCAGGTCGCGCAGAAGGGCGAAGGAAAGGTCATTGCCGTCATCGACACGGGCGTTGACATGACGCATCCGGCATTTACTGGCGAGCTCGCGGGAACGCCCGCGCTCACCCCGCAGAAGGTCGCCGCGATGACCTCTCAGCTGGGTGAGGGCAAGACCGGCGTCTTCGTGTCGCAGAAGTTCCCCTTCGCCTACGACTACGCGGACGGAGACAACGACGCGTCGCCGGCGAAGACCCCGTACGGTTCCCACGGGACGCATGTCGCCGGCATCGCCGCAGGTAACGCCGACAAGATCGTCGGTACCGCTCCGAACACCCAGGTGATTGTCGCGAAGGTGACGCGCAGCGAGGACGACGCGCTGCTGGACTCCGCGTTGCTCGCCTCCCTCGACGACATGCTCGTCCTGCATCCCGACGTCATTAACCTGTCGCTCGGCTGGACGGCCGGCATGGATAGCGAGGCCGACTCGGTGTACGCGACCGTGTACAAGAAGCTGCAGGAAGCGGGCATCACCGTCAACGCGGCCTCGGGCAACGCCTTCTCCACCGGGTACGGCAACAACTCCGGCAAGGGCCTGCCCTACGCCTCGGACCCCGACTCCTCGGTCATGGACGAGCCTGCGACCTACTCCTCGGTGGTTGCCGTCGCCTCGGTCGAAAACGCCCTGCTTCGCAACGCCTTCACCGTCAATGGGAAAGACATCGGATATCAGCGCGCTCGCGGCCTCAACGGTGAGAAGGTCGCCTTCTTCTCCGACCTGCCCGCCGGCACCTACGAGTACGTGGACGCCGGGTTCGCCTCCGAGGAGGACGCCGCCGCGCTCAAGGCGAAGTACCCGGACGGTCTCGCCGGCAAGATTGCCCTCGTCTCTCGCGGCAACATGACCTACCAGAAGAAGGTCGAGAACCTCTACGACCTCAAGCCCGCCGGAATCGTCGTCTACAACAACGTGTCGGTCGGATCGCTCATCGCCATGAACCTGACGGCGCAGGACATGCCCGCCGCGTTCATCTCTCAGGCCGACGGCCAGGCCATGCTGGACGCCCCTGAGCACATGCTCTCGATCACCGAGGGGCAGGTCCTGCCGCAGTCCACCATCTACGAGGCGTCGGAATTTTCCGCGTGGGGTGTGTCCCCGGACCTGCGTCTCAAGCCCGAGATTGCGGCGCCCGGTGGCGAGGTTTTCTCGTCGATACCGGACGGTGCGTACGAGCAGTCCTCGGGTACGTCGATGGCCACGCCTCAGATGGCTGGCGTCAGCACGATCGTCCTGCAGCGCGTCCAGTCTGACCCGCTCTTCGCGTCGATGAGTGCGCGCCAGAAGGCTGACGTCGTCCAGAACCTCATCATGGGCACGGCTCGCCCGCTGACCGACGCAGCCCAGACGACGGGCGCGCTGTACTCGCCCCGCAAGCAGGGCGCGGGCCTCGTCGACGCCCTGGCTGCCACGACCTCGTCCGTGTATCCCACCGTGGTCGGCGCACCCGAGCAGTCCCGGCCCAAGGCGGACCTGGGGGATGGCACGAAGGGGTGGCACTTCGACGTCACGCTGCATAACCTCTCGGGTGTTCCGGCCACCTACGAGCTGAACTCGCAGGCCCTCTCCGAGATCGTGGACGGTGGATTCTTCACGCAGCATTCCTCTGATTGGCGAGGCCGTGGCGTGGAGATCACGTACTCGGGCGCGGCGTCTGCGTCGGCTGAGGGCGCGACCGTGACGGTCCCCGCGAGCGGCGAGGCCACCGTCGGCATCGACGTCACGCCCGGCAGCGAGTTCGCCTCCTACGTCGCGGACAATGCGCCGAATGGCACGTTCCTCGACGGTTTCGTGCGCTTTGCGTCGAAGACCGAGGGCCAGCCGGATCTTGCGGTGCCCTACCTGGGCTTTTATGGCGACTGGGGTAAGGCCCCCATCTTCGACGCCCTCGCCTCGGAGGGTGGAGCGCACACCCGGGCCTCGGCCATCGTGAACGGCAAGACCGGCGACTCCCTCGGCTACAACCCCCTCGTCAAGGCGGCCGACCGCACCGGCAACCCCAACCCGCAGCGCTACGTGATCTCCAGGTCCGCGGCCTCGGGCGCACCGACGATCCTCGAACCCCGCACGGGCACGCTGCGCAGCGTCCACTCGCTGACCAGCACCTACGCGAACGAGGCCGGGGAGACGGTCTTTTCGGTGACCAACCATCGGAACTGGAAGTCCCTCTACATGACGAGCAGCGAGGAGAACACCTGGGTCGAGGCCTACCACGAGTCCACGGTCTTCGACGCGAACGCGGAGAAGTTCTCGCACATGCCTGACGGCACGTACACGCTGCGGATCGCCGCATTCAACGATGGTCCGTCGCGCGCCGAGCAGTCGATCTCCTACAAGTTCCGCCTCGACACGGCTGCCCCGGTCATCTCCGATCTGGTGTACTCCGGCAAGGATGAGGGCTTCGTCGTCACTTTCGATGTCACTGACGACTCTCCGCTGGCGGCCGTCGACCTGCACGATCCCGCCGACGGCCTGTGGTTCTACCGCCACGTCTTCACCGAGAATGAGGGCAGCGTCGGTCCCGACGGTCGGTATGTCTACCACGTCGAGATTCCGCTTAGCGTCATCGAGCAGGCGTGGACCGACCAGGGCGGCAATGGCGACGTCATCGCCAACCCCTACGTCCTCGCGTGGGACTACGGACTCAACCCCTCCGAGGTCTTCCCGATCGACCTGCCCAGCGGCAACCCGGGCACGTCCAGTCCGTGCGTGAGCCCCGAGGGCGGTCACTGGGTGAAGGATGGCGTGGGCTGGTGGTACGTCTGTGCCGGCGGCAAGCAGTACCTCACGGGCGGCTGGTACACCATCAACGGTCGCGACTACATGTTCGGACCGTCGGGCTACATGGCGACCGGCTTCCTCAAGCGCACGAACGGTGACTGGGTCTATGCGGACCAGGATGGAGCCCTCGTGAGCGGCTGGGTGCGTGACGGTGGCCAGTGGTACTACCTCGACCCGACCTCCAAGGCCATGGTGACCGGATGGGTCGCCGATGGTGGATCGTGGTACTACCTCACGGGTTCCGGTGCGATGGCCATCGGATGGGTTAACGACGGTGGTACCTGGTACTACCTGAACGCCTCGGGCAAGATGGCGACCGGGTGGGTGAAGGACAGGGGAACCTGGTACTACCTGTCTCCCTCGGGAGCCATGGTTACGGGCACGCACGTGATCAACGGGCGCACCTACGTCTTTGACGATTTGGGAGCCTGGGTGCGATAAGCTCTCCGTCTCTCATTCTGTCAAGACCCTGACCCGGGCCCGAGAACGTTGCTACGTAGCGTTCTCGGGCCCGGGATTCATTACTGGGTAAAATAACCGTCATCTGTTTCTCTTCGTGGGACAAAGTTTGTCACATGTGTTGTCTGCGGTATGTTGGCAGTGGCGGCGAACACGATGCGGTTCCTCCGCAGGTGGGCATGGCCGCCCCTCTACACATTGGAGTACGCACATGACAACGAAGAAACCAGCGACGCTCCTCGCGCTGGCTGGCACCGCTGCGCTCGTGGTTTCCGGCCCCGCGGCCCTCGCATCCCCGCCAACCCCGGCGGACACCCGACCCGACGCGGGCGCCACGGCCTCGTCCCTGCCCATCGGTGACGTCGATACCGCGCTCACCTCGAAGAGCGGGGAGACCACCCAGGACGCTTCGGCACCGACGACCGACGAGGTCGACCCTGCCGCCCTCGTCACGATCGTCGTCCAGCTCGACGATGGCGCAGACCGTGCGGCCTCCCTCGCCTCGATCAACGAGGCCGTGGCCGCCGCGTTCCCCGGCTCCTCCACCCAGGTGCAGCGCGAGTACGACAAGGCCCTGCAGGGCTTCGCGCTGAGCGCCCCCGCCGGATCCCTCGACGCGATCCGCGCGGTGAGCGGCGTCAAGGCTGCCTTCCTCGATCGCGACACCCACGTCGATGGCGTCGACGACCAGGTCGCCGGAGAGGGCGCGACGAACTCCTCGCGCACCTCCACCCAGGACCCCGCCAACCTCAGCGCGCAGCTGATGATGCACGCCGACCAGATCACCCAGAAGGGTGACGGCAAGGTCGTCGCCATCATCGACACGGGCGTGGACATGACCCACCCCGCGTTCGCGGGTGCCCTGCACGGGACCCCCGGGCTTTCCGAGGACAAGGTGGAGGCCCTGACCCCCCAGCTGGGCGACGGCAAGAATGGCACCTACGTGTCGGAAAAGTTCCCCTTCGCCTACGATTACGCGGATAACGATCCGGACGCTTCGCCGACCGGCCAAGCCGGATCGCACGGCACGCACGTCGCCGGCATCACCGCGGGCAACGCGGGTGAAATTGTTGGCATCGTCCCCGACGCGCAGATCATCGTCGCCAAGGTCGCCCGCAGTGTCCAGGGTGACATCACCGATTCCGCGCTGCTCGCCGCCCTCGACGACATGGTCGTCCTGCGCCCCGATGTCGTGAACCTGTCGCTTGGCCAGCTCGGAGGCATGGACAATGAGGCTGACTCGGTCTACGCGACCGTCTTCAAGAGTCTGCAGGACGCTGGCATCACCGTTAATGCGGCAGCCGGCAACCACCACACGTCCGGGTACGGCAACACCTCTGGCAAGAACCTGCCCTTCGCGTCCGACCCTGACTCCTCCACCCAGTGTGAGCCAGCGACCTACTCTTCTGTGGTCTCTGTCGCCTCGGTCGATAACTCGCTGGCGCACAGCGCCTTCACCGTCGGTGACCGCGATGTTGCCTACCAGCGCGCCGGTGGTGCCGACGGCCAGAAGATGCCCGACCTGTCCGACCTGACGGGCGGTCCCTTCGAGTACGTCGATGGCGGCATCGGCTCGGCCGAGGATGGCGCCGCGCTCAAGGCCAAGTACCCCGAGGGCCTCGCGGGCAAGATTGTGCTGGTCAAGCGAGGCTCCCTCACCTTCCAGGCCAAGTTCAACAACATCGCAGACTCCAAGCCCGCCGGCTTCATCATCTACAACAACGTGCCCGGTGACTCGCTCGTGGTTATGAGCCTGGCGACGGACGGTGTGCCCGCCGCGTTCATCTCTCAGGCTGACGGAGAGGCCATGCTGGCTGCCGCCGACCACCACCTGAGCGTCGCCCCCGGCAAGGTTGTGCCCCCGAGCTCGAAGTACTCCATGTCGGCCTTCTCCTCGTGGGGCGTCACCCCGGACCTGCGCCTCAAGCCCGAGGTGAGCGCCCCCGGTGGCAACATCTACTCGGCCGTGCCCGGCGGCACCTACGAGTTCAAGTCCGGCACCTCGATGGCAACACCGCAGATGGCGGGCGTGAGCGCCGTCGTCCTGCAGCGCGTCGAGAACGATCCGCTGTTCGCCTCGATGAGCGCGCGGGAGAAGGTCGACGTTGTCCAGAACCTCATCATGGGTACGGCGACCCCCGTCGTCGACCCGCTCCAGGACACCGGTGCCCCGTACTCCCCGCGCAAGCAGGGCTCTGGACTGACGAACGTCCTGGCGGCCACGACCTCGTCCGTGTACCCGACCGTGGTCGGCGCCCCGGAGCGCTCCCGTCCCAAGGCCGACCTGGGGGACGGCACGGCGGGCTGGCACTTCGACGTCACGCTGCACAACCTGTCCGGCGCCGAGGCCTCCTACGAGCTGAGCTCCCAGGCACTGTCGGAGATCGTTGAGGGCGGGTTCTTCACCGGCCACTCCGCCGATTGGCGAGGCAAGGGCGTGGACATCTCCTACTCCGGTGCGGCCGTGAGCGGCACCGGTGAGGGCGCGACCATCACCGTTCCCGCGAACGGCGAGGCCACCGTGGGCGTGGACGTCAAGCCCGGCGCCGACTTCGATGCCTCCGTCGCGCAGAACACGCCCAACGGCACCTTCCTCGACGGCTTCGTGCGCTTCACCTCGAAGACCGCGTCCCAGCCCGACCTGACCGTGCCCTACCTGGGCTTCTACGGCAACTGGGGTAAGGCACCCATCTTCGACGCCCTCGCCTCCGAGGACGGTGCTCACACGCTCGCCTCGTGGGTCTACAACGGTACCACTGGCCAGCAGCTGGGATACAACCCCCTGGTCAAGGACGCTGATCGTATCGGATTGCCCAACCCGAGCAAGAACGTCATCTCTCGCTCGGATGCCTCGGGTGCTCCCACGGTCCTGGAGCCGCGCACGGGCACGCTGCGCAGCGTCCACACGATCAACGCCGCGTACACGAACGCCGCCGGGGAGAAGGTCGCGTCTTTCACGCGATTCATGAACTGGAAGTCCGGGGTGGATCCCTCCACCGGCAAGATGACCTGGCTCGAGCAGGGACACGATCCGATGTCCCTGGACGCGCGCGCAGACGCGTACAAGAACCTGCCCGATGGCGCGTACAAGCTGACGCTATCCGCGCACAACGACGGCCCCTCGCAGGCCGAGCAGTCGATCTCCTACGAGTTCCGCCTTGACACCGCTGCGCCCGTCGTCTCCAACCTGGAGTACAAGGGCGAGGGTGCTGACACGGTCCTGTCCTTCGATATCACGGACGCGTCGCTGCTGGCCGCGATCGACCTGCACGACCCGGCAGACGGCCTGTGGTTCTACCGCCACATCTTCACCGATAACGAGGCCACGACCGCCGCGGACGGCACGCGCGCCTACCACGTTGAGATCCCCTTCAAGGACATCGCCCAGGCGTGGACGGACCAGGGTGGCAACGGCGAGGTCATCGCGCACCCGTACCTGCTGGCCTGGGACTACGGCCTCAACCACTCCGAGGCCCTGACCCTGAACCTGCCCAGCGACAATACCGGCACCGTCGACCCGTGCGCAAGCACCGAGGGCGGTCACTGGACGAAGGACGCGGCCGGCTGGTTCTACACCTGTGCCGACGGTACGAGCTACCTGAAGAATGGCTGGTACACGATCAACGGTTCGGACTACCTGTTCGGCCCGTCGGGCTACATGGCGACCGGCTTCCTCAAGCGCGCCGATGGCCAGTGGGTCTACGCGAACGAGTCCGGCGCCCTCGTGGGTGGCTGGGTGCGTGACGGCGGTTCCTGGTACTACCTCGACCCGGCCACGAAGGTCATGGCCACCGGCTGGGTCGCCGACGGCGGCTCGTGGTACTACCTGACGGCGTCCGGCGCTATGGCGACCGGCTGGGTCAACGACGGTGGCTCCTGGTACTACCTGAACGCCTCTGGCCAGATGGTCACCGGCTGGCTCAACGTGGGTGGCTCCTGGTACTACCTGTCTCCCTCCGGCGTCATGCTGACGGGCACCCAGGTCATCAACGGACGCACCTACGTGTTTGACGCGAACGGGGTCTGGGTCGGCTGACGCGCATCGCACCTGAATCACTGATTCGCTCATTCACGAGGCCGGGGCCCGGGAACGCTCACCGCGAGCGGTCCCGGGCCCCGTCTCGTACGCGCCCACGGGTGTCCGCGTGCGCGTGCGAACGCCGTATTCTGGGCGGCCGCTGCGGTAAGTTGGAAGTAGCGACACACCTCGATGTCGCCTCGTATCCGCGTCGAACGTATGGGAGTGCCGTCCATGAAGAAGCCAGCCGTTTTCTTGGCCGGAGTGGGCTCGTGCGCGCTTGCGGTTGCGAGCTGCTCCACCGCACCGTCCTCGCCGACGCCCGCGCCGCAATCCGATGCCGGCGCTGACTCCGCCCAGTCTGCACCGCGAGCCACGGCCTCGACGACCGTTGACCCCGACACGGCGCTGACCTCCAAAAATGGGCAGAGCGGACCGAGCGTGCAGTCCGGCCAGGACGCCGACACCTCGGTCGTCGTCATTGTTCAGCTCGAGGAAAGCACTGACGGCGAGGCGACCCTCGCCTCGATCAACGAGGCCGTGGCCGCGTCCTTCCCGG
>ERZ772908.341-NODE-341-length-11683-cov-10.875_pt1 | contig 11683 bp, 10 predicted proteins | sample MGYA00512121_ERZ772908 | MGnify/ENA primary metagenome ERZ772908 (study PRJEB29015, sample SAMEA2738084) | human oral metagenome | biome: human oral; feature: human-associated habitat; material: saliva | place: China | collected 2264 ... | reverse complement strand
CGGCGGAGCTGGCGGTTCTCGCGGGCGCGGCGCTGGGTTCGGCGATGATCACGGTCGGCGTGGAGCGCTGGCTGTTCCGCCGCGGTGAGCGCCGCCGCGCGCAGGGCGCTCGTTTTGCCCACACGAGGCAGGGGCTAGCCCTGGGCGGGTTGGAGGCGGCCTTGACCGCGCTGACGTTCGGCGCGGGTGCCGTGCGCGAGAAGCTCTCCAAGGGCTGAGGTACCGCTCGACGCCCGCTCTCAGCGTTCGCGCACGAAGATCATGTAGCGGGCGACGAGGGCACCGACCCACCCGCAGAGCATGACGAGGATGGGCACGCCCAGAGCCGTCCACCACGAGGAGGCGGGGACGAAGTACCTCACGAGGCCAAATACCGCGGGGGTGAGCGCGAGAAGCGCGATTGAGATCGTCGCGATCGTCGCTCCAATGGGTCGACGCTTGAACACCAGGTTCACGACGTCGCGGCGAGTCTTGCCCTGACCGGCAGCGACCTTCGAGAGGTGTTTGCGCACCGCAGAGTCCATGGCGGGCAGGGGGAACAAGGCGGTCCACAAAAGCCCAACAATGAGGGCGACCTGACGGCTACCGAAGGCATAGACGAGGCCGACAATCGACCAACCGACCAGGTAGACAATCGAAAGACCAAAGCAGAAGCTGAAGAGCGGTTTGAACACCAGCCAGTGGAGCTTATTCTCGTAGATTTTATCGCCGGGATTCTGCTCGAGGAGGTCGCGGTAGAGGCGGCTGCTGGCATCGGTGCGCTCATCATCTTGCAGATCAGCGATCGCCTGCCGAGCGACGACGTCGTCGGGTTCGAGCGAGAGGACGCGTTGGTAGACCTCAAGCGCGGCTTCCTTGTCGTTCCTGGCGAGCTCCCGCGCGAGGGTGTTGAGCGCAAAGGGGTCTTCGGGGTCGAGGCGCTCGCCTTCACGAGCCGCATTCAGCGCCTCTTCCCACTGGAAATTGCGCGCGAGGGTGTGGGCCCTCATGGTGTGGCTGAATCCGTGTTCTGGCGCAAGTTCAACGAGGCGCGTTGCGTATTTGAGAGCGAGCTTGGGGTCCCCCTCCAAGTAGGCCAGCCAGTACAGCGCACCGAGGTTGTTGGGGGAGGCCTCGATGGCGCGTCGAGCGCACGCATAGGCTTTGTCCAGCTCGTGATTAATCAGGTGAGCATTGGCGAGGAGACAGTTCACTCGGCACGAGACCTCGGGGTCGCCCAGAGGGATTGTGGCGAGTTGTTCGATGGCCTGTTGGGGACGTTTGATATCGATCAAGAGCTGGGCGTGCTCGATCCGCTTCCAGACGTCGTCGGTCGACATCTGTCCTCCTCACTGTTGGTAGCAAACAGCGAAGGGTGGGCGGCGCTGGCGCGCCGCCCACCTCCTCACATCAGGTTGTTCGCCTTCATGTACTCGGCGAGGTCGTCGTATTGGCCGTCTCGATTGCCGTATTCGACGATGTTGCGGGCTGTGACGAACCAGGGTCCCGCGCTGGGTCGAACCTGCGTCAGCGCCCTGAGGAAGTCCTGCATGGTCACCATGCGCACGTTGCCGGAGCGCACGGAGTCCATCATCGCGTATTCGACGGCGCTATCGACCAGGTGGGCCAGGTCGGCGCCGGTGAATCCAACGGTCTGCTGGACCAGGTATCCCATGTCGATGCCTTCGACGGGGCGCGACTTGAGGTGGTGGTAGAGAACTGCCTGGCGGGCGGGGCCATCGGGGGGCAGGACGGCGACGCATCGGTCGAAGCGTCCGGGCCTACGCAGTGCGGAGTCCACGTCCCACGGGGTGTTGGTGGCGGCCAGGATGAACAGGCCTTCGTTTTCGGATCCGATGCCGTCCAGTTCCATGAGGAGCTGGTTGGTCAGCGCTCGCATGGTGGAAGAAGTCGCCGCCGATCGCTTCAGGCCGACCGCGTCGATTTCGTCGAGGAAGAGGACGACGGGGGCGTTGGCACGAGCAGTCTCGAAGATGTCGTGGAGGTTACCCTCGGATTCACCGAAGTACTGGCCCAGGATGTCGCTGATCCTGATGCTCATGAACGCAGCACCAACCTCGCCGGCGAGCGCACGGGCGATGTAGGTCTTCCCGCATCCGGGAGGGCCGTAGAGCAGCAGGCCACCGTTGAGGCTCTTGCCGTAGAGCTTGCGGATTTCCGGGTTGCGCAGGGGAGCCAGGAAGGCCATGGTGAGGCGATCCTTGACGGACTGCATACCGCCGACGTCGGCCAGCGTCGCCGTCACTGTCTCAACGTCCCACGCGTCGCCTTGGGGCTTGTCGTCGATTTCGACTGCGCCGTCGGTTGCTCCCACCTTCACAAATGCTGGCGCGGGCCCACCAACCTGCTTCTCAGCGCTGTTCCAGTCAAAGTTCTCCGACTTCGCGTCATCGGCGGCAGCGGGGCCGTCGCGCTCCTCTCCGACCTCGGCCGGAGCGGGTTCCTCGTCAGCGGACTCTTCCTCGGTCGCCTGCGGGAAGCCCGGGGAATGCGTCGTGACGATTGATGGAATGCCCTCCTCTGCCGGGGCAGGGACGGACGGGGCAGGCTCGTCGGCGGCAGCACTGTCGAATGCACCCTGATTCTCCGATGCCTCCTGCGGGTAGGGGACGGGCTCTTCCGTCCATTCGTCGGCGGGTGCCACGGATTCGTCCACGGCGGGTACTACGACCTCATCCACGGCCGGGGTCGAAGGAACGGGCGCTGCGAAGAACACCGGGGCCTCGTCGGCGACGGGACTCTCAGGAGCGAGGACCGGGGCAGCTTCATCCAGCGCCGTAGCCACCTCCTCGAACGAGGGGGCCGGGGCCGCCGGAGCGGGCGCCTCGGGCACACCAAGGGCGCTGCGCATGAGACCGGCGACGCGCTCGTTATGCGGGTCGACGGCGAGAATAACGGCCAGATGGGAGACAGCTTCGGTGCCCCGCCCTTCGGCGATGAGGAGTTCCGCGAGATGCTCGCGCAGGGGATGGTCCTCGGGTCGCTGTTCGATGATCGACACGAGGGAATCGATAAGAGGATTCGTCATGCCCATAAGCCTACCGGCTGGCAGGCTTGTGGGTCCACAAACTCGGGCTCGAACCGGTCAGAGTGTGCGCGCGGTGATCCTGCGCAGCGCCTGGCAGGAGCGCCACGAGTTCACAAGACCCATCGCGAGGGGCAGGGAGACGAGGGCGGCCAGGAGGGCAGATTCGGTGGCGACTGCGATGCCTCCGATGGCGAGGAAACCAACGAACCAGGCGAGCTGCATACGCGCGCAGGCTGTCATGATCGCTCCGTCGCGCCGGGCGGCACGCAGGGCGGCGTGCGAGTTGGAGAAGATCACGAGGTCTTCGTTGTCGTCCCATTCCTGATGCCACCGGCGCGCCACGACGATGAGGGCGGCGAGGAGCACGAGGAGGACCAGGCCTCCCCCGAGGATGATCGCGAGAGCCAGGGCGGCGAGCTGTTCGATGACTGGTTCGGACACGGATGAGAGCTCAACGATTGCAACGATCGTACTCACGGACACGATGAGGAGGACGGTGATGATATCGATGGCGATATTGATGCGCCCCTGCTTCTTTTGCCCCGAGCGCACGCGGTTATAGCGGCGCAGCTGATCGTTCCCCAGTCGGTAGGGTCTGGGAACTGCAGCAAATTCTAAGGGCTGATAGGTCACTCCCTCACAATAGCGCTGTCCGTTGATTATCCGCGCCTTACAAAGCAACTGTCAGGCGAGCAATCCACCACGTTTTCGATGGTCAGGATATAGGCATTGAGAACACAGTGAGAACGACTTTAAGCAACGGAGCGAATCAGCGCGTAAGCGCCATAAGCGTGAACAGAATGAGTCCTGCCAGCACGATCATGCGAACGAAGTCCATGACCGAACTTCCCAGTTCCGGGAATCGCTTGCGCAGGCATCGAAACGTCAGGCGCACGCCGCGCGGCAAGGCCCGATTGAACAGCGCGATCTGGAGGAACGCATAGGCGTACCCGCTCAACGCACAGGCCGCATACGCGAGGAAGAAGAACAGCGCCAACTCGTCCGTCATGAAGCGCAGGGTCAGCAGATACCCCAGTCCTGCGCCAAAACCGCCAACAATCGCAAAGATCCACGCTTTGTCGAGCCCGAAGGTCACGCGCTTGAGCATCCTGCGGTAGGCCTCGGCGACGGCCGGTTCCATCTCAATGGAGTACGAGGAACGCCCCACCCCCTTGAGCGGGTAGGCGAAGGAGTCGTAGGCGAACTTCGCCTCGGCCAGGTCCGGGGCGTTTGCCTTGGCGTGACCGAAAGCCCACTGCGCACCGTTGGGTTCGACCGGCGCCCACAGTCGTCCGTAGGCCATGAGGAGCTCGACATCGTCGGGGAAGCCGTCGGTGGCGATCTCAGAGACGGGCAGCGCCTCGTCACATCTCCCAAGATCGACGAGGCAGAGGGTCAGTTCGCGCGCAATCTCGGGGGATTGGGGGTGCACGCGCATGCCGGACGAGGCCACCTCCGCCGCTTCGGAGACGAGGCCTTGGCGGCGCTGGGCACGCGCGATGAGAGCGAAGGGGTCAGCCATGTCGTCCCCGTAGGAGCGTGCGCGCGTCGCATACTCCTCGCACAGGGCGTACAGGCCGAGGCGGTCGGCGCAGGCCGCGGCCTGGATGTCGCGGCGGTAGCAGGCATCCTCACCGACCACCTCGAGGGATTCGAGCATCGCGAGGGCCGAGCGGTAGTCCTGGTGAGCAAGCGCGGCATCAACGTCGGCGAAGGTGGGCGTCGTCATGTCGCATACGATACCGCCCCGCACACGCCCAAGGTGACCTCGTCCATGGCCTGCGACCGCTCTCCTTATCGCAGTTATACGCCCGCGGTATGGCCTCAGGCACAACCGCATCACCCCGCAGTGCAGCGACCTCCACCGCCTCTTTCTGTTTTCTACACCCAATACATCCTATGATACGCTTCACATTGTTACGCAATCATTAGGTGGTAATTTCACATCGCACCCTCTAGGCTAGGGAACAACACGATAGTTTTTCGCTAACCTAGAAAAGACCCTCTGCATGAAGCACTTCCGCACCGCCGAGGCCGGGCTTGCCGTCGCCCTATCCCTGACACTAGCCCCTGCCACGACGTTCGCAGCACCATCACGGGCAGACGCTTCTTCCGAAGACACGTCCATCACGGCCCCCAGTAACCCTTCCGTGTCTGAGGAGGATCGAGAAGCAGCTGACGCTCAACAGGCCGAGCAGGACGCTCGAGCGGCCCGCCCCGCCCCGCAACTGCCCCCAGCGCCCACACCGTCAGCGCCTTCGACGCAGACCCCGCCCCTCGTCACCGCACAACCGGACGGGAGCGTCGGCAACGATAAGGTGCACATCCTGTCCCTCGCGGGCGCCGACTGCATCGTCGTCGAGTCGAACGGCCACTTCGGGATCGTGGACGCAGGCGACGACAACGACTACCCAGACGGGTCAGATCCCCGCTACCCATGGCGAGCGAACATCGCAACATGGGGACAGGAAGACCAGGTGCGCCCCTACCTCGACAGTCTGGGCGTGAACTCCTCCAACCTCGACTTCTTCATCGGCACTCACCCACACTCCGACCATATCGGCTGGGCTGACACCCTGATCCACAGGTACCATCCCAAGCACATCTACACGCCCGTCTACGACGACTCCTACTCAGTCAGCGACGCCGTGAACCCATTGTGGGACAACCAAAAGGTCTACGATGACCTCGTGACCGCAGCCTCGTGGGCTCAGGGCGCGTATGGGGCGACGTTCGACCAGCACGTCAAGCCCGGACAAGGCGATCTCATCCAGATGGGTGACATGCTCGTCCAGATCATCCCCCTGTCTCCCGGCGAGGAGTACGCGCACCCCGGTAAGCTCGCGAACACGAACCTCATCAGCTACACGGCGAAGATCACCGCCCACGGGCGCAGCGCCTATCTGTCTGGCGACCTCGAGAGCGGCGAAGGCAAAGAAGACTACGTAGCGGGGGTAGTCGGTCACGTGGACTGGCTGAAAGCCGGTCACCACGGCCTATCGACCTCCAACAGTGAGAGCTTCCTCGACGCACTATCCCCATCGCTCGTCATGAACACGGGCTTCGAGTTCCACACCCCCGACCGTCTCGGCCTGCCTGCACTCAGGGGCCGCTACGAGTGGTTCGAGGCGTACTCGATGCACAACGCCGGCATCCCCGCCCTCATCGGCACCTTCACTCCCGGCGGGATCACCCACCCCTACATGAACGTCGGAATGGGACACACATTCGCATCGACCACACCCCACACCTACTGGTTCCGCAACGGCAAACCAACCCCGACGCGCGGATGGTGGAAGGGCTTCTACGACGGCTGGCACTACTTCAACGGCTCGTCGTCAGCCGTCGAGAACGGCTGGGTGCTCGACAAAGGCAACTGGTACTGGATGGACAGCACGTCCAACATGGCTGTGAACACATGGGTCCAAGACGGCGACAAGTCATACTGGGTGGACGACTCCGGCCACATGCTCCGCGGCGGCTGGTATCGCATCGGCGGCACCTGGTACTACCTCACCGGCTCCGGTGCTATGGCGACCGGATGGCTCCAAGACAACGGCTCCTGGTACTACATGCAGGCCAACGGCGCGATGGGGCAGGCGTGGATTCACGATGGTACCGGTTGGTACTGGACGGACCCCTCGAGTGGGCGCATGGATGCCGGCGGCTGGCGTAACATCTGGGGCTCCTGGTACTACCTGAGCGGCAGCGGCAAGGCTGTCGAAGGCTGGATGCCGTACCGAGGCTCCTGGTACTACATGGCTCCTGGTAGCGCCCAGATGCGCACCGGATGGGTTAACGACGGCACCGGGTGGTACCTCCTGTCCGGCAGCGGAGCAATGCGCTCGGGTGGCTGGATCCAAGACGGTGGCAACTGGTATTGGCTCGACGGCAGCGGGATGATGCTCACGGGCTGGATCCAGTCTGGTGGCGCGTGGTACTGGCTTGACCCCGTCAGCGGACACATGGCGGTCGGCACGGCCACCACTGATGGCCGAACATCCCAGTTCGCATCTTCCGGCCGTTGGCTCGGATACATCTGAACGCACTCTCGCCAACAGAGGCAGCAAAAGAGCGCCCGCCCCCGACAATACCGCGAGGCGGGCGCTCCTCCGCACGCGCCCGAGGTTGCCTCGTCCACGACAGGCAAGCAATCCCGTGACCGCTCCCAAGAAAACCAGCTCCGCCCTGACGCAACATTGCGCCCGTCTCATTCGACGAGGACGCGCCCCTATCCACCGCCCTGCGCAAAGCATGCGAGGAGGAAGCCGACGATGACGATGACATAAATGGGAGGGTAGATATTGTCCATCAGATCATGCCACCGGATGCTCATGCGCCCGACGGTCAGGCGCACGCCTCGCGGCAGGGTTCGGTTGAACGTAGCGACCTGGCGAGCAATGTAGAGGTAGACGCCAGCGATGGGGGCAATGTACAGCAGGAGGACCAACGGGCGGGCGCCGTAGGGGATAAGTCGAGCGACGACCAAGTGGTACAGAAGCAAGCAGGACGGACCAGCGATGAGGGGGAGCTTCATGAGCTTGGGAGCCACCTTGCGGACGCGGGCCAACATGGCGTGGTAGGCCTCGGCGACGGTCGGCTGCATCTCAATGGCGTAGGAGGAGCGTCCCGCTCCCTTGAGGGGGTACCTCAGGGAGTCGAAGGCGCGCTTCGCTTCCTCCGAGGCCGGATCGTTATCCATGGCGCGATAAAAGGCCCACTGGGCGACCTTGGGGTCCACAGGTTCCCACAGGCGCCCGTAGGCCAGCAGGAGCTCAACATCGTCGGGAAAACCATTGACGGCGACCTGCGAGACGGGCAGCGCCTCCTCGTATCGCCCGAGGTCGACGAGGCAGAGGGTCAGTTCGCGCGCAATCTCGCGGGATTGGGGATGTAGGCGCATTCCGGACATGGCCACGGCTTCCGCCTCCTCAACGAGGCCCTGGCGACGCTGGGCACGCGCGATGAGGGCAAAGGGGTCGGCCATGTCGTCCCCGTATGAGTGAGCGCGCGTCGCGTATTCCTCGCACAGAGGGTATTGGCCGAGGCGGTCGGCGCAGGCGGCGGCCTGGATGTCACGACGGTAGCAGGCGTCCTCGCCGACAACCTCCATGGATTCCAGCATGGCCAACGCCGCCTTGTAGTCGCGCTTGGCGAGCACGGCGTCAACGTCGGCGAAGGTGGGCGTCGTCATGGCGCATACGATACAGCCCCCACCCCCACCGAGGTGACCTCGTCCACGAAACGCAGAGAATCGCGGAACGCGCCCTCAGCGAATCGACCCCTACCTGGCGCAACGCCAAGACATTGCACCCTTGAGCCGAATCGCGCTGCGGATTGTTAAACAACCGGAGTACTCTGACCACTAAGTGACGCGCAACACGCACGCCACCCGATTGTTCCGACGGAGTGAAGCAATGCCCCCCCTTGCAAACACTTCTACGGTTCCTGTATCGGCGGGAACCGTAGAGTTCGCCGAGTCCTTCGCATGGGACTTCCCCGTTGAGGTGGACGCAGTTCAGTCACTGAAGGACTGGTGCGACACACCAATGACGGCACTCGACAACGCCATCGTGGATGCGACGACAGCTCGCGGACAAGTCGAGCACCAGAGAGCCAGGCTGGTGGAGACCGTCGTCGAGCACCTGACCAATATGATCTCTGCAAGCGAGCACGCTGTGTCATGTTTCCGCGCGTTACATTCTGCCCTGGAGGATTACGCGGGTGCCATGCAGCCCATCAGGACAGAGTTTCAGGCCATCATCACCGATGCCACAGCAGCCGGGCTGACGGTTTCTCAGGCGGGCACACAGGTCACCATCAGTCACCCGGCAGACGTTCCGGGCGGAGTTGGCGTCATCTTTGCATCGCTGAGGGAGCGCTGCAGCATCAATCAGAAGAAGTTCGCCTACGCAGAATCACTGTTCGGTGACGATCTCGCAGGCATCGATCCCACCGTCTGGGAGTCAACAATCCTCGCGGCGTTCAACAGATTCGTCGACACGTACAGATTCCCCACCGGACTGAACGCAGCGAGCCGCTATCCCAGCTGGGCAGACAGCCTACGCAATACCGCCGGAGACACGACCGAGGCAATCTACCTGCAGGCGAAGGGTGCCAAGTATCAGGCACCTCCTGGGATCAAAGATGCATCCCTGTGGAAGCAAGTCACCGAGCACGGAAACCTCAAGAACTGGAAGGTTCCCTCCGTCAATGCCGTCGAAGGCGGCAGCCGAACCATCAAAGCCGCAGACGCTCTTCGCGTGGGCGGCAAAGTCGCAGGCCGCGCATGCGCGGTCCTCGACGGCGTCGTCAGCGCCTACGACAGCTACCAGTCGGACTCCTACCACCACCCGGAGATGGGACAGGGCGAGAAGGTAGCACGGGCCGGCGTAATGGGCGCTGCCAGCGCTGCAGGCGCTTACGGCGGCGCTGTTGTCGGGGCTAAGATCGGCGCAGCCATCGGCGCATTCGGCGGCCCCGTCGGCATTCTTGCTGGAGGAATTATCGGAGGAGTAGTTGGCGGACTTATTGGAAGCACCGCTGGACAAACAATTGCCTCCGCAATTAACGACGGCGTGATCAGCAAACATTAGGTAACAAAAGGATACACTACCATGACATTTATCTGGTATCTAATTGGAATTTTGATCGGGCTATTTGGAATAGGGTCATGGATCCTTGAGACGTATACCGACTCGCCAATCGCCGCATTATGGCGAGAAATGGGAGGAAGAAACACGCGCGAAACAAGTAGCTCATCCCTTGCATCTCCTATAATTTCAACAGGACTACTCCTTTTAGCACTATGCGCACTAATAAGCACAACATCTTCACAGAACTCAACACTTCGAATGTTTCTCCTGTTTGTAGTTACGCTTGGTTGTCTACTCATCATCATTGGTTTCATTTGCTTCTTCCCATTCCCTGTCCCCCGCTGGGCCGACGCTCGGTACCAGCACATGAAGCGCCACGGCATGCTGGACGAGAACGGTGATCCCCTCCCACAGTTCGAGGTGCCGGAAGATGCCGAGGATCCCACTACCAACGATCAGACCGAGGACACGCTATGAGCCTGTCGTCCTATTGGCTCATGCCTCCGCTATGGTCTTCCTGCCCAAAGGAGAACATTGCCTCGATCCTCCAGCAGGCATTCGCGGAAACTGGTCAAACAGCAGATCGGGCAACGGGCGACGATCCGCGTCCGGATTCAACATCTTCCGATGGAGGCGTCATTGCCCTAGCCGTCGGCCCCACCGATGCCGACTACGACTTCACCCCCACCATCCTGCTCCTTGCATCCCCCATCCCATCAGATACCGCTCCCGAACAAGCCCTCGCAGAATCGGCAGTTGCACTCTCCGATCAAGTCCCAGGTTTTCGGATGATGGATGACTGTCCCTGGCCGGCAACGCCAGAATCCGCACGGCTTCGCACGGGGATTTACATTCAGGGCCGAGTACCGATCACCGCCAGCCAATGGGCTTGGGTTCACACCAAGGGTGAGAACAGCTTCCTCCTCACGGCAACCGCAACGATGACGACCCCAACTTTCGGCGACCTGCACGAAGACGTCCTCGCAATCATCATGAGCCTGGAGGTGCGCAATGTCTGACCGTCCTCACGTCGTCATTCCGGGCGACGTCACCTCGAGCTTCGCCACCTCCGAGGAGCTCACCGGCGACGCGGCACATCTCACGACTCTCATGCGCACGGCTCGCTCACGACTAATCATCGCAACCACGTCTCCGGACACCTCCCAGTGCCATCAGGCTTTCATCTGGATGCAGCCGGGGCCCTGCATCGTCGCCCGCACCTCCACCACCCCCGACGGCGACACTGAGACACATATTTATCAGATCGATAACGAGGAAATCCCCCACGTCGCGGCTGCGATATCTCCGCTCGCACCTAACCCAGCCATCTTCGATGGACCTCCCGTGCTACCGACGGCCATCGTGCACGCCGCACAGCAGGGCATGACCGAACAGACGGCCCAGCTCCTCGAGAACTATTCCTCCTACGGCCCCTCAGATTCCGCCTTCGCGCAGGCTCTCGTGGCCCAACGCTGGGCCTACACCACCTGGATCCGGGAAGAGCGCACGGACAAGGGATCCTTTGTTCCGACCTCCACCCTCTCCACCTTCAGCACTCCAGCCGCTGCCTACAGGGTCGAGGCTCCGCTTTTCGCCCCCAGCACCGGACCTCACATCCCCATCCACCCCATCTACAACACGCAGTTGTGGGGCCTTATCACACACTTCTTCGCCCTGTCACCCGAGAGGAATCAGCCATGACCTACGTCAACATCGAATGGAACTACAACGAAGTTCAATCCATCATGTCGGCCCTCGACCGTGCCTCCACCTCCCTGAAGAAAGTGCCCACACCGAGCACTACGAACACAGGCAGCACCCACCATGCGACCCTGATGAAACACCTCACGGCTCTTGACACAACCATCAGCCAGATGGCGTGGATCGCAAACGGCGTCGCCCTGGGCCTGGGCGCAGCGACAGAAGACTTCAAGTGCACAGACAACGCGGTGGCGGACGTCATGCGGGAGATCCAGCGCTACAACGACGCGTACGCCCATAGGTATCCGGTCCGTCCCCCGATCGGGCACACACAGGCCGACACCTCGGCGACCCCACC
>ERZ772908.340-NODE-340-length-11706-cov-6.40074_pt1 | contig 11706 bp, 7 predicted proteins | sample MGYA00512121_ERZ772908 | MGnify/ENA primary metagenome ERZ772908 (study PRJEB29015, sample SAMEA2738084) | human oral metagenome | biome: human oral; feature: human-associated habitat; material: saliva | place: China | collected 2264 ... | reverse complement strand
ACCTATCTGCGTTCTGGATTCTCGTAGCGAACTCCTTCATGCAACATCCTGTAGGCTTTGTATTGCGTAATGGCCGTGCAGAGATGGAAAACTTCCTGACAATTGTTCAAAATGGCTATGTACCTGGCCAATTCTTCCATATCGTGTTGAATGGTCTATTAACAGCAGGCGTAATCATTATGGCAATCAGTGCATGGCACTTATTGCGTAATAATGCGACAGACTTCTACCGTCGTTCTGCTAAATGGGGTATGGTTATTGCCCTTGTATTCGGTACTTTAGGTGCAATGGCAGGTCATCACCAAGGTCAATACATTACTAAAGTACAACCTATGAAAATGGCTGCTATGGAAGCTTTGTGGGAAACACAAGATCCAGCTCCATTCTCTTTAGTTGCTAATATCGATACTAAGGCTCAAAAGAACACAAGCGCTCTTGAAATTCCTGGTGGCTTGTCCTTCTTGACTCAAAACTCCTTCACTTCTGGTAAAGTAGAAGGTATCAAAGATCTTCAAGCTAAAGCTGAAGCTCAATACGGTCCTGGTAACTATATTCCAGACGTTCCAGGAATCTTCTGGACATTCCGTATCATGGTTGCAGCTGGTTCCCTTATGTTACTTGTTGCATTCGTAGGTCTTATCCTTAATGCAAAAGACAAACTTGTTGAAAATCGCACATTCTTGAAAATTATGTTCTGGATGTTGCCATTGCCATTCATTGCTCACTCCACTGGTTGGTTTGTAGCTGAAGCGGGCCGTCAACCATGGCTTGTATATGGCTTACAATTGACTGCAGACGGCGCTTCTAAATCCGTTACAGCTCCAGAAATTATGACTACAATCATCGGCTTTACACTTGTGTACATCGTAGCAGCTATTGCGGCTATCTACCTTGCTGTAGAACACATCAAAAAAGGTCCAGATGGCAACCCATCTCACGATGTAGTTGAAAAAGAGGAGGCGAGATTATGGAATTAATTTTTAATAACCTTGAAGTGGTATGGTTTATCTTAATTACTGTACTATTCGCTGGCTTCTTCTTATTAGAAGGTTTTGACTATGGTACTGGTATTTTGTTACCATTCATCGGTAAAACTGACGTTGAACGTCGTCAAATGATCAATGCCTTAGGTCCTGTATGGGACGGTAATGAGGTATGGATGATTACTGCAGGTGGTGCATTATTCGCATCCTTCCCTCATGTATATGCTACATTGTTCAGTGGTTTCTACTTGGCGTTATTCTTGATGCTTGCAGCGCTTATCATGCGTGGCGTAGCATTCGAGTTCCGTTCTAAAAGCCCTAACTTGTTATGGCGTAAAACTTTCGACTACTGCATCTTCTTTGGTTCCTTGATTCCTGCATTATTGTGGGGTGTTACGATTGGTAACTTGATCCAAGGTACGCCAATCGATGCAAGCATGACGTATGTAGGTACATTCTTTGATTTGTTAAGCCCATACACAGTGCTTTGTGGCATCGCTTTCATCTTGGTATTCACATACCACGGTGGTTTGTTCACTTCTATCAAAACTGCTGGTGCTGTTTCTGAACGCGCTCGTGCAGCTTCCTTGGTAGTAGGTGTTCCTACAGCTATCGGTGCATTAGCATTGGTAGGTGCAACTTATGTATTTACAGATTTGTTCAACTCTGTATTAGCAATTGTTTGCTTTGCGTTGGCAATCGTGTTCTTCCTCATTTCTTGGGGGGCTGCACGTACTCGTAATACAAAATGGGGCTTTGTATTTAGCTCCTTAACCGTTATTTCTGTAACGGCTGCTTACTTTGCTGGTTTGTTCCCTCGCATCATGGTTTCTTCTTTGAATCCTGAGTGGAGCTTAACTATTACAAATGCAAGTAACTCTACTTACACATTGACATTGATGACTTGTGTAGCTTTCGTATTTGTGCCAATTATCTTGGTTTACCAAAGCTGGGTATACTGGACATTCCGTCATCGTGTAACAGAAAAAGACTTACACTATTAATAGAATAGCTTTATAACTCTGGTGAGTTGTAAAATTTAGGTCTCAATGTGAGGCGTGCCGTAGCGGCACGCCTCTTTTTTGTGGTAAGATGAATAATATTGATAAATTTAGATTCGTTTGAACTCAATTAGATTATAGTTTAGCTTAATCTGAGTACGACCTAGATAGAGGAAATCTAATCAATTTGAGTTTATATTTTTAGTAGTTTTACCGTAGAGGATAATATGATACAGCGTACCGCTTTTAAAGCGCTGCTAGAACATAAAGGTCAGCTTTTACTACTGGGATTAACTTGCTTAGTAGAAAGTCTGTCCATTGTTGGGCAAGCTTGGTTCTTTGGAACCTTAATTAATAATTTTATATTTTTAGAGAATACCTTAGCTGATGAGATGAATACAATCTTGTATTTGGCTATTGCCATTATTGTGCGATTGTTAGCTCATTATATACAAGAGGCTGTGGCAAATCGTTTGGGCACTGCTGTGAAAGCATCTTTTAGAGAGCATGCCTTAGAGCATATGTTTAAGCTTGGTGTACAGCATAAGGAGCGTCACGGTGATGTAATTCATTTGCTTACGGATGGTTTGGAACAGGTTGATGCTTATGTAGCTCGTTATATTCCTCAAATCTTATACGCTATTATGATTCCGCTCATCATGGGGATTGCTATCGTAGATGCATTACCGATTATTGGTATTATCTTGATTGTTACGGTGCCATTGATTCCATTCTTTATGATTCTAATCGGTAAGCAAGCTGATCGATTGAATAAAGAGCAATGGGAGCGCATGAGCTTTTTGTCAGGGCATTTCTTAGATGTTCTGCAAGGGATTACTACGCTTAAATTATTTGGTCGTGCAAAAGATCAAATTAAAGTTATTGGTCGCTTATCTGAGGAGTTTAAAGATTCTACTTTAAAAGTATTGCGCGTAGCATTCTTATCAGCATTGGTGCTAGAACTAGTAAGCACCATTAGTACGGCCTTAATTGCAGTATATTTAGGCTTAACCTTGCTAGATGGTGAGATTGCCTTCTTCCCAGCGTTCTTTATTTTGCTATTGGCACCAGAGTTTTATACACCGTTTAGACAATTGGGTGCTGCTTTCCACACGGGAATGGCAGGTAAAACTTCAATTTTAAAATACGAAGACTTTATGAATCGTGAACCATCCTTACCTGTTGGTGGGACCACAAGATTAGATGGTTCTGTAGAATGTATTGAGATTAAGGATTTAACTTTTACCTATAAGAATAGTGATAATGGAGTTCGGCATATAACGCTTGAGGCTAAACGCAATGCACCTATTATGCTCGTTGGTGAAAGTGGGGCGGGCAAGTCCACTATTGCACATATTGTAGGCGGGTTCTTGCAAGCGCCGCATGGTACAGTAACAGTAGATGGTCATGATATATGTGATTTAAATATCGACTGGTGGCGTCAACAAATTACCTATGTATCTCAACATCCACACATTATGAAAGGCACCTTGCGTGAGGTTCTATCCTTTGGCATGGATGTAAGTGATAAAGAAATTCTTGATGCTTGTAAAGAGGTTCAACTCTTAGATGTCATCAGTCGTCATGCTGACGGTCTTGATGCGGTCATCGGAGAAGGTGGCTTAGGTTTAAGTGGCGGTGAGCGTCAACGGGTTGCCTTAGCACGTGCATTCCTACGGAAGGGGCAGGTGCTGATTCTCGATGAAGTAACGGCCCACTTAGATGTAAAAACGGAATCTATCATCAGTACAGCTATTCAACAATTGATGAAGGATAAGATTGTCATCATTATCGGGCATCGCTTACAAACGATGCACTGGGCTTCTAAACTATATGTTTTAAAACAAGGCATCATTATTCAACAAGGCTCTTATGAAGAGCTAGTTGCTGTGGATGGTTATTTTAAAGACCTCGTAGCATCTGGCTTGGGACAATTCTCTTCTGCCATAGAAGAAGAATTAAAAGCAGGTAAATATTCAACTGCGCAACATATAGCTGCTATGGATGAAACTCTGAAACAGGCGTGTATTATTGATGCTAAGAAACAGGAAGTTATTACTGATGCGGTGACTAAATCATCTATACTTGATAAACATGATGTGAAGATACAGAAAATGGGCTTACAAGGGTGGAAGCTATTATTCGCAGTTCTAAGTCCTGCTAAGTGGTCCTTAGTATTAGCCTTGATATTTACATTCCTCACGGTCTTCATGAATGTAGGTTTGTTAACAGTTTCATCTTGGTTACTAGCGTCGGCTGCGTTACAACCAGGTCTTACCTATTTAAGTCTTGCTATCGTAGGGGTTCGTTTCTTTGGTGTTAGTCGTGCAGTATGTCGTTATTTTGAACGTTATACATCGCATCGTATGGCATTTCAAGGCCTCTATGGTTTGCGCCTGTGGTTCTATGCACATTTGGAGCCATTAGCACCGGCTATTTTAAAACGCTTTGGTGCCGGTGATATGCTCGGTCGCATTATGGGGGATATAGAGGTATTACAATTCTTCTACTTGCGCACTCTAATTCCACCTGTAGCAGCCGTTGCTTTGACTGCATTAGTTACTTATGGTGCATCTACGATTGATGCTAGATTGGTTACACCAATTTTGATGGCAGCCTTTGTTTTAGGTTTAGTATTACCATTAGTAGTTTACGCCCATAATAAGCAATCTCTACGCGCCATTGGACCTGAACAAGGGGATTATAAAGCACTGTTAAGTGATACTATGGATAGCCTCGAAGATGTTATTAGCTATGGCAATGAAGGGCTTGTATATGAACGAATTCAACATATGATGAGACATGTTGATGGTCATAAAGGAACTATTGATCGGGGTATGAATTTAGGAAACACATTATTCCTTGGTGGCGTTCAGTTAACTGTTGTTGTGGTAGCAATTATGGCTGCTAATGCATTAACAGGGGCGTGGGCTAGTGTAATGGTAGCGGTGGCTGCTATTGGGACGCAGGCTTGGTTTGAAGCGTTACAACCGATGATTGCAGCTGTTCATCACGGTGCTGAAAGTAAAGTAGCCACAAGCCGTCTTATAGCACTTGCAAATGAGCCATTACCGGTTGTGGAGCCATTAGAACCTAAGCCATTTAATCCGAATCGAGATATTACTTTTACAAATGTATCCTTTGGCTATGATCATGCGCATACTATCTACGAGAACCTTAGATTGGAAATTAAACAAGGTCAGTCGATTGCCATCGTGGGTGCCAGTGGCTCCGGTAAGACTACATTATTTAATATGCTAGAGCGTTTATATGATTACAACGGCTCTATCCATGTAGGGGATGTAGAATTAAAGGATATTTCTATGGATACCTGGCGTAATGCATTAGGTACCATTACTCAGGACACCTATATTTTCCATGCGTCCTTTGGTGATAATATTCGCCTTGCCAGACCGGAAGCAACAGCTGATGAGTTAGAGCAAGCCATACACCGTGCATCCTTGCAAAATGTTGTAGATAAGCTGTCCGATGGTATACATACAATCGTTGGTAGTGGTGGACATGGACTAAGTGGCGGTGAACGTCAACGTGTGGCGTTAGCGAGATTATTTTTGCGAAACCCTCAAATTGTTTTATTAGATGAACCACTAGAAGGCTTAGATCAAGTAACTCGAAAAGCTTTACATCGCGATTTGATGCACTACGTAGAAGGTAAAACATGCTTATATATTACGCATCAACTAGAAGGTTTAGAACAAATGGATCGCATATTGTTTATGGATAAAGGTGAAATTGTAGAAGATGGTACCTATGAAGAGCTCATTGCGTTGCGTGGTCATTTCTACGAATATTGCTATCTATCTATGGCAAGTATTCAATAAAAATTAATATCAGTAAAAGTATCTATTATAATTATTAACTTATAATAGGTAGTATATTAAAGTACAGTAATAAAGCCCCTTGCGCTATGCGAAAGGGGCTTTATGTATACCTATATTTAATAGTAGATATGGGAGTCTTTTATCGATAAATCATGCAGTATATGGTATAATTTTTATATCGAAAGCTAATTTCTCACCCTTGGAGGGGTTATGACTAAAATTTTCACCAAATTAAGAGCTTTGGTGGATGAAGCATTATCTGATCGTGATACGGCGGTAAATAAGGAGCCTATTATAGAAAATACTCCTTTAGAAGAAGATTTGTTTGACCATCGGTTGCTATATATAGAGGAAGACACTATCAATCGTATGTTGCGTGCCGCTCTTCGCAATCACTGGTTCTTTTATGCTGTAACATTTGAATTTGAACCAAATAACCAAATATTCCTATCCATTATTACTAAATGGGGGAATGTGATTAATGTGGAATTCACCTTAGAGGATCTATGGTTTGATGATTACTCATCATCCTTTGCGATTCGCCTAGATACAAATAATATAGATACAGGTGGGTTTATTTTAAACTCCCTCTTACATTTAGTAGGTAATTGGTGCCTCAGCCTATTTGGCGTATTCTTTAATCCTATCGCATTAGGTGAAAAGGGTTCTACTGTACGCTTTGAGAAAAAAGGCATTATTCAATTTGACCTATTACCAAATACACAAGTAAAGAAATTTATACCGTTACCAGAACGCCATATTGGTAGTAATGGTCCTGTTCTTTTGGGAAACCCTCGTACTAGTCAATCTGTATTGCAGCTTGATTACTATGCATTCCATGATCCAGTAGATACCTTTACGGTACCAGATGTACCAACTCGTACTAGTTGGCTACGTTCTATCGATATTGCGGCGGTTCTCTTATTGCCGATTGGTGTATGGATTACCTTTGTTATCTTGCATCATTACTTGCCAACTGAAACGTTGGAGTTCTCATTCTCCACGTACTTCTTAATTTCTTTAGGGATTTTCATCATTTCCTTCTTGGTTATGAATATTCCGCGGTATTTGTACATGTATTTTGACTCTCGTAAACAGTGGCAAAGTGCGTTTGTACATAATAATATTAAGATTCAAATGCGCAAGCTCCATCGTCGCATCTTCATGCAGCAGGCTACGCTGACCTCTGACTGTGATGAGTGTACTGCTAATGAAAGCCAAGAGCGAATTAAACATTTGTTGTTACAAATTCGCGACAAGCGATTCCTCGCTAATCGACTTAAGATCGCCGATGATGATAGAGCCCGTAAACAAAAGGTTAAGTTTATCATCGCCTATATTGGTTGTACATTAATTGAGTTAATGTTGATTATGAACTAAATTGAGTTAATGGTGATTATGAACTAAATGGTTTTAACAACATAAGAAAGAAAAAACGTATCTCTTTAGAGATACGTTTTTTCTATTTCATGATTAAATTTTCTTATCGTTTTACCGTTTTTTACGACGTTTGCGGACTGTTTTTCTAATTTCCCGCTCTGTTTCTGTTTTAGGTTGTTGCATCGACTCATAAGTTGGTCGATTTACAGGCATAAATGGTGGGTTACCATATTGATTCGGTTCTGGTTGACCAGGCAATACCCAGAATAGGAAACCGATGAGCCATATGAAGAGTTCAAGCAAGTAATTGAATGGAGATACAGCAGAGTAGGTATTGATGAAGATCATAATGACCGACCAGAGAATCCCTGCCCATGCATTAAAGCCGATGTCGTGAATACGACGACCAAATAAAATGCAAGATAATGGGAAGAGGGCTGCTAGTAAAATCCAAATAATAACTCTTGTAAACCAGTATGCAGGTAAAGAGACAACAAAGTCCAAGAATAGATTATCGATATAGTGAACGATGTGGAATAGAATCATCAGAGCGATAAAGCATATGATGAATTGTAGTCGATTTAACCGTCCCGTCAGGTTAAAAATCGATAAGCCCATGCGACGCCCTTGGAATGCAATGAGTAAACCGATGGCACATATGAGCAATGTTCGTAATACAACATAGAGTAAATCCATAAGTTCCCCTTTATGTATAGCTTATAGTTGAGTTAATTCTGGCAAGACTAGCTCAAATGCTACACCATGTTTCATTGATTTTACAGTATCTACTGTAGCTTGAATTGCTTTAGTAGTAAAATTCATTGCCAGTTCTGCTGCATCATAAGGTGAATATCCCCTCATTACTGCACCTGATAATACAGCGGTGAAAATATCTCCGGTTCCTGTTGCTTTTACAGGGACAAGAGGTATAGAGTAGGTTTTTAAAAAGTCTGTAGGCCCATCATAGACGGCGATGACCGCATGTGTTTCAGATGGAACGCTTGTCATGATAACCATGTCAGGCCCCATGTGATGTAATTGTTTACAACGGTCACGCAATTCATCATCATTAATAGGATCTGTAGAAAATGGAATATCTAATAAGAAGCAAGCCTCTGTATAATTGGGCTTTACAATATGAGCCTTGGAAACAAGTTGGCGCATAGCGACCACCATATCAGGCGTGTAGATTGAGTAGAGGCGACCATCGTCCGCCATAGCTGGATCGACGATGACCATTTGTCCATTGTTTCCAAAACGGTCGATTGCTTCCTCCACAAGGTAGATTTGTTCTGGCGATGCCAAGAAACCACTTACAATAGCGTGAAAGTCGATTTCGTTTTTATCCCAACAGTCCATGAAATCCCTCATGTGAGCAGATAAATCTACAAACTCATAATGGGGGTACTCCAAGTGATTGCTCAAAACGGCTGTAGCCAAAGGTACTGCCTGGCAGCGCATAGCACTGATGATGGGAATCATAACGGTTAGGGCACAGCGGCCGATTGAGCTCATATCTTGAATTGTTAATACTCTAGGTACTGCTGTCATAGACACCTCCAATTAATTATATATTTTATTGTACGTTATGTACGGCTTTCTGTAAATGTAATGATGCTATTCATGAAATTAACTTCATAATGTAGTATAATAAAACGGATAGACTTTTAATGGAGGATAGTGAAATGACAAGGTATGTATTTCGACGCCTAGGTGGCGCAATCATAATCTTATGGGTCATCATTACCGTAACATTTGCGTTAATGCACGCAATTCCGGGGGGACCTTTTACAACAGAAAAGAAATTGCCGCCTCAGGTGAAAGCAAGTATCGAAGCAAAGTATCACCTTGATGATCCCGTGTGGAAACAGTATGGAGATTATTTAGGTGGTGTTATTACCGGCGATTTGGGGCCATCATATAAGTATGAAGGTCGTAGTGTGAACGACATTATTAGTGATGCATTCCCAATTTCTGCTCAGCTAGGCTTGTTATCTTTAATGGTAGCTGTAGTGGGTGGTATTACAGCGGGGGCGATTAGTGCCATGCGACCTAATAGTATTGTAGACTATGCTGTGACCGTCTTATCGACATTGGGAATCTCAGTGCCTACATTTATTATCGGTGCTGTCCTTGTATATGTAGTGGGCTTTGAGCTTGGGTGGTTCCCAGTAGCTTTATGGCGCGGTCCATCGTATATGGTATTACCCGTTTTAACATTGGCTGCACAACCGATGGCATTCATTGCTCGTTTAACGCGCAGTGGCTTATTAGATGTGTATCAACAAGAATATATTCGTACTGCTCGTGCGAAAGGCTTAGGGTCTTGGACTATTTTGATGCGTCATGCACTAGGCAATGCGATTTTACCAGTTATTACGTATTTAGGCCCATTGGCGGCGAGCCTCTTAACAGGTAGCTTTATTGTAGAAACGATTTTTGCTATTCCTGGTCTTGGACAGTATTTCGTAACATCTATTTATAACCGTGATTACACTGTTATTTTGGGCATTACGATTTTCTATAGTGCGCTAGTAGTATTTCTTAATATTTTAGTGGACATGATTTATCCATTAATCGATCCACGTGTTACGACAGAGGAGGGGACAGATGAATAAGGAAGATTTTTTACCTATTGAACGGGCCCCTCAAGAAGAACTGATTAGTTTTATTAAGCGCCCTAGTAAATGGGAGCGGTTCAAGGTGAATCGTTTGGCTGTAGTAGGGGCAAGCATCATTCTCGTGATGATTGTATTGGCTATTTTAGGCCCCCTAATTTCACCTTATACTTATGCGGATCAATCCTTAATCGATGCCAACCAAAGTCCAAGTTTTAGTCATTGGTTTGGTACTGATACATTAGGCCGCGATATTTACACTCGCGTTATGTACGGTGCTCGCATTTCCTTGACCATTGGTTTTGTGGCTGCCTTTATCAATCTTGTAATTGGCGTTGCTTACGGCGGTATTGCAGGTTACTTAGGTGGCAAAGTTGACCGTATCATGATGGGGATCGTAGATGTTTTGTACGGTATTCCACTTTTGTTATACGTGATTTTGTTAATGGTTGTACTAGGCCCTGGCCTTACATCTATTTTTGTAGCATTGGGCATCGCGTACTGGCTTAATATGGCCCGTATCGTACGCAGCCAAATTTTGAAAGTTAAAAACGAAGAATACATCATCGCTGCAGAAGCTATGGGTATTCCAAAGCATCGCATTTTATTGCGTCATATTTTGCCGAACTGTGTTGGTCCGATCATCATTACCTTAACATTGGCCATTCCAGAGGCTATTTTTACAGAAGCATTCCTTAGTTTTATCGGTTTAGGTGTAAATGCACCGATGGCGAGCTGGGGTGTATTAGCTTCTGAAGGGATTAGTAGCATGCGCTCTTATCCATTCCAATTGATTTTCCCTGCTGTTGCCATTAGCGTTACCATGCTTGGTTTCGCATTCCTTGGCGATGGCTTACGCAATGTATTAGACCCTAAGGAAGGAGATAGATAATGAATAACGCAATTGTTGATGTGCGCAATGTGTCCATTACCATCGAAACCTTTCAAGGTCCATTACGAGTGATTCGCAACCAAGATATTTCGTTACAGCCTGGCGAGATTTTAGGGATTGTAGGTGAATCTGGTTGTGGTAAATCTGTTATGGTGAATTCCTTAATGGGGTTGTTGCCATATGGTAAGACTAAAATTAAAGCGGACAAATTCATGATTGATGGTCATGATTGTTTAGAATTTACTGAAGATGACTGGAATGAACTTCGTGGTACTACAGTTGCCATGGTATTCCAAGATCCTATGACCTCTTTAAACCCAATTATGACGATTGGTGAGCAAATGTATGAGGTTATTCATCGTACTAATGCCTATGGTGAAGATTACGATGAAAGAGCCATAGCCATCGATTTATTGAAGAAGATGGGCCTTTCTACGCCGGAAAGACGTCTATCTCAATATCCGCACGAGTTGAGTGGTGGTATGCGCCAACGGGTATGTATCGCCATGGCTGTAGCAGGTCGTCCAAAGATTTTGATTTGCGATGAGCCTACAACAGCACTTGATATCACTACAGAGGCACAAATTTTACGCCTTATGCAAACATTAGCCGTAGAGGCTGGTATTGGTATTATCTTTATTTCTCACAACTTACGCGTTATCGCTCAAATTTGTGACCGCGTTATGGTTATGTATGCAGGTAAATGCGTTGAGTCTGCTACGGTAGAAGGTATCTTCAACGAACCTCGTCATCCCTATACCTTGGGCTTATTACTCGCATTGCCGCAAGGTAAATGGCATGGCGAGTTGAAAGCCGTTGAAGGTCAACCACCAGATCTATTTGATTTGCCGAGAGGGTGTGCGTTTAACCCACGTTGTAAATGGGCTATGCGTATTTGTGGTAATCGGATTCCTACGGTTACAAATGTTGGTGAGAATCATCAATTTACATGTTGGTTAGCTAAGTTGGAGGGACTTTAATGAGTTACGT
>ERZ772908.338-NODE-338-length-11773-cov-12.7162_pt1 | contig 11773 bp, 7 predicted proteins | sample MGYA00512121_ERZ772908 | MGnify/ENA primary metagenome ERZ772908 (study PRJEB29015, sample SAMEA2738084) | human oral metagenome | biome: human oral; feature: human-associated habitat; material: saliva | place: China | collected 2264 ... | reverse complement strand
TTATCGCTTACTTAGTCGGTATTCTTATTAGAAAACGAAATGATTCGCGGATTGCACAGCTTGAAGAACGCAAGCAAAAATTGTTTGACTTGCCAATTAACGAAGAAATTGAAGAAGTTAAAAAGCTTCACTTGATTGGACAAAGTCAAACAACATTCCGTGAATGGCATCAGAAATGGATTGATATCTCGACAAATTCATTCGCAGATATTGAAAATCATATTTTCGAAGCTGAAAATATGAATGATACCTTCCATTTCTTCAAGGCTAGTGGTGAAATCAATAACATTGAGAGTCAGTTAGATCTTGTGGAAGAAGATATCAAGTCTATCCGCGAAGCGCTCTCAACCTTGAAAGAACAAGAAGAAAAGAACAGTGCTCGCGTTAAGCATGCATTAGACTTGTACGAAGAGTTGCAAAACTCAATCGAGGAAAACTCTGATAATTTCGGTTCTACCATGACCGAAATCAATAAACAGCTTAAAAACATTGAAGCTGAATTTGCAGAATTCGTGACTCTTAACTCATCAGGTGACCCTGTTGAGGCCTCAAGCATCTTGGATCGTGCAGAAGAACACACCATCGCATTGGGTCAAATTTCAGAGAAGATTCCTGCTATTGTAGCTAAGTTGGAAGATGATTTCCCAGATCAGTTGGATGATTTGGAATCTGGCTATCGCAAGTTGATTGAGCAAAATTATCACTTCCCTGAGAAAAATATCGAACGTCGCTTCCAAGAAATTCGTGAAGCTATCCGTTCAAACTCAAGTGAGTTGGTTTCTCTTGATTTGGACCGTGCGGAAGAAGAAAACGCTGAGATTCAAGAAAAAATTGACAACTTATATAGCATTTTCGAACGTGAAATTGCATCATACAAGGTTGTTATGCGTCAAAAGAAAATTTTGCCAGATTATCTCAAGCATGCTAAAGAAAACAACAAGAAACTTCAAGAAGAGCTTGAGCGTCTCATGTTGACTTACATTTTCGATGAAACCTATGCAGCAGATGTACGTAGCTTTGCATCTGATATCTCAGGTGTGGAGACAGCTGTGCTTCCAACCCTTGAAAATTTTGAAACTCAGGTGAAACCTTTCTCAGAACTTGAAAAGGTTTTTGAAAAGAGTCTCAATACCTTGTCTGCTGTTGAAAATGGTCAGGTTGAGGTCTTTGAAAAACTTCAGGCTATTGAGAAAAACGAAGCTAAGGCACGTGAAGAGCTTGATGTTTATGTTAATAAATTACATGTTATCAAGCGTTACATGGAAAAACGTAACCTTCCAGGTATTCCTCAATCCTTCTTGAGTGTCTTCTTCTCAACAAGTGCACAAATTGAGGCCCTTATGGATGAACTCAGCCGTGGACGTATCAATATCGATGCGGTAATGCGTTTGACAGAAACATCTAAAAATGCCATTGATCATTTGGAAGAGACAGCTTACTTGGTTGTTCAAAATGCAACCTTGACTGAGCAACTCTTGCAATACTCAAACCGCTACCGTTCGTTCGAACCTGCGGTTCAAAGTAGCTTTGAGCATGCCCTTAAATTGTTTGAAGTTGACCATGATTATGATGCATCTTTGGAAGAAATCTCTTACGCCTTGGAAACAGTTGAACCAGGTGTGACAGATCGTTTTGTATCATCTTACGAGAAGACACGCGAACAAATTCGTATGTAAGAGAAAGATTCTGGACTAGGGTCCAGAATTTTTTGTAAGGTCCGTTTTTCATTTCATATTAAAATTAAATCCAGTGTAGGTTTAGATAGGCATCAAAGAATCGAGGTAATTATGTCAGAAGTTAAAGGTTTATTAGTTATGGACGTAGATTCTACGCTAGTCCAAGAAGAAGTTATTGATTTATTGGGAGAAGAAGCAGGCGTTGGTCAAAAGGTTGCTGAAATTACAGAGCGTGCCATGCGTGGAGAATTGGATTTTAGACAGGCCTTGAATGAGCGTGTGGCGACCCTCAAGGGATTGCCAGAGAGTATATTTGACAAGGTCTACGCTCGTATTCATTTCAACAAGGGAGCCAAGGAACTTGTAGATGAACTCCACGCCCGTGGCTTTAAGGTAGGCTTGGTTTCTGGAGGTTTCCATGAGACTGTGGATAGACTAGCAATTGAAGCAGGAATCGATTATGTTAAGGCTAATCACCTAGAGGTGGTTGACGGTGTCTTAACTGGTAAGGTCTATGGTGACATTGTCACCAAAGATGTCAAGGTAGCCAAACTCAAAGATTGGGCAGCAGAAAATGGTCTCGAACTCTCGCAAACCATTGCTATGGGTGACGGTGCCAATGATTTGCCTATGATTAAGACAGCTGGCATTGGTATCGCCTTTTGTGCCAAACCAATTGTCCGTGAACAAGCTCCCTACCAAATCACAGAACCAGATTTGTATAAGGTAATCGAGATTTTGGATGAGGTCAAGAAATAGTAGGTATATAAATAGTCCTTTGGAATCATCCAAAGGACTATTTGTATACCAAAAAAGCACCGAATCGGTGCCACTTTCTCAAGTTGAATACGGACTAAGCCTTATTTTAACTTTGCTGTATTGTTTCGAATGGTTTCAAAGCGTTTTTATTATATAGCTTTGTAACCAATATGTCAATATACTACAGAGTAAGGTAATAAAAAATTATTTTCTTAATCATAAGACTTTAACTCTGTACTATTAAATAAGTAGTTCTATCAGGTGTTGAAATGTTCTTTAATAAGTGTATAATATTTTCTATAAATTAAGATTTTTCAAATAAGGAGAAAAGCATGACTAAGCCATACTCAATTGGACTTGATATTGGGACGAATAGTGTTGGATGGGCTGTAATAACTGATGATTACAAGGTTCCATCTAAAAAAATGAAAGTCTTAGGAAATACGAGTAAAAAGTATATCAAAAAGAACCTGTTAGGTGCATTACTCTTTGACTCTGGAATCACAGCAGAGGGAAGAAGATTGAAGCGTACTGCAAGAAGACGTTATACTAGACGACGTAATCGTATCCTTTATTTGCAGGAAATTTTTAGCACAGAGATGGCTACATTAGATGATGCTTTCTTTCAAAGACTTGACGATTCATTTTTAGTTCCTGATGATAAACGTGATAGTAAGTATCCGATATTTGGAAATTTAGTAGAAGAAAAAGCCTATCATGATGAATTTCCAACTATCTATCATTTGAGGAAATATTTAGCAGATAGTACTAAAAAAGCAGATTTGCGTCTAGTTTATCTTGCATTGGCTCATATGATTAAATATAGAGGTCACTTCTTAATTGAAGGAGAGTTTAATTCAAAAAATAATGATATTCAGAAGAATTTTCAAGACTTTTTGGACACTTATAATGCTATTTTTGAATCGGATTTATCACTTGAGAATAGTAAACAACTTGAGGAAATTGTTAAAGATAAGATTAGTAAATCAGCAAAGAAAGATCGTATTTTAAAACTCTTTCCTGGGGAGAAGAATTCGGGTATTTTTTCAGAGTTTCTAAAGTTGATTGTAGGAAATCAAGCTGACTTTAAGAAATATTTTAATTTAGACGAAAAAGCCCCTTTACATTTTTCTAAAGAAAGCTATGATGAAGATTTAGAGACTTTGTTAGGTTATATTGGAGATGATTATAGTGATGTCTTTCTCAAAGCAAAGAAACTTTATGATGCTATTCTTTTATCAGGTATTCTGACTGTAACTGATAATGGGACAGAAGCACCTCTTTCTTCTGCTATGATAATGCGATATAAAGAACACGAAGAAGATTTAGCGTTACTAAAGGCATACATAAGAAATATTTCGCTAGAAACTTATAATGAAGTATTTAAAGACGACACCAAAAACGGTTATGCTGGTTATATTGATGGAAAAACAAGTCAGGAAGATTTCTATGTACATCTAAAAAAACTATTGGCTGGTCTTGAAGGTGCGGACTATTTTCTTGAAAAAATTGATCGAGAAGACTTTTTAAGAAAGCAACGCACATTTGATAATGGTTCAATACCATATCAGATTCATCTTCAAGAAATGAGAGCAATTCTCGATAAGCAAGCTAAATTTTATCCTTTCTTGGCTAAAAATAAAGAAAGAATCGAGAAGATTTTAACCTTCCGAATTCCTTATTATGTAGGTCCACTTGCGAGAGGGAATAGTGACTTCGCTTGGTCAATAAGAAAACGAAATGAAAAAATTACACCTTGGAATTTTGAGGACGTTATTGACAAAGAATCTTCGGCAGAGGCTTTTATTAATCGAATGACTAGTTTTGATTTGTATTTGCCAGAAGAGAAGGTACTTCCAAAGCATAGTCTCTTATACGAAACTTTTACTGTATATAATGAATTAACAAAAGTTAGATTTATTGCCGAAAGTATGAGAGATTATCAATTTTTAGATAGTAAGCAGAAGAAAGATATTGTCCGACTTTATTTTAAAAATAAAAGGAAAGTTACTGATAAGGATATTATTGAATATTTACATGCAATTGATGGATATGATGGAATTGAATTAAAAGGCATAGAGAAACAGTTTAATTCTAGTTTATCTACTTATCACGATCTTTTAAATATTATTAATGATAAAGAGTTTTTGGATGATAGTTCAAATGAAGCGATTATCGAAGAAATTATCCATACTTTGACAATTTTTGAAGATAGAGAGATGATAAAACAACGTCTTTCAAAATTTGAGAATATATTCGATAAATCCGTTTTGAAAAAGTTATCTCGTAGACATTATACTGGCTGGGGTAAGTTATCTGCTAAGCTTATTAATGGTATTCGAGATGAAAAATCTGGTAATACTATTCTTGATTACTTAATTGATGATGGTGTTTCTAACCGTAATTTCATGCAACTTATTCACGATGATGCTCTTTCTTTTAAAAAGAAGATAAAGAAAGCACAAATTATTGGTGACAAAGATAATATTAAACAGGTCGTTCAGGCTTTGCCAGGAAGTCCTGCGATTAAAAAAGGGATTTTACAAAGCATAAAAATTGTAGATGAATTAGTTAAAGTTATGGGAAGAAGACCTGAGTCAATTGTTGTTGAGATGGCTCGTGAAAACCAATATACCAACCAAGGTAAATCTAATTCTCAACAACGCTTGAAACGTTTAGAAGAATCTCTCAAAGACTTAGGTAGTAAGATACTTAAGGAAAATATTCCTGCAAAACTTTCTAAAATAGACAATAACGTACTTCAAAATGATCGACTTTATTTGTATTATCTTCAAAACGGAAAAGATATGTATACCGGAGAAGAATTAGATATTGATAGATTAAGTAATTATGATATTGATCATATTATTCCTCAAGCCTTTTTGAAAGATAATTCTATTGACAATAAAGTACTTGTTTCATCTGCTAGCAACCGTGGTAAATCAGATGATGTTCCTAGCTTAGAGGTTGTCAAAAAAAGAAAGACACTTTGGTATCAATTATTGAAATCAAAATTAATTTCTCAACGAAAATTTGATAATCTGACAAAAGCTGAACGGGGAGGATTGTCACCTGAGGACAAAGCTGGTTTTATTCAACGCCAGTTGGTAGAAACACGTCAAATAACAAAACATGTAGCTCGTTTACTTGATGAGAGATTTAATAATAAAAAAGATGAAGATAATAAAACGTTACGAACAGTAAAAATCATTACCTTGAAATCTACCTTAGTTTCTCAATTTCGTAAGGATTTTGAACTTTATAAAGTTCGTGAAATCAATGATTTTCATCATGCTCATGATGCCTATTTGAATGCTGTTGTGGCAAGTGCTTTACTGAAGAAATACCCTAAACTAGAGCCAGAATTTGTGTATGGTGACTACCCAAAATACAATAGTTTTAGAGAAAGAAAGTCAGCTACAGAAAAGGTATATTTCTATTCAAATATCATGAATATCTTTAAAAAATCTATTCCTTTAGCTGATGGCACAGTTATTGACAGACCAATTATTGAAGTAAATGAAGAGACAGGTGAATCCGTTTGGAATAAAGAATCTGATTTAGCAACTGTAAGGAGAGTACTTTCTTATCCGCAAGTAAATGTTGTGAAGAAAGTTGAAGTACAGTCAGGAGGATTTTCTAAAGAGTTAGTACAGCCACATGGTAATTCTGACAAGTTGATTCCTAGAAAAACGAAGAAAATGATTTGGGGTACAAAAAAATATGGTGGATTTGATAGTCCTATTGTTGCTTATTCTGTATTGGTTATGGCAGAAAGAGAGAAAGGAAAGTCTAAGAAGTTAAAACCAGTTAAGGAGTTAGTTGGTATAACTATTATGGAAAAAGAGTCTTTCGAAAAGAACACAATAGATTTTCTTGAAAGAAGAGGACTCCGAAATATCCAAGATGAAAATATCATACCATTACCTAAGTTCAGTCTATTTGAATTAGAGAATGGAAGACGTAGATTATTAGCAAGTGCTAAAGAGCTACAAAAGGGTAATGAGTTTATTCTGCCTAACAAATTGGTTAAACTACTTTATCATGCAAAAAATATCCATAATACTCTAGAACCAGAACATCTAGAATATGTAGAAACTCATCGGGCAGATTTTGGGAAAATCCTTGATGTTGTATCAGTTTTTTCTGAAAAATATATTTTGGCAGAAAAAAATTTGAAAAAGATAAGAGAAATCTATCATACAAATATGGATGCTGAGATTGATGAGTTGGTTATTTCCTTTATCAATTTGTTGACATTTACTTCGATTGGGGCACCAGCCACTTTTAAATTCTTTGGACATAATATTGAAAGAAAACGATATTCATCTGTTGCTGAAATTCTAAACGCCACACTTATTCACCAATCTGTTACAGGCCTCTATGAAACACGAATAGACCTTGGCAAACTAGGAGAGGATTAATGGCGGGTTGGAGAACAGTAGTCGTAAACACACATTCTAAACTGTCATATAAGAATAATCACCTTATTTTTAGAAACTCATATAAAACTGAGATGATTCATCTTTCTGAGATTGATATACTTTTATTGGAAACTACTGATATTGTACTAACCACTATGTTAGTAAAGAGATTAGTTGATGAAAATATTCTTGTTATTTTCTGTGATGATAAACGATTGCCGACAGCTTTTCTTACACCGTATTATGCACGTCATGATTCTAGTCTACAAATAGCTAGACAAATTTCTTGGAAAGAAGATGTTAAATGTGAAGTATGGACGGCTATTATTGCACAAAAGATATTGAATCAGTCCTACTATTTGGGAGAATGTTCCTTCTTTGAGAAATCTCAATCAATTATGGAGTTATATCATGGTTTAGAACAGTTTGATCCTAGTAATCGTGAGGGTCACTCTGCCAGAATTTATTTTAATACACTTTTCGGAAATGACTTTACTAGGGAAAGTGATAATGATATCAATGCAGCGCTAGATTATGGTTATACTTTATTATTGAGTATGTTTGCACGTGAGGTTGTCGTCTGTGGTTGTATGACACAAATTGGTTTAAAGCATACTAATCAGTTTAATCAATTTAACCTTGCTAGTGATATTATGGAGCCATTTAGACCAATTATAGATAGAATTGTTTATCAAAATCGACATAAGAATTTTGTCAAAATCAAGAAAGAACTCTTTTTGATTTTTTCAGAAACCTATCTCTACAATGGAAAAGAGATGTATTTATCAAACATTGTTAGTGATTATACAAAAAAAGTTATAAAAGTGTTAAATCAGTTAGGTGAGGAAATTCCTGAATTTAGAATATGAGTTATAGATATATGCGAATGATATTAATGTTTGATATGCCAACAGATACTGCTGAAGAGAGGAAAGCGTATCGTAAGTTTAGGAAGTTCCTATTAAGTGAAGGTTTTATTATGCACCAGTATTCGGTTTATAGTAAACTTTTGTTAAACAATACCGCAAATACAGCAATGATTGGACGACTTAAGGCTAATAATCCTAAAAAAGGAAATATAACAATATTAACAGTTACTGAAAAGCAATTTGCTCGTATGATTTATTTGTACGGAGATAAGAACACCAGTGTTGCCAATTCAGACGAAAGGTTAGTGTTCTTAGGAGAAGATTATTGTGATGAAGATTAATTTTTCGCTTTTGGATGAGCCTATGGAGATTAGCCAGGGGACAGTTCTCGTAATTGAGGATGTGAGTGTGTTTGCTCAAATAGTTAAGGAATTCTATCAGTATGATGAACAATCGAATTTAACAATATTTGATAGTAAAATAAGGAGTATAAAGTCCTCTGAATTACTTTTAATAACAGATATTTTAGGTTACGATATTAATACTTCTCAGGTATTAAAGTTGCTTCACACAGATATTGTAAGCCAGTTGAATGATAAACCAGAAGTTAGATCAGAAATAGATTCTTTGGTATCATTAATTACTGATATTATCATGGCAGAGTGTTTAGAAAATGAACTAGATATAGAGTATGATGAGATTACACTTTTAGAACTAATTAAATCGTTAGGTATCAGAATCGAAACTACGTCTTGTACGGTTTTTGAAAAAATATTTGAGATTTTACAGATTTTCAAATATTTAGTTAAAAAGAGAATTTTGGTGTTCGTCAATAGTTTGTCGTATTTTTCTAATGATGAAATTTATCAAATCTTGGAATATACAAAGTTATTACAAGCTGATGTATTATTTTTGGAACCTAGAAAGATTAAAGGTATTCAACAATTTATTTTGGATAAGGATTACATTTTGATGCCTTATAATAACTAGTAATTTGGTAATAAGTATAGATAGTCTTGAGTTATTTCAAGACTATCTTTTAGTATTTAGTAGTTTCTACATGAAGTTGAGTGGAAGAATCATTTTGTTAGAGTGTAGATTATAAGCTATCTGATAGGTGAGAAGGTAAGTTGATTGGAATAAGATTTCTAAAATTTTTTCGATATAGCGACAGCTCTATTTGTTAAAACGTTGTTATATAAGGCTTTTTAAGGTATAATAAACATAAAAAATGGAATCATTTTGAAGCTGAAGTCAGGCTGAGATGAATAGCGCGATTACGAAATCTGGTAGAGAAAAATGACCTACGAGGTTTTAGAGCTGTGTTGTTTCGAATGGTTCCAAAACTTTCGTGATTAACGGTGAAATCAAATATGTGTTTTAGAGCTGTGTTGTTTCGAATGGTTCCAAAACTACGAGTGGTTAACAGACCTATCGAGACAGGTTTTAGAGCTGTGTTGTTTCGAATGGTTCCAAAACCTTTCCAGCCATCGACACCAGCAAGGCCTTGTTTTAGAGCTGTGTTGTTTCGAATGGTTCCAAAACACGTCTCTAATATAGTTATTTAGATTGTTAGTTTTAGAGCTGTGTTGTTTCGAATGGTTCCAAAACAAGCAAAAGGTGAGAAGCAACGCCGTCACAGTTTTAGAGCTGTGTTGTTTCGAATGGTTCCAAAACGTGTTTGTTTCTTGCCAAATGCTATAGGGTGTTTTAGAGCTGTGTTGTTTCGAATGGTTCCAAAACACTCCACGCTGAAATCTATAAATAGAGACAGTTTTAGAGCTGTGTTGTTTCGAATGGTTCCAAAACTGCGTTCGTTTTCCTCGTATGGTGTCCATAGTTTTAGAGCTGTGTTGTTTCGAATGGTTCCAAAACTCGCTCCAGTTTGGCAATTTGGGGGTTAGAGTTTTAGAGCTGTGTTGTTTCGAATGGTTCCAAAACAGCCTTCATAGGTAGACGCCGCCCTTTTATGTTTTAGAGCTGTGTTGTTTCGAATGGTTCCAAAACTAAGCTACAATATAGACCTCGTTTAGCAATGTTTTAGAGCTGTGTTGTTTCGAATGGTTCCAAAACAGAATGTAAACCCGCATTTCAAATCGGTTGTTTTAGAGCTGTGTTGTTTCGAATGGTTCCAAAACTACCACCCTAGCCGTAGCAGTGAGCTAGCGGTTTTAGAGCTGTGTTGTTTCGAATGGTTCCAAAACGCTTATGGGAGCTTATAAGTTAAGTGGTTTGTTTTAGAGCTGTGTTGTTTCGAATGGTTCCAAAACAAGTTACTAGCGAATGAATTGCGAGATTCTGTTTTAGAGCTGTGTTGTTTCGAATGGTTCCAAAACGTTACGTCCTTCATGTTCTATCCCTTTCGTGTTTTAGAGCTGTGTTGTTTCGAATGGTTCCAAAACAAATTCAAAGAGTAAGAATCCCACCGAAGGGTTTTAGAGCTGTGTTGTTTCGAATGGTTCCAAAACAAAGCTTTTTATAACGTTTATCCCAATCCTGTTTTAGAGCTGTGTTGTTTCGAATGGTTCCAAAACTTTCGGTGACGTTAAAAAAGGTGAACTAGGGTTTTAGAGCTGTGTTGTTTCGAATGGTTCCAAAACTGATAAATCAAGCATTTAGATATTTATCGAGTTTTAGAGCTGTGTTGTTTCGAATGGTTCCAAAACCTTACCATAGCAAGTCCAGCTCCTGCCATTGTTTTAGAGCTGTGTTGTTTCGAATGGTTCCAAAACAAACCTCCAAAATGATTTCACTATATCTATGTTTTAGAGCTGTGTTGTTTCGAATGGTTCCAAAACCGATAGCTATGACTGTCGCCCAAAAAGCTAGTTTTAGAGCTGTGTTGTTTCGAATGGTTCCAAAACTGACACGCATGACCGTCGTTATTATTGGATGTTTTAGAGCTGTGTTGTTTCGAATGGTTCCAAAACTATCACTGTGTAAATGCATGGCGACAACGAGTTTTAGAGCTGTGTTGTTTCGAATGGTTCCAAAACTAGAATGATTGCTAGGGAATGACCCCCACAGTTTTAGAGCTGTGTTGTTTCGAATGGTTCCAAAACCCACGGCATTGTCTGCCTTGTGGATTACCAGTTTTAGAGCTGTGTTGTTTCGAATGGTTCCAAAACCTTAAACCTTGCAAGGCTGCTTTAAGCCCTGTTTTAGAGCTGTGTTGTTTCGAATGGTTCCAAAACTGAGAATTGGACTTATAAGTTCACTGAAGAGTTTTAGAGCTGTGTTGTTTCGAATGGTTCCAAAACAGGAATAATAAAAGTATAAAACAAGAAAGGGTTTTAGAGCTGTGTTGTTTCGAATGGTTCCAAAACTAATCTAGTGACTACCCTAATTAAGACATTGTTTTAGAGCTGTGTTGTTTCGAATGGTTCCAAAACTTCGTTTGGCAATGTCAAAGAAGGCGAACTGTTTTAGAGCTGTGTTGTTTCGAATGGTTCCAAAACTTGGTTGATAGAGGTCATGAGCTTAGCCATGTTTTAGAGCTGTGTTGTTTCGAATGGTTCCAAAACTGCTAGGCGTGTAGCTAGAACGGTTTATGAGTTTTAGAGCTGTGTTGTTTCGAATGGTTCCAAAACAGCACACGCTGATAGCCGTCTGATATAGCGGTTTTAGAGCTGTGTTGTTTCGAATGGTTCCAAAACTGCAAGTGCAAACTTCGAGAATATCCACGCGTTTTAGAGCTGTGTTGTTTCGAATGGTTCCAAAACAAGTCAGTTAGTGAGAAAACCATCAGAAGAGTTTTAGAGCTGTGTTGTTTCGAATGGTTCCAAAACTTCCAAAATGTTACCCCCCTATTAGAAAACGTTTTAGAGCTGTGTTGTTTCGAATAGTTCCAAAACATAGGTATTATATGTCCACTTCTCGTTTTAGTTTTAGAGCTGACTTGTTTCGAATGGTTTCACTCCCTCTTTATAACGATTTTCGGTTGACTTCTCTTCAAACGAATCTTATCATAGAGGAGTATAGTATTGAAATGGGGGAAGAGACATGTTATACGAATATCCAGCGATTTTTCACACGATTGAGGAAG
>ERZ772908.337-NODE-337-length-11775-cov-8.95205_pt1 | contig 11775 bp, 10 predicted proteins | sample MGYA00512121_ERZ772908 | MGnify/ENA primary metagenome ERZ772908 (study PRJEB29015, sample SAMEA2738084) | human oral metagenome | biome: human oral; feature: human-associated habitat; material: saliva | place: China | collected 2264 ... | reverse complement strand
CGACGACACCCCATGATCAGCCTCCGAACAGCATCACCGCTACACGAAAATTGCTTACACCCTATGACACTGCCCTGTGTGAAGATTGAAATAATGGCTAGAGTTCTAGGGTGAGGGAGAGTGGATGGGGTTCCCTGGTGTCAATATGCTAAGGGCTTCTAGTCTTCAATATCATCATATTCATCCTTGGTGTTTCCTCCGGTCCGCCATTCGAAGTCGGGTTGATTAGGTCCGGTTTGTTCAGTGAAATGGATTGGTTCAGGGTTGTTTATGTCAAGCGTGTAATCTAGGGTGTTGACCTTGTCTAGATTGTTCGTTCTTGAAATTCTATTTTGCCTAAAGTCGATGAGTGTATCAATGCTAAGTTCTGTTTCTTTTGTGACTGTGACAGGGATGGTCTTTGGTGGAGATATAAGAGTGTTCTGATGAAGTAGTATGTGCTTGTGTTGTTTCGAAGGTGCTCTGGTGGGAGTGAATGAGTTTTCTGCATCTTCTAATTTAATTTCAATGAAATTATTGATGATGCATTCATTGATGCAAATTTGAGATTCCGGATTTTCTGAGCTGATCTCAATGTCTGAGAACCTGCACTTTGTGATGGTTAGATTCTGTGGCGTACTGTATGTGGGATCTGTTTCGGCGTGTGCGTAAATATAGAGTTTTGGTTGTGGAAGATAAGTGCTTCTCTTTCGCGTTGTGCTGCTATCTCTCGTGTAAAATAGGCATTCATCGAAGCGTATTGATGGATAGAGTGTATTTTGCTTGAAGTTACTAAGGTCTATAGAAAGTGTGTGTCTATTGATCTTGATTATGGAGTTTTCAAATAATATGGAGGGTGCGTAAGTGGGTAAGTCGTCTATGTTTATTGTGCAGACTGAATTTATGCTGAAAACACTTAGGTAGCTGTAAAATTGAGCTGTCTCCCAATAGATTTGTAGTAAAGTTGAGTCGGATATTTTAAATGGCTTCAAAAACTTTGTGGAGTTGAAGATTAATGGTGTGCTAGTGTTGATATTTGAAATATTGATTGGTGTTATCATTGTAATTTCGCTCAAGTCTATGACGTGTTGTGACCAGTCGGCATGATAGTCTGAGTTATCTTGCATATTTATGCGAATTATAATGGTGTTAATTATGGTTCTCTGAATTTCAGCGTGTTCCTCTTGATTGCCTTCCTCTGTTTTGTTCAATCCCTCGTGCCGAAGTTGAAGGCATAGTGTGTCGATGATGTGGCGCTGTAGCTGCTGTTTTCTGTCTCGTTTAAAAAATTGCTATGAGCCGCAGAATCCGCCAGTTCGGCGAGTAGTGCAACTGCGCTGAGTCGCAGTCCGGGATTTTCCGATCCGAGGAGCTGGTAAATATGTTCGCGGCGCTTCCAGTAGTCCTCACGTTCGATTGCTGCCTGTGTTTGCATTGCGTTGACGGCGTTGTCATGGCTTCTCTGCTGCCAGGCCGAGAAAGCGAAGCCTGCGCCCGCGATTGTTGCGCACAGGGCCATTGCATCCTTGGAGGGCCAGTGATAGTTAAATGGCCATGAAGGGGGCCAAAATAGGTTGATTTTTTCCCATGAGAGGGGTCGGAGTGGCATGCGCCAGATCGATGCCAGAAAGCAGCCCCCGGCAAGGAGGATAAAGGCGAATAGTACGGGGGTCCACCAGTGCATCAGGCAGCTGGGCATAGCGGTTAGACGTGCGGGTTCGTGTTCGTCCTCGTCGCGGAGCTTCCAGAACTTCAGTTTCTCGACGAAGTTCTGTTGTATCAAGGTGTTCTTCTCTGCCTCGTTAGTGCTCTTGTGCGCATCGTCGGCGCGGACCATGGTGGCTCCTTTGCTCTGGGTTCACTGCTTCGCATCGTAGCAGCCTGTCCAGGGAATTGGTCCCGAGATGAAAGCTTTGGCAGCTTTGGTGTCAAGCGAATGTTCATGTGGGTTTCTGCTGCCGGAGTTCTGCAACGTGGGGTGCGGCATCGGGGCCCGATGGGTGGCGCCGTGGGCCCGTGAGATGGAGAGCTAACCCGTTTGGGGGCAGTGCTGGCGGGGCGCCCAGGCTGCCACTTAAGGGGTTAATGTGCGCATTGAGGGGTTAAGGGTGCCACCTATCGGGCCGACGTGCCAGCCTTCGTGCTGGTCGGTGCAATTCGGCCGCGGCTCGGGCGCGCATCCTCAGGAATATTGGGGGAGGAGTAGGCTAGCCAGGCTTGAAACGCGCGTGAAACTGTTGTCGCTAGCCTTGGCGGCTCGTGAAACACGCGTGAAGCTGTCATCGGTCAAGCGCGCGGTGATCCGTCAGGCAACAACCCCGTGGCATCGCCCGCAAACCCTGCCCCTGCCTCGTTCGTGGGTATGAACCTAGTTAGACTGGCTCCCATGACTGAAAACGCGCAGCTTGTTGTGACCCTGTCCTGCCCGGACCGCCCCGGGATCGTGCACGCCGTGACCGGCGTGATCGGTGAGTCCGGCGGCAACGTCATCCAGTCCCAGCAGTTCGGTGACCCCGACACGGGCACGTTCTTCATGCGCGTTGAGGTGGACTCCCCGAAGGGTCGCGCGCCCATCGACGATGGCTTGGCCCGCGTTGCCGAGGAATTCAGCGCCACCTACCGCGTCGACGACCTGGGCCGCAAGCTGCGCACCATCATCATGGTGTCGCGCGAAGGCCACTGCCTCACCGACCTCCTGTACCGCCAGCAGACGCAGGGCCTGCCCATCGACGTGATCGCGGTCGTCGGCAACCACCCGGACCTGGCGCCCGTCGCCCAGTTCTACGGCGTCCCCTTCCTGAACATCCCCGTCACGAAGGACACGAAGGTCCAGGCGGAGCGCCAGCTCCTCGACCTGATCGCCTCCGAAAAGGTGGAACTCGTCGTCCTGGCCCGCTACATGCAGATCCTCTCCGACCAGGTCTGCCGCGCCATGCAGGGCCGCGTCATCAACATCCACCACTCCTTCCTGCCCTCCTTCAAGGGCGCGCGCCCCTACGCGCAGGCCCACGAGCGCGGCGTCAAGCTGATCGGCGCGACCGCCCACTACGTGACCGCCGACCTCGACGAGGGCCCGATCATCGAGCAGGACGTCACCCGCGTCTCCCACGCCGACTCCACGCCGGACATGGTGGCGCTCGGCCAGGACGTGGAGCGCCGCGTCCTCGCCCAGGCCGTCCGCTTCCACGCGGAGCGCCGCGTCCTCATGAACGGCAACCGCACGGTCGTCTTCTCTCGCTGACGTCGGGTGCGCGGGGTGTCAAACGCTCGTGCGGCGCTCTGCTGAGGTGCTGTGTCCACCGACGAGGCCGTGGCTGGCTCTCGCGGTGGGCGCCTCTCTATCTGCTCTATCCGCGCGAATGTCAATCGCAGCGCCGTGAAAGTGCCGCGTGAGGGCCTCCCGGCGTGTCGCGTCCTGTAACAAGAAAATCTGCGGCCAGGCGGTCATATTTGCCCATGATCATGCGCTTCCGCGAATGTGTTTGTCACTTTGCCTGCAACGCTGAGACGTGATCTTTCGGTCATTTAGTGGGTAAGCGTCGCGTTGACCGTCTGATAAATGGCACACTTGTTACGTGGACGAAACGACTCAGCAACACGCTCCTGTCACCGGCTACGTTCCCGGTGGTTTTGACATGTTCCATCAGGGACACCTCAACATCCTGCGCGCCGCCCGCGAGCGCTGCGATCGACTGGTCGTCGGCGTGACCTCCGACGAGGCGCTCATCCGCATGAAGGGCCGCGCCCCCGTCATTCCGCTCAAGGAGCGCTGCGACCTCGTGTCGTCGCTGCGTTTCGTGGACGCGGTGGTCGTGGACCTGGATCAGGATAAGCGCCTGGCGTGGCGACTCCAGCCTTTCGATGTGCTCTTCAAGGGCGATGATTGGAAGGACACTCCCAAGGGTGCTCAGCTTGAGGCGGAGATGGCGGAGGTCGGCGCACGCGTCGTTTATCTGCCGTACACGCCGTCGACGTCGTCGACGAAGCTGCGCCGCTTTATCGCGCCTGAGGACTTTAGTGACGAGGCCTCAGCTGACAAGTCCGACAAGGCGACGGAAGGGGAGCAGCAGTGAGCCTCCCCGTGGTGCTTGAGCCGGGTGCTTCGTGGGGTACTCGCTTCACGACGTATCGTGCGGCCCTGGCCGCTGCGCAGAAGCCAGGCGCGGGTGTTCCCGCGTACATGCGTTGGGTGAACCGTGGGGCTGCGCGCGTGGCCGCTGCAGCGTGCGCGGCTTTCGGCTGGACTCCGAATTTCGTCAGTTTCATCTCCGTGTGCTTCTCGACGCTCGGTCTCATCGTCCTTGTCGCGCTCGAACCTGCGTGGTGGACGGGTCTGATCGTGGGCACGTCCCTGGCGGTCGGTTTCATGTTTGACTCGGCGGACGGCCAGGTGTCGCGCGTGACCGGTGCGTCGTCGAAGACGGGGGAGTGGGTGGACCACGTGGCGGATGCGTTCCGTTCCCCGGCGATTCACTTCTGCACGGCGGCTGCCGTTATGGTCTACCGCCCCGAGTCCTGGTGGCTCGCTATTGTCGCCCTCGTTTACGGGTGGGTGACGTCGGGGCAGTTCTTGAGCCAGATCCTCGCCGAGCAGTTCGTGCGCGCCGCCGGGCGCAAGCAGACCCGTGGTGGCAACCTGCGTTCGTTCATCCTGCTGCCCACCGACCCGGGCGTCGTGTGCTGGACGTTCGCGCTGTGGGGCCTCGGCGCGCCTTTCATGGTGCTCTACACCTTCCTGGCTGTGGTTGCCGTCGCGCACTCGTCAATGTCGCTGCGTCGCCGTTACCGCGACCTGCGTGCCCTGGATGCCGCGGCGAAGCAGGGGGACGGTCGTGCCTGAGCTCTCTGTCATCCTGCCCGCGCGTAACGCTGCGGGTACGATTGCGCGCGCCGTGGCTTCGACCCTGGCGGCCATGCCGGCGGACTCGGAGTTGGTCGTCGGCAATGATTCGTCATCGGATTCGACGGTCGGTGAGGCCATCCGCGGCGCGTCGCGCGGGGGAGTGGTCGATCCTCGCCTGCGTGTCGAAGACATTACCCCGGGTGAGGGCGGCGTCTCGCGCGTCCTCACTCAGCTGATGGAGCGCACCGATTCGCGCCTGGTTGGCCGCATGGACGCCGATGATGTCTCCCTGAAGGGGCGCTTCAAGCGCACGATGCGCGCCATTGAACGTGGCGACGACATGGTCTTCACGCAGATGATCGAATTGCGTGGTTCTCGTCCGGTGCCGCGCATGCCCTACGAGATCACGCCCGAGGACATGGGCTGGCATCTGCTGCTCACCAACCCTGTGTGCCACCCAACCATGCTGGCGACGCGCGAGATCATTGACCGTGTCGGTGGTTACCGCGCTGTTCCCGCTGAAGACTATGACCTGTGGATGCGCGTTGCGTCCGCGGGTGGTCGTATTCGTCGCCTGGCCGCCTGGGGCTTGCTGTACCGGATCCATCCGGGGCAGGTGACGGGAAATAAGGCGTGGCGCTCGGACTCGTGGAAGAATCCGGATCAGGCCCAGGCTTTCGCCGAGCTGTCGGCGCATCTGACGGGCCAGGAGCTGCCGCGCCTCGTCTCCCTCGTTTCTCTTCCTCGTGACAAGGCCGAGCGTGAGCTTGAGCGCTTCGTGCAGGTCTACACTCAGGGGGTTGCATCTCGACCCGCAACGTCCCGCCGCGTCCTCGAACGTCGGCTGAATGCGCGCGCCGCGTGGGTGCGCTCGAACCTTCAAGGAGAACACTCATGATCCTCACCCCTCCGCCGACTGGCGGCCAGCAGATCCTGCGTCACGCCCTGGGGCGTCGCTGGAGGACGATCGCTGCGGGGACTGTGGTTGGCATGCTTCTTGGTGTTGGCGCTGCCTTCGTGATACCCGTCACGCATTCCGCGACGGTATCGATGACTGTGACGTCGCCGACGCTTACGCCTGCGCCCGCGATTCGTGCGTCGCTGTCGAACACGACGGACATGGTGACTGAGCAGGGAATCGCGAAGTCCGCCGCCGTCCTGGACGCTGCGGCCGCGACCATCGGCGGCGGGGCGACCGCTGTCGAGCTGCGCGAGAACATGGAGGTGTCGGGCGACACGAATGGCACGATTGTCAAGATCGAGTACTCCGCGCCTACCCGCGCCGATGCCGTCAAGGCCGCTGACGCGATCTCGGACGCCTATCTCAAGGAGCGTACGGCCCTCGTCGAGCAGCGCGCGAACGAGATGACCTCCGCCGTGAACGAGCAGATTGCCACCCTGGAGGCCGAACTCAAAAGCCTGAACCCCGTCGTGGATGAGGACGGCGACGTCGTGAGCACTAACCCGCGCGCCAAGGAGCTGACCGAAGACATCAACAAGCTGAAGGAGCAGGCCGCGACGCTGGAGCCCTACCACGCCACCGCCGGCCTCGTCATCACGAGTGGCGATGCTTCGATTGACACGGTTGAGCCCGCGAAGTCCCGCCTGATCCTCATTTTCACGGTCGTCGGTCTGTTCGCTGGCCTGGTGTTGATGCTTCTGCGCGAGACGCGCGCTCGTACCCTCGATTCGCCCACGCAGCTGGCTGACTTGACGGCTTTGCCCGTGTGGAGCGCCGAGGAAGGCGCGCCCGAACCGTGGCTCGCTCCCACCCGTATGCTCGCGATGGCAATTGATCGCGACCACTGGGTTGACCTTATTACTGACGCCTCCGACGCGGAGTCCCGTCAGCTGCACCGCGTTCTGTCACGGTCGCTCGCCGAGACTCGTGTGCCGACGCCTCGCCTGATCGATATCTATCAGCCCCTGGCCTCCTTGCTTGACGAGGTTCGTCCTTCCCGCCATGTGCTCATCGCCGTGCGTAAGGGCCACGACCTCAAGGAGCTGCACGCTCTCCTCAACGAGCTGGCCATCATCAACCGCGAGGTGAACGGCATGCTCTACCTGGATGGCACGGTGACGGCCGGGGCCGAGGACCTGGCTGAGCCTGCGCCCGTCGCTCAAGTGATCGAACCCGGGGACGAGGTCGTGGCGGGCCCGTCCCCGGAGGAGACGACTATCCTGCCCAAGGTAGAAGTCAGCTCCGAGCCGACCCCCAAGAAGACGTCGGACAACAAGGCGTCCCAGAAGAACGACTCCACCGATTCGAAGGATAAGAAATGAGTGCCGAGGAGACCCTGGTGGTCGACGATCAGGCAGCGTCCATCTGGCACGTTGACCGCACCGCCCGCGTCACCCAGCTGATTTCGGGTGATCCGAAGGACCCCCGCGCGCTCGTTCTCGTGCGCGACAATGGGCGCAACTCGGATTTCGTCGAGATCGAGGGGATGACTCACCCCGAGTACTCGGCGCGCGTCGCCGCAGTCGAAGCTGCGTCCCCGCGCGGATGGGAAGAAGGGGCCGGCGCGAAGGTCGACGCCACGGTCATCATGTGCACGGTCGGCTCCTGCGACATGCTCGAGGCTGCGGTGCGCGCGATTCTGGCCCAAAAGCATCATCGCTTCACGCTGGTCGTCGTGGATAACGCCCCCGAGACCGGCCAGACACGCGAGAAGCTCGCGAGTATCGACGACACGCGCATGACCATCGTGTCTGCCTCGCGTCCCGGCCTGTCGCGCGCCCGCAACCGCGGCGTGCTGGCCGCCCGTGGCGAGGTCATCGTCTTCACCGACGACGACGCGATCGTCGACCCGAACTGGCTGACCGCGATGATCGACCCCTTCACGGCTTCGCCGTACGTAGCTGCCACCACCGGCATCGCCTTGCCGCTGGAGGAACGCTACAAGCCTCAGCGTTGGTTCGAATCACGCGGTGGCTTCCCCAAGGACATGAAGCCCCGCGTGTGGTGCGCGGGTGACATGCCCGAGGGCCTGGAGGCCCTGGGCGAGAAAGGCGAAGGCGGCCCGCTCTTCCCGATCACGACGGCTCGCGTGGGGGCCGGCGTCTGCATGGCCATGCGTCGCGACGTCCTCATGGAGGTCGGCCCCTTCGACCCCGCGCTCGGCGCTGGCACCTCGACGCGAGGCGGCGAGGACCTCGACATGTTCGCGCGCATCCTGGCCACAGGCGACGTCATCATCCACACGCCTGACGCCCTCGTGCACCATCGTCACCGCGTCGACGAGGCCGGCCTGGATAAGCAGATCCGCGGCAATGGCTCCGGCATGGCCGCTCTGCTGACGAAGGCCATCATCGCGAAGCCCTCGGTCCTGTGCACCCTCGTGGGACGCATCCCCGGAATTCTCAAGCGCATCAAGCCCGGCGGTGCCCGCGTGGCCGGCCGTGATGACGATACGCCCGGCTCGCTCACCAGGTCCGAAATCAAGGGCTTCCTGGAGGGGCCCTTCCTCTACCTGTCTTCGCGCAGGAGCAACAGGCTCGCCCCGCTCCACCCGGCTGACGAACCAGAGGTCGATGCGACCGCGCAGAACAGCGCTGACGCAGCCCCGGCCTCGTCCGAGGAACGTGGCACTCCTGAAGGGAACACGAGCGCGTGAGCTGGGGCCGCGGAATCTGGAGGAAGCCGCCACCGGCACGCATCGGGCCGCTGCGGGAGGACGCGCAGGACCTGCCGGCGTGGCCCTTCGTCGCGGCCTACTCGATGTACCTACTGTGGTGGGTCCTGGGCTCCGGCGACCTGATGTGGCCGTTCTTCGGAATCATCATGCTCGTGCTGATGCTTGGCCGAAGCGGTCTGCGTTTCCCGCCCGGAACGATCATCTGGATGTTTTTCCTGGCGTGGGTGTTGGCGTCTATGTCGATGCTCGACTCGGGCGGGCGCGTCATTGGCGCGTTCTACCGCTTCCTGCTCCAGCTCGCTCCCGGTATCTTCGCGGTCTACGCGTACAACGCGCGTAAGACGCTGAGCGTGCGCGTCATCGTGGGCACGATGTGGGGTTTTCTCCTGTCGACCACGATTGGTGGCTTCATCGCCATGGCGTGGCCCGAGCTGCGCTTCAAGACGCTCATGTACTACCTGGTGCCGAAGCCGCTGCACGCCAACGACTTCGTCAAGGACTTCACGAAGCGCGCCACCACCCAGTGGAACCCGTCGTCGTGGATTCTGTCCGACCCGCGTCCCTCCGCGCCGTTCATCTACTCGAACACGTATGGCAACGTGTACTCGATGATCTTCCCGCTCGCGCTGATTTTTGCGTACGTGCTGTGGCGTGAGCGCTCGACATATCGTTTTATCGTTGTCGGCGTGTGCGTGCTGTCGATCATTCCGGCGGCGGCAACGCTCAACCGCGGCATGTATATCGGCCTCATCGTCATCGTGACGTGGGTCGGTTTCCAGCGCCTGCGCGCCGGGGCGTGGCGCACCGTTCTGGGCATCATCGCTGCCCTCATCGTCAGTGTGGTGGCCTGGCTGTCCACACCCGCCTCGAAGTCCCTGTTCGACCGTCTCCAGGAATCCTCCTCAACCGCAGACCGTGCGTCGAACTACCTGGAAACTCTCAACGAGCTTGCCGAATCGCCGTTCCTGGGATTTGGTGCTCCTCGTCCCTCGGCGTCGTCCTGGCTGCCGGCTTTGGGTACCCAGGGCCAGTTCTGGACCGTCCTCTTCTCCTACGGCCTCGTCGGCATTTTCCTGTTCATCCTGTTCTTCCTGCGCATGTTCCCGCGCATCTGGCGGGCCAAGGACGTCTACGGTTCGATCCTGGGCGGCATCATGCTGGCCACCCTGGTCGAGCAGTTCTACTACGGCATGAACACGGGCCTGATGCTCTCGGTCGTCGCCGCCGCTCTGCTGTCGCGTCACCTGGAAGAAGAGAACCACCCGCTGCGCCTGGCCGCCGCCCAAGCCGGTACACCTACGCCCGGTTCCGTCGCCGGTACGGTCCGCGTCGCGGCCCCCGTGCGTCTGGGCGAATGGGGAAGCCCCGCCGCGAACGACGGGGCTTTCTCCACTCGGATGCTCGAGCGACTCAACAGGTCGGGTCGTCGGGGAAGGAAACACCGGAGAGCTTCCAGTTCTGACCATTCTTCACAAACTGAAAATATGTGAGGGCGCGGGTCATGGTCGTGTCGTCCGTGAAAGACGTCCCCGCGTCGTTGAGGACGCGCACGGAGGAAGAGTCCACACAGGCCGACACGGTGAGGTTTCCGGCACCGTCATCGGCGATGACCTGCGGGTTTTCGACAGTTGGCGTGCCCTCGGAGTGCAGGCCTTCCTTCGCCCATTCGACAGCCTGCGCATCGAATTCTTCGAGCGCGGACTCGGTGAGCACGGAAGACAGGTCGGTTGCCTGGGCCTGCTCGGGATCGGTGTACGCGTCGTACAGGGTTGTCAGGATGTACGAGGCCTGGTCGCCAGCTTCGGTGGCCGTCTCCATCGCGCCGGTTGCGTTGGCGGGACCCGCCGACTGCGGCGTGATGGTCTTGGCGATGGATTGCGGGGCGTCGGATTGGCCGGGACCCACGCTCTGCACGCCGGAGGCTGCAGTGGTCTCAGTGTCGGAAGAGCTCGTCAGGCGCAGTACCACGACGATGACGAGCGCGATGACCAGGAGGATCGCTGCTGCCACGAGGCCCTTCTTGCGGGTGGGGGAGAGAGAGTTGATGAAGTTCATGTGTTTCCCATCGATCGGTTATAGGGAAAGGTTACCGCGTGGTACGTGGTAGCGGGAAGGTTACTCATGAGTGAGACAAATCAAGCCAGGCGGTCCCTCGCTCGCGGGGGCATCGTCGGGTTCGTCGGAGCCATGGCCTCGGCCATCCTGGGTTTCGCTTTCACGATCATTCTCTCGCGCATGTTGGGCGCGACCGGCGCGGGCGTCGTCACACAGGCGACAGGCGTGTTCGCCATCGTCATGGCCTTGGCGAAGGTTGGCCTGGACTCCACGGCCATCTACCTGATGCCTCGCCTCTCCCTGGATGCGCCCCAGGAGATCCGTGCAACCCTGTCGTTTATGGCGACGATGACGGTGGGCGTGTCCACCGTGTGCGTCCTCATTCTCGAGGCCGTGGCCCCGTTGATCTGGAATGCCGAGGTGTCGGGTGCGACCCGCGCTGTCCTCTGGTTCGTCCCGATCGGTGCACTCACGCTCGTGGCGTCCGCCGCGCTGCGGGCGCTGGGTAACATGCGTGAGTACGTGCTCGTCCAGAACCTGCTGCTGCCGGGCCTGCGTCCCCTTCTGGTGGCCCTGGCGGCCGCGCTGACGGGTTCTCTGGCGCTCGTCTCAGTCGCGTGGGCACTGCCCTTCGTCGTGGTGCTGGTGGCGTCTTGGTGGCTGCTGCTGCGGCACATGCCGTCGGTGGCGGACTCTGAGGGGCGCTGGCCGAGTGCGCAGCGTCGTCGTCAGGTCGTCTCCTTCGCCCTGCCTCGCACCCTGACTGCCGGTCTCGAGCAGGCCCTGCAGTGGCTGGACGTCCTGCTGGTCGGCCTGCTCGCGGGCGATGCTGCCTCGGGTATCTACGGCGGTGCGATCCGTTTCATTCAGGCGGGCATGGTCGTCGATACGGCCCTGCGCGTCGTCGTCTCTCCGCAGTTCTCCAAACTCCTGCACCAGGAGCGCATCAAGGAGCTGCGCGACCTCTACGGCACGGCCTCCATCTGGCTGGTGCTTTTCGCCGCGCCGATCTACGCGCTCATGGCGATCTACGCTCCGGCTCTCATGAGGATCCTCGGTGATGGTTTCGCGCCGGGCGCGAACGTGCTCGTTGTCCTGTGCATCGGCTCTATCGTGACCTTCATGGCGGGCAACATTCACTCGCTGCTCATCATGAGTGGGCGCTCGGGGTGGGCCGCTGTGAACAAGGTTGTGGTGCTGACGCTGAACGTTGTGGGCAACGTCATTTTCATTCCTCGTGGAGGTATGGTCGCAGCTGCG
>ERZ772908.336-NODE-336-length-11790-cov-23.2319_pt1 | contig 11790 bp, 7 predicted proteins | sample MGYA00512121_ERZ772908 | MGnify/ENA primary metagenome ERZ772908 (study PRJEB29015, sample SAMEA2738084) | human oral metagenome | biome: human oral; feature: human-associated habitat; material: saliva | place: China | collected 2264 ... | reverse complement strand
CATCGAAGACAAAGGCCAAGGCCGTATCGAATACAAAGCCGATTTGGACTTGGACCAAAACTAAATCCGACTCGCAAACAAGTGCGGTCAATTTTCAAAGAGTTTTAAAACCTCTCAAAATTGACCGCACTTTTGTATTTTCAACGACTTATGTTAAGTAAGTTTTATAATTTCACATCCAACTTCGCGTAAGCACGTTCTACTTTTTCCAATGCTTTTTCTATGGAAATATCGCAAGCAAATAACACACCTAAACAGCGATGACCATTTACTTCGCCTTTGCCGAAAATGCAAATATTACTATTAAACCTAAACCCTGCATTGGTGTAATCGACCCGCGCGAATACGGCGTCAGCGTGATGGCGGCATTCGGCTACCGTGCGGACGAACCTAAGCGCACCAAACCGCGGCAGGTGGCGGGGGATATTGTTCGGTGGGTGGAATAATCGGTAGTGGTTTGGAGGCTTTCAGACGAGGTTTGGAGGCTGTTTGAAAAACCATAGGGTGGGCATTCTTGCCCACCTTTTTCATTTTAAGCGATAAAGAGTATGCTAAAATAATTAAAATTTACTTATTGAACAAAGAATAAAATGAAATTTACTCAAGCCGACATTGATTCCATCATAACCGCTCAAGAAAACGATAACCTGACTATTTTTATTGGGGCGGGATTTTCCAAATTCTCTGAAACGACAACAATCAAATTTCCCTCTTGGGGAGATTTGATGATTGCTTTAAAGAATGATTTAAATACCCAAGAAACAGATTTTCTCAAAATAGCACAGCTATACTATCTTGAATTTGGTGAGTACAAGCTATATCAAAAATTGAGAGAATTTGTACCTTTACATGCAGAACCATCAGATCTTCACCTTCAAGTATTTCAATTATTAAAACCCAAATATGTTATCACCACCAATTGGGACAACCTGCTGGAAAAAACAGTTTCCAATAATGGATTATTTTATGATGTTATTAAGACAGAAGCTGATTTAATAAAATCTAACCTGCCAAAAAAACTAATTAAAGTTCATGGTAGCTTTGATACCCATAATATTGTATTTAAAGAAGATGATTATTTAAATTACAGCATTAACAATCCCATCTTTGATAACTTTTTAAAGCATATATTATCTACTACTACAGTCTTGTTTTTAGGCTATTCATACAGTGATAGCAACTTGAAGCAAATCATTAAATGGATTGAAAAAAATTCAGAAGTTTCCCCACCGAGATTTTTGTTGCAAAAAGAAAATTATTCTTCACAAAGAAAATATCTTGAAAATCATGGCATAAAGGTGCTTGCCCCCGTATCTTCTTCTGGAAATTATGAGTACAAGCACTTATATGAACATTTCTTTTCCACTATAAAAAACACGAAAGATGGAATAACATTAGATAATAATGAAGTGTCAGATACGGATGTAATAAACTATTTTTATAAAAAATTAGTTGGATTGGCTGAATTAAATTGTTTATTACCGGAACAAATTACATATTTATTCTCAAATTGTACAGTTGAGTATCATCAAAATTGCTTTGAGCTACATTTCCATAGCAACCCTCTGACAAAAATATACAGTAAATTCTTTGATATAATTAAAATACCTGAAAAATTAGAACAATATTCAGACAAGCTAAATACTATTTTTAGTTGTTTCCTTTCTGCCAGAGTATTGTTTATAAAAAATGCTAAGATAACAATTAATGTTTATGATTTAATTAAAGATAAAAGCAATGAATCAGAAGATTCGGATTGCTTCTATGAATTTATATCATTTTCTAAATCTATGCCTAGAACTTTATTTTCTTTGCTCACATATAGCACTAACTCTATAAATAAAGACACGCGCAGAGAACCTGGGATATTAAATGAAAATATAGCATTGTTCAAGCATTTATCATTAGCTATAACAGTTAACTTAGCCAAGAAACAATATTTGTCTGCGATAATTTCCAAATTTAACAAATCAATAGCAACAAGGAAGTTAGTATTAGAAAATAACTTAAATTTAGATAGTCAAAATAGACTTATAAAAGAAGATGATTATGATATTGCAAGTGAACTAATTGGCAATAACTATCTACCAATGTACAGAGAATACATTCAACCATTAGTTGATTTATTAGGGTTTAAGTCTATATATAAATTTTATTATGATTCAATTGTTGACAATGAAGAACATCTAAATTTGGAAGAAAATAAAAAGAATGGCGGTTTTGGGTTTACTGATAAAGAGCAACGCTCTAATGATAGATTAATTCAACTGCTAAATTTTTGTGCCTATAATGATGTTGCTTTGGATGCTTATACAGAATTTCAAAAGCTGATGCAATCGTATGTTTTGGGAAAAATTAAAATTCATGAAGTTAGAGAAAAATTTGAATTAACAAAAGTTGATCTATTTATTCTTATTAAATACTTTAAATTCAAAGACCTTTGGTCGGTTATCGTTAAACGTGTTTTAGGTTTTGTTAAAGATGAACCCCAAGAGGGAAATGGTGGTAAATTTTTATCATTTACTCAGGATGAAAAAGATTACCTGGTAGATGCTTTTGAAAATTTATCAAATTTATTTATTACATATGGTCATTACTTTTATTCAAATACGATTTCCAATTCATTTTTAAATTTAATTATGATTATAGGGTTGGTCAACTGGGAAAGTACGGAGTTAGATGAGTTTTTAAGCTCTATAAAATCTATCTTCTTAAAAAGAAGTATTCCTATTGATTATATTAGCTCAGTGAATTACTTTATCTTAATTCAGTATAAACTGTATAAGACAACCAACCCCAAAATTTTAGAGTTGGTTGATGTTATATTGGAAGGCTTTATATCATGTGAATTTAGAAAACCTTTTTACCAAAGAATAAACAATGATCTCTCATCTGTTTATCGATACGCCGATGTAACTTCTATGCTATATAAAAATAAAAAACTGGTAAAAAAAGCATTATTTTCTCTTGATAATGATTTTGAGAAAAATCTGGAGATGCAACGATATTTCTTGGAAAGAATTTTCCTACCAATTTATCAAATATCGAATGCTGAAATTAAAGAACTGTTCACACCATATTTTGATAAAGTACGAATTTCAAATTGGAATCAAATCAGTAAAGACCAGTTGTACGAAGAAATACTCCGTGAATTAGACTTTTTGCAGTATGGTTTTGAAGTGAAACAAGAATTTATAGATTTTATGACTCATTGGATAAAAAATGATTTAAACAAGGATGTTTTTTCTAGTTTAGCTTTATTAAAGGTAGGTGGAGCAGAAGAACTTCTTAATTTTATTGACTTTTTGATTACTTCCAGAAATATTTCTCAGTTGGAGGAATTGAGAGGGTTATTAAAAGAAAAAATACAGTCTATTATTGACAGTGCTGAGAACACCCAACAAACCACATAATTCATTAAAGGGTGTATGAAGATAAAGGTCGTCTGAAAACGAACGAAGTGAGTTTCGCTAAAAAAACCGAGACCTTTGCAAAATTCCCCAAAATCCCCTAAATTCCTACTAAGACATTTAGGGAATTTTGGGGAATTTTGCAAAGGTCTCAATCTGCCCACTTATACCGATAACATCCCAAACATTGCCATGAAAAAACGTCTGCTCCTCCTCGCCATCCTTCCCCTTTCCCTTCACGCCGCCGATGTGCCGCCTGATGTAAAACCCGAGCTTCAAGTCAACACAGCCGAACCTCAACAACCCGAAACGCACAACATTCCTGCCGAGCAGACAAACAGGCCGTCTGAAAAAATCATCAACGTCGATGCCGACACCCTACTTGCCAACACCGAATTACTGGCACGCGCCATGTATTCCGCCGTCGTCGCCCACAATATCCCCGGCATCAAAGCCGTTTTGCCCATTTACGAACAATGGCCAGAACACGATCGCGCCATGGCACGCTATGCCAAAGGTTTGCTTGCCCAATCCGAAGGACGCGCCGCCGAAGCCGTCGGCCATTACCGCCGCTTTATCGCCGAGCAGCCCGATGCCTCCGCCGTCCGCTGGCAGCTTGCGACCGCCTTGTTTGAAGACAAACAAAACGAAGCCGCAGCCGACCAGTTCGACAAACTGCAAACCGAATCCCTCCCGCCTGCCTTGCAAGAACGCCTCGAAACATACCGCAAGGCCCTGCGCGAACGCGACTCATGGCAATTCAACGCCGGCTTGAACATCACGCGCGAACAAAACATCAACCAAGCCCCCGGCCAACGCCGTCTGGGCAACCACCTAAGCGATGAACAATGCCGCGCCGTGCGCCTTGCCTATCCCGACGACGACTGCTTCCGAGGCTGGACATTCCCCGAACCCATCGATACCACCACCATCCATTACCAAATCGGTGCAGAAAAAAAATGGTCGCTGCCACGCGGCTTCTATGCCACGACAGGCGCAGACCATTACGGCAAAATCTATCCCAAACACACCAACTACAACGACCTCACCACACGCTTCTCGGCAGGCATCGGCTATGCCGACCAGCGCAGCGATATCGGCATTACCCCGTTCCACGAACGCCGCTTCTACGGCAACGACCCCTACACCTACACCAACGGCGCACGCCTCCACTACAACCATTGGTGGCAACCCAAGCTGCAAACCCTCAGCGCATTTGAAGCAGGCCGTCTGAAAAACGGCCGCCGCGAGCATTCCAACAATACCAGCCAACTGCTCAGCAACTCCATCGTGTACTACCGCAACGCGCGCCAATACTGGGTAGCCGGTATCGACCTCTACCGCGAACGCAACCGCGACGACAAAAGTGACAGCTTCAACCGCTACGCCCTGCGCACCACATGGGGACAAGAATGGCCCAAAGGTTTCTCCACCGTCCTACGCCTCAGCGCCGCCCAACGCCGTTACCAAGCCCCCAGCTTCTTCAGCAATGAACAAAACCGCCGCGACAAAGAAGCCTCCGCCTCCCTGAGCGTATGGCACCGTGCCCTCCATTTCAAAGGCATCACCCCACGCCTGACCATTGCTCACAATAAAACATGGAGCAACGACAAGTTCTACGAATACGGCAAAACCAAAATGTTTGTCGAATTGAGCAAAACGTTCTGACAAGTAGAACCAACCTGTGAATAAAGCAAAAATGCCTGTCCTGCATACTGATTTACAAGACAGATTCAAACTTTTACAGATACCGGATAAATAGGTTTTTTAAGGCATAATGTCTTATTAAATTCATATTTATCAAATAGATAAAATCCAAACCAATATTACTTTACAACTTAACGTACAACACTACATAACGCTACAAAAAAATCAGGCCGTCTGAAACCCGACTTGGCGTTTCAGACGGCTTTAGTATTGGTTATCATATCCGTTCACCTCTTCAGAAAGTATGATGATGAACGCCCTAAACAAAACCCTCTTATCCGTTTCTGTCGCACTGGGATTAAGCGCCTGCGCTTCCGTCAAAACCGCAGACACCTACGACCTAGACTTCTCCAAGCAAAAATACACCGAACAAAACATCGAAGTGAACGGTCAAGCCGTCAAATTCCGCGCTTACGAAGGCATGGTGTACGTCCGCAATCCTGTCGATACCCGTTACGAAATCATCAATATTTATGTACCCGAAGCCTATTACAACGGCGGCGAGATAGACGGTTTCAACGCCGAAACCGCACCGATTTTCCTGCCCAACCAAATCGGCGGCTATATGCCTGCCGAACCGGGCAAACCTGCTTTGGAAGGTAAACGCGGCGAACCTGAAGACGGTCAAAAATCGCTGAATGCCGCACTGACCGCCCTTTCCAAAGGCTATGTCGTCGCCTCCCCGGGCGCACGCGGCCGGACAGAATCCACCGGTAAAGCACCCGCCGCCATTGTTGATTTGAAAGCCGCTGTCCGTTACCTGAAAGCCAACGACAAAGCCATGCCCGGCGATGCCGAAAAAATCATTTCCAACGGCACAAGCGCGGGTGGCGCAATGTCCGCCCTCTTAGGCGCAACAGCCGACCAAAAAGATTACGAAAAATATCTGAAAGCCTTAGGCGCGGCAGACGACAGCGACAAAGTTTTCGCCGTATCCGCCTACTGCCCGATTACCGATTTGGAGCATGCCGATATGGCTTACGAATGGCAGTTCAACGGTATCAACGACTACAAAAAAATGAACATTTCCATGCTCGACTACCGTGTCAAACGCGAGTTGGTTGCCGGCACGCTGACCGATGACGAGAAAAAACTGTCCGACCTCCTCAAACCCCTATACCCCGCCTATCTCAACAGCCTAAACCTGAAATCCCCCGAAGGCAAACCCCTGAAGTTGGATGCCCAAGGCAACGGCAGCTTTAAAAACCATATTGCCGGTTTACTTGCCAAATCCGCACAAGCCCAGCTTGATGCAGGCAAAGACCTGAGCGACCGCACATGGCTGACCATCCGCAACGGCAAAGTCGTCTCCGTCGATTTCGATGCCTACGCCAAAGCCGCCGGCCGCCAAAAAACACCGCCCGCCTTTGACGGTATAGATTTAAGCGCGGGCGAAAACCAACTCTTCGGCACCAATACCGTTGACAAACGCCACTTCACCGCGTTCTCCATGCAACACAACACTGCCACCAACGCCGAAATCGCAGATGAAGAAACCATCAAAATCATGAACCCGCTCAACTACATCGGCAAACCGGGCATAAACCTGCCGCAAAACTGGCGTATCCGCGTCGGCACCAACGACCGCGACACCTCACTGGCAGTCTCCGCCGTCTTAGCCGCCAAACTGCAAAACAATGGCCAAACCGTCGACTACGCCCTGCCTTGGGATGTCGGCCACGGCGGCGATTATGACTTAGACGAACTGTTTGCCTGGATGAAACAAGTCAGCAGCTCTGCCAAATAAGCGTTCGCAACATAGATTGAGATGAGATTTGGTATCCCGTTTTAATTGGAAAAAGGCCGTATTTGACACTATTGAAACACCTGTTTGTGCCAGAAAAGGGACACTGATACCTAATTATTAGGCATCTGGGATGCCTGAGGAGAATAAGAGGGGGATTTAAAGCTAAAACAGCCGAAACCCTATGTTTGAGTTTCAGCCATAGTGAAAATAGTAAAGAAAACTATTTTAAAAATGTCTAAGGCCGTCTGAAATCTAACTTAAATTTCCAGACAGCCTGTTATTGTAAAGACAATGTTTCTAGATACACATCGGCCAACAAGAACGACATCCTGTTAATACTATTGCTATAGCACCATATAATAAGCCAACCTTAAATATATTTTTTCTACGATATTTATGGTTCATTTTTGTCTCTTTCTTAAGCTTTAAAGCTAATAAATTTGGTAAGTTTCTATTCATTAAAATCTGATCAAATTCGTTTTTTCAATGTCGGCAATATTGCATCCCAAGCCGTTAAAGCCTCCTGTTCACTTAATGGGGAACCGGCAGAATTGTTATCACTGGTACCGAAAGTCATCTTAAATCTCACACTGCCATCATCTTTTTCCCAAATAAATAGATATCGTTTCCCCTGCAACTTAACAAGTTTCTCACTACCAGACATACCATTGATGTTTCGGCTTCCTTGGCGAATAGTGCTATATTGCGCCCATGACATAAGTCTGCCCATCACACTATTTTTCTTGACAAGATCACGCTTCAATAAAGGTTTGTCATCTTTATCCAAGAATCCACCTGTCGTCAGCTCGGCATAAACGTCTTTATAGTCTTTAATTTTGATGCCCGCACTGCCAAAAAAAGGCTCGGTTCCCTTATCAGCAATAAATCCCTCTGTTAAACAGATACCCTGTTGCTGCGGAATTTCACTTTCGTTACGATCTCTCAATTTATCGAAAAAATCATTCCGTATATGCCCAATAGCTTCGTCAACTTTACTTTTTTCCAGCTGCTTAAGGTTTGGGGGAGCTTTGCCATTAACAGGCATAATGCGCACAAAAGCTCTAATGGAATAGGCATCGTTCTTACTTAGCTTGAAACTAAAATCAACATTATAAAGCATTCCATTTACCTGAGTTAATAATGGGCTATCCCATGAAGCAGAAGCCTGTGTCACAGAAACTATTGCTTTGTTGGGAATAATAGTGCGGTACTCTATAAAACGATCACTTCCATTATATCCTTTTTCTTTAACCTCTAATGCGGATTCTACTTCCAGATTCCAATAATCTGGTCGCACTCTTATCTGCCAACCATTGTATTTAAGCCAACCAGTCCCACTTATACGGTTAGATGGTAAGTTAATTTGGTAACGCCCACTACAAAATGGCTGTGCCGTCCAATATGCGGATGTATTTTTAGAAAAATCCATAGCTATTTTTCCTTTTGTTGAATAACTTTGAGACGGTTGGCTACATGAAGATAATGTAACACTGATAAAAGCAATACCTATGAGCCTGAGAACTCTAGCCTTAGCCATTACTATCCCTTCCTTGCTGTAAATTCAAGGATACTAAATAAAGCGGAACTTCTGCTAGCACTTTTCTCCTCTCCATATGAGCCTTGATGGTCGTAACCATTTTCTATAAAGATTCGCCCATCCACTTTACCTTCTGGAGCACAACCTGAATCAGTAGGAACTGTTCCATCGCCGTTATCTTCAGCCTTACTCAACTGGAAAGATAATTGCCGTCCACTCAACAACTCTACTGTAATTTTACCGGTATACATATCCTCAGTTTTTAAAAGTTTAGCCTGCCTCAAATCTTCCTCTCTAACATCATGTAACGAACTATCGCACAGCCAACTGATACTGCCCCAAGCCTTATACTTTTCATCGTTGCCATATGCGATATTGGTTTTCCCATGCAAATAAAAGCCCATATGTTTTTTTTGGAAGTTTGCAACCGATCCCATTATCCTTTTAAATCGCTCGGCATCACTCATTTCTTGTAATTCCGTAATTGGTGACACTATCCCCCCTGGATTGATACGTGGATCTGCCTCTTCCCATCTGCTCTTGTTATTATTCAGTTTAGCTTTCTGATACTGTAACTGACCATTATGATACAACTTTGGTAATAGACTATACCATGCATCTGAATTTTGTATTAAATCCTCCGTACTGAAACTGAACTTTATTGTTTTAGGGGTAGCCTTTTCAGCAACTCTTAACCATCGATTAGTATTATCCGATAACACTTTATAGTCTATCCATGGCATTAATTCTAATGCCCCAATTGAATTTAATAAGACTGGTGTAACACGTTCAGCTGAGTATCCAAAAATAGGAGAAGCGATAGTCGTCACTATATTTTCCCCACCAAATCCGGCTTTTAAGCGCTTATAAAATGCGGGAGCACCCGTAGCAGGCATAACATTATGATAAATACCAGATAGCGAGCTACCACCTTGCTCCTTTGCATAAGCCCGCCCAACCAACCCACCCATAGAGTGAGTAAGAACAATCACTTCATTACATTTAGAATCTGTTTGTTGACATTCTTTTAAGATCTTTTTAATACGGCTATTTAAATCACTGAAACCATACTTTTTATTTATTCCTTTTTCACTTTTCACTTCAAAATATTCAATACTATCATTAGAATAACCGTTTCCTGATTCTTGATTATCTCTTAACCAGTTGTAACCACAAGCATAAACACGGAATTCACAATCTGCCGCGCTCTGCAACCATCGTGCTAATTGTTCAGTATTTTCTAATGAGCCATTCTCATCACCTTTTGCACCTATAGACTGCTTACTTCCACTTTGAAACAAAGGTAATAATTTTTTCCATACCTTATTCTTCTCTATAACTTGTTTATACTCTTCTTCCGTATTACAAGCAGGAATATCATTTAGTGTATCCTCAAGAAAGACCAAAAAAGGAACATAACTACCTTGATAGACTGTCCCCCAGCCACGCATTCTCGCTTCTTGGGCAATTTTTTGAGCCTCTGTCAATGACTCTCCCTCTTGAAATGGCTCTTTCGCAGAATTTTTCTCCTGAGCAACATCTCCTTCATGATCGTTATCAGGACTGGACATAGCAATTTTTCGATCGGTATAAACCATTCTTTTAGGTAATGGCCTAATTTTATTTGATTCCCAATCAACAAATGCAACATCAGGATTGATTTCTCTTCTACGTTCTTCTTTAGTACGAAAAAGACCAAAAATTAAAGCTGATAGTATTTCTAAGGCTGATGAAGGTGGTTGCCATGAGTCATCTACCTCGGCATTCGCCAACTCTTTTTCATCAGACAACAAAATTGGAGTCTCTTGACCACTCCAAACATCACGGTATTTTAAATTACTGCCCATGATTCCTGGAACAAATAAGATAGGGACAACTCTATCTTTGATTCTGACTTCACAGCGCTGTGTATCCGAACTTTCTGTTAAATACGTATGAGTTATAGGTCTCCCTTGTTTGTCTAATTGTATTTTTAATTGCTTTGCAGGCTCATTACTCATTAGAATTTCTCTCCGGTAAAATTGTTAATGTAATCTTTTCCACTCTAGCATCATTACGCTGAATACCAGTACTACCATTCGCATCAGTTATTCCTTGAATTTTAGTACCATCTGAACGTGTCAGAATAAAACGGCGGTTAGCTATTGGTTTTCCTGAAGGCGTTTTAATCAGAATTTCTTGATCAAATTTTGATTTAGGCATTTCATTAAACATTTGACTTAAGCTTTGTGGTCCATTCACCACCAGCGGCGCCCTCACCCGCACCACCTTCGGACTTCCAATCTCGACCTCCCCGTTACTCAACTTGATATACGCCCCTTTGCAGGTAATCAGAATCTCTTCCTTCGCCGCTATGGTGATTTTTCCTGCGCTACTGGTTAAGGTTGCGTCTTTTAAGGCATTCAGCTGCAACTCGTCATTCTGTGCCTGCACTTCCACTTTACCCTGATTGGCCTGCATCTTGATGCCGCTGCTTTGCGCAAACAGGTTCAGACTCTCTGCCGCATGGGCGGTCAGGCTTTGGCCGGTGGTAATGTCGGTATGGTTGCCGCTGATCAGGTGGATATTTTCATTGGCGGTGTGCAGTTGGCTTTGCTCGGTTGCAGTAGCAATACCGGCCGGGGCGGTTTGGATTAAACCGGCTTCTTTCAGGTCTTTGAGGGCGTCTTTCAGACGGCCCCTTTGGGTTTCTTCATCGGTGTTGTGGTTGTTGGCGGTTTGGGCGGCTTTGTTCAGGCTTTTGGCCAGGGAGAGTGCTTGTTCGAGTTGGGAGATGGCATCGTCCATATCCAGCACTTTGCCGTTGGCATCCTGGTTTTGTGCGCTGACGAGTATGCCCTTACCCGCCCGTACAGCACCCCAACCGTCGGTTCTGAGTTCGAAGCCTTCGCCGTTCTCTCCGCGTTTCTCACGATTTGAATCGACGATATGGCCGAGGTTAAGTTGGGATTTCTGATAGTCGGTGGCGAGTTTGATGTGTTCCTGACCTTTCAGGTCTTCCATCCTCAGTTTGTTGTTCGCCCAAGTACGGATGACGTTGCGGGTATTCCAGTCGGCAGGGATATGGTCGGTATGGGCGCTGTCGTGCATGACGCCGGAGATATACGGACGGTCGGGATTACCCTGGACGAAGGACAGCATCACTTCGGTGCCTTCGTGTAAGGGGAAGTGAATGCCGTATTCTGGACCGGCATACGGTTTGGCCAATCGGACGGGACGGCTTTCCCCACCCGGACTCCATTCGTCCAAATCAAACGGGAGTTTGACGCGGTAGCGTCCCATGTCGTCGATATAGGCGTAGGTGCAGTTCTCCGCCGCGGTCACCCGTGCCGGCAAGGTACCGTCGATATGCGGACGCGGGGTGGTGCGTTCGGGACGGTAGGCGAGTT
>ERZ772908.334-NODE-334-length-11823-cov-3.7828_pt1 | contig 11823 bp, 20 predicted proteins | sample MGYA00512121_ERZ772908 | MGnify/ENA primary metagenome ERZ772908 (study PRJEB29015, sample SAMEA2738084) | human oral metagenome | biome: human oral; feature: human-associated habitat; material: saliva | place: China | collected 2264 ... | reverse complement strand
TAGCAACTTATAAAGAATTAAATTTTGAAACCCTAGTAGGAAAATATAAGCTATTGAAACCTGACACCTATGTTTTACTTGCGGTCCAGAATACCGTACCGCATAATGGCGCGTGGGCGCGCTACATCGATTACTTAAAAGAAAATTATAACGTTGTCATTGTACAGTCAATCTTTAACAAGCGCCTGAAAAAATGGTTGGCACACAATGGATTTACTGTTACTAGAACAATAAAGACAATATGGTTTGGCGGCGGCCGCCGGCTGGAAACTGCAACTAATTTTTGGTCCTCTTACCAAAATAATAAATTATTATTTTTATTTTATTTTTTAACGGTGGGAGGGGGGGGTGGTCGCTCCACCTTGACAAAACCGTCACTCCGCTGTGTAAATGGTATATTTCTGGGTGCAAATTTGCCAAGCGTTTTTCTGCAGGGGTTTTTGTGCTATAATTTTTGCTATGAAGGGGCTAAAAATAACGTTTAATAAACAGATTACTGTAAAATTTGATGATTTTAACAATCCTATCACTGAAGTCGTTAAAATTGCAGTTGATGATTGCCTAATTGCGCCGGTTACCGAGCCGGTTAGCGCACGCGAACAACAAGCCATTAACCAGGCACGCGATCAAGTGCGTGTGCATTTGCCAAAAACATTTACTGGCGATGTTAGCGCTAGCACGTTTGTTTACGATGGCAAGACTTTTACGCTTGATAGTGACAGCGTTGTGTTTATGCCAGAAAATACGCCAACCAGATGGAACAGGTACTTGCGCGCTGAGTGTTTAACTGGTGGTGATTTAGGAGCGCGGCCGTGAACGTTGAAAAGCGCGTTATAAAGTGGCTTGAAGCTAGCGGAATTGTTAGCGGTTATTTTGTCAGTGGCGATAAAATCAAAGCCAAATCACTACCTGAGAAGTTTATTTTAGTTGATAGAACTGGCGGCGCACGTGAGGCAATGGTGCTTGACATGGCTGAAATATTGATTGAAGTTTACCACAAGACTAGCCGGTTTGAAGCCAGCGAAAAAGCCAATGCAATTGCTGATGCGGTTAGTGGCTTATTGCAGTACGAGGAGATCACCCGCGCTAAAGTTAATAGCGTTGTACACCTTGATGATACACTCGGCCAGTATTACCGCTATCAAGTTTACCTAGATGTATATAACCGCCGCGGCGAAGCCGCCGGCAAGCCTGCACCACCCCCCCCCTCCTCCTCCAATTGAGGACACACTTTAATATTTTGAATTGTGTAATGGTTATGTTATAATTTACGTGTCAGAGGAAAATACAGGCGACGGCCTGGAAAGGAAAAACGGCGATGGCAAAAATGTTTACCAAAAATGGTGACGAATATGAAGAGATTGACGGATTTACCCAAGATGAAGTCGATCATATAGTCGAAAAGCGTGTTGCGCGTGAACGGCAGAAGTATACAGATTATGATAGCTTGAAATCACAGGTTGATGATCTGAATACGAAGCTAAAAACGGTTAGCGAAGAAAAAACCGAGCTTGAAAAGAAGCTGGGCGATGTGCAGCTAGAAACCGACCGCATTAAGATTATTCATAAATTTAACGTACCTGAAAATTTGCAAGAGTTTGTGACCGGTAAAACGGTCGAAGATATGAGTAAGCAGGCTGAAAAGCTGGCCGAAAATATCAAAGGCGGCGGTGTACCAATCACTAAAACGCCAAAGCCTGAAAAGGGCGATAAAACAGACTCCGCGCAGATTGCTAGTAAACTATTTGGCAAGAAATCTGAAGACTAATATAAATCAGTAATGTGCTTAGGAGAAAATCATGGCTACATTAAAAACTACAGACCTTGACCTCGCCGCACACCAGGGCGAAACTTGGAATAAAAATATTACTACAGGTGTTTTGGCAAAATTGGCGCCAGAAGCACCAGATATTAAGGTTGGTAAAACTGATCATTTCGTATTTACCGGCACGCCTAAGGCTGAACTAGTTGGCGAAAGCGCAGAAAAAAGCTCAGCTGATGACAAACCAACCAAAGCTACTGTAAACACCTACAAAGTACAGGTTACTTACCGCTTTAGCGATGAGGTGCAGTACGAAGATGAAGACTACCAGACTCAATTGATTGATGGGTTGGTAAAGAATATCTCTATCGCACTAAGCCGCGCGCTTGACTTGGTGGCTATTCATGGTATTAACCCTAAAACTGGTACAGCAGCTGCTACAGTCACTAGTTATTTCGCTAAGGCTGGTAATAAGGTTGCTCGTGTTGTTGCTACTGCTGACGCAAGCAAGGACATTGAAGGCGCAGCTGGCAAGTTGCAGGAAGTTGGCTATACCGCAACCGGTGTTGGTTTTGACCCAGCATTTGCAGGTACGCTAGCACGAACCCGCAACGCACAAGGCGTTAAGCTTTATCCAGAGCTTGGGCTTGGCTTTAATATCGACAATTTCCAAGGCATTATGGCAGCGTCTAGCGATACTGTCAGCGGCCGCCAGGAAATGACGAAGCCACGCGTGCAGGCTATTATGGGTGATTTCCGCGCGTTTAAGTGGGGCGTGGCTCGATATGTTGGCTTGAAGCTTATAGAAGCTGGTGACCCAGATGGCGCTGGTGATTTGAACCGAACAAATGAGGTTGCAATCCGCGCAGAAAGCATTTTTGGTTACGCTATTTTTGACGAGCAGGCATTTGCCTTGGTTGAAAAAGCGGCTTACTAAAAACGCCTAGAAAACTCGCCATAAAAGCCCCCCGCAAGAGGGGCTTTTTGGTTGCGCCGTGGTATAATGGTAGTATGAAAAAGCCAATGCTATTTGTTAATGAAATTACAGGCGATATTGTAACTGTTAGAAGCAATCAGGAGGCTTTAAGATTGCCTAAAGAATATCACCGCCTTCAATTTACGAAGAACGAAGACGGCAAAGCAGTGGCACGGTTTAGAATACGCTCAATCGATGGCAAGGGTTACGCAACCGTTGATATTTCTGAAAATGAACTTGGTGAGGTGATTGATGGCAACGCAAGCACAAAGTGATTTTATCGCTGATTTGGCGGTCCGCAAGACTAAAGAATTTAAGGAAGTCAAAGAAATGCTGATTGCTAGCGGCATTGTTAGCGAAAATGCCGAAATGGTTAAGCACGCGCTAAGCATAGCCGATATCACAAACATTTTAACCGATTTGCAAGCCAGTCAGTTTATCGATTTACTAACTAAAGCTAAAGAACCTGTACGCGGCACCGCATACGCTGATAAACGCGTAAAGCGAACCATAAACATACTTGATGACATTAAAAGTACTATTGCTGATTGGGATTTTGAGTCATGAATTACGGAAAATTAACAGATACGATTATTAAGAAGGTTATGTTAGCAATTGCGCTAATAAACAACCCTGAAATCACGCCAGAAGTGCGGCAATTTAACCTAGAAATTTTATTTAGAGAAGTTGGCGGCGCCGTTTACGCTAAAATTTACGATATGAACGCATTTGATTTTGGTATTGAACACACAATTGGTGAAGGCATGGACGACCGCTACTATGGCTTGGCTAAAAAAGCCAGCTACAGCGTGTCTACTGGTGATGTGGCTATTGCTGATCAAGTGCGTAATTTCATCAATCAATGCGGTGCGCAGGCACAGCAGCACGCTATGACCAACGCACGCCAAAGTGGCCACTATCCGTCAGCCAGCCGCCGTACAGTCGGTGATACGTGCAAATGGTGCCGAAGTTTAGCCGCTGAAAATGTGGAAAACCCGCCTGCTGAATTTTTCCACAGACATGCCGGTTGTGATTGCCAGATTATCACTAAAGGCTACAAAAGCCGCAACGGATTATTGCAGAATTATGTGAAGCCTAAGGATCGCTAAATGATTGAGCTGATTTTAACCGGTAACATACCTAGCAAGAAAAACTCACGCGTTAATACTAAAGCTGGTAAATCATTTCCAAGTGCTAAATTTACGGCTTGGCAAAATGACGCCTTATGGCAAATCAAGCAGCAGAAGCGCACGCGATTTGTAAAGCCGGTGCGGCTTGAGGCTACTGTTTATTTCGGCACTAATGTGCGTGCTGACTTGGATAATCGCATTACTAGCATACTTGATATGTTGGTTGAGGCTATGGTTTTACAAGATGATAAATGGCAATATGTGCCTGAAATCCACGCTAAAGCTGAATACCGTAAGGGCAAGCCTGGCGCGTTATTGCGGCTTATCGAGCTGGAATAATAAAGCCGCTTGTGGTATTATGTTGGCATGGGAAAGAATACGAACGATCAAGCTATTGCGCCAGTCATTGACGAAACTGTCAATGCTGATGAAAAAACCACCACTGATGTAAACGAGGCTACTGAAGCCGCTAACGAACCAACGCCAGAAGTTGTTGAAACACCAGAAATTACTGAACAAGCCGATGATTTGGTTGAGGTTAAAGTGCTTAAGCCATTTTTTGACTTGCAGGCTGAAGCTGACCGCAAAAACGGCGACAAGTTTTTGGCTACTGAAGCACGCGCCGCTGAATTGCGCCAAGTTGGCGTTGTAAAGTAGCTTTATAGCTATAATTGTTTATGTTATAATATAATCAATAATAATCACGCTAACGGTTGCGGCAAAACTGGTTTATAAAAAGGGAACTGTTGAAAATATGCAACCAACACAAGCACTTGATCCTAAAACTAGTCTCCATAAGGCTATTACTGGTGCCGCTAGCTATTTGCTGCAACAGTTAGACTGTAAATCGCAGCGCGCACGCCACAAATACGAATATTACGATGCCGACAATGAAATTACTGATTTTGGCATATCAACACCTATAAAATTGGTTAGCACAAAGCCTGGAATTGGCTGGGCTAGCCGTGCAGTAAATACGCTGAGCGATCGTCTTAATTTCGATGGTTTTGCTGGTGATGAGCTAGGCATAAATGATTTGTTTGAGCATATTGGCGCAATCCCTGTTATTAACGCAGCCAGGCACGACAGCATTATCGCTGGTTGTGCCTTTATCGCCATAGCTGATGATGGTAGTGGTAAAAAGCTTATACCATTTACCGCGCTAGAAGCTACTGGCGTTATTGACGAAAACACAGGGCTTTTATCAATGGGCTTAGCAGTGACACGCTGGTCGCTGCCAAATCCAAAAAAACAAAATCCTCTATCACAACCAGTTGATTATATCCTGTTTTTGCCGGAATTTACCGCAGTTTTTGAAAATAAAACATTGTGCGACATTAAAGAAAATCCAACAAAACGATGTCTATTACATCCAATCACGCGAAAAAGAAGCGCTAACGCGCCGCTTGGTAGGTCAAAACTCACCAAATCCGCCCGCCGAATTATTCAAGAGGTAGCACGCGTAAAACGCCGCTATGAAATAGCTAGCGAATTTTACAGCACACCACAACGTTATATAAACGGTTTAGCGCAAGGCGCTGAAAAAGATAGCAATATTGATAGCATGATTGGCAAGGTTTGGGCGATTACAAAAGATGATGACGGCGATAAACCTGATATTGGCCAATTGGCTCAAATGAGCATTGACCAATTCAGCGGCCAAAAGAAGGACTTGGCGCGTGATTTTTGCGCAGAAACAAGCCTCACGCTCCGCAACTTAGGTTATGAAACAGGTAACCCAACCAGCGCCGATAGCCTAACCGCAATGAGTGATGATTTACTACTAGAAGCTAAAAGCCTTCAGCGTGAAATGGGTGAACAAATTAAACAGCTAGCTATAACGTTACGTATGTCAATTGACGGCATTGACACCGTGCCTGATAAACTTAAGAAGATTGTGCCGGCGTGGTCCCCGATTTTTCAGGTTGACCTTGGCGCTGCCGGCGATGCAGTTTATAAGCTATTTCAGGCAATGCCTGAGCTTATCGGAACAGTACAGTCGTATCAAATGCTTGGTATTTCAGTACGTGAGGCTGAACAGTTGCAGAAAATCCGGCAGTCATCTATTAACAGTCAGTTTATGCAAGGAGGTGCTAAGTAATGCGCGAACCATTTGCGAATACGTCGGATTTACAGGAATATTGGCGCACGCTAACACCTGACGAGATCACCCGTGCTAAAATTTTATTAACACTTGCAAGCGATCGCTTACGCATGATGGCGCAGCGTGCAGGTGTTGACCTTGATAAAAAGGTGCAGGCTGAGCCTGATGGCGTTTATGCTAGCACGCTGAAATTTGCCGTGCTAGATGCGGTCAAGCGTGCTATGCAAGCACCGGCGGATTTGCCGCCTGTTAATTCATACCAACAAACAGCTGGTCCATATAGTGAAAATATTTCCTATGCAAACCCTACAGGCGATTTGTATTTTAAGAAATCAGAGTTGGCATTGCTTGGCATAAGCGGTGGTCAAAGCCTGAATAGCATTAGCACAACGCCAAATAATAATCTTTATGGAGGTACTCAATAATGACAAAACGTGTGTTTAATATGGGCGGTGGCGCGCACAGTGATGCCGCATACACAGCATTTGAAAATGCAGCTTACGGTAGTTGCGTGGCAAACGCTACAAGCCTTGCGGTTAGCGCTGGCAGTGGTATGAGCGTGCGCATTGCGGCTGGTGATGGTATTATTAGCACGCCAAGCTCTGGCAAACGTATTCAAAGTGATGCCATTGAAACGGTTACGATTAGCGCGGCTAACGCTACATATCCACGTATTGACAGCGTGGTTGTGTATATTGACAGTGCCGTACAGCCAACCACAGCGGTTATTGATAACGTTAACGGCATATTGAAATTTGCGGCGGTTGCTGGCACGCCGGCAGCTAATCCAACCGCACCAACTGAGTCAATGATCCAAGCGGCAATTGGTGCTGGCAACAGGTATATGGTTTTAGCTGATGTAAAAGTACCGAACGGCGCGACCAGCATGAACACGGCAACGTTTACTGATCGCCGCAAAGTCGCTACTATGGTTGACGGCAATAATATTGCGAAAAAGGCGGTTAAAGCTGAAAATATAGATTTTACGACTATGCCTGGCAATAAATACACGACTGCTGAGCAGGATACCGGTCAAAAATGGATTGACGGTCGTACTGTTTACCGCAAGGTTGTGCGTGGTATTGTAAACGTGACAGGTGGCAGCGTATCAAGCCTACCTCATGGTATTGATGGTCTAACAGACAGGTGGGAGCTCATAAGATATTGTGGCAATATGCGACTTGGCGGCACTTTATCAAACAATTCTGTAAAACAAGCACTGCCTTATATTGAGAATACACATCAATCAGGCATAACCTCAATTGATCAAACGAATATTATAATCTCTGGTAGCTACCCCTGGGGCAATTCAGAAGTTAGCGTTGTGTTAGAGTATGTTAAGTAGCTTAGCCAATTGCTACCCAATTAAAGTAATAAGCGCCTAGTAAAGTAGCGCCGTCAAAACGCCTAATGCGCGCCTTAAATGACGAGTTAGTAACACCAACCGCAGCCATTGCCGCACCTACCCAATCATCAATCGGAGAGTCTGTCCAAGCGTCGGCAGCTCTACCGGTATAGCCTGCAAATGTGCATAACACTACAGGCTTATTATCGCCCTTAAATATTTCTGGAAATTGCACCTCGACAATCGCCTCAACAGGTTGCGGTGATTGTGTTGGTACTAGTATCCTGTCGCGGCCACACTGGATATTTAGCGGTTTTTTAGTATTGACGGTGGCGTTGGTTTTAGTTGCTATAAATCCAGCAATTGGCATAGTCGTAAAATCTATACTGTGCGTATTGATAGCTAGACCACAATTTTATATAATTAAAACATAAGGATTTTGTATGTTAGAAAAAACACTTGACGGCATTATCTCACAAGGCGGATTACTAGGCTTATTTATAGTGCTATTTGTTTTAGCTATCATCGCTTTATGGATTGAAAACCGTACCTTGCGCGCAGAAAATAAGCAGATAAATGAGGCACGTATCAATGACCTTAAAGAGGAGCAGGCGGCGCGGTTGGCGATTGATCAAGGCATACGCAACAACTTAGACAGGCTATTGATTAAAATTGAAGCGGGGAGAGGTGAAAAATGTTAGGTGCGTTAACTTTACGGCAATCACGCCCAACTGTCATTGCGAATATTGAAGTTGAGCGGCTTAAACTTGAACGAAAAAAAGCCCGACAACAGATAAAAGCCAGCACAGAAAAACTAAACGAAGCTATACGCCAAAATCACTTTACTATTAGAATACACCAAGCAACGCACACCAACGCGGCTAAAGAGAGGACAGGTAGTGCCGCACATTAGCATTACGATATTTTTACTAATAACCAGACTCGCAACTCTGGTTATTTTTTCGCATATTTTATTTAAGCAATTTACGCTACTACAATCACCAATACCGCCAGAATTACGACCAACACGTAACGCCTTAATAGCGATTATGGTTATAAACGCACTGGCGCAGTTTATGCCTATTGCTATTAGCGTTTTGTCGCTTGGCACGCCCCCGCTCCACCCGGCAGTTGAGGTATTTTACAGATTATCTAATAGCACTACTGATTTATGCGCCGCAATTGGTTTTTGGCTGATTTACAACGAAAAAGAACCGTAACCGTTTTATGTTATAATAAGTTTTAAGCAGAGCCACGCAATGGCGTGCGTTGTGCCGATTGCCATAAAATAAAAGGAGAAGAAAACTATGGCAAATACAGCAGCAAATGTAAGTTTTGGTAAGCCTAAGGTTACCGGTGGTGTTTATGTAGCGCCAAAAGGAACTGCAGTACCAACTGACGCAACAACGGCGCTTGATAGTGCTTTTAAGTCACTTGGCTATATCAGCGAGGATGGCTTGGTTAACAGCGTTGAAACTGACACCGAAACCGTTAAGGCTTGGGGTGGTGATACCGTTTTAAGCGGCTTGACCTCATACACGGAAACGTTTACGATTAACCTGCTTGAAACTAACGCTGACACGCTAAAAGTTATTTACGGTCCAAGCAACGTTACTGTTGGCGTAGGTGGCGCTATTACCGTTAAGGCTAACAGCAAGCCACTTGACGAGCAGGTGGTTGTGTTTGAAGTTGGTATGACCGGCGGTCGTATTAAGCGCATTGTGGTTGAGCATGGGCAAATCACCGACCGAAGTGCCGAGGTTAAATATGTTGATAATGAAGCTATCACATATCCGGCTAAGTTTGTAGCTTACCCAGACAAGAACGGAAACACGCACACTGAATACATCGCAGTGGCAGCGTAAGCGTTTTACACACCTAAAAATGCGCCTCTAAATGGGGCGTATTTTATGCTATAATTGATTATGTTAAAGGAATTAAAAGGAGTTGACACCAATGACACAATTACCAGAAAAATCACAAACTAACACGCCGCCAACAATGCCGGCACAAATTAAAGAATTTGAATTTGATGGCTATAAATTCAAAGTTGATACTGATTTAATTGATGATGTTGAGGCGTTTGAAATTATTGATCGCATTGAAAATAAAGGTCAATCAGCGGCCGTTGTGGCGCTATTTAAGTACCTAGTTGGCGTTGATGGTTACGAGCAAATGTCAGCATATTTTAAGAAAAAAGACGGCAGGTTTAGGGTAACCAAATTGCTACAAATTTACCAAATGGTAGTCTCAGCATTTGACCCAAAAGGCTAGCGCTGGCACGTGTACGCCAACAATATTTTGATGAATTGGAGGCGGACTTCCAGCAATATTACAACCTTGATATTAGCCAAGTACCGCGCCAACGCGCCGCCCGTTTGCTATTTCAGCTGCCGCAAAATTGCCGCACGTTTTGTAAAATAGAGCCGGCTAATCAATGGGGCTGGCAGGAGATTTTGCTAAATAAAGCCACATACGCGCTTGATATCTTAGCTTGGCAAAATACGCAGGACGCCACAAAGAATCCGCCGCAAAATGTGCCAAAACCATTTATGCCTGACTTTATGCGTAACGTTGATAAGACCCGCGCAATTAACAAGGACACAGTGCTTATGGATGTTGACGAAATGCGCGAATTCTTAAGCCGACCACGTAAATAATTGCCCAAATTATTTATAAAATGCTAAAATAATTTCACAGCAGCTAGTGAGTTTTGGTCCTTCACTTTTAACTAGAATAGCTGACTGTTTTATACCGCTCACCTAATTACGCGTAACTCTGTGGGCGGTTTTTTTGTTGCCAAAACCACTTCCCCGTCTATCCCCCGACCCCTTCCCCGGCTAATTTTTGCGGGGGGGTTGAAAAATGGGCTATAACAGGGGTAGCGACACCCCCTAATGGCAGGGCAGGGGAGAGGTGCGACCCCTATAAACATGTGTGCTATAGCGTGAGCAGGGGAGTGGTGGATAGTAACGGTTATGTTATTGCTTATAGTATTGCTATAATAAAAACATTATGGCAGATGTTAGTTTTAGTTTAGATACCAATAACGCTAACGCAATCCTGACTGAGATGGCAAGCGGTTTGGTTAATCAAAGTGCGGTTGCGGTTGCACAGCGTGCGCAAAGTATGATTGGTAGCATAAGCACCGAACCGCTAAAGGTTGAAGTTAGCACGGGCGTTGGCACAATCCGGCGCGGTACTCGTGCGATTGGCAAAGTCAGTATAAACACCGCAAATAAGCACCAAGCATACATAGCTAATACGGTTTTACGCAAGTCAAAAGATGCTGGTCGTGTAAGCTAAAGCATGGTATAATTTAAGTAAATAATACGCTAACGGTTGCGGCAAAACTGGAATAATCACGAGAGGTAAAAAACGCAATAATGGCAGATATCGGCACAGCTTATATACGAATAGCGCCAAACATGACCGGCATACAAGGCAAGATTGCCGCGGGTATGAAGGGCTCAGGCGCACAAGCTACTAAGCAGCTTAGTGATGAAGTGAACGCTGGCGGTGGTCCATTTCAAAACGCATTAGGCAAGCTTGGCGGTATTGCTAAAGCGGGCGGCAAGGCTATTTCTGCCGGTATTGCAGCCGGTGCGACTGGTATCGCCGCATTGACTGGTAAAATGCTTAATGCACGCGCTGAGCTTGAACAGCAGCTTGGCGGTAGTGAGGCGGTGTTTGGTCAGTACGCTACTAATATCCAGAATATTGCCAAAAACTCATACAAAAATATGGGCTTAAGCCAAAACGAATTTTTAGCAGGCGCAAACAAAATGGGCTCGCTTTATCAAGGTGCTGGTGTTAGTGTGCAGGACTCTATGAAAATGTCGGCTGAGGCTATTCAGCGTGCGACTGATGTGGCAAGTATTATGGGTATTGATACGTCTTTTGCACTTGAGTCGGTGGCAGGCATGGCTAAAGGCAACTTTACTATGATGGACAACCTTGGCGTGGCGATGAACGACACAGCCTTAAATGCTTATGCACTTGAAAAAGGCATTGGCAAAACCACGCAGCAAATGTCGATGCAGGAAAAGGTTAGCCTTGCAACGCAGATGTTTTTGGAAAAGACCGCCAAGTATGCCGGCAATTACGCAAAAGAAAACGAAACTCTGTCGGGCAGCTTAAACACCACCAAAAAAGCATTTCAAGACTTTTTAAGCGGCGGCGGTAGTATGCAAAACTTTATCACAAGCTTAATTGGCACTATTAAAATTGCCGCACCTGAAGTTGTTAAAATATTGCCTGAAATCATTAACGGATTATCTCAGTTGGTCCAACAATTGGCGCCTGTGGTTGGCGAATTACTGCCAACGCTCGTGCCGACTATTGTTAGCGCAGCCGTAAACATTATGAACGCGCTCGTGCAACAGCTACCGACTTTAATCCAAGTTTTAATATCGGCGCTACCGCAATTTATCCAAGGCGTTATTCAAATTGCACTAGGAATATTACAGTCATTACCACAAATCATAAATATTTTGGTACCAATGA
>ERZ772908.329-NODE-329-length-11967-cov-10.3774_pt1 | contig 11967 bp, 7 predicted proteins | sample MGYA00512121_ERZ772908 | MGnify/ENA primary metagenome ERZ772908 (study PRJEB29015, sample SAMEA2738084) | human oral metagenome | biome: human oral; feature: human-associated habitat; material: saliva | place: China | collected 2264 ... | reverse complement strand
GGACGAGGGCCTCTGGTCGATCGACGAGGGTGAGGGCCAGGCGCAGGCGGGCACGCTGCCCCGGGGAGAGGGAGTCGAGGGGGCGGGAGCGGTCGAGGCCTCCTAGGTCGAGGGCCTCCAGGGTCTGTTCGAGGCGCGTGTCGATGGTCCACGCGTCCCGCGTGATCATCGCCGCTAGGACACGGTCGTACTCCGCTTCGTCGCGCGGAGAGGTGTCCCGGGCGAGGTGCTCGGTGAGGAAGTCGAAGCGCGCCGCCAGCCTGCGGGTGTCCGACGTGGCGGCATCGATGAGCTGTGCGACGGTGCGGGACTCCCTGTCCCCCGCGAGTGGAGGGAGAGACGCCAGAGGGACTCCCGGTGCTGACCGCGTGGCCGCGGGCCGATGAATTGGGGGAACTAGCTGGGTCGCAGAGAGTGCCGGGCCGGTGATCGTTCCGGAGTCCGGCTGGAGTTGGCCCGCTGCGAGGGCCAGCAGCGTTGACTTGCCGATCCCGTTTGGGCCGACAACGACGAGGCGGTCGGCGGGCCCACACGTGAAGGAGACGTTAGTGAGGACGGGCAGCGTGCCGTAGGAAAAGAAGACGTGGGAAAAGACAATCGTGGACATAATGCACCTAGGGGAGGAGGGGCAGGGAGGCATTATGTCAGGAGTCCATGGGGACATTATACCGGCAACGGCGCGCAGGCGCGGCAGTTCTGCATAGAAACGGGGGCGTCCTCCCGGGGCTGTCTGTCAAGACTAACGGCTTGCCGCCGGACGACATGAATGCGGGAGGACACCCGGACAAAATTCTCCCCCGCGAGCCCTGGTTGGGGCCTGCGAGGGAGGGGGCAGAGCCTACTGAGAGATCCTCAGAACAGCAGCGGGAACACCGCCGAGGCCGGGGTGACGAACGCGGCGCCGCCCAGCAGCGCGTCCTTGAGGAAGATGAAGCCATCAAAGGCCACAATGATCAGGACCATCACCAGCGCCATGAGGATGAGGTTGTTGCGCTGGCGCTTGTACTGCTCGGGGGTCAGCTCCTCCTTCTTACGGATGAGCGGGGCCTCGCCGTGGACGGAACCGGTGTTGCCGCCGGGCTTCGGGCCGTCGTTCGGGGGTAGGCAATTCTGGTTGGACATGGTGGCTCCTATGGGGTGGCCGTCACTGGATGGTCGGCTTGCCGCCGGAGGACAGGGGGGCGCGGGTGCGCGCCTGGTTGTCGAGCTCTCGCTCCCAGGCTGAGGCGCGCTCCCACTTTTGGGGTGACAAGAGACGCAGGTCCCCCATGGACGCGATCGCGTCGAGCAGGAGGAAACGTGGGGCGGGGTAGGGGGCATCCCACGGGATGGCGGTCCACAGGCCCTTGGGGCCCAGTAGGAAGGTGCCTCGGTTGCGCTCGTGCAGGTCGTTGGTCGCCTCCTGCGCCTTACCCTCGGCGGCCCACAGCCAGCGGGTTGTGCGGAACGCGTCCCAGACCTCGTCCCACGAAGAATAGGACAGGTCCAGCGCGCGGTTGACGAGAGCGAGGGTGTCCCAGGCCTCGTCCTCGCTCAGCCAGCCGAGGCCCGCCCCCGCGCGCGTCAGCATCGCGACGCGCAGGAAGTCCCACGCCCCAAAGTCCACGGATTGAATGCCGCGATCGTTGGCGACGATGCGGTTGATGCGCCAGCGTTTTTCCCACGCGTAGGTGTCGCTGTCCGCGGTTTTGTTCAGGCGCGTGAGCGTCGAGGAGACCCACGAGGGGTTGGCGCATTGGGAACGCAGGCGCTCGTAGTCCTCGCGGTGCCCGTATTTCATGAGCGTGTAGAGCTGGCGGAGGAGGCCGTCGCGGCCGGTGATGCCCCAGTCGCGGGCGAGCATCTGCTCGATCGCCCGCTTGTCGCCCAGCGCGAGCGTGTCCACCGTGTTGCCCTGGCACAGCGCGTAGGGGATCGCCGGGGCGAGCAGGCGCGCCTTCGGGTCAGCCGCCAGCGACTTGAGCGAGCCTGTGAGTTTCGGGGTGTGGTGCTTGTTGAGCTTGTCCCACTCCTCGCCTTTTCCGGCCTTGCGCACGTCGCGCGGCGCGGGGGTGGCGCCCTTGGAGCGGTCGAGGGCTTCGCGGATGAGGAGGTAGGGCGTGCAGAGCACCAGCAGGGCTATCGCCAGCGCGACGGGGACAGGTATCTGGGAGACAAGATTCGCGAACACGGACACGATTCTGCCCGATGGCTGGTAGGTCACACAAGCGATGGGCGCGATGGGGACGTGGGACGAGGCCGGGGCCGGGTTGCGTGTGTCCCTGCCCCGGCCTCGTGGATCGGTGCGCGTCCTGCGACTCAGTGCCGGCCTCGTGGGTCGGTGTCGGTCAGCGCACGTCCTGGAGGTCAGCCCGCCCGCTTCGGCGTGATCCCCATGAGCACCGTGTCCGAGTGGGGGTAGGTGCCGAGGTATCGGTGCCAGGAGCTGTCGGGGTGGTTGGGTTTCGCTATCAACAGGTCATCGTAAAGCGGGGTGGCTCCGTAGGCACCGACCTCGGTGAGGTTCGACAGAAGTACACCTTCGGGGGCGGAGTAAAGGGGCTGCGATAGGGAGACTCCCTGCCTCGAAGTGTCGGCTGTCCAAGTCGAGGCTGGATACAGGATCAGTGAACCGTCCGATGCGAGGATCGAATCATCGGGATAGCTATCCGTCTCTGGTGAGCCGTCCTCGTTCGTCGACATCAGGGGCCTGCCGTTGATGAAACCGATGAATGCTGCAGAATAGGTCGGTGGTTGCGTGCATAGCGGAGCCCAGGAAACCTCCTCTGAGTGGAGAGTTTCGAGGGCCTGCTCGGCTGTGGGGGTGATGATGTGCCCTGTCGTATCCCAGCACGTCATGTGCAGGATCCTCAACCAGTCTCGGGAACCGACCGAGCGCGCAGTGCGCTCGCGTTCGGTCCCGTCCGGGTTGTAGACGACAAACTCTTCATCTTGCCAATAGGGGCCGGATGAGGCGGTATCGATCCATCCGTCGCTCGCAGGGAACAGCATCGCGGCATCGATGCCGTCCTGTGTGTCGCCGCGCGTGTAGGTGCCGTCAGCGAGGTTTAAGAATCCGTCGGCCTCGTACTGCCAGCTTTTTTCTCGATTAAGGCGGCCGGCGAGGATGTAACCATTAACGGCGGGGGTAGTGATGGGTCCGCGTTGTATGTCTCCTTCTGTGCCCGTGACATAGCTCCACGCCTGGCTGCCGTCTTTGCGCCACGCCGTGCAAGTGAATTGTGTCGTTGGGACAGCAAATGAGTACCTCGTGTCGGTTGGTGCACAGACGAGCGCGACAGGCCACGTCACTTGCACAAAGCGTGACCCTTCTTTGATGGGTTGAACGTTACCCACGAGTGTCGCAGGAACTGCTGCCCCGTCCGCGTAGTACCCAAACCTCATGGTCGTGGGTAAGGGTGTCTCCCAGGTAGCGGTGACTGCGCCATCAGCGGCGCGTATTGTTTCGTCACCGGCGACGATAGAGTCCTCCCAGATCAGAAGATTCATGTTGCCGTTGTGGATGTCATGACGCCACAGGACCGTGGGAGTACGTCCGCTCGCATCAATGCCGATGAGTGTCCCGGAACGTGGATCGTCAGAGGATGCAAGCGAGGAGGTGAAGATGACGGCTGTTCCGTCGACATTCACGATCTCACGGATGGGAGCGTCGGTCCCCAGCTCCGCGGACGTCATCTCCCACGCGACGTCGAAGCCCGAGGCGAAGTCCGGGGAGATCAGGGAGGATGCGTGCGCGTCGCCGGAGTACCCGACCGGCCTGTGCGTGAGCCAGGAGGAACCGACGGCCAGCGCGCTAACGAGGGCGACGGCCAGTGCGATGGCGAGGCGGCGGAGGATAGTCGGGAGGGACTTGCGCCAGGAGGTCAGCGTGTTGGAGAGAGTCATCGGGCGCTCCTCATCGGTCCGGGTGCGGGGGTCAGGCCGACGATGCGGTCGCCGGAGGAAGGAGTCATGCCAAGCAGGCGCTTGTACCACGGTGATGTCTCAGGGGATATGCGGGCGACGATGAGGTCGTCGTAGAGTGGAGTTGCCGAGCGAACCCCGAGGTCGTTCCAGCCATGTACCGCATCGTTACTCAGCCTGTAAGTGGATGATGTTTCGGGCACTGTCGACGCCTGTGCTGCATCCGATACGTTGATGAGCGAAGGGTGCCACGAGTCCAGGTCATAGTCGCTGGACGAAGCGTCCTTGAGATGAGGTATGAGCAGGACAGAAGTATCTTGACTGATCGCGGGCGCGGCCCACCACCACGACGCGTCGTAGGATAAAATGTCAAGGTATCGTTGATGCGTAGCCACCGTGACGTTGTCGTCCACGATGATCGCCGAGCCCTCGGTGAGCGTGATTGTTGTGTCCCACGAGTGGTCTCCTGTGGCTGCGTAGTGCACGATCTGTTCGGTCGTCGGCAGTGAGTTTTCCGTCTGCGGATAGGTGCTCAGGTAGTTGATGCGCGCGACGGCCTCCTGCGTAAGAGTGACGACCTGCGCATTCGATCCGTCGGGCGCGACCGTGGCTGCGTGCATGTACCCGCTGCTGATCACCCAACCGTCCTGGGCGCGGATGATGGGTGGTGCGCCAATGTAGGGGAATGTAATACGGCACGACGTGGTTCCGTCATCGAGTTCGGTCGTTGCTGGACCACATGCCTCCTCGATCGCATCGATCCCGGTGCGTTCACCGGTCGAGAGGTTCAGAAATCCGCGCAGAAACGTACTGCTGAATCCGGTCAGCTGATACCTCGAAAGATGATCAGCGTGGACGATGGGGATCCAGCCGTCCACGGGAGTCATGGTGTCAGGGAAGGAGCCGCTGGATGCGTCGAAGTCCCACACGTGTGTTGCGGTCTTGTCCCAGGCCTCGCACTGTCCGGTGGAGAGATCGGGGCAGTAGAGGCGGATTGGACCGATCGGGGCACTTGACCAGCCGGTGTGCGAAGGGTGTTCGTAAGGGGAAACTCCGTAGCGAACCCCCGAGGTAGGCCATCCGGTAGTTGTGTGACCGTCCGCTGCGGACACCAGCGTGTTTCCGACGAGGAGGTCGCCGTCCCACCAGTGCACGTCTGTCTCGTCGTCGTTGATGTCGGTGCGCCACAGCTCGCGCGGGGCGGAGTGGGAGGCGTCGTAGCCGATGGCGACGCGTTGGGTTCCCTTGTAGCCGACGATGAAGAGACGTCCGTCGCGTGCGACGTAGTCGTCGATGCGGTCCAGGCCCGCGTCCGCCGCGTCGATCTGCCATGCCAGGCGCACGCCGTTGACGAAGTTCCCGGAGAGGAAACCGGTGTTCTCGGCGCGGCCGTGGTAGCCCCACGAGCCGTTCGCTGAATGCATGACGGCGAGGACGCACAGGATGGACGTGGTCACCATCCACAGGCGTGCGCCGTGGGTGAAGGGGCAGATGATCTTGTACCAGAGGCGGGTGATGGCCCCGGCCTCGTCGTAGTCGTCTTCGTCTGGGAATCTCATGGACCTGATCGTAACCGCATCCGCTAGTAACCGGGTAATTGTGCTGGCGTCGCAGGCCAGACGAGGCCGGGGCCGGGTTGCGTGGGTCCGGTCCCGGCCTCGTGGATCGGCTCGCGTCCTGCGACTCAGTGCCGGCCTCGTGGATCGGCTCGCGTCCTGCGACTCAGTCCCGGCCTCGTGGATCGGCTCGCGTCCTAGGGGTCAGCCCGCCCGCTTTGGCGTGATGCCCATGAGGACCGTGTCCGAGTGGGGGTAGGTGCCGAGGTAACGCAGGAAGATATTGCGCTGAGGGACGGGCGTCGCGACGAGCAGGTCATCGTAGAAGGGTCGTGCGGACCTTGCTCCTACCTGCGAGAGCGAGGCGATCTTGACGCCTGACTGGGAGTAGTACAAGGCTGGAGCTTCTTCCTCGGTGGAGTTCTTCTTGTCGCTCTCGATCGACTGGATGCCGAGGATCAGTGAGCCGTCAGCCGATAAGAATGCTCCTTGTTCGTACTCCGTGTAGGTGGGTGTTCCATCCTCGTCGGCGGCTAAGAACCACCTGCCGTTGAGGGCGTAGATGCTACTGCCTGATCCCGAAGTCACAACATTACTGCACATGGGTGTCCAACCGCGCCCCGTGCGGAGGGCTGCTAGTGCCTGCTCGGTTGTTGGCTGAGCTGCTTGTCCATCGGCGTCCGTGCACGTGGTGGTGATGAGTGTCTTCCACGATAGTGCGTTGGTGGTTAGCGTCATCATCTCGCGGAGGCTGCCGTCTGGGTTCAAGACGGCGATGTCGCCGTCTTCAAGCTGAGAGTAACCCATCCCGTTAATGATCCAGCCATCGCTTGTCGCGTAGACGTTGTCGATGCTGACGCGACCAGAGAAGGGCACGCCGAGGTCCGTGACGGAGCCGTCGACGAGGCTGAGGAACGAATCGACATACAAATCATAATCCTTCTCATAGTGCCCGACGATGAGATGGTCGTCGACCGTGGCGACACCGGTTGGCTGAACCGTCAGCCTATCGGCGTTCCTCGTGACCGCGTAGTTCCAGGCCTGGGTGCCGTCCTTGTGCCACCCCGTGCACGAGGGGCCCTCATCGCGATCGCCCGACCTCGAGTCGTTGATGGACGTGCAGGTGACCACGACGGACGAGGTGATGGGAACAAAGCTCCCGCCGTCACGCCACGATGGGCGCGACGGGAACAAGACACGTGGGGAACCGAGATCATGGTCGTGCCCGACAGTGGTGGGCAGGGGAGAATCCCAGGTCGCGGTGACTGTGCCATCGGATGCCCGAATAGTTTCACCGCCCGCGATAATTGAGTCGTCCCATGTGAAGAGCGTGTCACTCTCAGAGTTGAACTCGTGGCGCCACAGAACGGTAGGAGTGGAACCGCTCGGATCGATGCCGATGAGTGTCCCTGAGGACGTTGTCGCACCTTTCGACGACCCATCTTTCTTGCCGGTGACCGCGACCAGCACCCCATCGACCCTCGTGGTGGCCGCGATCGGCCCATCGACGCCCAGGTCCTTGCTCGTCATCTCCCAGGCGACGGAGAACCCGGAGGAGAAATCGGTGGAGAGGGTCTGTGAGGGGTGCGCGCGACCGGAGTAACCGGTGGGGAGATGGATCAGCCACGACAGGCCGATCCCGAGGACCACGGTGATGGCGGCGACGAGAAGCTTCCTCTCGCGGATAAAACCCAGCACGGAAACAAGGAAGTTGCGCGCACTATCCGGGGCAGTCATCGAACGCTCCTCATCGGTCCGGGGGCTGGGGTCAGGCCGACGATACGGTCGCCGGCGGAAGGAGTCAGGCCAAGCAAGCGCTTGTACCACGGTGATGTCTCAGGGGATATGCGGGCGACGACGAGATCATCGAAGAGAACTGTGCCGGATGAAACCTGCAGGGTGCGCCATCCGGGGACTGCGGAGTTTTTTAGCCAATACTCGCCCTTATCAGGCCTGCTCCAGTCTGCCGCGGCCGCCGCCGAGTCAACGAGGAGAGGTGTGTAGTAATCCTCTCCCCTGCTCTTGGCGTTGGGGATCAATGCCACCGATGCGTCGCGGCTATAGACAATGCCGCGCGCCCACGTGGAAGCGTCCACATCGTCATCGAAAACTTGACGATCAGTGACGATCTCCTGGTTGTCGTTGATGATGACCGAGGCCATCCCAGAGCCTGGCGACGTGTAGACCACCGCGCTCGAGGCCTCCCACGTGTGCTCGCCTGTGGCGCCGTAGTGGAGGAGGTCCTCAGTGGTGGGCAGTTCGGAATCGTCCGTCGCGTGGACGTTGAGGAAAGCGATGCGTTCCATTGCCTCGAGCGACAGAGTGCCCACCCTCGGATTCGATCCGTCAGGGGCGACGGTGGCAACGTTGGAGTCATTCGGGCTGGAGGAGCTTACTCGGAGTCCGTCGCTGACGATCCAGCCATCCCTGCCGCGAATGATGGGTAGCTGGAATACGTTTGGATGGACCAAGCGACACGTTGTCGTACCGTCGGAATTCTCCTGTTTTGCCGGGCCGCACGACTCCTCAATGGCGTCGACCCCTGTGCGTTCGCCCGTCTCCAGGTTCAAGAATCCGGCCAGGTCATACGCAACGGGTGGAAGAGTCTTGTTTGACCACTTGTTCGCTGTCAGCAGCGGCACCCAGCCGTTCACCGGGGCGACGACGTCAGGGAACGCATCCGAGGAAGCATCGAAGTCCCACACGTGTGTCGCGGTCTTGTCCCAGGCCTCGCATCGTCCGGTGGAGAGATCAGGGCAGTACAGGCGGATCGGGCCGATCGGGGCGCTTGACCATCCCGTAGAGGTGGGGCGTGCATATGCGTTCCCAGCCAGGGAATCACCCGACGACGGCCAGCCAGTTGTGACCTTCCCATCTGCTGGAGAGATCAGTGTATTGCCGACGAGGAGGTCCCCGTCCCACCAGTGCACGCCGGGTTCGTCGTCGACGTCGACGCGCCACAGCTCGCGCGGGCTGGAGTGGGAGGCGTCGTAGCCGATTGCGACCCGCTGGCTTCCCTTGTAGCCCACCAGGAAGAGGTAGCCGTCGCGTGCGATGTACGTGTTGATCATGTCCAAATCAGCATCGTTTGCATCGATTTCCCAGGCCAGGCGCACGCCGTTGACGAAGTTCCCGGAGAGAAATCCGGTGTCCTCGGCGCTACCGTGGTAGCCCCACGAGCCGTTCACTGAATGCATGACGGCGAGCGCGCACAGGATCGACGTTGTCACCATCCACAGGCGCGTGCCGAAGGTGAAGGGGCAGATGATCCGGTACCAGAGGCGCTTGCATCGCCCCGCCCACAGGTAGTCTTCATCGTCTGGGAATCTCATGGACCCGATCGTAACCGCATCCGGTAGTAACCGGGTAATTTTGGCGGCGTCGCAGGCCAGACGAGGCCGGGGCCGGGTTGCGTGTCCCAGCCCCGGCCTCGTGGATCGGTGCGCGTCCTGCGACTCAGTGCCGGCTTCGTGGGTCGGTGTCGGTCAGCGCACGTCCTGGGGGTCAGCCCGCCCGCTTCGGCGTGATCCCCATGAGGACAGTGTCCGGGTGGGGGTAGAAGCCCAGGAAGGAGCGCAAGCGAGTAAGCCACGAATCCGTGTGTGCGGGGGATGCGATGAGCAGGTCGTCGTAGAAAGGTACTGCGTCGTGCAGGCCAACATCTTCCAGCGATGCCAGCTGGATGCCCGAGGGGGCGGCATACAGGTTCGTCGGTGGGTTTCTGTCCGTCGAGTCCTCATCCTTCGGGGGTTGGGAGAGCATGAGGGAGCCGTCCGTTGCTGCGATTAGGCTCTCCGGATAGGTGCCGTTCTCGGCCCCGCCCGCTCCATTCGTCGCCATCAGACGATGGCCATTCAACATGGAGAAACCCTCTTTGGAGTGTTGATTCCTCTGTACGCATACGGACGCCCAGGGGAACTCCCCAGAGGTGAGAGTGGATGCTGCCTGCTCGCTCGTCGGTCGCGTGACACGCCCATCTTCGTCCCAGCACTTCACAAAGTCGAGGTCCGACAGCTGCATGAGTGGATCGGCGAGGCGAGTGCGTGACACCTCGGTTCCGTCAGGGGCCAGCGTGACGAGGAGGCGCTGCCTGGGATCGTCCGTCCCTCCCTCCAGCAGCCATCCGTCCGCAACAGGCACCAGAGCATCCGCATTGTAGGTCGCGCTCTCGACGAGGACTCCGTCGGCCAGGTGGAGGAAGGCGCCGACCTGCTGATCCGCGTAGCCGAAATTCCGGGAGACGGGAACGTAGCCGTCGACCGCCGTCACGGGCAACGGGAGGCCGGGACCCTGAAGATCGTGAGGGGAGAGGTTCACCTTATATCTCCACGCTTCGGTTCCGTCTTTGTTCCATCCCAGGCACAGATAGTCGAAGTTCTGAACGGCATCAGGCTTGTCTCGCGGGTAGCAGATAACAATGACCGGCGACGTCACGCGTAAGAAGTCCCCGTCTGCGGGATTGGCCTCGTTGCCCCCCACGTTGATGAAGGCCTTCTTATTAAAATCGTCGAAGTACGAGCTAATGTACGTGGGGATCGGTGTGTCCCAGGTGGCCGTGACCTCGCCGTCGGCGACGCGGATCGTCTGTCCCGCGACCACGACGGAGTCCCCCCACGCGAACATCGGCGAATCTACCGCTGCTACCTCGCGGCGCCACAGGACCGAGGGTTTCTCGCCGCTCAGGTCGAGCCCCATGAGCGTGGAGGGCTGGTCCTTCTCCCCAAAGACGGCGACGATAAAGCCGTCGACCTTCACGTAGGTCAACAGCGATCCACTCACACCCAGATCCGAGGCCGTCACCTCCCAGGCGACGTCGAAGCCCGAGGCGAAATCCGGGGAGATCAGGGAGGATGCGTGCGCGTCGCCGGAGTACCCGACCGGCCTGTGCACGAGCCAGGAGGAACCGACGGCCAGCGCGCCGACGAGGGCAACACCGAGCGTGATGGCGAGGCGGCGTAGAACGGTCGGGAGGGCCTCACGCAAGGAGGCCAGCGTGTTGGAGAGAGTCATCGAACGCTCCTCATCGGTCCGGGTGCGGGGGTCAGGCCGACGATGCGCTCGCCGGGGGCTGCAGACAAGCCTGCGAGGCGCTTGTACCAGGGGGCTTGGGCAGGCGACGAGAAGCCGACGATCAGGTCGTCGAAGATGGTCGTCGCTGCAAGCATATGGAGGTTCTCCCACCCGGGGACAGCGTAGGAACTGATGGCGTACTTGTCTGAATCGGCTGCGTTGCTGGTGGCATCGGCGGCCGCATTCACGTCGACGAGAACTGGGATCCACTCGTACTTGGGGATAAAGGAGGTGGGGGCCACGTTGACGTAGGGGAGCAACACGACGGACGCATCCTTACTGAGCGCGGGGTTACCCAGCCACACACTGGGGTTGTCGGGGTCAGTTCCGTAGTACCCCATGCCCGTGTTGAACTTTGTGTGCTCGTTGATGACGAGCGCGGTGTCGTGGTCTCCCGGCGACAGGGTGATCGAGGAATCCCACGACGCCTCGCCAGTTGCTGCGAAGTGCATGAACTCTTCGATCGTGGGGGTCTGCGCGGATCCCTGATCGGGGAATCTCCGCAGGAATATGAGGCGTCTCGAGGCCTGTGCATCCAGGTGCATCACCTGTGGATTCGAGCCGTCGGGGGCGACGGTCGCGATGTATCCAACGTTGTCGCCGACGATCCACCCGTCGGAGGCACGCAGGATGAGGTGCTGCTCTTTAAATTTCGCGGTGACGCGGCAATAGGGCTCGCCGGACGAACGGTCCAGCGTGGCGGGCCCGCACGCCTCCTCGATGGCATCCAAGCCGACACGCTCTCCGGTTTCCAGGTTGAGGAAGCCCGTAAGCTCGTCGAGCGTATATCCCATGGCCGGGCCGGCCGACGATGGCTCCCACGCGCGTAGGGGCACCCAGCCCTCCACCGGGGTGACGGAGTCGGGGAAGGAGCCGGTGGAGGCATCGAAGTCCCATACGTGGGTCCCGGTCTTGTCCCAAGCCTGGCAGGGAGCGGACGAGGGGGTGGGGCAGTACAGGCGAACCGGTCCGATTGGTCCCGTGCTCGGTCCCTCTCCCGAGGGATGCTGATAGGGGGAGCCCACTAGACGAACGCCCGGGGTCGGCCAGTTCGAGCGCGTCGACCCGTCAGCGGTCGACACCAGGGTGTTGCCCACGAGCAGGTCATCGCCCCACCAGGCCACCCCTTCCTCGTCGTCGTTGATGTCGGTGCGCCACAGCTCGCGCGGGGTGGAATAGGAGGCATCGTAGGCGACGACGCTGCGCTGAGCCCCCTTATGCCCGACCAGATAGATGTATTCGTCACCAACGCGGAAGGTGTCGATGCGGTCCAGGCCCGCGTCCGCCGCGTCGATCTGCCACGCCAAGCGCACGCCGTTGACGAAGCCGTCCGAGAGGAAACCGGTGTCCTCGGCGCGGCCGTGGTAGCCCCACGGCCCGTTCGCCGACTGGATGACTGCGAGGGCGCACAGGATTGATGTGGTGACTATCCACAGGC
>ERZ772908.325-NODE-325-length-12023-cov-6.40859_pt1 | contig 12023 bp, 9 predicted proteins | sample MGYA00512121_ERZ772908 | MGnify/ENA primary metagenome ERZ772908 (study PRJEB29015, sample SAMEA2738084) | human oral metagenome | biome: human oral; feature: human-associated habitat; material: saliva | place: China | collected 2264 ... | reverse complement strand
CCTGCGCCACATCGACGAGGCCGTGCGCACCTTCGTCGCACCGCAGGCTCGCGCCGAGGCCGCCGAGGACACGGGCCGTCGCCTGCTGCTCCTGGCTCGCACCGCCGCCTCCGGCTCCGACGCGCAGCGCATGCTCGTGGCCGCAGCCGCGCGCAATGCCTCCTCTGAGGAGCAGTTCGAGGCCATCCGCGGCCTGTTCGACGCCACCCAGACCCTCGACGGCCTGGACCTGGACGTCGACCTCAAGTGGGATCTCCTGGTCTCGCTCGTGCGCGGCAGCGTCTCCACCGAGTCCGACATCGACGCCCTCGAGGCCGAGGACGACACGATGACCGGCCACCAGAACGCTGCGGCCTGCCGCGCCGCGCGCGCAGGGGAATGGATCAAGGCCGACGTGTGGGACAAGGTCCTCACCGACACCTCAATCCCCAACGACACCCGCTGGGCGATGATCTCGGGCTTCTGGGCACAGGCACGCACCAACCCCTCGGCCTACGCTACCTACGTCGCGGAATACTTCGACGCACTGGCGGGCATCTGGGAGCGTTTCACCTTCCACACCGCCGAGGACCTGACCACGCTGCTGTTCCCGACCGCTCTGGCCGGTTACACAACCGAGGTCGACGTGGTCGCGTCGGGCAAGGCGTGGATCGACGCGCACGCCGACGCCTCTGCCGGTACGCTGCGCATCATCCGCGAACTCATCGACGTGTGTGAGCGCCAGATCGCCAACCAGGCGGTCGACGCGGGCTGATCTGCTTATTGAGAGATGGTGGGGGCGTGGTCAGCTGGCCACGCCCCCACCGTTTCTTTGCTTACCCTTCCTGTCACGCATGTGCCCGCTCGGCACCCGCATACCGCATCCAAGAGGGAAACGGACCCCGGCCTCGTCGAGGTCGAGGTCCGTTATGCGTGTGTGATGGACTCAGTGCGCCGCTGGCACAAGCACCGCCACTGAGCCAGAGATTCAGAGCTGGCCAGCCCAGGCACCGGAATCGTGGAAGAGGTGACGCTTGCCGTCGATGGTCTGGATGCCCGTGACCATCGCACCGTTCTCGTCCATGTAGAACCAGGAGCCGTTGATCTCTGCCCAGCCGGTGACCATCGCACCGGACTCGTTCAAGTAGTACCAGTCAGCTCCAAGCTTGACCCAGCCGGTGGCCATGGCACCCGAGTGGTGCAGGTAGTACCAGGTGCCATCAACATTGATCCAGCTGGTCTGCATGATGCCATTCTCGGGCGAAAGGAAGTACCAGGAGCCGTTCCAGCTGGCCCAACCGAAGATCTGCTGGCCATTGAGGGTGAAGTACTCCCAGCCGGCCTCCTCCTGGTGCCAGCCGGTCACCATGTAGCCGTCGGAGTCGAATCGGTAGATCTGGTCATCGATCTCGACCTGCTCATCCTTGGCGTAGTCGCCGTCGCCCAAGTCGAACCACCAGCCCTTATCGTTGTGCTTCCAGGAAGCAACGGGGCCTTCCTCGCCGTCCTCATCGTCAGCTGCCGGGTCTTCCGTGGCGGGATCCTCGGCACCGGGCTTCTCGTCCGTGGCGGGGGCGGGGTCCTCAGCAGCGGGCTGCTCAACCGCAGCAGCAGCATCACCCGGCGTACCCTCCTCGAGGGCGACAGGGGCCGCATAGGCGGGGACGACGGTTCCAGCGACGACGGCGGCAGCACCGAGGGCGGCGATCATGGTACGACGGGCATTGATGGGACGCATCTGCGTGTTCCTCTCAAGATGTGGTGGCGTCTTACTCGCAGCTACTGAAGGGCCCCATTGGTCGTCCAGCACTGAAGTCGGCGATAGTTTCGCACTAACGCATTACTGAGTATATATAACAGTTTGTCGATAATCAACCGTGGAATATCTATTATGTTTCAAATCACACTAAATGAGTGGTGAATATCGCCTAAGAACATTCCATGACATTCATACGACAAACTACTTACGGTTGGAAATGTTGCAAATATGCGAAGTCGCTACTCTTATATCTGCCAGATCTGACCAAACATCGCACACACGTCAACAGTTCAACACATCATCACAACGACACACTCGTCAGACACTCCACCACCCCACACGCACCGTATGTACAGAAGGACCCCGGCCTCGTCGAAACAAATCAAACGAGGCCGGGGCCAGGGGAAGTGGAGCACACTTAGCGAGGACGCACCTCACAGGCGACACCGTCACCATCACGATCAAGATCCGCGCTATAGCCCGGATCTCCACGGCGCAGTGGAGCAGCGCCCGCGTTCCATGCCTCGGTGCAGTTGTTGAACGTACGCGCATTGCCAGAACCGCCGCCACGCGAGGGCACCGGGTACAGCCCCCACCAGGCACCCGAGTCGTAGAACCAGTGACGCTCAGAACCAATCCACTGCGTACCCGTTACCATCGCGCCGGATCCGTTCAGGTAGTACCACGTACCTCCGAGATTGAGCCAGCCGGTCACCATCTCGCCAGAACTGCGGAAGTAGTACCAGGAACCCCGAACAGCGTTCCAGCCCGTCAGCATCGCACCATTGGCGTCCATGTAGTACCACGCACCACCCTGACTCACCCAGCCGGTCGCCATCGCACCACCGCTCAGGTAATACCAGGAACTACCAACCTTGGCCCAACCATCAGCCATGACGCCAGCATCATTGAAGTAGTACCAGGAGCCACGAACAGCATTCCAGCCCGTCAGCATCGCACCATTGGCGTCCATGTAGTACCACGCACCACCCTGACTCACCCAGCCAGTCGCCATGGCCCCCAAGGCATCCAGGAAGTACCAGGTGTCACCGACCTTCTGCCAACCCGTACGCATGATGCCGGTTTCCGGATCCAGGTAGTACCAGGAACTCCCCACCTGAACCCAGCTTCGCGCCTGTGCACCCGAGGTGCTGTAATATTCCCACGCACCGTCAACACCATACCAACCGGTGACCATGTAGCCACTGGCATCAAAGCGGTAGGTACTGCCGCCAATCTCGCGCACCTCGCTATGCACAAAGCTGCCGTTGCCCAGATCATACCACCATCCAACAGCATCCTGCTTCCAGGAGGGCTTGGGGTCAGGCGCGGGTGCAGGGTCCGACTGCGGAGCGGGATCAGGTGCAGGGTCCGGGTTGGGCGCAGGGTCCGGCTGTGGATCAGCGGTCGGCTGAACGGTTGATACCGGCTCCAGGCTAGGATCAGCATCTGCCGCAAAGGCAGGCATGACACCACCGACGACGAAGGCGGCGACACCAAGCGCTGCAACCACGCTTCGATACGCATGAATGGGACGCATACATGTTCCTCTCGATAGAAGGAGCGAACGAACCCGCTCCCTCAACGGAACGGGTATCACCGTGTCGATACGGCTTCAGTTTCGCAACACTCATTTACCGAGTATATACTCACGCTCACTGAATGCAAGCACCATCACACAATCATGTCCCTTGGCAAACTGGCGGCCACCGCATAGGGGAAGCCCCCGCCGATGAGCGAACTCATCGACGGGGGCTTCAATCACAGCGTCAGTTCTTGGCGCGACGCGATGCGATGAGCGCACCAATGCCAGCGACCAGGACCGCGACAGCACCAACCGCAACCCACGTGGCCGTGGTGCCCGTGGAGGCGATGGTCTGCGGACGAGTCTTCGACGGGGTCGAAGGCTGCGACGGGGCAGGTGCCGGAACGACCGGAGCCGTGGTGGTGGGGGTCGACGGGCCAGGCGCGGGAGCGGAAGGCTCGCCGATCGACGGGTTCGGGATCTCCGCGGCCGTGCAGTTCGTCAGCGCGGCGCGGTACTCCTCGGCTGTCAGGTAACGCTCAGCCTTGTTGTCACCCTCAAGGACGGTTACGCCGCCATCCTTCTCGGGACGCACGGAGGTGTCAGCAGCGATCGAGTCAGCAACCTTATCGAGCTGAGCGTCGAGTTCCTCGAGATCCACAGCAGGCTTATCCTCAGAGATCGACGCCAGATAGTCATCGAGGGCCTTCTGAGCAGCATCGACGGCGGCCTGAGCGTCAGCGACGGCCTTATCGGCATCAACTGAGGGCTTATCGTCGACGGGCGCGGGGGTCGCCGGAGCGGGCGCAGGGGTCGCCGGAGCCGCGGCACCATTCTTGGCGGGCAGAGTCGAGACATCCACGGGGAGGGCAGAACCCGGGAGCGCGCCAACCATCTTTTCCCAGGAGTTTGCGCGCTGTTCATCGCCGGATCCAGCAAGGCCGGAGACGTAGTTCGTATTGTCTGTATTGAAAGCCTTGCCGTCGAAGCCGTAGGCCGAGGCCGTGTCACCGGTCGTGTGGAAGCGCGACAAGTTCGGCGAACCACCGGTGACACCATAGAACTTCTGCGTGCCGTAGACGCGCGTGCCCTCACTGCCCTTGGCAATGTACACACCGACGCCAACGGTGTTGCTCGCACCGAGCATGTTGCGGTCATGCCCCTTAGAGTTCTTCCATTGATCGAAGAGATCAGCAGCAGCCTGCGCAGGAGTCTTCATGCCGCCGCCGGCAGAGAAGTTCTCAAGGTGGTTGTAGGCGATATTTTCAGCAGCAGACATCGTATCTGCTCCGTCGAGAGCCCCCTGCCCCATGTTCTTGTAGGACTGATCATGCTCGAAGGAATCGGTATCGGACATGTGCTTGCTCCACGAGCGAGCATCGCCAGTAACGGTGTCCGACACGACCAACTCGGGTAGGCCAACGTTGGCGCGGTAGGCATTCATCTTCTGAACGATGAGGGCCTCGATGATCTTGGCCTGGGTCTCGTAATCAACCTTGGACCAGTCAACCCAGTCGAGACCGCGGTCAACAGTAGTGTCCGCAGCGGGCGCATCTCCGACGGCGGGGGCATCACTGACAGAGGGGCTGGGCTTCTCGGCATCCTGCTTGGCGGCCTCCAGGGCGGCCTGAGCGTCGGCGAGGTCCTTACGGAGCTGAGCCTCACGCTCAGGGTCGGCCTTGTTACCGGCTGAGTTGCCCGCGGCCGCGTCGGCGTACTGGGCGAGCAGCGGGTTGTACTCAGCAGTGATGCGAGCGTCTGCGCCCGTGAGGGATGCGCAGAAGGGATCCTCGGTGGCATGGTTTCCCTCGGCCAGTGAGGGGATCACAACGAGGGATGCCGCGATCGTGGTGGCGGCGAGCACCACCGTGGTGTGAGTGCGGGTGAGTTGGAACGACATTAACTATCGGCCTAACACTATGGAACAGAGACAGGTAAATCTTTCCATGCGGTTTACGAGATTTCAAACTTTTTTGAGTAATTAATTACATGCAATTCTCTGAAATTGCAACGTTTTCTCGGTTTCGCAGATTTTGAACATCCCACATACCGATACCAAAACGTTATATTAACCGATTGGCATTTTACCATTCTGCAAGTTTGATACTGACCTAGCGCTTGGATTACATGCAGCAACCTCCTCACACCCGCAGGACAGGTTTCCCCCACCTCCCCACCCACTGACAGACACCCCCAGCAGCGCACACACACTCCCACCTAGTGGAAGCTGAGCAACACGACCCACTGACGGGACACGCCGGAATTGTTGTCACACGCGACCAACCCATCACGAATCATGGAACAGCCACACACTAACCACAGCACATGACAACAACAAGAGACAGACTACAGCGGCTAACACCCCACAGATCCCGATGAAATTCAGAAGTGCAGCAACGAGCGAGCCAAAGAAAAGAAAGTGACCACAGGCTCACAGAGTAACAAAAAACCGACACTCACAAACTGAGTGTCGGTTTTTTCGGTGGAGCTAGGGGGATTCGAACCCCCGACCTCTTCCATGCCATGGAAGCGCGCTACCAACTGCGCCATAGCCCCTTTATTTAATTCGTCACCCCCGGCGACCTGATAAATAATAGCCAACTTTTCGAGAGGTACGCAAATCAAAACCAAGTGTCACTGATCACATCGTCATGAAATCGTTGAAATGCTAAGCAAATGAGGCCCCCAGAGGCGTGTTAGGCCCCCAGGATATCCTCGCGAGCCCCGATGTTGTGCGATACCAGGCGCCATCCGGTGCGCGCTGCGCTCTTCGCGGTTGAGACACCAACGGGCACCAGTTCCGACCAGTGGCAGTTATCGACGCCGCGCAGGCCGTTGAAGTCCGCGGGATCGAGCCCCATCAGGGAGATGATGCCCCGCGCGATAGCGGAGCCGTGCGAGACAATGATGAGAGACTGATCCGACCGGCACGCAGCCGCCGCCTCAAGGACGGCGTCGCGGAAGCGCTCCCCCACGACCTCGGAGCGCTCAACCTCGGCACCCCCACACTCACCAGTGTCTCGATACTCGGAGTAGGCCTCGGGTTGCTCGCGGGCGATTTCCTCGTAGGTCTTCCCCTCGAAGGTGCCATAGAAGCGCTCCGTGAGCCTCTCGTCGCTGACCGGACCCTCGCAGGGGTAACCGGCAATGTCGAACACGCGCGCGAGGATACGGGCCGTGTCGAGTGCGCGCACCAGCGGAGAGCACACGATGCATACTCCCCCGTCGTCATAGCTGCGCGAGGTCTCGGCGGCGACCATACCGACCTCGGCGCTGGGTTCGCACAGGCGCGACACAAGCACCCCTGCGGCACCGGCTGCCTGGGAGCGTCCCGAGTCATTCAGGGGTTCGTCGATACGCCCCTGAAAGCGGCGCGCCAGGTTGAAATCCGTCTGGCCGTGGCGCAGCAGGACGATACGCGACGCGCTCACTGCGCGGACTCCACGCCGTGGGTCGCGGCACGCTCAGCTGCGGCTGCGCGGGCCTCCTCCGTATCCACGTCGATGGGCACCGCCGGGCAGTCACCCCACAGGCGCTCGAGCGCGTAGTACTCGCGCTCCTCCTCGGAGAGAACGTGCACGAGCATATCCGAGTAGTCGAGGAGCACCCAGGTGCCCTCCGCGCGCCCCTCGATGTGAGCGGGACGGCGATGCTGTTCGGCCCAGATGCGGTCCATGATGTCCTCGGCGATGGCGCGCACCTGACGATCCGTCGGGGCCGAGACAACCACGAAGGCATCCGCCAGGGCAAGTTTGCTGGTCACGTCAACGAGCACCGGGTTGATGCCGCCGCGGTCGTGTGCGGCGCGAGCAACCAGGCTCGCCAGTTCTGCGGTAGCGTCGGAAAGGCTCACGTTTCTCCTTGAGTTAGAACCGGTACAGGCCGTATTTGTTGATGTATTGGACAACGCCGTCGGGCACCAGGTACCAGACCGGTTTGCCCTCTTCAACGCGCGTGCGGCAGTCCGTCGAGGAGATCGCCATGGCGGGAACCTCCAGCAGCGACACGGACTCGTGCGGCAGGCCGGGGTCCGACAGGTTGTGCCCGGGACGCGTCACGCCGATGAAGTGCGCCTGCTCGAAGAGCTTGTCGGCGTTCTTCCACTGCGCGATCTGTGCCAGCGCGTCGGCACCCGTAATGAAGTAGAAATCCGAATCCGGGTACTCGCGCGATAGATCCGCCAGAGTGTCGATCGTGTACGTCGTGCCCCCGCGGTCGATATCGACGCGCGAGACTGCGAAACGTGGGTTCGAGGCGGTCGCGATGACCGTCATGAGGTAGCGGTGCTCGGCTGAGGTGACGCGCCGCCCCGCTTTGAAGGGCTGCATAGCGGCGGGTACAAACACAACCTGGTCGAGTCCGAATACGTCCATGACCTCTGAGGCGGCGACGAGGTGTCCGTGATGGATCGGATCGAAGGTGCCGCCCATGATGCCGATCGCCCGCCTCCTGCGCAGGGCGCGCGGAGGATGCTGGGGCAGCGCGGGAGCGGCTGTCGCGCCCGCGGTGGCCTCCGTGGTCTTTTCGATCACTTCCCCGTCCGAGGCCGGTCCTGCTTCCTTGTCCTGCGTGCTCACGGGCGGATGGTTCCTTCTCCCTCGTAGATCCAGGTGCTCGTCGTCAGCTCCGTCAGCCCCATGGGGCCGCGCGCGTGGAGCTTCTGAGTGGAGATGCCGACCTCGGCTCCCAGCCCCAGCTGGCCGCCGTCGGTGAAACGCGTCGAGGCGTTGATCGCGATCGCGGCGGCGTCCACCCCGGCGCGGAAAGCCCGAATGGCGGCGACATCGGATGCGACAATGCCCTCAGTGTGGCCGGTCGAGTAGCGGCGGATGTGCTCGGTCGCTTCCTCCACGCTGCCGACGACGCGCACCGCGAGGTCCATCGACAAGTATTCGGTCGACCAATCGGCCTCGGTGGCATCCACGATCATGTCGGCGTCGATGGCGGGCTGGTCGTCCACGATGGCGCGAGTGGCACCGTCAGCGTGGATGGTCACACCCGCGGTCGTCAGGCGAGTGATGGCGGCGACCAGGAAGCGGGCGGCGACGTCGGCGTGAACCAGGAGGGTCTCCGCCGCATTGCACACGCCCACGCGCTGCGTCTTGGCGTTCATGATGATGGCTTCCGCTGCCTCAAGGTCGGCGGAGGCGTCGACGTACAGGTGGCAGTTGCCGGTGCCCGTCTCGATAACGGGCACGCGTGACTCCTCGACGACGGCGTTGATGAGGCCTGCTCCCCCACGCGGGATGAGTGCGTCAATCGCACCGCGTGCACGCATCATGGCGCGTGCACCCGCGCGACCCCACTGGTCGACGGTCTGGATCGCGTCAGCGGGCAGGCCGACGGAGGCCAGTGCGTCGCGGCACACCTCGATGAGAACCCGGTTCGAGGCCTGGGCTGCGCTTCCGCCACGCAAGATGACCGCGTTACCAGCCTTGATCGCCAGGGTCGCGGCGTCAATGGTGACGTTCGGGCGGGCCTCGTAGATGATGCCGACGACACCGAGGGGCACGCGCTCCTGAGTGACGCGCAGGCCGATGTCAGTACGGGTTCCTCGCACGACCTGGCCGACCGGGTCGGGCAGGGCAACGATCTCGTGAACGGCGTCAGCGATGGATCGGATGCGGTCCTTTGTCAGGGCAAGGCGGTCGAGGAGGCCCTCGCTCATCTGCTCCGCGCGGCCGCGCGCCACGTCCTCGGCGTTGACGGCCAGGATCTGGTCGGAGCGCTCGATGAGCGCCGCCGCGATCGCTTCAAGCCCGCGGTTCTTCACCTGAGTCGTCGCGTTTGCGAGCACGCGCGCCGCGTCGCGGGCAGCATCGGTCACCTGGGAAATATCAGCAACAGTATCCACTCGCACATCATGTCACACGAGTGCGGGGCGGTCCCTGTCAGTCAGCGCTCAGCGCAGAAAATGCGTCACCTAACACCGCCAGATCATCGCGATGAATTGCTGGCCTGGGATGCTCGTATCCTGCCGCCACCAGCTGCTCCATACCCGCGCCGGCGATCTGGCCCAGTGTGTCCGAGTCATAGCCGGACACGCCGCGCGCGATGAGTCCGGTCGGGCTGGCAACGTCCACAACGTCCCCGGCCTCGAAATGACCGAGCACCGAGTGCACGCCAGCAACCAGCAGAGACTTCTTGCCGACCGTGATCGCCTTCGCAGCTCCCTCGTCGACAATGATCTCGCCGCGAGAGGGTGCCACGTGTGCGATCCACAGGCGACGAGAGGCTGGACGCTGGGCCGACGGTTCGAACCAGGTGCCGACGCGGCGGCCTTCCAGGACGGACCCCAGGTCGTTTGCGCTGGCCAGCTGCACGCCGATGCCGCTGGCCGTCGCCAGCATCGCGGCCTGCACCTTCGTCGCCATGCCGCCCGTGCCAACGCGAGAACCCGCACCGGTCACGAGCACACTCATGAGGTCGTCCGCGCTGGCAACGCGTTCGATCAGCTCCGAACCCGGATGATCCGGAGGAGCTGTATACAGGCCGTCAACGTCCGTCAGCAGCACGAGGGCGTCGGCCTTGATCATCTGGGCGATGAGCGCAGCAAGTCGATCATTGTCGCCGAAACGCAGCTCGCGGGTGGTCACCGCGTCATTCTCGTTGAGGATCGGCACGACGCCGAGGCCGAGGAGCCGCGAGAGGGCCGCGCGCACGTTCGTGTAGTGGTCGCGGCGCATCACGTCGTCCGTGGTCAGCAGCACCTGGGCGGCATCGAGGTGATGCGCCTGGAAGGCCGCGGTCCACCTCGCCATCAGGAGTCCCTGGCCCATCGCGGCGGCGGCCTGCACGCTCGGCAGATCCTTCGGCTTGGCCGAAAAACCGAGCGGATCCAGCCCCGCGGCAACAGCGCCCGAGGAGACAATCACGACCTCGCGGTCGCGCCCGCGCCAGCGGGACACGAGACGAGCGACGGCGTCAATACGGTTCAGGTCCAGACCGCCGTCCTCGCGCGTGAGCGAGGAGGATCCGATCTTGACGACAATGCGAGAAGCCGCAGTCATTCCGCTCATGACTGATCCGATGCATCCGTCCAATGACCGGCCTCACGCTCAGTCCACAGCTGCTCACGGGCCGCGCTCTTGGCGTCCATGACCTGGTGGTACACCTCGCGGCGCTCCTTACGGCTCGGGCGGGTGTTCTGGTCTAGGCGCAGGTCGGTGCCGCGAGAACCCAGCAGCTCGGGACCGGTCGTCAGGGTCGGCTCCCAGTCAAAGACGACACCTCCATCCAGGTCGCCGATCACGACGGTGTCGCCAGCGACCGCGCCAGCCTTCATCAGCTCATCCTCGACGCCCGCGGCGTTCAGGCGATCCGCAAGGTACCCCACGGCCTCGTCGTTGGCAAAGTCTGTCTGACGCACCCAGCGCTCGGGCTTGTCGCCACGCACCTGGAAGACGTCCTCGCCGTCCTTGCGGGTCTTGCGCACCGTGATCTCCACGCTGCGGCCCACGGCCTTCGGGCGAATGATGGGACGTGCGACCTCGAGGGCGGGACGCTTCGCGCGCTCCTCCTCGACGATGCCGGCCAGAACAAAAGACAGCTCCTTGAGGCCCTCGTGGGACACGGCGGAAACTTCGAGGACAGGCCACCCGAAAGACTCGAGGTCCGGGCGCGTGATCTCGGCCAGGTCACGGCCATCCGGGATGTCGATCTTATTCAGAACGATGACGCGGGGGCGCTCCATGATCGGCACGTAGCCCTCGACCTGGGTGAGGTCACCCTGGTACGCCCGCAGTTCGGCCTCGATGATGCGCAGATCCTCTACGGGTTCGCGATCAGTCTCAAAAGCAGCCGTGTCCAGCACGTGCACGATAACCGCGCAGCGCTCAATGTGACGCAGGAAATCCAAGCCAAGGCCTCGGCCCTGGGAAGCACCAGGAATGAGGCCCGGAACGTCAGCAACCGTGTAACGCGTGTCGCCAGCGGAGACAACGCCGAGGTTCGGAACCAGCGTCGTAAACGGATAGTCGGCAATCTTCGGACGAGCCGAACTCATGGCCGCGATCAACGAGGACTTACCCGCCGACGGGAAACCGACGAGAGCCACATCCGCCACGGACTTCAGCTCCAGGATGACGTCGCGTTCCTCGCCCGGCTCACCCAGGAGCGCGAATCCGGGGGCCTTGCGAGCCTTCGAGGCCAACGCCGCGTTGCCCAGGCCGCCGCGACCGCCCTCAGCGACCACGAAGCGCGCACCAGCGCCCGTCAGGTCGGCCAACAGCTCGCCCGACATCGACTTCACGACCGTACCCTCGGGGACCGGCAGGATGATATCCGCACCGGTCTTCCCCTGGCGGAAGTCACCCATGCCCGGCGTTCCGTTGTCTGCGCGGCGGTGCGGGCTGCGGTGATAGTTCAGCAGCGTGGTCTCCTGCTCACTCACCTCCAGGATGACCGAGCCGCCGTTGCCGCCGTCGCCGCCGTCAGGCCCAGCCAGCGGCTTGAACTTTTCACGCTTAATCGAGGCAACGCCATTACCGCCGTTACCGCCTGCCGCGTGCAGCGTCACGCGATCCACGAAGTCTGCCACTGGTGCTCCTGATGACTGAAAATGAATGTTGAAAAGGGCGCCCGGCAACGCCGGACGCCCTTCATGCGCGCGGTCTCAGGCAGAGACCGGCGAAACGCTGACAACCTTGCGATCACGCTTGCGACCGAACTCGACCGCACCCGCGCGCAGGGCGAACAGAGTGTCGTCCTTGCCACGGCCAACGCCGTCGCCAGGGTGGAAGTGGGTGCCGCGCTGACGAA
>ERZ772908.317-NODE-317-length-12156-cov-7.28708_pt1 | contig 12156 bp, 3 predicted proteins | sample MGYA00512121_ERZ772908 | MGnify/ENA primary metagenome ERZ772908 (study PRJEB29015, sample SAMEA2738084) | human oral metagenome | biome: human oral; feature: human-associated habitat; material: saliva | place: China | collected 2264 ... | reverse complement strand
GATTGATTCAGACGTTGATACTAATTCCGATGTTGAAACTGATTCAGACGTAGAGACTGATTCGGATGTTGATACTGATTCGGATGCAGAAACTGATTCGGATGTTGACACCGATTCAGACGTAGACACTGATTCAGATGTAGATGCCGACTCTGAAGTAGAAACTGATTCAGACGTTGAAACTGACTCTGACGTTGATGCTGATTCTGAGGTTGACGCTGACTCGGACGCAGAGGCTGATTCTGAGGTTGAGACTGATTCGGACGTCGAAACAGATCCTGAGGTTGAAACCGACTCTGATGCAGACACTGATTCGGATGTCGATGCTGAAACCGACTCAGATTTAGAGGCTGAGACTGATTCAGATGTTGAAACTGACTCAGACGCCGATACTGATTCAGATGTTGAAACTGACTCTGAGGCTGACAATGATTCGGATGTTGATTCAGACTCGGATGTCGAAACTGATTCTGAAGTTGAAACCGACTCAGACGTCGATGCCGACTCGGATGTTGATACTGATTCAGACGCTGATACCGACTCAGACGTTGAGACTGATTCTGATGCCGATACTGACTCGGACGCTGAGACTGATTCGGATGTTGATGCTGACTCAGATGTAGATACTGACTCAGATACAGAAACTGATTCAGACGTTGACACTGATTCTGATGCAGATGCCGATTCAGAGGTCGACACTGATTCTGATGCAGATGCCGATTCAGAAGCTGAAACTGACTCAGAGGCTGACGCTGATTCAGACGCTGAGACTGATTCTGATGTTGACGCTGACTCGGACGTTGACACTGACTCCGATGTAGATGCAGACTCGGACACTGAGACTGATTCAGATGTAGACACTGATTCAGAAGTTGACGCCGACTCTGACGCAGAAGCTGATTCAGACGTTGATTCAGACTCAGATGTCGAAACTGATTCTGATATTGATTCAGACTCAGATGTCGAAACTGATTCTGATATTGATTCAGACTCAGATGTCGAAACTGATTCTGATATTGATTCAGACTCAGATGTCGAAACTGATTCTGATATTGATTCAGACTCAGACGTCGATACTAATTCTGAGGCTGAGACTGACTCAGAGGTAGATGCCGACTCTGAAGTCGATACTGATTCTGAGGCCGATACTGATTCAGATGTTGAAACTGACTCTGAGGCTGAAACTGATTCTGAGGCTGACAATGACTCTGAAGTCGATACTGATTCAGACGTTGAGACTGATTCGGACGTCGATGCTGACTCAGACGCTGAAACTGATTCTGAGGCTGACAATGACTCAGACGCAGAAGCTGATTCTGATGTTGATGTTGATGCCGATTCAGAAGTTGACAATGATTCTGATACAGAAACCGATTCTGATGTTGAGACTGATTCTGATGTAGATACTGACTCGGATGTTGAGACTGATTCAGACGTTGAAACTGACTCAGACGTTGAAACTGACTCTGATGTCGATACTGACTCGGATGTTGATACTGACTCAGACTCTGAAACTGATTCTGAGGTTGACAATGATTCAGACGCTGAGACTGACTCAGACGTTGATACTGATTCGGATGCAGATGCCGACTCGGAGGCTGAGACTGATTGGCTTTCTGAGACTGAGCTACTCAACGATGCTGACAATGATTCTGATGTCGAGTTTGATTCAGACGTTGAAACTGATTCAGATACAGAAGCCGACTCTGATGTCGACACTGATTCAGACGTTGAAACTGACTCGGACGCTGACAATGACTCGAATGTCGATACTGATTCAGAGGTTGATGCTGATTCAGAAGTAGACACTGATTCAGATACAGAAACTGACTCTGATGTCGATACTGATTCGGACATTGACACTGATTCCGACTCTGAAACTGACTCAGAGGTTGACAATGATTCAGACGTCGATGCTGATTCAGAAATGAATGCTGATTCGGATAGCGATACCGATTCTGACACTCGTTCACTCTCCGAAACTGAGGTGGAGACTGTTACGGACTCACTAGTGCTAGCTGATACAAGAGCACTCTTTGAAGCAAGCTCTGATGCACGAACAGATTCGAATCGACTTGTTGAAATAAACTCTGAATTCGATACAGATTGACTATATTCAGTTGAGTCCATCGTTACCGCAACCAAATTACTTGCATCCGAATAGACCGGATGATCACCGTAGAAGATGAGAGCTTTTGCATTCACTCCACCTGACTGCAAGGGCACTGTAGGTACTACTATCACCTGACCAGAAGCATCGGCTACTGCTCTTCCAACTTCTTCGTCATTGTTATACAAAACGACTGTCGACCCAGGATTGGCACCTGTCACTGTTACAGGTGTCTGTGTATTCGCTTTCTCCAATAGTCGCGTCGTAACTGTAGGTACTGGAAGGTGCTTGACAGGGACAGTCACATCATTTGAAGTGTTATCTTTATAAGTAATAGTCACTACACCTGACGCTGAGACAGAATACTCCTTGAAGTCCTTTGAGCTCACAATTTGGGGATTAGAGGCCTTGAACGCTTCCCAGATTCTATCTTTCTCAACCTCTGCTAGATTGCTAGTATCGTTGACATAGAGCTCGGTCGCTACATCTCTAATCGGATTACGAATGCCGTCATTTTGAGGTAACACTTTAATTCGGAAAGAGCGATCAATAAACTGATTGTTCGAATTGGTAAAACGAACTGTAATCGTATAAGTCTTTCCGGGTTCTACGACCTCATTTCCTCCAACTTTCCCTTCGATCAACATAGGTGCAAACGGAGATTTCAGAGTCGCATTGGGAACCAAAACGCCTTCAATGCGCTCACTGTTTGGAGCATATCCCATATAGGTCAGGATGACCCCACCATTTCGCTCTCTTACAATGTACTGTAGCTTAACAGGGTCTGAATTGTAAGCTGTAATCAAATAATTATTCGCAGGTCCACTCATGAAAAACGGCGCACGAAAACGATTCTCTGCATCTAACGAACCGCCTGTGCGCGGATCTCGTTGGCCTGATGTCGCACGGAGCACCGCATTGGCTAAGCGATTCCGAGCATTCTTTGCTTGGCCTTCAACAGCTTCAATTTGGATCGCTGGATTGGACAAACCGCTACGAATCGCTTCTAAAGCCAAATCTCCACTCTCAATCGCAGCTTCCGCCCCAGGTATCTCCAAGGCCTGAGCACGATAGGCGTATAAATCCAAAGCCAAGGCTTGTAGACGTTTTACGTCTTCCTCTGAGCGAGTGGTTTGATTCTCGTTTACTTTCTCACTGATTTCAGGATCCTGTTCAGAAGCTAACGGACTGTCTACATGACTAACTGAATCACTTGTAACATAGGATTCGCTCAAAGAAACCGACTGTGATAAAGAACTGCTTTTTGAAACAGACTGACGACCTGACTCCCTATGTGATAGGGATTCACTGACAGACCGGTTCATTGATCCAGAATCTGTAGCAGATGTCGTCCCCAAAACAAAACTGTCCTGACCAACCACACCTGTTGTTGGAATGATTTCAGATTCGAGAAACGAACTCACCTCATTTTCCTCTGCCAACACAGGTGTAGCAATTGTAGTTGCTCCAGCAAGAGCCCCCAACACAAGGATCCCTTTAGAAATCGGAGCAGGAACTGGATCAGCAAAAGTTTCGAAAGGTCTCACGATTTTATCAGTCGCATCACCACGAGAGATACGAAAAAACCCTAGTTGCGAGATAGATGCCCGCATCCAAGTTTTTCCTGACTTGATTAATTTAAATCGTGTGATTCGTTCCGTTTCACGAAACTCACCCTTCGAACGTTTAAAAAACATTTCCTCTCCTCAAAAATAAGATATCGAGTTATTATACACTAATTTTCCCCAAAAGTAACTAATTAAGACTAGTTTTTAACATAAAAAACAGCACACAAAAAGAGAACCCGGAGGTTCTCTTTTTGGATCCTTTTTCATTTCCCACATACCTGAAATGACCGAATCAAATTAGGATAGAAGATTATTTTTCTTCTTTTTTGCGACGTCCAAGTACAACCGCTCCAGCAAGTCCTGCAACTGCTCCAAGAAGAGCTGATGTTACAGATGTTGTCTCACCAGTATTTGGAAGTGCTACAGATTCGCTGTATTTTTGTGAACTGCTTGCTGATTCTGATGTAGACAATGACTCTGAACCAGAAGCTGATTGCGAACCATTACCAGATGTTGAGCCTGATTGTGACAATGACTCTGAACGAGAAACTGATTGGCTCATTGAGTTAGAGTATGAACCGCTACCAGATGTTGAGCCTGATTGTGATTGGCTAACTGAAACTGAAGTACTTACTGATGTTGAAGCTGATTCTGATGCAGACACTGATTGACTTACTGATGTTGAAGCTGACTCAGATGCTGATACTGATTGACTTACTGACGTTGATGTCGATGCAGATGCAGAGACTGATTGACTTACTGATGTTGAAGCTGATTCAGACGCTGAGGCTGATTGGCTTGCTGACGTCGATGTCGATGCAGATGCAGAGACTGATTGGCTTGCTGATACTGATTGGCTTACTGACGTTGAAGTTGACTCAGATGCTGACACTGATTGGCTTGCTGATGTTGAAGTTGATTCAGACGCAGAGGCCGATTGACTTGCTGACGTTGAAGCCGATTCCGATGCTGATACTGACTGACTTACTGATGTTGAAGTTGATTCAGACGCAGAGACTGATTGACTTACTGATGTTGAGGTCGATGCAGATGCTGATACTGACTGACTTACTGATGTTGAAGCTGACTCAGAAGCAGACGCAGAAACTGACTGACTCACTGACGTTGATGTCGATTCAGACGCAGACACTGATTGACTTACTGACGTTGATGCTGATTCAGACGCTGATACTGATTGACTTGCTGACGTTGATGTCGACTCAGATACAGATGCTGATTGACTTGCTGACGTTGAAGTGGACTCAGACGCAGAGGCCGATTGACTTGCTGACGTTGATGCTGATTCAGACGCTGATACTGATTGACTTGCTGACGTTGATGTCGACTCAGATACAGATGCTGATTGACTTGATGACGTTGAAGTGGACTCAGACGCAGAGGCCGATTGACTTGCTGACGTTGAAGCCGATTCCGATGCTGATACTGATTGACTCACTGACGTTGATGCTGATTCAGACGCAGACGCTGATTGACTTGATGACGTTGAAGTGGATTCAGACGCTGAAGCTGATTGACTTGCTGACGTCGATGTCGATTCAGACGCAGAGGCTGACTCAGATACTGATTCAGATTGACTCACTGACGTTGAAGTTGATGCAGATGCAGACACTGATTGACTTGATGATGTTGATGTCGATGCAGATGCAGATGCAGATGCTGATACTGACTCAGATGCAGAAACTGACTGACTCACTGATGTTGAAGCTGACTCAGATGCAGAAACTGACTGACTTGCTGATGTTGAAGTTGATTCAGACGCAGACGCTGATTGACTGACTGATGTTGAAGTCGATGCAGACGCTGAGGCTGATTGGCTTGCTGACGTTGATGTCGACTCAGATACAGATGCTGATTGACTTGATGACGTTGAAGTGGACTCAGACGCAGAGGCCGATTGACTTGCTGACTCAGATGCAGACACTGATTGACTTACTGACGTTGATGTCGATGCAGACGCTGAGGCTGATTGGCTTGCTGACGTTGAAGTTGATTCAGATACAGAGGCTGACTGACTCACTGATGTTGAAGTTGACTCAGACGCAGAGACTGATGATTGACTTGCTGATGTTGAAGCCGACTCAGATGCTGATTCAGATTGACTCACTGACGTTGATGCTGACTCAGACGCTGAAGCAGATTGACTTGCTGACGTTGATGCTGACTCAGACGCTGATACTGATTGGCTTACTGATGTTGAAGCTGATTCAGACGCTGAGACTGATTGACTTGCTGACGTTGAAGTTGACTCAGACGCTGAGGCCGATTGACTTGCTGATGTTGAAGTTGACTCAGACGCTGATACTGATTGACTTACTGACGTTGAAGTTGATTCAGAAGCAGAAACTGACTGACTCACTGACGTTGATGTCGATGCAGATGCAGAGGCCGATTGACTTGCTGATGTTGAAGTTGATTCAGAAGCAGAAACTGACTGACTTACTGATGTTGAAGTTGATTCAGACGCAGAGGCCGATTGACTTGCTGATGTTGAAGCCGACTCAGAGGCAGACACTGATTGACTTGCTGACGCTGATGCTGATTGACTTGCTGATGTTGATGCTGACTCAGATGCTGACACTGATTGACTTGCTGACGTTGATCTTGATGCAGACGCTGAGGCCGATTGGCTTGCTGACGTCGATGTCGATGCAGATGCAGAAACTGACTCAGAGGCTGACACTGAAGCTGATTCTGACGCTGAGGCTGACTGACTCACTGATGTTGAAGCTGACTCAGATGCAGAGACTGATTGACTTACTGATGTTGATGCTGACTCAGACGCTGACACTGACTGACTTACTGACGTTGAAATTGATTCAGACGCAGAGACTGATTGACTTACTGATGTTGATGCTGACTCAGACGCAGACGCTGATTGACTTACTGATGTTGAAGTCGATGCAGACGCTGAGGCTGATTGGCTTGCTGACGTTGAGGCTGATTCTGACGCAGATTCTGATTGACTTACTGACGTTGAAGCTGATTCAGACGCTGACACTGATTGACTTACCGACGTTGAAGCCGATTCAGAGGCAGACACTGATTGACTTGCTGATACTGATTGGCTTACTGACGTTGATGTCGATGCAGATGCAGAAACTGATTGGCTTGCTGACGTCGATGTCGATGCAGATGCAGAAACTGATTGGCTTGCTGACGTCGATGTCGATGCAGATGCAGAAACTGACTGACTCACTGACGTTGAAGTTGACTCAGATGCTGATACTGACTGACTCACTGACGTTGAAGTTGACTCAGATGCTGATTCTGATTGACTTGATGATGTCGATGCAGATGCTGATACTGATTGACTGACTGATGTTGAAGTTGACTCAGACGCAGACACTGATTGGCTTGCTGACGTTGATGTCGATGCAGACGCTGATACTGATTGGCTGACTGATGTTGATGTCGACTCAGACGCTGAAGCAGACTGACTTACTGACGTTGATGTCGATGCAGATGCTGACTCTGATTGACTTGCTGATGTTGATGTCGATGCAGACGCTGAGGCTGATTGGCTTGCTGACGTTGATGCTGATTCAGATGCTGAAGTCGATGTCGATGCAGATGCAGAAACCGACTGACTCACTGACGTTGATGCTGATTCTGACGCTGACACTGATTGACTTGATGACATTGAAGCTGATTCAGACGCTGATTCAGACTGACTCACTGACGTTGATGCGGATTCAGACGCTGATTCTGATTGACTTACTGACGTTGAAGTTGACTCAGACGCAGAGGCCGATTGACTTGATGACGTTGAAGCCGATTCAGACGCTGAGACTGATTGACTTACTGACGTTGAAGCCGATTCAGACGCTGAGACTGATTGACTTACTGATGTTGAAGTTGACTCAGACGCAGACACTGATTGACTTACTGATGTTGAAGTTGACTCAGACGCAGACACTGATTGGCTTACTGATGTTGAAGTTGACTCAGACGCAGATTCTGATTGACTTACTGATGTTGAGGTTGATTCAGACGCTGAGACTGATTGACTTGCTGACGTCGATGCGGATTCAGACGCAGACACTGAAGCTGATTCAGATGCAGATTCTGACGTACTTGCTGATTCTGATTGACTTGCTGACTCAGATGATGAGATTGACTCACTCAATGAAGCGGAAGCTTCTTCTGAGGCTGACTCGCTTAAGGATAGAGATTCTGAAACAGATTCTGAGTCAGACTCTGACGATGATACTGACTCACTTAATGAGGCTGATGCATCTTCTGACTCTGATACGCTCAATGAAGCCGAGGCTTCTTCTGACTCAGATGCACTAAGTGATTCTGAAAGTGAAGCCGATGCCTCCTCTGATAAAGAAGTGGAGGTTTCTTCTGATTCAGATGCGCTCATTGATAGTGATTCTGAAAGCGATGCAGAAGCTTCTTCTGAGGCGGATTCACTCAACGAAGCAGACGTCTCTTCTGATTCAGATGCACTCATTGATAGTGATTCTGAAAGCGATGCGGAAGCTTCTTCTGAAAGAGAAACGGATTCTGATACCACTTCTGATATGCTCTCTGAAAGACTACTTGAGAGACTCATCGATTGACTGGTCGTATCCACCTCAGACTCAATAACCTTACTACCATTGAAGAAATTGGTGTAAATGTTATCTGTTTTACCTGCATAAGGAGAGAAGGTGAAGGAAGTATCAGCTCCAGTGACTGGGACCGTCCAAGTCGATGTGAGCCCATATCCTTGCTTAGCCTGATAACCATTCATTTGAATGCCGTTTGCCCAAGTAAAGCCATCCCCTTGCTTCACAATCGGTGTCGTATTCGCCTTCGGATTGGTAATTTGATTTCCTTGTGAATCCGTAATATAACTTGTTACATTAGAAGGAGTCCCAAAGCCCTTGCCTAAGGTAAACATCTCTTGAGTCGATGTCCCCGCATTATAAATAGAATAACCAGGGGACAAAGCTGCTGGTTTCTCTACAGTAGATGTTTCAGGGTTATCGTAAGTTACCGTATAAGTAAAGGTCACTGTTGTCCCATCGTTAACAGCTCTTAGCTTATAGTAAATCGGAATCTTATAGTTGGTATCTACTCCAGATCCTACATGAAGCTTGCTTTCACCAGTTGCAACATTCAAAGTCGCCTGGATAGCCGTTTCGCCATTGACAGTTGCATTGCCAGTAAAACCAGCTGCATTCAAGGTAACCATCAATTCATCGATCGATTTTCCTAAACGCTCACGTTGCTCCGTATAAGCTTGTGCAGAAACATTGGCATGGATCAAGCTATTGCTAGCTGTCAATTCTGTTTGGACTTTGGCAATCGCTGATTCAATAGCTTCTTTACGCTCTGAAACCGTCACGTTTGACGAATAATTCCCAGCCAACTTGTTCAAGATTTCTGCTTCTGAAGCGTTTTGCTCCAGAACAGCTTTTTCATCTCTTGTAGCAGGTGACTGCTTGCTTTCTTCCGTAACTTGTGACTCAGTTACAGCTACAGTTGATTCGCTAAGAGCTGCTGATAACTCATTAGAACCCTGTTCGCTCAATGAAAGTGAGGTCGAGCTTGATGCAGAGATAGAAGCAGACTCTGAAACAGATACAGATGCGCTCTCAGAAACTGATGTGGATGCAACATTTTCTTCAGAAACAGATTCCGATACAGAAGTCGTCCCTAGAACTACACTATCTGCTTCAGCAATAGTTTCATTGTCCAATTCAGATGCTGTTGTCTTTTCAGCACCTGTTTCATCAGCTTGTGCCGCTGTCGTTACGACCGCTCCACCAAGAATAGCCCCAGCCGCTATGACCCCCTTCAATACGGTCCGACTTGAAGACTCTGTCATTTTCATGGTTTCTTCAGCTACTTCTGCTACAACCAAGTCTTCAACTTGACCACGAACTACCTTAAAAAGGCCCAGGTTGGAAGTCGCTGCACGAAGCCAATTTTTCCCAGATTTAATTAATTTAAATCGGGTAACACGATCAGTTTCACGAAATGATCCATTTGAACGTTTAAAAAACATCAACACTATACTCCTTTGATCTTTCTAACCAATAATTATACACTTTTTTAATTGAATTGTAACTTAAATGTACAATTCTCTTTTTATTTGTTAAGTTTCTGATAATTGATCCCTATATATTTCCATCTAAAGACTTGCTTCTAATACACAAAAAGAGAACCCGGAGGTTCTCTTTTTGGATCCTTTTTCATTTCCCACATACCTGAAATGACCGAATCAAATTAGGATAGAAGATTATTTTTCATCTTCTTTTTTGCGGCTTCCAAGTGCTGCAACCCCTGCAACCCCTGCAACTGCTCCAAGAAGAGCTGAAGCTACAGATCCTGTTTCACCAGTATTTGGAAGTTGTTCAAGAGCTGGAGCTGGTTGAGCTGGTTGCTCAGGAACTGGGTTCACTGGTGTATTAGGTGTTGGATCTACCGGTGTGTTTGGTGTTGGATCCATTGGTTTATTAGGTGTTGGATCTACCGGAGTATTTGGTGTTGGAGTTGGTGGCACTGGAGTGTTTGGTGTTGGAACGTTTGGAGTCTTCACAAGTTTGTAAACATAAGTAACGTTCTTATCACCTTCGATAACTTTACCAGTTGTTGGGTCAGTTGTTGTCAAGTGACCTTCACCGTCAACCTTACCTACTGGGTAGTTACCTTGTGGGACCAATTCATAGACTTTACCATCTGCAGTTGTGATTGTCTTAGGACGGTTATCCACTACTGTATCGTAGTCTTTACCTACTGGTTGGTCTTTTTCATCCACTACTGAAGTCTTGATAGTGTTACCATTTTCATCTACATAGTGAACGTATACATTACCCTTAGGTTGTACAGGTTCTTCGACAAGTTTGTAGATGTAAGTAACGTCTTTACGTCCTTCAACCACTTTACCAGTTGTTGGGTCTGTTGATTCAAGGTGACCTTGAGTATCTACTTTACCAACTGTGTAGTTTCCGACTGGTACGATTTCGTAAGTTTTACCTTCGAATCTAATGTACTGTGGACGGTTGTCTTCAACAGTGTTGTAGTCTTTACCTACTGGTTGGTCTAACTCATCTGTTACTGATTCTTTAATGGTATTACCTTCAGTATCTTTGTAGTGTACGTATACGCTACCCTTAGGTTGAGTTGGTTCTTCCTTCACTTCTTTGTAAACGTAAGTGATGATTGAACGTGGTTTATCAACTTTACCTTTAATTGGATCAGATGATTCCAAGTGTCCATCGCCATCAACTTTACCTACTGGGTAGTCACCTTTCGGTACGATCTTGTATGTCTTACCGTCTGGAGTCTTGATTGTCTTAGGTTTTTCACCTTCCTCAGTTGTGTTATATGGAGTATCATATGGTGAGTTTGGTGTGTCTTGACGAGGTTTCTTGATTTCTTTACCTTTTTCGTCTACGTAAGTGATGATTACGTCACCTTCTTTAGGTTTCGTTGGATCTTCTTTAACCTCTTTATAAACATAAGTAATCTTAGAAACTGGTTTTTCTACTTTACCTTTGATTGGATCAGAAGTTTCAAGATGTCCTTCACTATCAACTTTACCTACCGGATAATCACCAGCCGGTACACGTTCGTATTTCTTACCTTCAAACTCAATGTACTTAGGTTGTTCATCGTTCTCAGTAGTGTCATAAGGCGTGTTGTAGTCTGACTTAGGAGTATCTTGACGTTGGACTTTAATTTCCTTACCATCATTCTCACGGATATAAGTAATAATAACTTCACCTTGAGGTTTTTCACTTTCAGAATTTGATGAAGAGTTAGATGCTGATTGTGATACAGATGTAGAAAGTGATGTTGAAGCTGATGTGCTCAATGATGCTGATTGACTTGCAGATACGCTTGCTGATTCAGATGCTGATGTGCTCAATGATGCTGATTGGCTCGCTGATACAGAAGCTGATGCTGAAGCCGATGTGCTCAATGACGCTGATTGGCTCGCTGATACTGATGCTGATTCAGACGCTGATGTACTCAATGACGCTGATTGGCTCGCTGATACTGATGCTGATTCAGACGCTGATGTACTCAATGACGCTGATTGGCTTGCTGAAGTAGATGCTGATGCTGAAGCCGATGTGCTCAATGATGCTGATTGGCTCGCAGATACTGATGCTGACTCAGACGCTGATGCGCTCAATGACGTTGATACTGATTCAGATGCAGATGCTGATTCAGATGCTGATACTGATGCTGATGTGCTCAATGACGCTGATTGACTAGCTGATACAGAAGCTGATGCTGAAGCCGATGTGCTCAATGATGCTGATTGACTAGCTGATACAGAAGCTGATGCTGAAGCCGATGTGCTCAATGACGCTGATTGGCTCGCTGAAGTTGATGCTGATGCTGAAGCCGATGTGCTCAATGATGCTGATTGACTTGCTGAAGTTGATGCTGATGCTGAAGCTGATGTGCTCAACGATGCTGACTCAGATGCCGATACTGACGCTGATTCTGATG
>ERZ772908.315-NODE-315-length-12171-cov-5.85829_pt1 | contig 12171 bp, 9 predicted proteins | sample MGYA00512121_ERZ772908 | MGnify/ENA primary metagenome ERZ772908 (study PRJEB29015, sample SAMEA2738084) | human oral metagenome | biome: human oral; feature: human-associated habitat; material: saliva | place: China | collected 2264 ... | reverse complement strand
CCTACTTTATCCGCATTTAACACCATCGTTCTGAATTTAAATATTTTAAATTTGCGTCCATTTGTCGTAACGCGTTCCTGTCTATAAAATACAGGTCCACCATCTTCTAATTTAATTGCAATGGCAATCACTAAAAAGACAATTGATAACGGAACTAGCAGTAATAACGAAACGACAATATCAAAAATACGCTTTGAAATCAGATACCCTTTTCGCTGTCGAAGTTCCTTCTGTGTTTTAATTACGAGTTCGTTTCTCATAAATTCTGGCAATGAAATATTCTCGTTCATAAAATCTCCTTTCATGCCTAGATAACCTTCCCTATTATACCACATTTTCTTGAATTACGGTAAATTTCTATGTAAATCATGCAATTATTTTAGTGTAGAAAGGACAATAAAATAAACCAATCTAACAGAAACGTTAAATTGGTTTATCGTATCTCTTATTATTGACTATCGAATCACATTTTCTGCAACTAGAGTTTTCCAAATTTCAAGAGCTAACGCGTCTTTTGAACACTCTGGAAGTGGAATTTGTTTACCTTCTTTAGTAAGAATCGTTACTTGATGATTGTCTGCATTAAAGCCAATGTTTGAACTAGAAACATCATTTGCAATAATCGCATCAGCTTTTTTCTTTTCTAATTTAGCTGCCGCATACTCAAGAACTTTTTCAGTCTCTGCCGCGAAACCAATCACAACTTGGCCCTCTTTTTTAGAATGTCCCAGCCCTTTTAGAATATCTGGATTTTCTGCTAGTTCGAGTTTTAACCCTGATTCATTGTGTTGCTTTTTGATTTTCTGGTCCGAACGATTCGCTACATAGTAATCAGACACCGCCGCTACCATCACAGCAACATCTGTTGTTGGAAATTGTGCTGTAACCACTTCTTCCATTTCACGTGCGGATTCCACATACGTTACATTCACACCAAACGGAACTTTCAATTGTTTGGTTGTTGACACTAATTGAACTTCAGCTCCTAAGATGGATGCAGCCTTTGCAAGTGCATATCCCATCTTTCCAGAAGAGTCATTGGAGATATAGCGCACCGGATCGATACGTTCTTTCGTTCCTCCAGCCGTAATTAAAACAGATTTCCCTTTTAACGGAGAGCCGTATAACCGTCTATTCTCAAAGAAAGTCACTTGCTCGAAAATTTCTTCTGGTTCAGGCAAGCGGCCTTTTCCATTATACCCTTCTGCTAAAAATCCAGTCGTTGGTTCGATAATGACTTTTCCGTCCGCTTTAAGTTGTGCTACATTACGAACCGTTGCAGGATTTTCCCACATATGTTCATTCATCGCAGGAGCTACATAAATCGGAGCTGTTGTCGCCAACAATGTACTTGTCACGAAATTATCGGCGATTCCATTGGCCAATTTCGCAATCGTATTAGCTGTTGCTGGAACGACAACTGCCACATCGGTTTTATCGGCTAAATGAATATGTTGAACGAGATCTGCTTCGTCTTCGTCAAACGTATCGGTGTGCACTTTGTTTTTCGTTAACACTTGAAACGTTAGTGGCGTAATGAATTCACACGCACTCTTTGTCATCGCGACTTCCACATTTGCCCCTGCTTTTACAAACAAGCGAACAAGTGTAGCTGCTTTAAACGCGGCGATTCCACCCGTAACAAAGACCGTTACGTTTTTACCTTCCCACATAAACTATCCTCTTTTCTTAGAAATCTTAACTAAAATTGAAGCGATGATTGGAGTCATTACAGTTGCAGCCAACGCTTCCGCAATACCGTTTGTCATAACAACGCCCATTAAGAAGATCGGCAATTCCGCAACTGTTTTCCCTGTTAATTCTGCATATTGATTTCCCATCAGTAAATAAATCGAACTTAATACGAATACCGTATTCATAATACTTCCAAGGAAACCAGCCACTGCCATTCTGAGTTGGTCGGACTCAATGATTTTAGTTGTCTTATGATAAAATAACGCAACAAGTCCCCCCATCACTAAACGTGGAAGTACTGAAATCAATGGATTCGTAAAAATTAACAAGCTAATCGGGCTCCCTGAAGTAAAGGCGCGGAAGAACGAACACATCCCCCACGTAAATCCTAATAAGAAACCAGCTTGTGGCCCTAACACAATCCCACCAACAATAACCGTAATATGAATAATCGTAATATCTAAAATCACTAACGGTAAGTTCCCTAAAAATGGAACAAAACTTTGTAAAATAATTATCGCGATAAACATCGCACTTAATACCATTTGAAAAGTTCTTTGTCTTTTCATATCTTCACCTCGAGTCTTAATGACTGTATTATACTAATCTTTGTCATTTCAATCAACGTAAAAAAACTGAAAAAGCTAGGAAAGAGGAACCTTCCTAGCTAATAAACTTCATTTTCTTAGAATGCATTGTAGATAAATTGTGCTGCATTTGTGAAATCTGTAAATATACAATAAAGTAGAACACTAGTAATAAGCACATAAAATACGAGTGACCATACTAATACATTATCCATTTTCTTTAAAAAACTTGACCAATTCTTTTTCAACTAAAGGCCACCCCTTCCATCCAGGATGAGTTGCATCCCATATATAATAAGGATCGTAATCATGTGACGTTAAATCGACCTGCTTCACGCCAGCTTCCTTAACAATTTCATTGATTTTTGTTGAAAAGGCATTTCGTTGCGAAGCATCAATTCCAATGTAATCATACCATGGTCCATTTACAGGGAAAGTGATTACCAGAACCTCCACTCCTAATTCCTTTGCAATCTGTAAAAACAACTTAAAATCTTCGTACTCTGGAGAATCCGTATACTTGAAAGTGGACGCGGAATCTTTAAACGATTCTAGATTACCTTCAATACGTTTTTTATAATACCAATCGTCAAAATGATACTCATTCGATTGAGTATCCTTTTTAGCTTGTTCCTCATTCTTAGCCAGCACTTCATCCCAGTTATAATCAGGCATTGTACTTCCTTTGGATGGGAAGCTTTCTAATGAATGTTCATCATAAAATGCTTGTACAACATTTACGGAGAATTTAGCCAATTCCATTTGAATCATAAACTGATCAATTTGAGAACCTTCACCTTCAACAAGCACACGTTTATATCTTTCAAACGTACTAACTAATGAATCATTTTTTGCTGACAGTTCTAGCACACGATTAATAAATTTAAGTTTAGTTTCTTTTGAAAGTTTTGGGTTCACCAACGTGTAATACACATGCTCTTTTGAAATTCGACTTTCAAAGGCATCTTGTCTCATCCCTTTTTGGTCGAACCAAGTTAAACTCTCTATAATAGCCACTTTCTTCTGTGTCATAATCGGCTCTAATGAAGCCAATGTTGATGCTTGAATCACATTTTGGAAGAATCCACCTCCAACTTCCATCAAATGAAAATCATCATAATTGAACATTTGAGTCGGATGAAATTCTTTTTTATTAGCTACAGTAAGTTCAGAAGACCCTAATAATAAATGCGTGTTTTCATCATAGTTTGCTTTTAAAATCTCTCTACTTTTATGCTTGTTATAACTTGTATTATAACGAACACTATTATCATTCACCTTATAATATTGATTAATTTTTTGAACTTGGATAGGAACAAAAATAACGACTGTTATAATCGCTAATATTAATCCAATAAAGAAACCTTTTATCTTTTTCAATACTTAAACCTCTCAAAATAATCTACCAACAGAGTATACCACAGTCCTTACAATGTGAACATACTCAATTACAGAATATTAGAGAGTTTAACACTTTTTTTAGAATTTTTGGCATCAAAAAAACACCCAAGGTTCCCCTCAGGTGTTCAGGCTAATCTATTGTTTAGATTTTAGATACAGCTTCTTCAACTAATGCTTCAACTTCTTGAACAGTTGCACATTCGTTAATTGCTTTATCTGCTAATGCTTGCATATCGCTTAATGTTAATTTAGCAATTAAGCTACGTGTTTTTAGAACACTTGATGCAGACATTGAGAACTCGTCTAATCCAAGACCTACTAATAGAGGTACAGCTGTTTGATCCCCAGCCATTTCCCCACACATTCCAGCCCATTTGCCTTCTTTGTGTGCTGAATCAATCACGTGTTTGATTAACGTTAAGATTGATGGGTTATATGGTTGGTATAAGTATGAAACGCGTTCGTTCATACGGTCAGCAGCCATTGTGTATTGGATTAAGTCGTTTGTTCCGATACTGAAGAAGTCCACTTCTTTAGCGAATTGGTGAGCTAAAACTGCCGCTGCAGGAATTTCAATCATGATACCTACTTGGATATCATCGCTGACTGCAACACCTTCTGCGATTAATTTAGCTTTTTCTTCTTCTAATAACGCTTTAGCGCCACGGAAATCATTTAATGTCGCAATCATTGGGAACATGATACGTAATTTACCGTATACAGAAGCACGTAATAACGCACGTAATTGTGTACGGAACATTTCAGGTTCGTTTAATGAAATACGAATTGCACGATATCCTAAGAATGGGTTCATTTCGTGTGGTAATGGTAAGTATGGTAACTCTTTATCCCCACCGATATCCATTGTACGAACAACAACAGGTTTTCCATTCATGCCTTCTAAAACAGCTTTGTAAGCTTCAAATTGATCTTCTTCTGTTGGCATTTCGTGAGAATCCATGTATAAGAATTCTGTACGGTATAAACCAACACCTTCTGCACCATTGTTTACAACACCTTCTAAATCTTTTGGTGTACCAATGTTTGCAGCCAATTCAACTTGATGGCCATCTTTAGTGTAAGTTTTTGAGTCTTTTAATTTTTCCCATTCAGCTTGTTGAGCTGCAAATGCTTCTGCTTTAGCACGGTATTCAGCAACCACTTCTTCAGATGGGTTAAGGAATACATCCCCTGTCAAACCATCAACGATAATGATATCTCCGTCTTTAGCAATTGAAGTCACTTCTTTAGTACCAACGATTGCTGGAATTTCTAAAGAACGCGCCATAATAGCTGAGTGAGAAGTACGTCCACCAATATCAGTAACGAAAGCTTTAACGTATTGGCGATTTAATTGAGCTGTATCACTCGGTGTTAAATCGGCAGCAACGATAATCACTTCATCTTTAATAGTGGCTGGACTAGGAATTTTAACGCCTAATAGGTGTGCTAAGATACGTTTTGATACGTCACGAATGTCCGCAGCACGTTCTTGCATATAAGGGTTATCTTCCATTCCTGCAAAAATAGAAATAAACATATCTGTTACTTCTTTTAATGCAGATTCCGCATTCACTTTGTTAGATGTAATGCTATCTTTTACTTGTCCAATTAATTCTGGATCGCTTAAAACCATTAAGTGAGCATCGAATACTTGCGCTTCTTCTTCACCTAAGTTTTTCAAAGCAGTCTCTTTGATTAATTCGACATCTTTTATTGACGCTGCTAATGCATCATCCAAGCGTGAAACTTCTTTTTCTGAATCTTCAACAGTTACTTTCGTGACTGTCAAATCTGGTTCAGTCAAAGTATATACTTTGGCAATTGCGATGCCATCACTAGCAGCAATCCCTTGTAATGTTGGTTTCATATTATTCAGCTAATCCTTCTTTTTTCATTGTTTCGTCAATTCCTGCTAATGCTTCTGCTTCGTCAGCACCTTCAGCAGTGATCACTACGTCAGCACCTTGGCCAACACCTAATGACATAACGCCCATGATTGATTTTAAGTTAACAGATTTTCCTTTGTATTCTAATTGGATATCTGAACTATATTTGCTTGCTGTTTGAACTAATAAAGTTGCTGGGCGAGCGTGGATCCCTGTTTCTGCGATTACATGATATTCTTTCTTTTCCATATTGAAAGTCTCCTTTGAAAGTAAATTTTTGTTAAGAAATGTACGTTCGAGAGCATGTAAGCCTCAAAAATACAACCCTTTCAATTAATAAGATTACCATTTTTTGAGAGATTTAACAACTATTTAAATACATTTTTTAAAAGCACTTTCATCACAATCCCTATCACACTTACAAAAAAATCTCTTGATTGAAAATTCTTTAAAATTTAATAACTTTTCTTAAATTTGTAGGTGAAAATGAAACAAAAAAAATGTATAATGGTTTCAAGGAATTTTTTCAGAAGGAGGCTGTGTCTATGAAACTTATCGATATTACCAATTCTCACTCGCAACTTGTCAATGAACAGTTAGCAAATACAGATGCGTACTTCATCAAGGTATATTCACTTGGTCAAACAACTGTTTTCTATGCTGACGCTGCCACTCACCGTGATATTGTAATCTTAAACAAAAAAAGACGTATTAAAGATGTTGAAATTGAATTCGTCGTTCATCGCCTATTCCATATGGAACCAGAAGGTCTAGATATTATTCATGCTGAATTGAAACCGCCAACGAAAATTTTTCGTCGGCGGGATTTTTTTATTTATGAAGTAGAAAATTACCATATATGGTAATTTTCTACTTTGAATTAAATTCCTACCATATCTAAATAAAGGCGGTGAGAATAACTATCCGTCATTCCTGAAATGAAGTCCGTCGCTAACAAAAGACGTAAGTATAATTTTTCAACTTCACTCTTTCCTTCTGCAAAGTAATGATAAGAACGTTTTTGACTTTCAGAAATAATACCAATCTTCTTCAACTCTACATAGTCTAACTGACGATTCGTATCATAAGACACGAGAGAAGGCACAAAGCTATCTAATAAATAAGTGAGCGTTGTGTACCCTGCAATCTCTAACCTCAAGATTCCTTTATTGTCATAAATGCGTTCCTCTGACAATTTACGAAGAATCACATATAAATCTTCTGCCCAAGAATTTTTAAATAAGTCTTGATTGAATGTCCCTGCCATAATCTCATCGTAATGATTCACAAAATTATGACGTGCACCATCGATTAATTTATCACGTAAATCCACAAAGAATCGGTTAACACTGAAGACTTTCTCGTCGATGGTTGTTAACACTTCTCGTGTATGAACGGAATGCGGTGCACTATAGGCATCCGTACTCAAGTTCTCTAGCAAGAACTCTCGCACATCTCTAAAGGAAATCACGCCTTTTCCAATCGCATCTTCCATATCTGCCACTAGATACGCAATATCGTCTGCAGCTTCTAGGATGAAAGTCAATGGATGACGACTCGTTCCAGCTCCTGTAATCTCCGTTATTGTTTTAAAAGCTTTTTCTTCGGCAAAGAAATACCCTACTTTTTTAGAAGCAATCTCTTCTGTTTTCTTATGAGAAGATGGATACGTATATTTTAGAATCGTATTAAGCGTTGCGGCAGTTAAATCCAGTCCATCAAATTCACCTTTGAAATCATGCAACTTCGATACAATACGAAGCGATTGCGCATTTCCTTCAAAGCGATAAAAATCATAGACATAAGGACTCGCTAGAAATTCTTCTGCCACATCACTTCTCTCTTTCAAGAGGCTTGGCAAGTTTTTCTTAAACCATTGACGAATGATATCTTCTCCAAAGTGTCCGTATGGAGGGTTTCCAAGGTCATGCACGAGACTGGCACATTCAACAATTTTCAATACATCTTCTTGTCGAGCAATCATTTCCGCTTTACTGCTGTCCTGTTTCTTTTCTACTTCCTCTTGCAATAAAATAACAATTTCCTTCGCTAGAGAACGTGCAACCATCGCCACTTCTAACGAGTGCGTTAGTCGCGTATGAATAAAATCAAGACGTTCCAGCGGAAACACTTGTGTCTTATCCTGTAATCTTCGAAACGAAGGACTCGTTACAATTCGTTTGTAATCGTCGTCGAACTCGTTGCGATGTGTTGCTTCTTTACCAGAAAGACGTTTTGTTGAAAGTAATTTAGACCATTCCATAAATCCTACCCCTTCCGTATTTCAAACTATTATACCAGAAGTTCGTCCGTCTTTGGAATCTTGCGCATTTGATGGATATAAACAGCAATACAAATGATAAAGCAGATAAAGTCGGAAATTGGACCTGCGAAAATCAATCCGTCTACTCCAAAACTGGTTGCAAGAAGAATCATCACTGGCAACAAAACAAACATTTGTCGCGTTAAAGAAAGAATCGCTCCTAATTTTGCTTTCCCGATTGCTGGGAAGAAGGTTGTCACAATTATGGTAGTCCCATTAATAAACGTAAAGAATAAGAATGCTCGTGCATATCTCACTCCAAATTCATAATAAAGAGCATCCCCACTTCCAAACATTTGAATGAGTTGAAGCGGAAAGCCTTCAAATAGAATCCATAAAACCGTCGATAAGATGAGGGTTACTTTCAGTAGTAAATTCATCGTTTCATGCACACGTGAATATTTCTTCGCGCCATAGTTAAACCCTAAAATCGGTTGTGCTCCTTGATTCAACCCAATTACAACTGCAATGAATATAACGAAGATTTTACTCACGACACCCCCTACCGCAATCGGGATATCACTACCGTAAATGGATTGTGCCCCGTATGTACGAAGCAAGTTATTCGATGTAATTTGCACGATAGTCGCAGAAATTTGGAAAATGAACGATGTTAACCCAAGAGATGCAATCACTTTTACATCTTCAAACGACAACTTAAAGTCGCTACGCTCAAAGCGAACGGATTTAAATCTTGGTATATACGCGAGTAATACGATTGCTGAAACAATTTGACTAATCACCGTTGCCCACGCAGCTCCTGCAATCCCCATATTAAACCCAAAGATAAATAATGGATCTAGGATTGTGTTGAGTAGAGCTCCCACAATAATGGCCATCATCGAGTAAGTGGCCCTACCATCTGCACGAACTAATGGATTAAAACCAATCGAAATCATGAAGAACGGAATCCCAAAAGCTGTAATTCCTGCATACTCACTGGCGTACCCTAAAATCTGATCAGTAGCACCAAATAAGTTCAATAATGGTTGTAAGAACAATAGAACCACACTCATAATCATTAACCCAGCTGTCACCAACAACACCACTGCAGTCCCAGCAACTTCACGAGCATGCTTGTCCTCTTTTCGGCCCAGCGCCAAGTTAAAGTTTGACGCGGCACCAATTCCTACCATTAAACCAATCGCCATACAGATGGTTGTAATTGGAAAAGCAATATTTGTAGCTGCATTCCCAAGATACCCTACCCCTTGTCCAATAAAAATTTGGTCAACGATATTATAGAGTGCGTTCACCACATTAGCGATAATAGCAGGAATCGCCATCTTTCTAAGAAGAGTTCCAATCTTTTCTATACCTAATGGATTTTGTTTTTCTTCAACTATCATTTAAACGCTCCTTCTCAATAAATTATATATACGCATAAAAAAAGTCCCTCCACACGCGGAGAGATCTACCAATACATTTATCTTAACTTTGCAATCTGATTTTGTCAAACATCCACTCCCACTATTTCAGCACTCACCTCACCATGGACAGCACCAGCGGACGCTCCATAAAAAAACACAGCGGGCGCTCCAATTATAGCGATAACTAATTTCTTGAAAGACTCGTCTTTTTTATCCGCATTTTGATTTATGGCGGTCTAAGAAAGATAGCTCATCTTATAAAATATACGAATAGATTTTTAATGCTTCGTTCTGGAGAATCATGCGGATTCTATAAAAGCAGTAATGGGGAATCATATCAAAACGAATTAACGGGAGTTAGGAATTCATTCCTTACTCCCGTTTTTGAGGCTTTGAAGGTGCAAGACCAAGGCTTGCACCGGTATCCCATTACAGCTTTTATGAAGACATCCGCATCGATTCGAAAGAACGACACCTCTATAAAAATGCACTCTCCTATATTTTATAAGAAGCAGAAATCTCCTTCTTAAACCGAATACCGCCATAAATCAAAACCTTCGGTTTTATATTTATAATTAAGCACAAAAAAGACTCGTATTGCTACGAGCCTTTGAAAAATTAGTCTTCAAGCGGGCGAGAGAAGTTTGCAATCTCGCGTTGTACGTATTCTAAGTACGCTTCAACAGACATTGATTTAGTTTCTTTAGAACCATAACGACGAACTGTTACAGTACCTTCTTCAACCTCTTTATCCCCAATTACTAATTGATAAGGAATCTTTTGAGTTTGAGATGCACGAATCTTGTAACCCATTTTTTCATTACGGTCATCAAGTTCTACACGCATTCCTAAACGGGCCATTTTTTCTTTCAACTCACGTGCAGCATCATAATGATGTTCCACACTTACAGGAATGATTGTTGCTTGAACTGGAGCTAACCAAGTTGGGAATGCTCCTTTGTATTCTTCGATTAAGTAAGCTACGAAACGTTCTGCAGTAGATACAACACCACGGTGGATAACTACTGGACGGTGAGTGTTATCTCCATCTTCACCAACGTATGTTAAGTCGAAGCGTTCTGGTAATAAGAAGTCTAATTGGATTGTAGACATTGTTTCTTCTAATCCCATTGCAGTACGGAATTGAATATCTAATTTAGGACCGTAGAATGCTGCTTCACCGATAGCTTCGAAGTATTCTAATCCCATTTCATCCATCGCTTCTTTTAACATTGTTTCAGCTTTGTTCCACATTTCATCGTCATCGAAGTATTTATGTTTATCTTCAGGATCACGATAGCTTAAACGGAAGCGGTAATCTTTTACGTTGAAGTCGCTATATACTTCACGGATTAAGTCTAAGATACGTTTGAATTCGTCTTTAATTTGGTCTGGACGAACGAATGTATGTCCATCGTTAAGAGTCATTTCACGTACACGTTGTAAACCTGATAACGCACCTGATTTTTCATAACGGTGCATCATTCCTAATTCAGCAATACGAATTGGTAATTCACGGTAGCTGTGGATGTGGTTTTTGTAAACCATCATGTGGTGAGGACAGTTCATTGGACGTAATACAAGCATTTCGCCATCGCCCATGTCCATTGGTGGGAACATATCTTCTTGATAGTGAGCCCAGTGACCTGAAGTTTTGTAAAGACCTACATCAGCCATAACTGGAGTGTACACGTGTTGATATCCAAGGCTGATTTCTTTATCTACGATGTAACGTTCGATTGTACGACGGATTGTAGCCCCTTTTGGTAACCAGAATGGTAATCCTGAACCAACTTCTTGGCTAATCATGAATAAGTCTAATTCTTTACCTAATTTACGGTGGTCACGTTCTTTAGCTTCTTCACGCATCTTCAAGAATTCTTTTAAGTCTGCTTTATCGAAGAATGCTGTACCGTAAACACGTTGCATCATCTTATTGTTAGAGTCACCTCTCCAGTAAGCTCCAGCAAGTGATAATAATTTGAAGACTTGGATACGTCCTGTTGAAGGAACGTGGATACCACGACATAAGTCTACGAAGTCTTCTTGTTGGTATACAGTAATTGTTTCGTCTTCAGGTAAACCATTAATTAATTCTACTTTATAAGGGTCGTTTGCGAAGATTTCTAATGCTTCTTTACGGCTTACTTCACGACGAACGATTGGGTAGTTTTCTTTAACGATTTTCATCATTTCTGCTTCCACTTCTGGAAGTGCATCTTCTGTTAATTGATTTGGCATATCAGTATCGTAGTAGAATCCTGTTTCGATTGCTGGTCCTACGCCAAAGTGAATTCCTGGGTATAAACGAGTTAACGCATGTGCTAATAAGTGTGCTGTTGAGTGACGTAAGATTCCTAATGCATCTTCGTGATCTGGTGTAACGATTTCGAGAGAAGCATCTTCTTCGATAGCGCGATCGAAGTCTACTAATTCTCCGTTCACTTTACCTGCTAATGCTTTTTTCGCTAAACTTTTGCTAATACTTTCTGCAACTTCTTTTACTGTAATTCCTTTTGGAAACTCCTTAACGGCACCATCTGGAAAAGTAATTTTAATCATTGACATTTTCTTCCTTCTTTCTTTTTGAAATTTCTGAAATAAACAAAAAATCCCATAGTCTGCTACTGCAAACTATGGGACGTCATATTCTACGTGGTTCCACCCAAATTTGTTCATCAAAAAAGATGAACCTCAACGGAATAACGCTCCGATGCGCCTTGCTCTACTGAATTCAAGCAAAGATTCAAAAGTGGTAAAACTATTCCGGATGAAGTGTTGCACCAACCCACTTCTCGCTGAAATGTAACCAAGAGATAGTTTCTTGTCTTTTTCATCATTTTCAAAATATTTAGTTCATTAGTATTTAACCACTAATCTTTCATATTTTCAAGCATTTTCATCTA
>ERZ772908.314-NODE-314-length-12173-cov-26.9302_pt1 | contig 12173 bp, 8 predicted proteins | sample MGYA00512121_ERZ772908 | MGnify/ENA primary metagenome ERZ772908 (study PRJEB29015, sample SAMEA2738084) | human oral metagenome | biome: human oral; feature: human-associated habitat; material: saliva | place: China | collected 2264 ... | reverse complement strand
TTAAAGCCGCGAAACGCGGCTCTAAAACAAAGCGGTAAACGGTTTCATCCTTGGAAACCGACAGCTTCTCGCATGAGGTGATGATGCCCTGCCATTGCTTCGCCGGCGGGTCGTCTGAAGCAGACCCGAATGCCCCAGCTACTTCCGACAGTAAGCCTTCCTGCGGACGAATCTCAAACGCTGCGCGCTGGTTGAGGTAGGAAGACAGAGACAAAGAGGAATCGGTTGAGGTGGCGGTGATTTCGACACGGTAAGCGGTATTGACCGCTTCGGATGCGCTGAAAGAGCGGACTGAAAGTGAGGGGGAGAAACGGGCGAAGGTGAGGTGATAGGATTGGCGGGCGGTCATGACGAGACAATTTTAGAATGACAATGAATTTGATATATTAACTTGGATTATGCTGATGGTAAAGCGAATGGGATAAATGGAAAAAAGGCCGTCTGAAAGGTAATAAATCCCGTTAATTTCAATCCCCTTATCAACAAACCTTAAAACTCTCTACGATTAAATTTTTAAAAAATTTGCGTGAATCAGCTTCCAAAGCTAACTGTTTTTTAATAACTATACCACCCACTCATTTCTAATGAAAAAAGTACAAATTTAATAGAAAATACTCACCTTCAAACTTAATCACCTTTAAAAAACGAATGCGCTCCCTCCTCCACATCCTCAAGAAAATCGGCAAAATAGTGCTGATCATCCCTATTTTTGCCCTATTGTATTTTTTATCTGCTTGGATTATGGCTTCATTGCCGCTTAATGAAGATCAGCCCAAAGGGGAAATTACTTTATTTTTAGTCAGTAACGGCGTGCATACTGATGTAGTCATGCCGCTGAAAAATGATATTTTTGATTGGTCGGATGTCGTCAATCCAAAAGACACGCTCACTGCTGATCCTCAAATAACGCATATCGGTTTAGGCTGGGGGGAACGCAATTTTTATTTATACACGCCTGAGTGGAAAGATTTGACTTTCTCCAATGCCTTAGGGGCATTAAGCGGGCTGAACCGTACGCTGATTCATGTTACTTATTATCCTTTTGAACCACGAGAAAATAGCCACGTCGTCAAATTTTTGGTCACGCCTGAGCAATACAGGAGTTTAACCAAATCGCTCTTGGCCGGTTTTCAACAAAAAAATGGGCAAACCATCTTGCTAAAAGGAATCCATCATCAATCTAATGATGCTTTTTACGAAGCCAAAGGGCGCTATCATTTATTCAATACTTGTAATACTTGGCTGAATGACAAATTGGTGGAAAGCGGCCTGAAAGGCGTGTATTGGACTCCTTTCTCTTCGCCCTTGCTGGAACAATACCGATAGTCTCCACGCTTCTTAATTTTTTGGTCTCTGTAAAACTTCAGGCCGTCTGAAAATGTTCAGACGGCCTGTATTTTGATAAAAGCTCAAAGCCCTTTACTATATAAATGAAATTTTTAATAGCATTAAATTCTAACTTTAATAAATAAAATAATTTTAAATTCTATAAAATAATTTAAATAAAGGGATTTTAGAATAAAATTGCTAAAACAAAAAACTAAGCCTTGTTTAATTCTGCTAAAACCTGTAACCTGTATCAAAAATAAACAAGAGAGTCCATCATGTCCCAACACCACCCTACCGACGATATTAAGATTAAAGAAGTCAAAGAGTTACTCCCTCCAATCGCACATTTGTATGAGCTGCCTGTTACGCCTCAGGTTGCCAATTTGGTTTATAAAACACGTCATGAGATTTCGGATTTGGTTCACGGCCGCGACAACCGTTTGCTGGTCATCATCGGCCCATGTTCGATTCACGATACTAAGGCGGCGGTTGAATATGCGCAAAAATTACTGCCCTTGCGCAAAAAATATGAGAAAGAGCTGCTGATTGTGATGCGCGTGTATTTTGAAAAACCGCGTACAACCGTTGGCTGGAAAGGTCTGATTAACGATCCGCACTTGGACGGTACGTTTGATATCAACTACGGCCTGCGCCAAGCGCGTCAGTTGTTGCTGACTTTGAACGAAATGGGCATGCCTGCTTCGACTGAATTCTTGGACATGATTACGCCGCAATACTACGCCGACCTGATTTCTTGGGGCGCGATTGGTGCGCGTACGACTGAAAGCCAGGTACACCGCGAATTGGCCAGCGGCCTCTCCTGCCCTGTCGGTTTTAAAAACGGTACGGACGGCAACCTGAAAATCGCCATCGACGCCATCGGCGCCGCCAATCATCCGCACCACTTCTTGTCTGTAACCAAAGCCGGTCATTCCGCTATTGTCCACACCAGCGGCAACCCTGACTGCCATGCGATTTTGCGTGGCGGTAAAGAGCCTAATTACAGTGCGGAACACGTTAAAGACGCGGTTGCGCAGCTTCAAAAAGCCGGCGTGAGCAGCAAACTGATGGTGGACTGCAGCCATGCCAACAGCCGTAAAGACTTCCGCAAACAAATGGATGTGGCGCGCGATGTTGCGGCGCAGCTGAAAGCCGGTGAAGAAAACATCATGGGCGTGATGGTGGAAAGCCACTTGGTTGAAGGTCGCCAAGACAAGCCTGAAGTTTACGGTCAAAGTATTACGGATGCCTGCATCGGTTGGGATACGACTGAAGAATTGCTGGCCCTGCTTGCCGAAGCGAAAGGTTACCAAGCATAAGTGCGAAATCATTAAAAAGACCGGATATCTTCCGGTCTTTTTTGTGTCTGTCATTTTGATTTCTTTGCTCAAGATACCGAGCAAGTTTTAGTCAGGTTTAACATAAAAACAATATGAGAAAAAATTCAGGCCAAACCCCGATCACTCAGGTTTTCAGACGGCCTGCACTATTTTTCTTTTCAATTAGAACGTATGTTTAACCGTTGCAGTTACACTACGCGGCGTGCCGTAAACGTGAATATCCGGCATGGTGCGATAGCGTTTGTTAAAGACGTTTTCAAAGTCCAAACTGATACGGGTGGATTTGCCGATTTTGTAATGACCGGTCAAGTCCAGCGTTGCGTACGGACGTTGGGTCAACGCGGCCGCGGCGGCCGGATTGATGTCTGCAGGGTATTCGTCCAGCGTGTGGCTGCGGCTTTGCCAGTTGACGTTGGCACCCAGGTTCAAACGGTCGGTCACGTCATACGCGGTAAAGAGTTTGAACAAATGAACTGGGTAAGACGGATGCAGTTGAACTCCTTCGCTGTCTTTGATTTTGGAACGTACATAAGATGCATTCAGCAGCCATTTGTCGCTCAGGCGGCCGCCGACAGAGAGTTCCACGCCTTTTGTTGTGGTGTTGTCGGCTGCACGGTAGTATTCCTCGCCATTTGCGAATTTGCCTGCAACCACGCCCAAATGGTCACGTTTGTTCATAAAGACGGAGGCGGAAGCATTCAGACGGCCTTCAAACCATGATGCTTTCAAACCGGTCTCGTAGGTTTTGCCGCGTTGTGGTTTGAGTGCCGCGCCGTCTTTGGTCAGGTAACGCACTTGCGGACGGAAAATGGTGGTGTAAGACGCATAGGCAGTCAGATTGTCGCCGATGTCGTAGGTTACGCCCAAATAAGGAATGAAAACGTTTTGTTTGTGGCTGCTGTGTGCGAATTTGTTACGGCTGGTGCTGTAACGGTAACGCCAATCCACAAAACGGCCGCCGCCGATAAAGGCAAGTTTGTCGGTCAGTTTGAAACGGGTCGAGCCGTAAACCGACAGGTTTTTCATGCGTGAAAAACCATCGCGCAGATACGGCATATCGGGTTTGGCGATGTTGCCGTCAAATTTACGCAAATCAGGAATCGTCGATTCGCCTTCGTCATAGAAAGACAGGTTTTCTTTGTTGTCCTGATGGCTGATGCCGACATTGAACTCGTGCGAGCGACCCAACGCCGGATAATGGCCGTCCAAGGCCAGCGCAAAATTCTGGTCGCGGTATTTGCTGCGGTCGCGGTCGGATGTAAAGAGCGCAGAGTAATCCGAATTAATGACAAAAGTACCGGCAATGCCTGAAACGATGTCGTTTTTACCCGAAACATGGCTGTAATCGCCTGTCAGTTTCCAGCCGTTATCAAACTCATGGCTGAGGGAAGTGAATACTTCGGCACTGTTGTCTTTGCCGTATGCCCAGCGTGCGGAAGAATTGCTGCGCGGCGAAGACTCAAACGGTATGAATCCAGTACGGCGCGAACCTGCTGCGGTCAGGTAGCTGAAACGCGAGCTGCCGGTATTGCGGAAACGGTGTATTTCCGTACCGAGGCGCCATTGGGTTTGCGGCGTGATATCGTAAGACAAAGTACCGTAGAAAGTGTGATTGTGGCGCGAAGTGTTCGGCAGGTAATCGCCGCCGTGGTCGCTGACCAAAATAGCGCGGCCGCGCAAGGTATTGTCTGCATTCAAAGGCTGATTGGCATCAAGGACGAAGCGGTAGTGGTTCCACGAACCGACACCGGCTTCTACGCTGATGGCAGGTTTGGCAGTCGGTTTTTTGCGTTCCAAAGCAACCGTACCGCCCGGCTCGCCCATACCGCCGTTGGACAAACCGCTTGCGCCGCGCACGACGACGACTTGTTCGTACAATGTACTGTCCAGATTGTTGGTGCCGCGGCGGATAGCTTTACCGTCGTAAAGGAATTTGGGCGCACCGTCCACGGAAATGCTGTCAATCGCCTGACTGCGCGAAATAAACTGGCTGTGGCCGGATACGTTGTTGCCCATTTTGCTGTGGAACACGCCCGGCGTTTGTTTCAACACGTCCTGCAAGGTATCCAAACCTTGGTCGTCCATTTGTTTTTCGGTAACGACAGACAAGGACTGCGGTGTTTCGCGCTGGGTCAGGCGGATGCCTGTCGCGGCGGAGGAAGCGGGAATGGTGTAGTTGGAAGTAGTCTGTTTACCGACACCTTGGACGGTAACTGTCGGTAAATCGACACGCTCTTGCGGCTGGGTATTTTCTACTTCGATCGCGAAAGAATACGCCGAACACAGCGCCAGACTGACGGCAAAGCTTAATTTGCCATAGGGAAATACAGGTAGTGACATAGCCTCTCCAATTAGCTGATGTTTCAATTTGGTGGCAGATTCTATCAAAAAGATGTAGTCCGATAAAACTATGTTCTAATCACTATTTTCTAAGTAGTTTGTTTAATTCAAAATATTTATTTTTAATCTAGAACCAATTAACTAAAAAGGCCATCTGAAAACCTGATGATATGGGTTTTCAGACGGCCTTAATCTTTTTTATTACAAGGTAATCAGTCTGCCAATTTTCGTGCCAATTCTGCCAAACGTTTACCTTGTGCAAAGGCAATATCGTTTTCTTCGGCAGTCAATGCCGGCTTGCTGTCGTGGCCGGAAACATGGCTTGCGCCGTAAGGCGTGCCGCCGCTTTGGGTATTGCTGAGCGCGGACTCGGTATATGGAATGCCGCTGATGACCATGCCGTGGTGCAGCAGGGGCAGCATCATGGTCAGCAGGGTGCTTTCTTGGCCGCCATGCAGCGAAGATGTGCTGGTGAATACGGTGGCAGGTTTGCCGACGAGCTCTGCGCCGAGCCAAAGGGGAATGGTGCCATCGATAAAGTATTTCATCGCGGCGGCCATATTGCCGAAACGTGTCGGGCTGCCGAGCGCAAGGCCGGCGCAGTTTTTGAGGTCGTCGGCAGTCGCATATGGTGCGCCTTCGTCGGGAATGGCTTTTTCAACGGCTTCGCAAACGGTGGAAACTTTGGGAACGGTACGCAACACGGCTTCGCAACCGTCCACGCTTTCGATACCGCGTGCGATTTGGCGGGCAAGGTTGCGCGTGCTGCCGTTTTGGGAATAAAAGAGGACGAGGATTTTCAGGGGATTTGGGTTCATTTGGGGTTTCCGTTACAATGCTGTCAGGTTTCAGACGGCCTTTTAAATACTCGGGCCGTCTGAAAAGAAAAAATTTCAATTTAGAAGTGGGAAAAGGTTATGCCGTTTTCGCAATGGTGGCAAGGTTTTTTAAAAAGTAAAGGCGTGGCGTTCGCTTGGTTTGTCATGCGCCGTTTTGATGAGGAGCGCGTGCCGCAGGTGGCGGCAAGCATGACGTTTACGACGCTTTTGGCTTTGGTGCCCGTGTTGACGGTGATGGTCGTCATCGCTTCGGCCTTCCCCGTTTTCGACCAATGGTCGGGGGAATTTATCTCTTTTATTAACCGCACCATCGTTCCACAGGGCGCGGACATGGTGTTTGACTACATCAATGCGTTCCGCGATAAGGCTACCAAGCTGACGGCGATCGGTAGTGTGATGTTGGTCGTAACCTCGCTGATGCTGATTCGGACGATAGACAATGCGTTCAACCGGATTTGGCGCGTCAATTCGCAACGGCCTTGGATGATGCAATTTTTGGTGTATTGGGCGTTGCTGACGTTTGGGCCTTTGTCTTTGGGCGTGGGCCTGTCAGTCATAATCGGTCAGGTGCAAGTAGTGGGCGGCTCGGAATGGCTGAGGGTCATAACCGCGGTTTCATTTATTACGGTACTGCTGTGGGGCTTATACCGCTTTGTGCCCAACCGTTTCGTGCCTGCCAGCCATGCTTTGGTCGGCGCGGCCGTAACGGCGTTTTGCTTGGAAACGGCACGCTTTTTGTTCACTTGGTACATGGGTAACTTTGACGGCTACAAATCAATTTACGGCGCATTTGCCGCAGTACCGTTTTTCCTGTTGTGGCTCAACCTATTATGGACGCTGGTATTGGGCGGCGCGGTTTTGACCTCGTCCCTGTCCTACTGGCGCGGCGAAGCGTTCCGCCGCAGCCTGGATGCGCGCGGCCGCTTTGACGATGTATTGAAAATCCTGCTGCTGCTCGATTCTGCCCAACAAAACGGCAAGGCATTGCCGGTGCAGGAGTTCAGACGGCATATCAATATGGGCTTTGATGAATTGGGCGAGCTTTTGGAAAAACTGGCGCAACACGGCTATGTCTATTCCGGCCGTCAGGGCTGGGTCTTGAAAATGGGGGCGGAGTCCATCGACTTGGCGGAGCTGTTCAAACTCTTTGTCTACCGTCCGCAAACGCTTAATAAAGATAAGGTCAATCAAACGGTTGACCACATTATGCAGCCCTGCTTGGAAACCTTAAACATGACGCTTGCCGAGTTCGGCGCCCATACAAAAAAACAATCCTCTTAAACCTGATGCCGTCTGAAACCAAAAATATCAAGTTTCAGACGGCCTTTGCTATAATCGGCACACTACTGAATATTACATTCGACCTACAAGGATAAATAGATGAAAACACCAGCCCTACTCTCTCTGCTCGGTTTGATTCCATCTGCCGCCTTTGCCGCCCACGGCGTAGGCCTTGGCCAACCACCCAAATATCCGGCCAACTTCACCGCTTTCGAATACGTCAATCCCAACGCCCCCAAAGGCGGCACGTTTACCACGCCTTTCCTCGGTGCTTTTGACACGCTCAACCCCTTTACCCTCAAAGGCAACCACGAATACGGCATCAGCATGCTGACGCTCGACACCCTGACCGAGCAAAGCATGGACGAACCTTACGCCGTTTACGGCCTGATTGCCGAAGACATCGCCCTGGCGCCGGACGGCCTTTCCGTTACCTTCAAAATCAACCCCAAAGCCAAATTCCACAACGGCGACCCCGTTTTGGCCAAAGACGTTGCCGCTTCATTTAACATCCTGACCAAAGACAAAGCCGCTGCCCCCATGTACCACTTCTACTGGAGCGACGTGGCCAAAGTAGAAACGCCCAACGACCGCACCGTCGTGTTCCGCTTCAAGCAGCGCAACTCAGAATTGCACATGATTCTCGGCAGCCTGCCCGTCTTCTCGCATAAAAGCTATCCCAAAGGCCTGGCTGCCGCACCCAACAGCCTGCCGATCGGCTCCGGTCCCTACCGTTTCGCCAAAGCCGAAAACGGCCGCATCAGCGAGTTTGTCCGCGACAAAAACTACTGGGCGCAAAATCTGCCCGTGCGCAAAGGCCGTTACAATTACGACCACATCCGCATCAAATACGTCAAAGACGAAGTGGTCCGCATCGAAGGGTTAAAAGGCGGCCAATATGACTTCGTACAAGAAAACGTCGCCCGCAACTGGGCGCGCGCCTACTCCGACGAAGTCCTCAAAAAACGTAATCTATCCAAACACGAATGGGTACAAAACAGCACAGCCGGTATGCAAGGCTTCGTCATCAATATGCGCCACAAGCCCTTGGACAATATTTACGTCCGCCGCGCCTTGATTGAAAGCTTCGACTACGAAAGCGTCAACAGCCGCATCTTCTACGGCGCATACCGCCGCACCGACAGCTTCTTCACCAACAGCACCATGGCCGCAACTGGCAAGCCTGACAGCGCGGAAACCGCATTGCTCAAATCATTGGGTACCAAGCTGCCCGATGGCGTATTGGATCAAGACGTCCCTATGCCGCCGGTTACCGACCCCAAACTGGGCGTGCGCCCCAACCTGCTCAAAGCACGCGCCCTGCTTGAAAAAGGCGGCTATCAATACAAAAACGGCAAAGCAGTCGACAAACAAGGCAAACCGCTGACCTTTGAATTCCTCGCCCCAAGCAAAAACTACGAACGCATTACCGCCAAATGGCAACGCGACCTCGCCAAAATCGGCATTACCATGAACGTGCGCACCGCTGATTCCGCCGTGTATCAAAAACGCATGAACGACTTCGATTTTGACGTAACCACCGGTTACTACGGCAACAGCGAAAGCCCCGGCAACGAGCAATACGACTACTTCAGCTGCGCCGCCGCAAAGACCGAAGGCAGCCGCAATCTATCCGGCGTCTGTCATCCCGCGGTTGAAAAACTGCTGACCCATTTCAACAGCTTTACCAACCGCCAAGAGCTGCAAACCACCTCGCGCGCGCTCGACCGACTGATCCGCCACCAATACACCATCGTTCCAAACTGGTTCGCCGACCGCTACCGCGTCGTGTACCGTAACGATGTGGGCATTCCGTCCAAGCTGCCGAAATACTATGACCCCATCACCTTCGCCATGACCGCAGGCTGGAAGAAAAAGTAGTCGCATTTCGACAACACGTCCAAGCGTCTGACAAGCCCTTGGCGTGTAGTCCTAAGCATAGAATCATAAAATCTTGTTGTTTGTTCAAAAACAATCAATCGGCTGATTCCAAACAAACATAAAAGAAAAAACAACAATTATCGCCGGCACCATGTTTATTTCAAACGCATCAATCGCAGCGCCGGCGCTCACTCCGGCGGAACATGCCGTGAAACAGGTAAGAACGCAGGTTCCCGGCTATCACCGTTTAATGGTAGGCGATTTTGAAGTCACCGCATTATACGACGGCTTTCTTTCCGTCAGCCCGCAATTATTCCAACCGTTCAGCAATAAAAGTGCGGCGGAATTGGACGATTTAATCGCGCGCGAATTCAGCCCGCTCGAAGCGGATAAAGGCGTGAATACCGCAGTTATCTGCTTTCTGGCCAATACGGGTAAGAATTTGATTTTATTGGATTCCGGCACGGACGATGTGGATATTATGGGTAAAAATACCGGCAAACTGGTAAACAGCATGAAAGCCGCCGGCTATACACCCGAACAGGTGGACATTCTGCTGCCGACTCACATGCACTTCGACCACGTCAGCGGCTTAACGCACGACGGTAAAATGGTGTTCCTGAATGCAACGCTTCTGCTGGCGAAAGAAGAAAAAGGCTTCTGGCTTGATCAAAAAATGGATCAGATTCCCGAAGCCATCCGCGGCTTTGCACAGCTGGCACGCGACGCCGTAGCGCCTTATGTTAAAGCCGATCGGGTGAAATTCTACAAAACCGGCGAAGAAGTGATTCCGGGTATGGTATCCAAACCGAGTCCTGGTCATACGCCGGGGCATAACGGTATCGAATTCACGTCAAACGGACAAACCATGCTGATTTGGGGTGATTTAATGCACAATCACGCACAGCAAATGGCGGATCCGAATATCGCGGTAGAATTAGATATGAATCAGGATCAAGCGCGTGCCAGTCGCGAAGCGGCGTTGAAAGACGTTGCCGCGCGAAAAATCTGGGTTGCGGGCGCCCATTTGCCGTTCCCGGGCTTAGGCCACGTCCGTGCCGAAAGCAACGGCAGCTATACTTGGGTGCCGGTGGAATATACCCCGATCGAAATCGACGGCAAAGTGCAATAATTTAACAAAAACCGACCGCACTTTTCTTAGAGGAAGCCGTCAAATGACGATTTTTTTCTGTTACGGCGATTTTTCTTTATAATACGAAAAATTTTTATGAATTAACAAAGGCAGGAATTATGGCGGTAGAAGCGGCTGACGGCGATTTATTGCACGTGGTGGAGTTATTGGGGGCGGCGGTAGTTGCCGTGCCGTTATTTAAACGTTTAGGTCTAGGCTCGATTCTGGGTTATTTGGCTGCGGGGCTGGTTATCGGACCCTTCGGATTAAAGCTCGTTACCGATTCCCACGCTATTTTGCATATTGCGGAATTCGGCGTGGTGATGTTTCTGTTTTTGATCGGGCTGGAAATGAAGCCGTCGCATTTATGGAAATTGCGTAATCAGATTTTCGGCTTGGGTACCCTGCAGGTGACTTTTTCCAGTCTGTTCCTTACCCAAATCGGGCTGGCTTACGGTTTTTCTTTAGTGATGTCGTTTATTTCGGCGGTAGGTTTTACACTCACCTCCACCGCAATGGTCATGCAGATTATGGACGAACGTCATGAAATCAGCACACCGCAAGGTCAGCGCATTGTCTCCATTTTGCTGTTTGAAGATTTGCTGATTGTGCCCATGCTGGCGATTGTAGCATTTCTAGCACCCGATAATCCCAATGCCGTTGCCGATGCCGTACCGCTATGGCAGAAAATCGGTGTTGCCGCGCTTTCTTTGGCAGCGTTGATTGCTACAGGTATTTGGCTGCTCAATCCGCTGTTTAAAATTCTGGCAAAATCCAAAGCACGCGAGGTGATGACTGCCGCCGCGCTGCTGGTGGTACTCGGTGCGGCTTATTTAATGGAGCTGGGCGGTCTGTCTATGGCGATGGGTGCGTTTCTGGCGGGAGTGCTGCTGTCGGAATCCGACTTCCGTCATCAGCTTGAAGCGGATATCGAACCGTTCCGAGGCCTTTTGCTCGGGCTGTTTTTCTTAGCTGTCGGGATGTCGCTGGATGTGGCAACGGTGCTCAATAACTGGAAGGTAATTCTTTCCGCCACTGTACTGATGATTATCTTGAAATGCCTTGCCATTTATGGAGTGGCGCGTTTTGCCAAAGCAAGCCATCACACCGCGATACACCGCGCCGTACTGATGTCGCAGGGCGGTGAATTCGCCTTCGTATTACTCGCCTCCGCTGCCGTACAACGGGCGATTAATGCGGAAGTGCTAGCGAATATGACGGCAATCGTGGTGCTCTCCATGATTATGACACCCTTCGGCGTTATGCTGTTCGACCGCTATTTCAAAGAATCCCGCGCAGCTGCGGCAGTGGACGATGTGGAAGAACATGCGGGCGAACTCAACGGCAACGTGCTGATTATCGGATTCGGGCGCATGGGGCAGGTGGTCAGCCAAATGCCGCTAGCCTACGGTGCCACCATTTCCATTCTGGACAACGATCCCGACACCATCAACGTCGCACGCGAATACGGTTTCAAAGTCTATTACGGCGAAGCCACCCGCGCCGACGTGCTGCATGCCTGCGGCGTAGAACACACCGACATCGTAGCGGTATGCGTGGACAACGGAGAAAGTGCGGTCAGAATTGTGGAAAATATTCATCATATCAACCCGAACGCCAAGGTGTTCGTGCGCGCCTGGGACAGACGCAATGCGCTGGCCCTAGTGAAAGCGGAAGCGGATTTCGTAGTGCGCGAAACCTTCTATTCTTCCATGAAAATGGGCGATGAAATCGTCAAGGCATTGGGTGCTAGCGTGCAGGAATTACGTGCCGTACACGACAAAGTACGCGACGCCGACAAAGAACGCTTCGCTTTGGAAATTGCCGGCAAGGAATTTGAAGGGCGCAGATTACTGTTGGGGAATATAAAGAAAAATTCGTAAAATAGAGCGCACTTTTGTAGCTGCAAGCGATGGAATTTAAGCGAAAAATTGCAAAACACCGCACTTTTTACGCCCGTCCGGAACGCAGGCAGTTTAAAGCCAAATCAAAGGCCGTCTGAAACATCCGTCAGCAAAATCATCTGCAACG
>ERZ772908.312-NODE-312-length-12230-cov-3.03195_pt1 | contig 12230 bp, 6 predicted proteins | sample MGYA00512121_ERZ772908 | MGnify/ENA primary metagenome ERZ772908 (study PRJEB29015, sample SAMEA2738084) | human oral metagenome | biome: human oral; feature: human-associated habitat; material: saliva | place: China | collected 2264 ... | reverse complement strand
AAAATGTTTTAAATCTTCACTTCAACCATCAAACAGACTTGACTTTTCTTTCCAAAACATTTACAATAAAGGTACGAAGTTTAGTGTAGTTTTGGCAATCAGTCCTCTGGTTGTCAGACGCACTTTTTATTAAATTTTCAAAGATCGTGATGCTAAAAGTTAGCATTATTATTTTTAGAACCGATATAACTATCAGCTATATTTACATTATATAACCAATAGTTATATTTGTCAAGAGATTTTTGAAGTAATTTAAAAATTTTTTAGAGGCTTAAAAATGGAATTTTCGGAACGCTTAAAAGAACTAAGAAAAAAAGCAAACTTTACTCAAGTTGAAGTAGCTGAAAAACTAGGAATTTCGCAACCTGCTTACGCTTCATGGGAACGTGGAGCTAAAAAACCAACACAGGAAAATCTAATTAAAATCGCACAGATTTTAAATGTGTCATTAGATTACTTAGTTGGTAATTCAGATAGTACAGAGGATGAATTAGATAATATTGAGTTACTTTTTCGTATGAATTCAAAAGGCTTGACTGATGAAGAGAAAGAAATCTTCAAAAAAGAACTGATTGAGTTTATGGAAGAACGGAAGAAGGCATTTAAGGGAGCCAAAGAAAAATGTTAAAATCTATATTTGATAATATTACTATCAATAACATAATTATATCTTCGCTATCTGCTATATGTGTAATAGTCGTACTGCCATTTATTTTGTTTTGGTTAAAAGATAAATATGTTAATCGTAAGAAAATTTCCATTGTAGCTGAAGAAGTATACAATGTAAATAGTTTTAATGGAGTACCTGAATTAGTCAATGATTCAACCAATCAATATTCAAATCTAATTTATAATAAAGTCACAGTAAAAAGCTTAAATAAAGAAGTGATATCATCCATAATATTGAATAAAATAAAAAAAGAACCCAATGAGGTAGCTGATATAAGATATGACGGGGGACTCTATGTAGATCAACAAAAATATTTATTAATAACTTATAATAATGGGAATAAGGCAGGTGAGACAGGAGATATTAAAATTACAATTAATGCAATTAAGGATGGAACTAGAGATAAGATTATGTTAGAAACGGTTACGTCACCTAGTTTATTCATAGAACCAGGTGTAGTTACAGGACAGTACAAAATCGATTTACTAGACTATAAAGATATATTTGAAAAAAATGCTGAGTATGTCTTTTTAGAAATTGATTTTGAAAATCCTAATAATTCTATTCCAAGAGGCGGAGGAAGATATAATAGAGATACAGGACGTTTCGAGGTAAATTTAGGTGCTGGTCCAGGTCCTTCTATTCAAGAAGTTCCTTTTTTTGACTTGAGTAACTCAGATAAAAAAGAAGAAAAATTTTGTTCTCAAAAGATTGAGAATGTTTCAGATGTTTATTTTACTGTTTTTGTAGACAAAGATTGTTTATTGTCCTATTCAGTAATATTAAAAAGTAATCGCAATAAAATAAAAGGTATAATGAAGCACTCAATTAGAATTAGAATTCCTAAATATAAACAAGAAAAAACATGTAAATTTGGCTGTTTTTATCTTTTAATAAGAGAAAATAATCCAGATTTATTGAGCTTTAAGTATTCGTTAGAAACGGTAAAAGATTTAAATAAAGATCTTGTCTTCGATAAGTATGAAACAGCAAAAAAATATGCTAAGGCAACGTTTGCAATATAGTAACTCCTGTTTTACGAAATTTTAAATTCGCGCCTCGGAGTCTGGTGGACAATAGTCCACTTTTTTTGTATAATTAATTCAACCAATTTGGTTTAGTTTGGTAGACTGTGACTTCAAGGAGGTACTGTTCGTTGGATGAACTGTATATGAGAGTATGTAAAATTACAAAACATGACCTATATTCTTTTATGAAAGAGGAAAAAGTTTCAACTCTTTACTACCACTTCCGATATTATTTCAACCATTGTATTCAAGAGAACAAAATTCAAGTTATTTCTCATCATTTTTCAAACCACAAGATTGAAGGTTTAACTATAATTGATGAGTGTGGTATCAGTTTTTCATATGAAAGAGATAATCCAAAAGTAAAGCAGAATTTCACCGTCTGCCATGAATTAGGGCATTTCATTCTGAAACACAAAGGTACATGCTTTACAGAATCTATTGATAATAAAGAAAGTATACTGGAGAGAGAAGCAAATATATTTTCGGCTGTAGTACTAATGCCAGACATTGTTTTACTATCTCAAATTTATTACAGTTGTAATAGTTTCAAGAGAGTACAAGATAGTCTTGAAGTATCAAAACAGGCCTTATATTTTCGTTTGTTGGATTTATTAAGAGAATATTTCCCTGATAGAGAAGACAAAATCAAGCAAGCCATTGATGCTTATATTGAGAATGAAAATGGGCCTATCCATTTTTTATTTCACGACATTAAAGATCTGTTGATTAAAGAATTTAATCAATACAGTCTATCTTTAGAAAAACAGTTTAAAAATCAAATTAGTAAAGAGGGATTTGCTTCTAGTAAAGAGTTTCCAGAATTACTTAAGCAAGAGAATTGGCTAGAACTCAAAAGGAGTATTGATAACTTAAAAATTTGGTTAGTATATAATAAAGGAAAATCAGTAGCATATGCGTGGGATAGTACAAAATTATCAGATCAAGAGGCAAAAAAGAAAGCAGAATTACAACTACTCTTTATGTGATGTGATAAGTTGAAACGACTAGAGGTGAAGTTTTTAATTATTAAATCAGATATTAATCTTTTTACTAAAATATGATCCCTTTCTTAATTTGAAGAAAGAAAATTAATTTGTATAAGTTAGATATGGTATAATAAGAAATGAAGTAAGAATTCAGGAGAATGAAATGGTAGACATAAATCAAATACAAAAAGATTTTAAAAGTAGAATATTACACTCTGAGGATGATGTAAAAATTTATGCATATAGTGATATATTTTCACCTATTCAAAAAATTTATGCACCACATACTACTTTTCAATCTGAACGTACATTTGTAAAGGGTGGGAGAGCAGATGGTACAATTGCAAATCTAGTTATTGAGTATAAGAAAAATAAATATTTTCAAACTTCTAAGGGAATTCAGGAAGCTTTAACAGGTCGTGAACAAAACAAAAATGATAGTGGGCTATATCAATACATACTTAATAGTATTGTAGGGGATGAAATTGACGATTCAATATTAGATACTTTTGGCGTTGGATTTGATGGTAATGAATGGATATTTGCTAGATTTGCAAAAGTTACGGATAATAAAATTATCGATGTCTCCAGAACTCGTTTTTCAGAAATATATAATTCGAAAGAAATTAATCGCCCATACGAGTTCAAATATAAAAAATTTAATTTTCAAGATGGTATTGAGCAACTAATATTATTGTTTAATTCTACTGAGAAAACAAAAATTACAAAAGATAGTTTATCAAGAGTTTTTTCTCCTAAAAACCCGAAGATATCCGATGGGATTTTGTCTATCTATCATATCATGGAAGCTCAACTTTTATTAGATAGTAATCAAAGAACAAAAACATTATTTTATGAGTGGGATAGAACATTTGGAGTAATGTTTGGTAATGCTGAGCAAGAAACTGAATTTAATGAAACATCTGAATCTATTAAGAGTCTTTATGGAGTTGATAATATACTAGATATTGATTCGAAACTCTTCCTTTTTTCCACACAGACATATTTTAATATTTTCTTAAAATTATTAGTTGATTCTTTCATAAATAAAATAACTAATCCAACATTAGTATTTGACTTTAAACCAACATGGAGTGAGGTTGTTTCGTTATTTGAAGGCAGAAGTACGGCAAACTCAAAAGTTATCTCAAATTTTTTTGAAATACATTATTATGAATGGTTCACTTATCTTAGTGACAAATCAGATACAAGAGTAATGTTAGGTATAATTCAAGATATCTATGATATGCTTAATAATTTTGATTTGGCTACCTATAAATTGCGTCCGGAAAGTATACAGGATGTCTTGCAAGAAGTCTATATGACATTAATTCCAGAAAATATTAGACACCTTTTGGGCGAGTATTTTTCACCTGATTGGATAGTTGAACATTCGCTAGATAGAGTTGGATATAAGGGGGACTTAAATAAGAAAATTATTGATCCGACTTGCGGATCGGGTGCCTTTGTTGTCCAAGCCTTAAAACGGACAATTCGAAGTGAAAATAATAGCATAAACTACGAGAAGGCAAAAATTATTACAGATAACATTGTTGGGTTTGATTTAAATCCAATCTCAGCAGTTTCTGCTAAAGCTAACTATATTTTAACTCTTTTTTCTTCTATAGAAGGAAAGTTATCTGATTTTTCATCTCCAATATCAATTCCAATTTATATATCGGACTCTGTCTTATCTCCGATTGTATATTCAGAGGAAAATATAGAAACATTTAAAGCTCAAACTTCAGTAGGTGATTTTATAATTCCTAAATTTGATAGTTTTGATGAAGGTAGTAAATTTTTGGACGACATAAGTGATTCTGTAGAAAAAGATAGGCCGTTTTCGGTATTTGATAGCCTTATATTACAAAAAATGGGCTTATCAAAAATACAGAGAGATGCAGTTTCAGAAATGTACGAAGATATGGTTAGATATCATAGAAGTGCTCAAGATTCGTTTTGGGGTCGTATATTAAAAAACAGCTTTGCTCCAGTCATGTTAAAACAGAAATTTGATTTCGTTGTTGGAAATCCACCATGGATAGCATGGAAATCTATGAGTAAAGTATATAGAGAAGGAACGTTAGAAGTTTGGAAAAGTTATGGAATTTTTGAAAAAAATGCATATGATAAAAAAACAACTCATGATGATTTTGGGATGGCAGTAACGTATGTTTCTTTAGATCAATATTTAAAAGAAGATGGAGAAATGTATTTCTTACTTCCATGGACTTTTCTTAAATCTACAAAAGGTGGAGAAGGATTTAGAAAACTATCAATTACCAGAAATGATCAACAAATTCCCGTGAAAATCACGTTGGTTGATGACTATAATGACATTCAAATTTTTAAACCGAAACACACTGTAAGGACTATAGGAGTTTTATTTAAAAAAGGGGAAGAAATGAAATATCCGATGACGTCTTGGTTTGAATGGTCTTATAAAGAAAAAAAATCTTTCGAAGCTCACTATAGTTGGAATCAAGTGAATGAATATATAGAGAATAGAAAGTTATCAGCGAAGCCTATTGACGAGTCAGATATACAATCGTCTTGGTTAACATTGGAAAATGATGAGATAGAAATTGTTAATAGAGTATTACTGAATGGAGAACCTTCAGCTTATAGAGGTAGAAAGGGGATTGAACCTGCGGGGGCAAAAGGCGTATATGTATTAAAACGACCTCGAAGAAATGCCGATGGAACATTGGCTATAGTTAATGATATGTCACGGCAGAGAAGAAAAGATATTAAATCAAAAGGAGAACAACCAGGGAACATTGAATCAACTTTTGTTTACCCTATGCTAGGGGGGAGAAACATTCAAAGGTGGAAAGTAGTATCACATGAGTTTATGTTAGTACCTCACAAAGATGATACTCCTTATGGACTAGACGAAGTTATCTTATCTCAAGAAGCTCCTAAAACTTATGAATGGCTAGAATTTTATAAAGAAGGACTTTTAGCAAGTAGGATTCAAAGTGGAAAGTTCTATAATCCAGAAACTCAGCCATGGTATAGACTCGACAATGTAGGAAGTTATACTTTTTCAGATTATAAGGTTATATGGAAGGAACAGGCTAGTAGTTTTGCGGCAGTAGCGATTGGTCCGTACAGTACTTTACCTAATTCAGATCTAGAGCTTTTTCATGGCAAAGATAAACCTGTTGTTGTCGATTCAAAAGTTCTTATGTTGGCTACAGATAGTATGGATGAAGCTTATTTTATATCAGCAGTCCTAAATTCACAAAGCATTAGAGATATAATTGATGCATATGCTGTTGGCTTAAATAGAGGAATTGATGTTTTAAAAAATATTAGGATTCCAGAATTTGATATAGATAATTCTCTTCACACTCAAATCTTCAAAATTTCTGAGCGAATTCACGAAAAAGCAAAATATGACTCTGATTTTAGTCAATTAGAAAAGGAATTAGATGATTTAGTGAAGCTGTTATATTAGAGTAATTAAAAGACGCTTTTACAAGGCGTCTTTTTTAAAACATAACATTTTGATAAAAAGTTAGATTAATTAGGTATTAATACATAGGTTGATGATATATTTATTGTGAACAATTATTCAGAAATTTGATTTTTTAAAATGAGTAATAGCAATCTAAAATTAATGTAGCTATTAGTCTTTTTTGTTTAAATGTTTGAAATAGAAGTGGATAAAATCAGAATATTGTACTATACTTATATTGAAAATAAAAATAATAGGAGTATAAGTATGGTTGGGAATAAATGGTATAAAACTGATCTACATCTACATTCACCAGAGAGTGTCTGTTTTAAAGATAGAGATAGTGTGACTGCTGAAGAATGGATAGAAAGATGCATTCAAAAGGGGTTAGAGTGTGTTGCTCTTACAGATCATAATTCAGGAAATAATATTGATGAATACAAGAGGTTGGCTGAAGAACGAGGTTTGGTTCTTTTTCCAGGAGTTGAAGTTACCTGTGGTGATACTGGAACTCATTTACTTATTCTCTTTGAAACTACAGATAGCCAAGATGTTATAAATGATTTTCTTATTAAAGTAGGCGTTTGTCGTGCAAGTTTTGGTGATTCTAAACCCGGAACAGAAATGAGTGTTTTAGATGTAATAAAAGAAGCTTTAAAAGATGGTAAGGTAGTAATTCCCGCTCACATTGATGAGTTTAATGGTATCTGTTATCTTGACAATACAATTCAAGAAAAAATATTGAATAACCCTGATATTAATGCTGTACAACTTGTTCAGAAGGAATTTTACGAACTTAGTATGTCGCATAAATCAATATCGAAAAAAGATAGAGATCCTGTTTATGAAATAGTTAATGAAAGGTATTCAAATACAGTACCTAATGGAGATTTAGATAAATGGTATAAAACTGCAAAGAAATTTTATGACAGCCAAAAAATGAGTTGTTTAACTTTTTCTGATAATCCTCATGGTCCTGGAGAATCTAAACATGGTTTATGGGGTATTGGGAACAGGTATACTTATATAAAAATGTCAGAAACTCCAACTCTTTCGTCACTTCGTGATGCCTTAAGAATGGGGGCTTTAAGAGTGAAGCCTGATTTCATTGAGGATTTTAATCCTACAAAAAAGAAAAAAATATGTTTAGAAAAATTAATTATCAAAAATACAATTCAAAATAAAACAGATATAGTTGTTGATTTTAGCCCAGATTTAACTACTATAATAGGAAGCCGTGGGACAGGTAAGTCTTTCATTACAAAATTATTGGCATTTGTGTTACAAAAAGAAGACTCTATTAAACACTTTCCAGAGGTGTTTTCAGACTACGAAAATTTTGCAAAGAAAAACGATGGTCGTACAGGAGTTCTAAAGGACGATACAGAAGTAATTCTATTTTTGGAATTTGATGGGAATCGATATGAGATTATTCGAGCTGCAGATGATTCTAGAATCAGTATAAATCGAATTACTGAAGAAGATGGCAGGAGTGAGGAAACATATGAAAGATTAAATTTAATTTCTGAAAGTATAGATATTTACCTTCAAAAACAAATTTTCGAGATGTCAAAGAACCAAACAAATATAAGAGATTTTTTGGATTCATATTGTTATGATGATCTTGAGCCAATACAAAGAGAAATTCGTGAAAAAGAATCAATTGTTAAACAATTAGCTCTTGAAAATCAATCTAAGGAAGCAGATATTTCAAAACTAAATCGTTTAACTATAGAGATAGAAGATCTTGAAAACCAACTAAAGAAGCTTTCAAAACCTGAATATCAGCAAATTATTAATGATAGACAAAAAGTAATACAAGAAAGTAGACAAATTGAAGAAGATGTAGATAACATTAAAAACTATGTGAAAACACTAGAAGAAAGACTACGAACAGGAGATGGGGTTTTAGAGAATAGCTTGAAAATATCGGGTGGCATTCAGCAGCTTCGAGAGCAATTAAGAATGACCATATCAAGTTATCAGAAAGAGATAGGTATTATTTTAAATAGAATTAATGATTCGATAGAAACTTATTCTAAAGAAATTAGTAATTCTAAATGGAGTATTGATAGAGGGAAAATATTTGACAAATATAGTAATTTGGAGTCGAGTTTATCAGAAATAGAGTTTGGACAAATACAAAATTTATCTAGTATAAATTCTGAATTAGATAAAAAGCGTTCTCAATTGAATATAATACTGTCTGATAAAGAACTAGTTCAAAAGAACAAAGAAAAAATTGAAGCAGAATTAAAAGTCATTCGGGAACTTTACTCACAAATTTGTAGGTGTAGAAGAAATTTTGTAAAGAGAAATTTCGAAGGAATCAAAGTTGCAGTAATAGAAAAATCTGATTTTGAAGGTTATATATCTAGATTGAGAATGTTACTTGGTAAACAACATGTTTACGATGAACAATTTGAAGAAATAAGAGAAAAATTACAAAATAAAAAAATACAATATACAGAAATATATGATTCAATTGCTAAGGTGAATACACAATCAGCATCAGATATTTTTACTAACACTAAATTGTATAAGAGTTTCGCACAACTTTTACCAGAGGTGCTTCTTGATATTCGCTTATTAACTCCTGATGATAAAATAGTTATTACACTAGAGCTAAATGGAAGAAGTGTAGAATTAACAAATGCATCTGCAGGTCAAAAGACCTCTGCCATGTTAACAATGATATTGACATTGGGAAATGAAACATTAGTAATGGATCAACCAGAAGACGACTTAGATAGTCAATTAATTAACTCTCTCATTGTACAAAATATTATTTTGAAAAAAGATACTAGACAGATAGTAGCAATTACACATAATGCAAATATCCCTGTCAATGGAGATTCTGAATGGATAATTTCTATGGGGGATACAAAAGAATTATCTACAGATGTATCTGAATCTATTGATTCTAAGGATATTAAATTAAAAATTTGTTCAATAATGGAAGGTGGAGAAGACGCATTTAACAATAGGGCAGTTAGGTATGGTTTTAAAAAGTGATTAAGTTATAAAATAATTTATGATATGGGCATTATAAAAATATCTCGTATAGAATGTATGAGATATTTTTAGTTTTGATTTAATTTCGATAATTTTCCGGAAAATACTTATTTTTCGGAAAATTAACTTTGAGAAATCTAGAGTTATGGTTTTTATAACCGGTAACCAAAAATTTTTCAAACTAAACTTAATCCCGATAATGTACTTCATTTAAGTGAAAACTGGAAATTTTTCAATTGTACATTTTTGTATTTTATCAAATTCAAAAACACGGCTTATGAGTTCAGTTCTGGCCGTGTTTCATTTTTTATATTCTACTTAAAATTTTCCAACTGTTTATACCTTGTTAGGGGTTTAAAATTTTTCATCAATAATTCCTTCCCAATAATCAAAATTCTCCACAAGATAAAGTAACACATTAAATAGTTTTAAAAATTCTTCTTCTGAAATCTCGTGATCCCAACGTCCATGTAAAATCATGTGTCTATTTGGATAATTAATAGTAAATCGTTGGGTATCTGCAAAAAATTTATAACACCAATGCAAAAGGCCGTAATCAAAAACTGTTTTTTCTCCAGGACTTATTTGCTCATCAATTTTTCTTAACGCTCTGTGTCCAACTGCTGTCTTTTTATCCGCATCACTAGATAATGGCTCTGCTAATCTATTAAGTGCACCATCAATAGCTATTGAAGCAAGGGTGTAGGCTGCATAGTAGTTTTGTTCTGAATAACTCATTGCCATTGACTGGATTAGATGATAAGAAAAGCATTGTGATTTCGCCAAATACTCTATGTTAGACGTATCTGCAATAATCTCTTTAAGATTATCTAACCACTCTACCTCAATGTCTTCGGTATCGTCTAACAAAAGCTGATTAACGACTGCTCTGTTTTGGAAGAAGATAACCCAGCCTTTATCAGCAAAACTTTCTACTTTAGCGATTATCCTCTTTCTCTCTTCTTCTGTGTATGGAGCATCTTTTACTACTTCAGATAAATTTGAAAGCTGTCTTCTTAATTCTAAGAGGGAGTCAGTGGCAATACTTTGGGTTAACGTGCTAATGATTTGTGACGTTTTATTTAGACTCTTGAATAGTTCCTTATTCTGTTCTGAAAACCGTTTTAAACCTGATTGTTCTATCACACTATCTATTTTCTTTGAAAGTTGTGCAATTTCTTTATTTTTCAACACGCTTGTAGCAACTGCTATTCTTGATAGATTAGCTTGTTCTGCTACTTTAAGATGTGTTGCAATAGTTGATAATGCGTCCTTTATAATATGTTCAGGTAATTTTTTTATGGGGTCGGCAGGGCTTACATTTGCTTCAGTTAAGGATGAAGTGGCTTTTATTGTGCCTGTTTTATAATTGATCTCTAAACCTTTTTGAGCATTTGGGATAAAGACATTAAATTCATTCATGATAACATCATCGTCTTCTACTTCAAACGCTTCTCTATTTGGCGTTTTAGCTTCTAAAATAACACCTCTAGGAAGGTATTCAAATTCTTGTTCTGCCCCTTCTGAATTCTTTTTAAAGATAGGCGTAACTCTATATTCAACATCAATTCCTTTTTGTAATGTATTAAGTATAACATTCTCAAAATAGAACATACCACAAGCTTTTTTAGTTTTGTGATTAGTATTAGCTCGATTACACCAATTAGTGATCATAACGAAGTCTTCTCGTTTATAGTAATCAAATTCGTCACAATAATCAATAATTGAATCTGCTATTAAATGTCCTCGATTAAAAATATCCTCACTGGAATACACTGAACAATCAATGTCTATTTGTTTATTGCCATAGACATTATCAGGTTTAGTGCTCCAGTCTAAATACTTCCCTTTTTTTCCCTTATGAGTCTCGGAAGATTCAGAATTATCTTTGTTTTTATTAAACCGTTTAGACAACAATACCTTTATTGTTTTAATTTCAATATTTTGTTTTTCGTCCAAAATAATTTTAAGCTGACAAATACTAGGCCATTTATCATCATCAAACATCATATTGTTATTCAGAATGAAGAAACCACCATTATCATATGAAGAATTTTCTAGTAAATTCTTCAATTCAGGGTAGTCAAAGTAAGCTTGTTTAATATCTAATACTGAAGGTTTTAACTCTACTGTGTATTTGTCACGACTGCTCATATGTTGTCCTCCTAAAAAGTATAATTTTCCTTTTATAAATTATAACACGGTTTTTACATGATTTAAGCAGATAAATATAGAACTAAAATGTACATTATTCCAACTCCCCTCACCCACTCTATAACCACCAAAATATACAATTGAACCCACTACATAACAACAATAATGCACTACTCAAAATGTACATTATTCACCTCTAAAATAATGTACAAAACGAAAATAAAGTACATTTTACAATCAATGTACTTTATGCTTCTAATTCAGTTATATCATGGGTTAATTCTTGTTGAGTCAATTGTACATAAATTTTTAGTTTTGATTTGCTGCTTCAATATACCTCCTCCCTATCCAAATTTGGATAGGGTTTTTCATCATTGAAAATTCGAATTAAGATTTCAACACTTGCTTTTAAATGGAATAGTTCAGTTCTTATATCGCTGTCAGAGTAGTTGTTTTCTATATGGGAACAATGGCGTTTGATATGCCACAATGCTCTTTTGATGTTATTTTCTTTTGTATTTTTCATGCTTTTATCATATCAAAGGAAATTATATAATTGCTCTAAAAACTCTCAAATGCTTAAAAATAGATCTGAACTGTATATACAGATTATAATCAAGTATTTTAAAATATATTACTGATACAAAAAAGAACACTAGAGTGTGGTGTTCTTATGAATTAAGCATGACTTTCTCTAATATTCGAGTATATTATTGATAGCCATACTTTTTTAAAGCTTCTTGATAAGCCTGGCTATCTTTTTTATAGTAATCGTGTTTCATACCTGAGATATCGACAGTAAATACATCATCCTTAAAAGTATAACTTTTTGTAAGTTTAATGATATTTTCTCCTAATAATTGAATGGTTGATTTTTCTTTGTCTATAGTAAACCCTTCGGCCTCTCCATG
>ERZ772908.308-NODE-308-length-12277-cov-26.2279_pt1 | contig 12277 bp, 8 predicted proteins | sample MGYA00512121_ERZ772908 | MGnify/ENA primary metagenome ERZ772908 (study PRJEB29015, sample SAMEA2738084) | human oral metagenome | biome: human oral; feature: human-associated habitat; material: saliva | place: China | collected 2264 ... | reverse complement strand
GCTTCTTGGTACTCATCAAAAATCTTGTGACCAGCAAGTTTAACTTCTGTTGTTTTTTCAAATTTAGGAACGATGTAATGGTAGTTAGTGTTAAACCATTTTTTCATAGGAAGGGCACGTACATCCCCTTTTTCACCTTGGTAACCACGCGCCAAAGCAAAGTAACGTTCAAGATCTGTCAAATCCAAGTTTTGAACAGATTCAGGTACGACGTTGAAAAGGAAAGCTGCATCAAGGAAGTTATCGTAATGTGAAAAATCATTTGAAGGAATTTCAGTGATACCCTTCTCTTTAACAATATTCCAGTGTTTTGCACGCAAGTCTTTGGCTGCTGCTAAAAGTTCATCTGCAGTAATTTCATTTCTAAAGTATTTTTCTGTTGTAAATTTTAATTCGCGGAATTCACCCAAACGTGGGAAACCAATGATAGTAGTTGACATCTTGTGTCCTCCTCTTTGTTGTTGAACTTATCTTACCAAAGAAATGGGTGTCTGTATAATTGCTATTAGTTTTCTCTATATATAGTTTTAGACTATAACCTATAAAACTAAGGTTTTCCAGCTCCCGTTATCTCCTTTTGTTTAGATATTGTTATAGCTAATAACTATATATAAACCTGATAAATCCTTTTTTATAACAAAAAATCCCTAGACTTTTGTCTAGAGACTCTATTATTTACTAGGATTAGGACACTAAGCTCTATAGGTGCTCAGTACTTTCTCTTGAAGCCAAGATGATGTATAAGACATATTCTCACTATTGTAACTATTCCAGATAAAATAACCAAAAACTACCAATACTAATAAGAAACAAATTCCTAATACGGCTAACCAAATGATTTGTTTCTTTAAGCTATCATACTCACTCATATAGCCATTATGAATTTTAATTAGTTCATTTCTTTTTTTGTTACTTGACTCTTTAGCAATGGCAATTTCTAGCTCATACATTTGATGCTTCCATGAATTCTTAGAAGTGCCTTTTTTCATTTTATGGTTTGAAAGACTGCTGTTGCCTTTCTCAAAGTTATTTTTTTCAGTCATATTTCCCTCTAAAATCTTCTTTTAGTCCCTATCATTATAACATATGTAAAACTGTCTGAAAAGTTCATTTTTGGTTAAAATTTTGAGAAAGATAATTAAAACATGAAAAAGAACCAGAGGGAAACTTCTTATGTTATACTCTAAGTATGCATAAGAAAACTGTTATTGATTTTAAAGAACTTGGTGTCAGACAAATCTTTACAGACGCCATTAAAGAACTAAAAACAAAGGACATTAAGGAAGTTAAGCATCTCTTAGCTGAAGTCGAAGCCTATCAAAATAAGGGCTATTATGCAGTAGGTTATGTTTCCTATGAAGCTGCCCCTGCCTTCGAGACAAAATTTCAGGTTATTGATGGTCCATTAATGTCAGAGTATCTCCTCTACTTCACTATTCATGAAACTGTTCAAACAGAGCCTATTCCACTTACTTATGAGCCAATTTCCCTACCAGAATCTTGGCAAGAGCTAACTTCTGCAGAGGAATACAAGGCTGCTATTGAGCAAATACACCACCATATTCGACAAGGTGATACTTATCAGGTTAATTATACTGTTCAACTTCAACAGAAGCTGACAGCTGATCCCTTTGCCATCTATAACCGATTGGTTGTTGAGCAAAATGCACATTACAATGCCTTTATTCAGCACGATGATGTTTCTATCATTTCCATAAGCCCAGAACTCTTCTTTAAAAAAGATGGTGATAGACTGACCACTCGTCCAATGAAAGGTACCACCAATCGTGGTTTGACAACTGAAACTGACCTCAAACAAGCCCAATGGCTAGCTCAGGATCAGAAAAATCGCTCTGAAAATATGATGATTGTCGATCTTCTTAGAAATGACATGAATCGTATTTCAAAAATAGGAAGTGAAGATGTCAAGAGCCTTTGCCAAGTTGAACAATACTCTACGGTTTGGCAAATGACTTCGACTATTGAGACGCAACTCCTACCAAATAGTAGTTTAAGCGATGTCTTCCAAGCCCTTTTTCCATGCGGCTCGATTACAGGTGCCCCAAAAATAGCAACCATGGAGATTATTAAGAAGGTTGAAAAACAGCCTCGAGGTGTTTATTGTGGAGCTATTGGTATCTTGGTGCCACAGGGACCTAGTATTTTTAACGTGGCCATTCGGACACTACAAATGGAAGGAACCAAGGCTATCTATGGTGTCGGAGGAGGTATTACCTGGGACAGCAACTGGGAAGCTGAATATGAAGAAACCAAGCAAAAAGCTGCTGTTCTATACCGTCAGAACCCAAGATTTGATCTCATCTCAACTGGTCGTGTCCATCAAGGAAAACTGTTATTTCTTGAGGAGCATATGAAACGCTTGCAAGAGAGTAGTCGCTACTTTGACTATCCTTTCAATGCAGAAAAAGCTCACTATCAAGTCGAAGCTCTGTGCCAATCACTAGACTTTGACAAAGATTACCGTCTTAAAATGTCACTTGCAAAAGATGGTGAACTGCAGTTTGAACATACCCAATTAACAAACTTATCCAATGACTTCTGCCAAGCAAGGTTAGTTGAGCAAAGGCATCCGTTGGATAGCCCCTATACCTTCTTCAAAACAAGTTACCGTCCTCACCTTAGTATCGAACCTCACGAACAAATCTATTATAATCATGAGGGGCAACTCCTAGAAACCTCTATCGGTAACATTGTGCTTAAAATCGAGGACCAACTCTACACACCACCCGTTCACCTCGGCCTCTTAAATGGCATCTACAGACAAAGCCTAATTGCTGATAATAAGCTTAAAGAAAAAGTCTTGACCGTAAAAGATATGGAACAGGCTCAGGCCATCTACGGATGCAATGCGGTGAGAGGCTTGTATGAATTGAAGGTGGAAGGATAGAATTATATTTAACGAAAAAATACAAGTTTTTTGTTCTCCCCTACTCTTGCTAAAGACAAAAGAAACTTCAATATTCTATTGGTAAAAAATCAACAATTTAATAGTAAAATAAAGTATAATACTTACTGATAGTTATTCAGTTATCGTGACTGTAATGATAAGTTTTTTGGCTTATAATTTACTAGCCTTAAAATTCAGTAATAATTTAGAAAGGATACAAACCTTAAATGAAAAAATTTAAAGGCTTGACTTCTGCTGAAGTTCAAGCAAGTAAAAACGCCCATGGCGATAATAGGCTCTCTAGTAAAGAGGCTAACTCGCTCCTCTCAATCTTTATCGAAGCCTTCCAAGATCAATGGATTCTTATCCTCTTAGCTGCCTTAGGATTAAAAATCATCTTCAACTTTGTTGGAATGATTTTCCCTGCTATTGGTGAAGCCAATTGGTATGAGGCTATCTCACTAATTTTCGCCATTTTGATGTCTACAGGATTCTCAGCAGTCTCACAATACCGAAATGAGCAAAAATTCAACACTCTTCAAGAAGAGGCTTCAAAAACTAATGCTAAGGTTTATCGTGATGGTAAACTTAAAGAAGTTCTTGTTGATGATATTGTAAAAGGTGATCAAATTCTCCTTCAATCAGGGGACAAGATCCCAGTTGATGGTATCATCTTGGAAGGTGAGTTAAAAGTAAACCAAGCTGTCCTTAATGGTGAAAGTGAAGATGCTAAAAAACTTCCACTTGGTGATCAAGCAGAGCCAGACTCTTCCGACCTCTTTACAGAGCTCAAAGTCTTCCGTGGTACAGTTGTTACTTCAGGTGAAGCCGTTATGGAAGCTACACAAATTGGTGATAATACCGTTCTAGGAAGCATCAATACTTCTCTTCAAGAAGATAGTAAAGATTCACCATCCAAAGAAAAACTCAACAAGCTTGCTGGAAACATCGGTGTCCTCGGTTATAGTGCAGGTGCTGCATATTCAGTAATCAACCTTGTTTTAGGCTTTATTGCCCTTAATAAGGCTAATAACCTCAATGGTGGTTCAATCTTCCTTCTTATCATTGAAACGATTCTCTTTGCGGTTACAATCATCATCATGGCCGTTCCAGAAGGTCTTCCAATGATGTTGGCACTCGTTTCTTCAATGAACTCAGGACGACTTTTAGCTCAAAATATCCTGGTTCGCCATCCTGATACCATTGAAACAGCCGGATACATGAATATCCTCTTCAGTGATAAGACTGGTACTATCACTGAAGGTAAACTATCTGTAGTTGACTTCTTCCTTGCTGATGGAACACTTTATGCAGCTACTGGTGAAACTGACGCTCCTGATTTTGACACAATGTCAGATAGCCTTAAAGCTGAAATGATTAATGGTATCGGTCTTAATAACGACGCCATGGTAGCTGATGGCAGTGCTGTTGGTAGTAACGCCACTGACCGTGCACTTCTTGATTTCCTTATCGGACGTTCTCAACTTGATTTTGATACAAATACAATTACTGAGAAACAACAATTCAACTCAGCAACAAAATTTGCAAGTGTAACGACTAATAATGGAAAAACCTACATCAAAGGTGCTCCAGAATTCATCCTAAATGACTGCTACTACTATCTTGATAAAGATGGTAATAAACAAAACTTTACAGATGATATTAAAGCTCGCTTCCAAGATTTATCATTGGAACAAGCTAACCGTTCAATGCGTTTGCTTGCTATCCTAAATACAGATGGTAATGATAAAGTCTTGATTGGTATCGTATGTATCCGTGATAACGTTCGTTCTTCAATTAAACAAACTGTTGAAACAATGAATTGTGCAGGTGTTCAAGTAGTTATGGTAACTGGTGACCGTAAAGAAACCGCTGTTGCTATCGCTAAAGAAGCCGGTATCGTTACTGGTCAAAATGACCTTGTCCTTACTCACGATGAACTTTCTGCCCTCTCAGATCAAGAACTTAAACAACAATTGCCTCACTTAAAAGTGGTCAGTCGTGCCCTTCCAATGGATAAAAAACGTCTTATTGAGGCAGCTCAAGACCTCGATATGGTCGCTGGTATGACAGGTGATGGGGTCAATGACTCACCTGCCCTCAAATCAGCTGATGTCGGATTCTCAATGGGTGATGGTACTGAAGTCGCACGTGAAGCCTCAGATATCGTTATCTTGAATAACTCATTGACTTCGATTGAGAAAGCCGTCCTCTATGGACGTACTATGAGTAAGTCAGTAAGTAAATTCATTATCTTCCAGTTAACCGTAAACGTGACTACAATTGCTATGTCACTTCTCTCACCACTTTTGGGCCTCAAAGAACCATTTACAATTATCCAAATTCTCTGGATTAACCTTATCATGGACACACTTGCTGCCCTTGCCTTTGGTGAAGAGCCTACCCTAGATCGTTACATGAATGAAAAGCCAGTTGCTAAGAAGGCAAATATTCTCACTGGTTATATGAAATCTGCTATCGGTGTAGCCAGCGTCTTCATTACTCTTGTATGTTTAGCTATTCTTAAAAATGTTGGTGGTATCCAAGACTTTATCACAAATGGAACTGGCAACTTTGAAATGGTAACAACATTCACCTTTACAGTATTTATCTATGCTGTCATTTTCAACTCACTTAATACACGTAGTAATGGATTCAATGTTTTTGAACATATCGGCGAAAACAAGAAATTCTCAATTGTAATGATTTCTATTGCTGTCGTTCAAACCTTGATTATTCAATTCGGTGGTAAAGTATTTAGTACCGTTCCAATGGACGTTCAACACTATATCGTTGCACTTCTTATCGCGGTTTTGATCATCCCTGCAGATTTAATTCGAAAAGCTCTAACTAAAAACAAATAACTATCTGTTTAACGTATTATAAAACTTAAAAGGATAAAAAGGATTGGGAGTTATCCCAATCCTTTTTAATAATTTCCGAAGGTAATACCGTGGAAAGATCATAACATAAAAAGGCTTTAACAAGCCTTTTTGATTTATTAAGTAATGCTACTTAAACTGACTAGGAGCCCCTGTATAACCTGCCCAATCCTTACTATAAAAGCGGTCGTTCAAGTTATAGCTAGGTGCAGGTGTTGGATTACTTACAAATGGATCAACAGCCTTGTCAAAGGCTACCCAACCTTTCCATCCCATATGAATGGTATCTTGCATGAAGTAAGGTTGATCTCCATCTTTTGAAAAATCGGCAATATTGGTAAAGCCTTGACTTTCCAATTGATAACGGATTTTAGAAACCGTAGCATCATACATTTCTTGACTTAGTCCCGTATAAGCCATCCACTTGCTATTAACAGGTGGGATGACAAAGATAACGTTAGTATTTGACTTCGCAAATTGATTTAAGACTAACTGTAGGTCACCGTATTCTTGTGAAACTTCATACGAAAGATTCTTTTGGAAACCTTTAAGTTTACCAATCTTTTTAGCCAAACGTTTCTTATAGAAACGGTCATCGATACCAAAGTCGTTTGACTTGGTATGAGCTTCTGCATCTCTTACGGCAACCTGGTCAAGTGCCTCGTAAGAGAACTTGTCTGGCAACTCTTTAAGATAAGGAAGAACCTTCTTGTCGTAATTTGCATTATTTGATGCTGCAAAAGGACTGAACAAGGCATCTTCTCGCTTATTAAGCTCTGCCATAAATTGAATATAAGTCTTATCAAGAGAATTTAAATCTTGCCCATTAGCCACTTTAGAAAGTTGAGATTTCATAGTAATCTCAGGTTTCATCTCTAAGATACGCTGAGCAGCATATTGAGAATTTGCATCCGTCTGATTTTGACTTAAGAAACTACTAAGTTGGTCGTTATTGTAGAACTGCTGGAAAGCCGCAGAATTGTAACCTTTTTTAGTAAACCACTGTGGTGACAAGACGTAGACTGCTGTCCCATTTTTCAATTCAGGAATCATTTGTTGCATTCCCAAATATTGGTTTAGAGAGGCAGCCCCACGTTGTCCAATAAAATATGGGCGATAGTTACGGTCGTATTTTTCAGCTAAAACAGCTGGATGAAGGGCATCAAAACGCAACCACTCACTAGACCCAAAGAAAGGGACAAATCGATGATTCTTATCAGAAAGAGCTGTCGTCTTATTAATACGGCTCTTAAAGTTCTCAGTTGTCAAGGTTACTGCGTTACGTTTTTCAACCTCATAATTATGTTTTCTGCCTTGAGGGTAGGAAAAAATAACTACTACTACCAAGACTAAGGCACAGATTATAGGGCCAAAAATTTGCCATAAACGCTTAAGCATTGCGAAGCTCCGTTACCCCTTCAACAATCTTATTAGCTGTGTTCCAGTCATCACGACCAAATTCTGAAACTGGCACACGAATATCGAAACGTGATTCCAATTCAACGATAAGCTCAACTGTTCCCATAGAGTCGAGAACACCAGCATCGAAAAGGTCTTCATCCATCATGTCTGAAACATCTTCCATGAAGAGTTCATCAATAATTTCAATAACTTCTGATTTTACATCCATTTTTATAATTCCTTTACTTATTTTTTAGTGAACCAAAGGTCATTCAAGAATCCAGAGAAAATCAAGAATGACAACATAACAGTGTTAAATGTAATAAAGATTCCCAAAGCCTTCGTCCATTTATTTTCAGGAAGTGGCTCAAGACCAGCTTTCTTACGTTCTTTATTAATGGTCTTCTTCTTACGTAACCAGGCATCATTGATTCCTAGACCAATACCATGGAAAATACCATAAGCAATGTAGTACCAGGTAACTCCATGCCAGAATCCCATAACCATCATATTAATGACATAGGCAACATTTGATGTCGTGTTACGATTTTTAAAAACTTTGTTACGCATCAAAACCATAACCAAACGCATAAAGACAAAGTCACGGAACCAGAAAGACAAACTCATATGCCAACGATTCCAAAATTCTTTCAAGTCTCGTGAGATGAAAGGTTTGTCAAAGTTGATTGGGCTCTTAATCCCCATAAGGTTTGATGCTGCCAAGGCAAACATCGAGTAACCCGCAAAGTCAAAGAAGAGATCAAAACCGAAAACATACATGACACCAAGTGTTGGTAAATTAAAGATACCACCCTGAGCCAAAGCTTGCGCTTTCAGTGAAGGCAAGAGCATACTTCCGAAAATCTGAGCCAAAACAAACTTATAGAGGAAACCAAGCATGATATATTTTACAGCTTGCTCCAACATATTCATCAGCTCGTCTCGCTCAGGAATCGCTTGGTAATCTTCGTTAAAGCGTTTGAAGCGATCAATAGGACCACTCGTAAAGGTTGGCATAAAGAGCATGAATCGGAGGAATTCTCCAAGTGTAAACTCTTTTAAGACACCATCCCGCATCTCGATAATCATACCAACTGATCGGAAGGTCAAGTAAGAAATGCCAAGAAAGTTTAAGAGTGACTGAGTACCATTTATCGCAGGCTCTACCTTAACAAAAATCAAGGGAAGGACTACAAGAAATGAGTGTAAATAGAAAACCCATTTATTGTCCTTTTTACTGCGGTAATGTTTGTAGGAATAAACCCAGATGATTTGCCAAACAATATAGAAGAGTAAGGCTAGTAATTGGCTAGCATGTGTTCCTGTCAGAGCGAGAACAATAAAGGCTAGACTTACCAAACACTCATAAATCGCAAAACGCTTTTTAAAGAAGAGACCCACAAAGATTGGCAATAGAGCTAATCCAAGATAGATAAAATAGAAGGGATTACCGTAGGCTTCTAAATGGGGGAGCTGTTTCAAGAAGTCAATCATGGTTGTTAACCTCACTGATAAGACCCTTGATATCGATTTTCCCATTTGGTGTTAAAGGCAAGCTCTCACGATAGAGGAACTTAGTAGGCATCATGTAAGACATCATGATATCTTCTAAGTCAGCCTTAATCGCCTTGGTGATATCAATTTCACGTTCAAACTGCTCACGAACACCATCCTTAAGAATCACATAAGCCAAGAGGTTCTGAACCTTATGGTCTTTATTGTAACGTGGCACAGCTACTGCTGAATCAATATACTTAGACTTATTAAGGTTTTGTGAAACATCCTCTAACTCAATACGGAAACCATTAAATTTAATCTGGAAGTCCATACGACCACCGTAAAGAAGGAGACCTTCATCAGTCATCGTTCCTACATCACCAGTATGGTAAGCAGGAAGGCCATTAAACTCGAAGAAGGCTTCCGCAGTCTTTTCAGGATTGTTCATATATCCTTTTGAAACTGCTGGTCCTGAGACGATGATTTCACCTTGTTGACCATTTGGAAGGATATTGCCATCCTCATCGATAATATAAGTCGGTGAATCTTCCTTGGTATAACCAATCGGCAAACGCTTAAGGTTAGCCAGCATCTCATCAGTTACTGCTACTGCTGATAAGGCTACAGTTGCTTCAGTTGGTCCGTAAGCATTGATAATACGTGCTTCTGGGAAACGTTGGCGAAGCTTTTGAGCAGTCTTGACAGTCAACTCTTCTCCATCAAAATAGAAATGCGTAATTTCTGGCATCTTCTCTGCATTGAAGTCTTCAGACAACATTGCCATATCTGCAAAAGATGGTGTTGATGTCCAAATGGCAATTGGAAGTGAGAAGATCGTTTCAAAGAGCTTCTTGAAGTCCTGTGTAATGGCTGAAGGAAGAGCATAAAGTGTTCCTCCAAGTGCCAATGTAGGTGCCCAGTACATTACCGATAGGTCAAATGAATAAGGCGGTTGAGCCAGCATTTGAGGACGTTTTGGAGTTGCAAATTCCTTGTCCGTAATCATCCAGTTAGTGAAACTGAGGAGATTATTGTGTGAAATTTGTACCCCTTTAGGCTTACCTGTAGTTCCTGATGTAAAGATGATGTAATAAGTATCATCCCCCTTAACAGGATGAGTCACTTCATAGCTAGTCTTGCTTTCAAAAGCTGCTGTCACTTGGTCCAATGTTAGGATTGGAGCTTGGACATCCTCAAGTGGGAAGTCATTGATAGCAATAATCAGACTAGGCTCTGCTACTTCAACAATTGCCGTCACGCGCTCAAGAGCTGAGTGACTGTCAATTGGAATATAAGCGTGACCAGATTTAGTCAAAGCGACAAAAGTTGCCAACATTTCATACTCTTGACCGCCATAAACCACAACAGGTGATTTTTCTGGAATATCAAGACTATCAATCTTGGCAGCTAGGCTATCCGAGTCAGCTTTTAAGTCACCGTAAGTGTGAACTTCCCCTAAAATATTGTAAACAGGAAAGTCAGGTTGTGATTGAGCAAACTGCTCAATCGTTTCAATCATATCTTTAATTTTTGTATTCGTCATTATTCTTCCTAAAATTCGTTATAGATAAAATTACCTTGACCTTGTCCTAGGTAATTGTAGAGATAAATTAGGGCCATAAAAATGGCGAAATAAAGCAAGGTTTGTCCTAAAAACACTAGGACGTTTTTATGTTTTAACATTCTAATTTTCGATACCTTTTTTTATATAATATCCTCTTTAGTTTACCATCTTATCAGTATTTTTTCCAATAAAAAAGAAAAAATAACTAAATTTCATTTCTTTTTCATTAATAAGCTTCCGTGATAAATGATTGGCTAAAATCATAAAAAACAGAGCTTAAAAGCTCTGTCGGATTTAACTATTTTGTGTCTTTTGGGCCGTCTGCATACGATAGTACATTCCCTTAGCTTGCATCAGTTGTTCATGGGTTCCGTGTTCAACGATATCCCCATTATTCATGACCAAAATAAGGTCCGCATTTTCGATGGTAGATAATCGATGGGCAATGATGAAACTTGTTCGACCTTTCATTAATTTAGCAAAAGCCTCTTGAATGAGAAGCTCTGTACGGGTATCGATACTAGAAGTGGCTTCATCCAAGATTAAGATTTTAGGCACATTGACAAATATGCGAGCAATGGTCAAAAGCTGACGTTGTCCCTGAGAAAGGGATTGCCCCGCATCATTCAAGTAGGTGTCGTAGCCTTGAGGCAACTGCTGAATAAAGAAATCAGCATTGGCAGCCTTGGCCGCTGCTATGACTTCTTCACGACTGGCTTCTGGATTTCCATAGGCAATATTATCATGAATAGTGCCGACCTCAAGCCAAGTTTCCTGCAAAACCATCCCAATCTGTTTCCGAAGACTCTCACGAGTATAATCTGTAATAGGTCTACCGTCCAGTAGAATGTTCCCCTTATCCAAATCATAGAAACGCATAAGTAGGTTAATCAAGGTAGATTTCCCCGCTCCTGTTGGACCAACAATGGCAACAGTACTTGCGGCAGGGATATCAATACTCAAATCCTTGATAAGAGGTTTATTAGGCAAATAGCCAAATTGGACATGGTCAAATTGAAAACGTCCCTGCACATCTGCTTCTTCCAAGACCGCCTTACCTGTTTCTGTTATTTCCTCTTCATCCAATATCATATAAAGGCGATCAGCACAGGCCAAAGCACTTTGAAGTTCAGATAGAACAGATGAGATATCATTAAAAGGTTTGGTATACTGGGTGACATAATTTAGGAAGGTAGTCAATTGTCCCACTGTAAAAGCGCCACCCGACATGATTCGATAAGCACCAACACCTGCAATGAGAGCATAGATCAGACTATTGACAAAACGTGTAGCTGGGTTAACCGCTGACGAATAAAAGATAGCACCCTGTGAATAATCAGCATACTTACCATTGACGTCTTTAAAACTCCTAACCATCTGGTCTTGAGCATTTAGACTCTGTACTAAAGCTTCTTGAGTCAGACTTTCCTCAATCAACTGAGTCTGCACACCTCGCCATTTAGTTTGATTGCGATAGAGTTGATAGCTCTTCTTTGCGATAAAACGTGCCACAAGCATTGACAGAGGCGTCATCACTAGAACTAAGAGCATCATGAACCAGTCTAAGCGAGCCATGGTAATGATTATGACAAAGATAGTCAAAAGCCCAACGAAAAATTGGTTAAAGACCATGAGAAGTCCGTTGTTTAACTGATCGCTATCTGTAGTCACACGGCTAACCATGTCTCCAGTTCCTTGACGATCAAGGTAACTAAGAGGCATAGCATGAATTTTCATCATGACTCGTTCACGTAAACTTTCGCTATATGAATAAATTAATCGATTATAAATCAAAGGGTTAAGCCACTGGATTGCACTATTAGCTAAGATAACTACAAGCATCTGCCAAATTAAACGTGACATCAATAGAACGGCGTTCATCTTAAGAACAGCGTCCACTGCATCACCAATTAAGATAGGTAAGTAAACCGTTAAGGCAACTTGAATAATGGTCCCAACAGTTGCTAAGGCAAAGAGGTAACGCTGACTTAAGATATCTCTACTTAAACGTTTAAGCGTTGATTT
>ERZ772908.303-NODE-303-length-12390-cov-8.01873_pt1 | contig 12390 bp, 10 predicted proteins | sample MGYA00512121_ERZ772908 | MGnify/ENA primary metagenome ERZ772908 (study PRJEB29015, sample SAMEA2738084) | human oral metagenome | biome: human oral; feature: human-associated habitat; material: saliva | place: China | collected 2264 ... | reverse complement strand
TTAAACCGCAAGAGACTACTTCTAATGCAGCTGCAGCTGGGGCTGGCGCAACCAGCTCGGCCGGCACTACCAGCGCCGTCGGCTCTACCGATAGCAGCAACGACACCATTATTTACGGGGCTGTTGTGGCGGTAGGGGCGCTGGCGCTGGGTGGACTAGGATGGTCACTCTTGCAGTCCAGGAAGAAGCCTTAGCTATTGACGATAAGCTTGTCTGGGCTTGGCAAATAGCTAGATTGGTGGGGCATGAGGCTGTTGCGACTATGGTCAGGTAGCCCTAGGGACTTGTCCCCAATGCTTATCCGGTTAAAAATTGGCTAGGCTAAGACTATGAACGTTGTTGCTTTTAAATCACGCGAGTTTGCGGCGCGTATAGGGGCCGTTGTGGTTGCTTTTGTGCTGGCCTTTTCGCTGGTAAGTCTTACCGCTCCAGCCCGCGCTGACGGCGAGCTCGACATGAAAATGTGGCTGGAATATAGCTTTAGCGGAGATAATGTAACTTTCTCCTATAGGTATCACAGCACAATGCAAGGCTCTGACCACAAAACCATGTGCAACAAATACGGAAATTCCGGTGCTTATGATGGTGCTCTCAAGTATGGAATTACCCAGTATGAGGGTGTTGAAGTTTGCGAAATGCAGGCAACTATAAAGATTGACCAATTCGTTAGCTCTAATGGTACAGCCATTGGTTTTGGGACAGACGATAAGCTTTACCGTGAAGGTTCCAACATTGTCTATGAAGGCGATTTATCTGTCTTCTCTGATGCTACTAGCGCTAAGTTTATCGACTACAAGATCACTTTTGCTGGTGGTGTTGTTTCTGCTGAGGGTGCTGAAGTCAGCGGTAATACTGCAAAGCTCAAGCTTGGTGGAAAGTTCAAGGTAGTTGGTAACCCGGGTAGCGGCGGCTCAAATGGCGGCTCTACTAACGGTGGGTCTTCCAACGGCGGCTCCAACAATGGCGGATCCTCGGGAAATAACCAGGGTGGCGCCTCTCCTTCTGCAACTCCCTCTGCTAACCCTTCTATTACTCCCGGTTCTGACAACAATGAAAACACCGTCGCTAACGGTGCTCCAGCTACCGTTACGCCCACTCCGCTGGCTGTAAAAAGCTCCAAGTCCTCAAGTGACAATACTCTGCTTTACGTAATTATTGGTGTTGCAGCGGTAGCGCTTGTGGGTCTGGGCGCCTTCCTGGCACTGCGTTCAGGTAAGAAGAAGCCGCCTAGCGGGATGGGTGGGCAGTTTGCTTACGCGCCGCAGTCTTACGGGCCTGGCTCCTACCCCCAGCAACAGTATCCGCCGCAGGGTAACTACCCCCAGCAGGGTCAATATGGCGGCTACAACGGCTAGCTAGAATTCATCTCAACCAGGGCCGTGGTTTTACACCCGGCCCTGGTTTCGTTTAATAACTGTTAGTTGGTGTATAACAGCTAGGCTTAAGCAGTTATCCCTAGTTGATTTATTTGCTGAGTTTATAGAGCTAAAGGGTGGATACTATGGCTAACGCGCGATCAATGGCGACTCGTGTATGCGGTGTTTTAGGGTCAGTGCTTATGCTGACTTGCTCGCTGTTTGCTGTGTCCGCACCGGTTGCTGTGTCCGCACCGGCGCATGGCGAAGATAGCATGCACACCTGGGTGCAAATAAATTTTGATAATAGTATGGCATATGTTGAGATAAAAACACATATAAATTCTAATGAATCAACCAAAAGCATATGCTCAAAAAGCTCTGATTACGTTAAGCGGTTAGAGGCTGACCTAGGTCAGGAAGTCTATAAGCTTGAGATGGGGCATTATGATGGTGTAGAAGTTTGCTCAGCTTATATTGTCGCGATCTCTAAAGAGGAGTTATCGCACGCACTCATATATGGTGCTGAGATTATTGTTGAAGGTAATATCGTTAAAATAATAGGCGTAACAGATCCTGCTTACACTGGCGAGATTGAATATACTATTAGATTTCAAAATGTAGAGACTATTTCTTATTTTGGAGGTGAGATGGAAAAGCATGCCTCCATTTTCGTTGCCAAAAATGAAGACTTTGAAGTAGTAGCTTCTTTGACTTCCCGCAACTCTAACGAGATACCAGCCAGTGACTCTAACGAGATACCGGCCAGAGGGGACCTAACTTCCTCGACTCCAAGATTTTATCGCCTGTTACAGTCATTTTATCGCCTACTATGGTCGATTGATCTTATGCGGGTGCTTAATACATTGCTTGCGTTGATACTGATTGTTAGTACGGTAGCGATTTTTGTGTGCGTTAAGGCATGTTTTGTTAAGTCGGTAACTTCTAGTGAAGACCTAGGCTCTGCCACTATGCCTGCAGACGCCAATTCCGATTTACCGCAGAAGGCGCCTTCGCCGTCGGAAAATGCAGGTAATGCGCCGCCAGAATGCAGATAGCGCGCCGTCAGCCGACCGAAGAGCTGCGCAGTAGGGGAGTTATCCCCAGCTAAAATCCAGGTAAATCCCGGTTAAATGCCCCTAGGATAGGGCCGTGAGCAGGATGAATGCTATGAAAGTAGGGTTAGAGCGAGTAGGGGCTGTGGTAGGTACCCTACTGCTGGCTTTTGCACTGCTGCTGGTAAATTCGCCGGTCCGCGCCGCCAGTTACGTGGCTACTGACGCTAGCTCCACCACCAGTTCTGTTATCACTAATGCCAGCGACTCTGGCGCGGAGATGTCGGTTGGTAGCGCCGTGCTTTACGTGATTGTGGGGGCGACGGCGCTCACGGTAGTCATTGGGGTAGTGCTGCTTATTGTGGGGCCCTGTGGTTATAAACACCGGTCCGCTAGGTCACGCAAAATCAGGAAATAGTTGGGCGCCGGGGTTTAATCCCCAAGGCTTTAAGATGCCTGGCCTACTAAAAAGGGCTAGGGTATAAACATGAACGCTGTTGCTTTGAAGTCACACTCGTTTGTGGCACGCCTAGGGGCCATATTGGCTGCTTTTGTGCTGGCATTTTCGCTGGTAAGTCTTACCGCCCCAGCGCACGCTGACGACACTCAAACTATGAAAGTGTGGACCGAATTTAAATTCGCCGGGGACACTGTAACGATCTCTATGAAGGAACACAGCACTGTTCAAGGCGCTGACCACAAGACTATGTGCAATAAGTACAGCTCTGGCGGTACCAGCCCGCTTGGTTTTGGCACCGTTAACAAATCTGAAATTACCCAGTATGAGGGTGTAGAAGTTTGTGCCGTCGAAGTTACTGCGCCGCTTGAGACAGTAATCAGCTCTACCTCATCCGACTCTGGTGTAAGCGGTATTGCTTTCAATGTTGAGCGCGATGGTAGCAATGTACGTGTTGAAGGCGATCTAACTGGGCTTAGCAGTCTCACTAGCTATGGTGATAGCTCGATCAACTATCGTTTAACCTTTGCTGGCGGCATTGTTTCCGCTGAAGGTGCTGAAGTTAGCGGCAACACCGCCAAGCTAAAGCTGGGTGGGAAGTACAAGGTAGTAGGCAACCCCGGTAGTGGCTCCTCTGACAACGGGGGTTCTTCTGACAACAAGGCTGGTTCCTCTAACAATGGGGATGGTAGCGCCAAGGATTCAGGGAGCTCCTCAAGCTCTTCCAGCTCAGATGACAACACTGTGCTCTACGTAATCATTGGTGTAGTAGTAGTGCTGCTGGTTGGTGTGGGCGCGTTCTTCGCGGTGCGCTCTGGCAAGAAGAAGCCGCCTAGCGCGATGGGCGGCCAGTTCGGTTACGCCCCGCAGCAGGGCTACCCCCAGCAAGGTGGCTACCCCCAGGGTGGTTACCAGCAGGGCGGCCAGTATCCTCAGCAGGGCTACCCGCAGCAGGGTGGTCAGTATCCTCAGCAAGGTCAGTACCCTCAGCAGGGTCAATACCCCCAGCAGGGCTACCGACAGGGCGGATACCCGCAGCAGTAAGCCGCATTTGTTAGCTGTTTAAAACTAAAACGACGATATAGCCTGGCTATATCGTCGTTTTGGTTTACATGTTACCCATTTAGATAACAAGTCGGACACGTCCCAGCAAGTATCAAGTTTGAGCCCATACAATTGCCGAGGATTCTGCTTATCCCCAAACCAGGCAGAAAGAAAGGTAGATAATGTCTATTTTTAAGCGTATTCGTACCAAGGCGCTTTCCCTAGGAGCAGCTGCAGCTCTGGCTGTTGGCGGCGCGCTAGTAGCTTCTCCGGCCCAGGCTGCTATGGCCTTCACCATCCACGCAAACGTCAACATCGAGTCCATGACCAACACGGTGTACCAGGTTGACATCGCTGTTGACGGCGATAACGGCACTATTATCACCCAGGTGTGCCCCAACATTAAGGCTGCTATTCCGGCCACTGCGGGCACCACTACCGATGCTACGGTTGTTGATGGCACTGATGGCGGTAAGGTCTGCCGCCTGGTGGTGAAGGGCGACACCGTCAAGATCCTGGGTGGTAAGGAAGAAAAGGGCGAGTTCACCTTTGATGCTTCCACGCTAACTGGATCCTTATCCAGCCTGCAGGCTGTTGGTACCTACAAGATGGACATGAAGGTAACCTACCCCGGCGACGTAACCTCCGCTAAGGGCGGCACCATCTCCGGTAACACCGTAACCTTCGCTGATGGCACCACTGCTAGCACTATCACCGGTAAGGTCAGCGCCGAGAAGAAGGCTGAGCCCACCGCTAAGGCCGCCGCTGCTGACAAGTCCTCTGACTCTGGCCTGTCCACCGGTCTGATCATCGGTGGCGTGGCTGCGGTTTTGGTGATCGCGATTGTGGTTGTGGCCGTAGTGGTCAGCTCCAAGCGCAAGCAGAAGATCGCCCAGGGCCGCTGAGCCCGCGAGCGCTTAAATAAATAGCCCCGGCTACCATTAAACGCGTCCAAGTTTCGGGATGCAGTTCAAGGTTGCCGGGGCTTTTTATTGGTTTTTTGGTGCCGTGGTGCTGTTTTAGCTGCCTGGGTCCGACGGCGCTGCTGGGGCTGACGACGGCGCCCTAGCTGCGGGCGCGGCGTCGTCGCCAAAAACCAAATGCTGTCAACGCAAAGACCGAGCCGACAATCAACCAAGACCACGGGCGTGAGGCCGAATACCAGGGCATGCCGCCATCACCAATCGCGTAGCCAGAGGCGCTGACCCCAGTAGCCAGGATCTGCGGGCCGCTCCAAGTGACTTTGTGCCCCTGCACCTTGCCGCCGCCAGCGTCAATAACTGCGCCGGGGAAAGTTACCGTCAGTTTGGTGTCGATCAGCGACTTGTATTTTTCAACCACATCATCGCTGCCGCCGGATTTGCTAGAGCCGCCAGAGCTACCTGAGCCGCTGGAGCTGCCAGAGCCGGCTGAACCAGCTGAGCCGTTTGATCCGTTTGAGCCGGCTGAGTTACCTGAGCCAGAGCCAGCTGAGGTGCTGGCGCTAGGGGAAGCACCGGCGGCCTCAGAGTTTCCGTCAGTGTTTACCCCGGGAATACGCACAAAAACCTTGTTACCCTGGCGCCACACTAGTGCGTTAGTGGCGCCGGTGGGGCTCGCCGAGGCGTTCGCGTTAGCTGAGGCATTGGCGGTGCTAGCGGCGCTGGCACTGGGCGCCGGCTTAGTGGCGGCGGTGGCTACCGGAATAGATTTAAAGGTGAATTCGCAGCCAATACCCTCGTCGCCCTTGATGGACTTGACCTTAATTTCACTGCCCTTATTAGTAGCAATCGAGCTGCGCAGGGAACTAGCCAGCTGCTTACACTGTGAAGTGCTGGTGATCTGCGAGGACGTGTTATCCACCATGCGGATGACGGCGTCGTAGGTGCCCTCCTGGTGCACGGTTAGATCCATATGGGCCTGGCAGGCGCCAAGGGCGGGGATTAGGGTTAGGCAGGCTAATGCCGCAAAACGCCTTCGGTTGGCTGATGCTCGCATAAAGCTATTTTCGCATGTTTAAGCGTTGGTAGTTTTAGCGCTGAGGCTAGGGTGGTTGCGGCTTTGAATAAAGCAGTTATTTTCTCGACGCCGTCGGTGCCGGTTTTATGGCGTGGTGTGGCTAAAAATGGGGCGTGTAGCTGCGTAAATATTCTGACGCCGCGTCTGGGACTTAAGGGTGAGTCATGTTACGGCAATTGAGCGTCTCAACTTAGCTAAAACTGCTTGAGTACAGGGCAGATAAAGGTTAGGCTGACCTTTCGGAAGTGAGTCTAGCCTAATAAAAGTAAGAGCATGTCCCTATTCTTTGCGAACTTTATTATCGCCCTGCGTGAGGGTCTAGAGGCCGCCCTGGTGGTAGGCGTGATTGCCGCCTACCTGGCCAAAATTGGTCGTCGAGACCTGTTTGGCAAGCTGACTTTAGGGGTGCTGGCCGCTGCGCTGGTGCCGCTAGCCATTGGCGCCATCTTGACCTGGGGTCCACAAACCCTAACCTTCCAGGCCCAAGAAATCATTGGTGGTTCACTATCGCTGGTGGCCGTGGCCATGGTTACCTGGATGATTTTCTGGATGGGCAAAAACTCGCGCCAAATGAGCCAAGGCCTGCGCGACAGCCTATCGGCCTCGCTAGAAAAAGACGGGCGTGGCTGGGGCATTATCTGGATCGCTATCTTCGCGGTAGGCCGTGAAGGTATCGAAACCGCCCTATTTATTTGGGCGACCGTGCGCTCAGCTGTAGAAAAATCCACGCCAGCTATCGCCGCCGGGGTGGTCGGTGGCCTGGCGGTGGCCATGGTGCTGGGCTACCTGATCTATCGCGGGGGAGTGCGCATTAACCTCTCCATGTTCTTCACGGTGACCGGCTACTTCCTGATTGTGGTGGCCGCCGGCATTATCTCCTACGGCTTTGGTGACCTTCAGGAAGCCTCGCTGCTGCCGGGCTGGGCTCACCACGCCTGGGACGTATCCAACTGGGTACCCCAATCTTCGGTTAACCCGTTGCGTTGGCTTTACGAGGTCAGTGTGGCTTTGTTCCAGGTCAACCCCACCCCCACCTGGCTGCAGGTAATCGGCTGGAACATCTACTTCTGGCCCACCTTGTACTTCTTTGCCCGGGTGGCGCACGCCAAGTCGGGTAAAGCCCCCAAGGTGGAAAGCAAGGCCGGCTGAGGCAGCCGCAGCCTAAAAGACTTGTGGTCGACGGCGTCGGGAAGGAAGCTTGGCGACCACAGCAACTACCCCTTCCTTCCCAACCCAAAACCCATCCGACAAGGAAAAATAAATGATTACACGTCGAGTACGCGCCGCGCTGGTGGCGCTACCAGTAGTCGCCCTGTCTGTCCTGGGCGGCTGCACTGCAAACAACCAGGGTGGCAGTGGCGGCACTAACGCAGCCGGCTCCAACACCATCAACGTCAAAATCACCGACAAGGGCTGCGAGGTTTCCTCCAAGTCCTTCCCCGCAGGCCAGGTGACCTTCAAGATCTCCAACGAGGGCACTGTCCCCAACGAGTTTGAGGTTTTGAGCGAAAACAAGCTACAGATCGTCTCCGAAAAGGAGAACATCGGCCCGGGCACCTCCACCGAGCTAACCACCGCCCTCAAGGAAGGCACCTACTACAGCGCCTGCAAGCCAAACATGGTGGGCGCCCTGGTGGGAGCTACCCAGCTCAAGGTCACCAAGGGTAAGGACGTGGCCGTCGGCAGCGACGTCAAGAAGCTTGAAGAGCAGGCCGTAGCCAACTACACCTCCTACGTTAAGGACCAGGTCGGTCAGCTACTAACCGCCACCAAGGCCTTCACCGCCGCCTACACCTCTGGTGACACCGCCAAGGCTAAGGAACTGTTCCCGCTAGCGCGCCAGCACTACGAGCGCATCGAGCCGACCGCTGAGAAGTTTGGTATCAAGGAAGCCGGTGACCTCGACGGCGCCCTCGACGTGCGCATCCAGAACCTGTCTGCCGACGCCGGCAAGTCTGTCACCGACCCCGAGGTGCTCAAGAGCTGGACCGGTTGGCACCGCATCGAGGCCGACCTGTGGGGGGGCAGCCAGTTCAAGTTCGCCAGCGACGCTGACCGCAAGGCAGCCGCTACCAACCTGGAAGAAAACACCCAGAAACTCTACGACCTGGTTTACGGCAAGATCACCGGTGTGGACGGCAAGAAGTTCTCACTGACCATCAACGACGTAGTAACCGGCTCCGTTGACCTAGTCAACGAGGTGGCCGACACCAAGATTGTTGGTGAAGAAGACACCTTCTCCCACACCGACCTCTACGACTTCAAGGCCAACATTGAAGGCGCCGAGGTAGCCTACGGCAACGTCTCTGAAATCGTGGCCAAGTCCAACCCTGAGCTGGACAAGAAGATCAAGGCCAAGTTCAAGGCTGTACACAAGCTGATCGACTCCCACGCTGACGGTAAGACCACCGACGGTGCCACCAAGTACGTCGGCTACGACACCATCGCCTCCGTTCAGAAGGACGCCGGTGAGGCTCCCGCCAAGAACTCCTACACCAAGGCTCAGCAGCAGTTCTCCAGCGAGGTTGCCGCCCTGGCCAAGCAGCTAAGCGAGATCAGCGGCATCGTGCTGCACTGATAAAACGCCGCTAACCACCGCGCCCACCCTGCTTAGCTACACTTTGCTTAGGCTGAGCAGATTAAGGTGAGGCAAATGTGACTAAATAGCCCGCAGATTTAGGCCCTAGGGGCTGATCTGCGGGCTATTTACACCCATAATAATGATTGGGAAATCTATATTTAGCCAAGGAGAACCTAATGAGCAACAAGACTACAGACGCTACCGAAAGCGCCAACACTCCCGCTGAAGCAGCCGCAGACGCAACCCAAAACGCGGCTGAAACGGCTAACGAAACCACCGGCGACGCCGTCGTCGCCACTGACAGCGGAGCAGACGAGAACAAAGCCGCCCACCACGTCTCACGCCGCGCCGCCTTCGGTTTTGCCGGAGCAGGCCTAGCCGCCGGGGCCCTAGCCGGCGCCGCCGGTGGCTATGCAGCCGGAGGAGAAGACGCCCCCGCAGACAAAATCCTGGACACCTACCCCTTCCGTGGTAAGCACCAGGCCGGCATCCTCACCCCCGCCCAAGACAACATGTTCTGCGCTGCCTTCGATGTCACCACCACAGACCCCGAAGAGCTCAAACAGCTGCTAAGCGACTGGACCGTAGCCGCACAGCAAATGACCGCCGGCGAACTAATAGGCGGCGAACCCAGCGAAAACAAGCAGGCCGTGCCGCGCGACAGCGGTGAAGCCTGGGGTTACAAGCCCAACGGACTAACCATCACCTTCGGGTTCGGGCGCTCGCTGTTTGTAGACAGCGACGGCAAAGACCGTTTCGGCATTGCCAAAAAAATGCCCAAGATCCTGTCTGAGGGCATGCCCAAATTCGCTAACGAAAACATCCGCTCTGCTGATTCAGACGGCGACCTGCTAGTACAGGCCTGCTCGAACGACGCCCAGGTGTGTGCGCACGCCATTCGCAACCTAAACCGTATTGCCATGGGCACGGCCAAAATGCGCTGGAGCCAGACCGGTTATGGACGCACCTCCTCCACCTCGGTAGCCCAGGAAACCCCGCGTAACCTGTTTGGCTTCAAGGACGGCACCAACAACATTAAGTCTGAAGACGGAGACGCCAAGCTAAACGAGCACCTGTGGGTGCAAAAGGGAGATGACAGCGGCGCAGACTGGATGACTGGCGGCACCTACTTTGTGGTGCGCAAAATCCACATGTTCGCTGAAATGTGGGACAACCTGCGTCTAATCGAGCAGGAACAAACCTTCGGGCGCGACAAGCGTTACGGTGCCCCGCTTAACGTTACGGCTCCTACCAGCGGCAAAGACGAGTTCAAGCCGATCGACTTCAAGGCTAAGAACAAGGAGGGCGAGCTGGAGGTGCCCGCAGACTCGCACATCGCCATCGTTAACCCTGAGCAAAACAAGGGGCGCTGGATGCTGCGTCGCGGCTACAACTACACCGAAGGTTCAGATGCACTAGGGCGTTTGAGTGCAGGTCTGTTCTTCATTGCCTTCGTGCGTGACCCGCGCACAAACTTCTACCCGATCTTGGACAAGATGACTCAAAAGGACGCCCTGAGTGAATATTTGCAGCACCAGGCACGCGCCCTGTTTGCGATTCCTGCCGGTATCGGTCAGTCAGACACTATGGTGGGGCAAGCCTTATTTAGCTAAACCCACACAGCTAGGGCGTGTTTCCTAGCAGCTTAGAAGCTTTTTGTTGGCTTTTGAGTAGTTCAGGCGCAGGTAAATCTCGCGGTTTATCTGCGCCTTTTCTATGTATGTGACATGAACCATAGGACTTTTGGGAAGAAGTGGCCGGGGCTATTGAGAGAGAATAAGCGCGTTAACCGGCGCAAGCCAAAGATAAATAAGCACCCCCAAGGAAGGGAATCATATGACTGTCACCGCGCAGGACGTTCGCGCCGCAGCTCCGGCCAACGCTCCCGAAGACGTCATTGCTTTTGCTACCCGTATCGCTGAACTAGGTAAGCCCGAGAAGGTTTACTTCTGCGATGGTAGCCAGGAAGAGTGGGACCGTCTGACCAGCGAAATGGTTGAGTCCGGCATGTTCACTCGCCTAAACCCCGAGAAGCGCCCTAACTCCTTCCTGGCCCGTTCGCTGCCCAGCGACGTCGCCCGCGTGGAGTCGCGCACCTTCATCTGTTCTGAGAAGGAAGAAGACGCCGGCCCGACCAACCACTGGTACGACCCGGTTGAGATGAAGAAGATCCTCAACGAGAAGTTTGACGGCACCTACGCCGGCCGCACCATGTACGTGATCCCCTTCTCCATGGGTCCCCTCGGCGGCCCCATCTCCCAGCTGGGTATTGAGATCACCGACTCCCCCTACGTGGTAGTCAACATGCGCATCATGGCCCGCATTGGCACCAAGGCCATGGACCTGATCAACGAAGGCCGCCCCTGGGTTCCCGCCGTGCACTCTGTAGGTGCCCCGCTGGCTCCCGGTCAGGAAGACACCACCTGGCCTTGCAACGAGGAAAAGTACATCACCCACTTCCCCGAGACCAACGAGATCTGGTCCTACGGTTCCGGTTACGGCGGCAACGCTCTGCTGGGCAAGAAGTGCTACGCCCTGCGTATCGCCTCCACCATGGCCCGCCGCGACGGCTGGATGGCCGAGCACATGCTGATCCTGCGTCTGACCGATGAGGCCAGCGGCAAGCAGTACCACGTAACTGCCGCTTTCCCCAGCGCCTGCGGTAAGACCAACCTGGCCATGCTCCAGCCCACCATCCCGGGCTACAAGGTTGAGACCATTGGTGACGACATCGCCTGGATGCGTCCTGGTGAGGACGGCAGCCTGCGCGCCATCAACCCCGAGGCTGGCTTCTTCGGCGTCGCCCCTGGCACCAGCTACAAGACCAACCCGATGGCCATGGACACCATGAAGGCCAACACCATCTTCACCAACGTTGCTTTGACCGACGACGGCGACGTTTGGTGGGAGGGCATTGACGCTCCGCTGCCCGAGCACCTGATCGACTGGCACGGCAATGACTACACCCCGGCTGACGCTGCCGAGGGTAAGAAGGCCGCTCACCCCAACTCTCGCTTCACCACCCCGGCTGCTCAGTGCCCGATCATCTGTGGTGACTGGGAAGCCCCCGAGGGTGTAGCCATCGACGCCATCCTGTTCGGTGGCCGCCGCGCCACCAACGTGCCGCTGGTAGCCGAGCAGTACGAACCCGCTCACGGCGTGTTCATCGGTGCTTCCGTGGCCTCTGAGGTCACCGCTGCCGCCACCGACGTTAAGGCCGGCTCCCTGCGCCACGACCCCTTCGCTATGCTGCCCTTCTGCGGTTACAACATGGCCGACTACTGGGGTCACTGGCTGGAGATGCAGGACAAGGCTGGCGACAAGTTCCCCAAGGTTTACCAGGTCAACTGGTTCCGTAAGGACGAGGACGGCAAGTTCCTGTGGCCTGGATACGGCGAGAACAGCCGTGTTCTGGACTGGATCGTGCGTCGCGCCGCTGGCCAGGTAGAGGCCATCGACGGCGTCACCGGCCGCTACCCCAAGTTCGAGGACTTCAACCTTGAGGGCCTGGACGAGGTAGACGAGGCTGCTTGGAACAAGCTCTTCGCTATCGACCCCGAGGCTTGGGCCGCTGAGATGGACTCCACCGAGGAGTACCTGGCTCAGTTCGGTGACAAGGTTCCCGCCGAGATCACCGCTCAGCTGGCCAAGTTCCGTGAGCGCATCGCCGCCGCCAAGTGAGCGCTGCCAGTAACAACTAGCAAGTAACCAGCTAGCCAAGCGCTAACACAGCAGCTGATTACCAGTTAGCTGGCCGCTAACCAGACATGGCTTTCCCCCCGCCCACTTGAACTGCGCCCCGAAACTTGGACGCTTTAAATGGTAGCCGTTATGCGGCTTCCTGTAGGGCCTGGTCCCGGTATTCTGCCGGGGTCAGGCCCTTGAGCTTTACTTGGCGTC
>ERZ772908.298-NODE-298-length-12485-cov-3.34964_pt1 | contig 12485 bp, 15 predicted proteins | sample MGYA00512121_ERZ772908 | MGnify/ENA primary metagenome ERZ772908 (study PRJEB29015, sample SAMEA2738084) | human oral metagenome | biome: human oral; feature: human-associated habitat; material: saliva | place: China | collected 2264 ... | reverse complement strand
AAAGACTATTAATAGTGCCTTCCGTTTCTTTGTGCGTCGCTTGTAACTGTTTATATTGTTCGTCAAGTTGTTTTACTTTTTGCGTCTTTTCCCAATCAGTAAGCCCGCTCATTTCTTGTACTTTGCGTTTTTCTTCCTCAACGGCTTTTAGTTGCTCAACTACCGCTCGTTGGTCGGCGTATGCGCTCGATAACTCTTTCTCAATAGCGACGAGTTTATTCTCGCCCTCTCCGGCTTTAATACGTGCCATTATAGCGTCTTTATTCATTGAAAGTTTACCGGTGTTCTTATCGTATTTAAGGTTTAACCCGTCTATACTTGCGTTTAAACTTTCAATTTTCTTTTTGAGTAGAATTTTTTGCGCGCCAGATAAGTTTTCCGCGTTTGCTAGGCTTATAACCTCTTGCGCTAGTTCTTGATTAGCTTTTCCGCTCTCTTTAATTTCTTTTAAGTTGCTCTTATGTTGCTCGTTGTTTTCTGTAACAGTCTTTGTTAACTCGTCCGTCGCTGTTTTTAGATTTTTAATGTCTTCCTCGGCCTTTTTAAAGTCGTCCGTTTTAAGATGATCTAACAAGGCCATTACAGCCGAACCGAGAGCCGTTACACCAACTACCGTCCAACCTACCGGGCCCATTAAAGCTAATACAGCCGTTTTCATACCGATAATAGCTGTTGTAATAGCGGTAAAGCCCGTTGCGATACCGCTTAGAATAGCTTGTAACGCCGTCCAACCTAACATAGCAACAAAGGAAAGAATAACAGCGTCTAGTGCCACTTTTAAAGGCGGGCATATTTCAAACAGTTTTTTAAACCCGTTTACAATGAACGCGATAGGCGCCCCCGCGCTTTTAATTGCGGTGTTGATAGCTGTAAATGCGCCGTTTATCGTGTGTTTTAGCCCGTCTATGTGTTGGTCTATGTTCTTTCCGGTAACTTGTTTTGTGAAATCGTCAAACGCTTGTATCATGTTGCCTAGTCCTTTGACGGTTGTGTTAGATAGGTTTTTAAGTGATGTTCCTAGTCCGCGTGTACTTTCTTTTGCTAGTTCCGCGAAACCTCCGGCGCCTTTGTTAAGTTCGATTAACTTTTTACCGAAATCGTTAAATGTGATTTTACCCTCGCGCAACGCCGTGTAAAATTGTGTTTTAGCACTTGCGCCGGTAAACCCGAACGCCTCGGCCGTCTTAGATAATGCGATTGGCATTGTTTCTTGTAACGTCTTCCAACTTTGCATGTCTACCTTTCCGCTAGATAGCATTTGTTGAAACTGTACTAAACCACGGCTAGCGTCTTCACTACTTGAACCGCTCGCAAGAAAAGCATTGTTTAAAGCTAGAGTCAACTTAGTTGAATACCCTAGGTCTTTAGTGATTGTAGTTAGCTGTTTGCTAGTCGAAACTACCTCGTCTAAAGACGTAGGTAAACCGTCGATACCGTCGGAAAGCTGTTTAGTACTCTTTGCGACTTGTTGCGTATCAAAGCCCATGAGTTTTAACACGCGCGGGTAACTGTTTAACGTGTCAAAACGTTTAATAGCCCCGTCTAGTGCGCTCGTTAACGTCCCGATAGCTTTCTCCGCGATACGTACAGCGCCGAACGCTAGGAAAAAGTCTTTAACCTTGCTTTTGCCCTTGTCTGCCTCGTCCGCTGGTTTCTTAAATTGTTGCGGTAGTCCTTTTAGGCCGTCCGTGTTAACGGGTTTTCTTACCTCGTCATTGAACCCTTTTACTTTCCCTTTGGCCTTGTCAGCCTCGTTTCCCGTTACGTTTAAATCTTGCTTAACATTCTCTAGCCCGTCGCTTTTAGCTTTCTTTCCAGCCTCGTCCTTGAACTCTTTAACCTTGGTTTTAGCTTGCTCGGCTTTCTGTCCGGTTTCTTCTAGGCCTTTTTTAAAACTCTCTAACCCGTCGCCTTTAGCTTGTTTAGTCGCCTCGGCTTTTAGTTCCTTGATTTTCTTTTTAACCTTGTCAATGTCCACGCCGTCAACGACAACCTCAATTTTTAATTGTCCGTCCGCCATTATTCGCCCCCCTTTCCTTTAATTTTGTATTGATCTTTAAGTTTTCTCATTTTCCGCTTGTATTCCGAGCTGTCGCCCTTTTGTGGTTTCCACGCTCGAATGTTTCTTACTTGATATAACAAGGTGTCTTCCGGCAATCCCTCTAGCAAGGCGATAAACTCGTACCAATGCAAGCGCCCGTATTCGTTAAATAGGTTTATTCCGTATGTTTGACGAAACGCGCTATATATAAGGCTTGCGTCTTGAATAAAATCTATTGTCCGTTCGTGTTCCTCTACAATCTTTTTCATAGGGTTACCGAGTAAGTCGTATTCTTGCTCGCTGTCGTCTTCCGGTGTGATTACGTTGTATAACACGTACTCTAGTACCTCGGCCCTTAAATCTTCCTCACAATCAATATTTAACGCTCGTAACATTAACCCTATCTTGTCGTCGATTAGTAAGCCGTCGTCTAGTTGTATATCTTGCATATCTAACACGCGGTCAAAAGCTAAATTAATAGGGTATGTCTTACCCTTGAAAGTAAACTCATTAATGAGGCGTTCGTTTATCTTCATACGCCCGCCTCTCTTATTTCTCGGCTAGTTTCTTTCTGTATTCGTCCGCTTTTGTTTTGCTTAGTTCTTCATTTTCTTTTTTAATCTGTTCTAACTTAACCTCGATATACGCTTGAACCTCGAACCATGCGTTAAATAACGCTTGAACGTCCGGAAAATCTTTGTAAAGAGTATCAAAAGTACCCTCTCCGAAAGTTAAATCGTAGTTAAGTTTGCACGTTTCTTTTGAAAGCTCTAATGCGCCGTCGAAATTGTCCACGTTTACCTTGTCGCCGTTTAAAATAGCCTTATCGACGATTTCTTTTTGAATTTCTTGTAAACGTTCGTTAACACGCTGTTCGATTTCCGTATATTCTTTTACTTTTTCAACGCTTAGGTCGTACCAAAATTCGTGCCCGCCGATAATTACTGGAAAGCCCGAGCGTTTAATTTGAATATCTACCATGTTTTACCCTCTTTCTGTTTTTAGTCATAAAAAAAGAGGGGCTATAAAGCCCCTCATGCGATTAGCCCTTAACGTGAGGTGTTTCCTTAGCAATTTTGTTGAATGTAATTGTGCAACTAAATTCCTCGTCGTCCCCCGCGTCGCCTCCTCCGCTTTTAATGTCTGATAATGTCGCTACCTCGCAAACCTCAGTTTTTTCTACTGAGTCAACGATTTTGTGCCATACTTTACGATTGTCGCCCGTTTTACGTTTCTTAGACGCGATAAGGTTTTGTGCCTCGTCTTCATAGTCGCGAATTCCTTCCGCTTTCCATGATTCAGAAATACCGACTACTTTCTTTTCCTTTGTTCCGTCGCCGTCATAAAACGCTTTGTCGTCTGTTTCTTCGTCTGTATCGTCTGTAATTGTCGCGATATTCTTAGCTAGGCGCTTGAATTGTTCTTTAGCCGGTGCCTCTGTATGTTCTTTTGCCCAATCCGCGATATAGTGTTTACGTAACGCGTTTTTCATTGTTGCCATTTATTAAATTTCCCCCTTTGGTTTAATATTCACGCTTACTACAAACGTGAACCTAAAATAAATGTTATTGTCGTTTGTAACGTCCATAAGGTATGGATCGCTACTAACTTTGATTTTTTTAAACTTAAAGGAACCGTCCGCGCTCTCTAGCGTTTCGAGTTCCTCTAAACCTTTACTAATCTTGTTAAGGGCGTCTAGTCCCTTGTTTCTGTCGTTTAAACTTACTTTTACTTGTAATTCGTAGTTGAGTTCTTTATCCTTTGCCCCGTCCATGTATTCAACGACGGTACGGCCTCCCGCGATTGTGTAAATCGAAATGGAATTACCTTTGTCGTTAAATTCATTAAATAACGGAACTCCGGTGTTTAAACTCTCGATATAGTCGCCTAGTCTTTCTTGTAAGTCCATACTATAACCCGATACCTTTCTTTAATACTCGTAACCAACTGTCCATATTTACAGCCTTAGCCCTATTGTCCCAACGTGCCCCGGTGCCCGGTGTTGTAAAGTTTACGTTTTCCTCGTAGAAACGACGGCGTGCGTAAGGTGTATTCCAACTTAGCACGTTACCGTTTACGTGTCCCGTACCTCTTAACGTCCCTTTCCGGAACGGTACAAAGGGCGTCATATCCATAAGCATTTGTCCCGCTATTATTCTGTTAGCGTTCGTTAAATTAGCCTTAGACAATTTCTTGTCTATGCTCTTTGTGTTAACTGTTACGTCAAGCCTCATTGATTAACTCAACCTCATAAGAGAAAAGGTTATTAGCGAACGGCTCGTAATTATCAAGTATTTTGTATATTCTGTATGTTTTTCCGTTGTAAATAACCTTTGATTTCTCTTTTAGTGCTGTAAACGGCTTGGTAAGCCCGTTAACCATGAATAGAACGGCGCTTATATTCTCGCTTTCTGTACTCGCTGTTTGCGTGTATGTACGCGTCATATCAACGCGACAAGCACTAATACTTACGCCGTCTTTGTAACTTGCTGTATGGTTTCTGTTTTGTCCGGTATATTCTTGGTATTCGACCGTATGAATTAAAGTAGGCTCAATTTGTCGTTTTAGTCTATTAACGTTATTCATTAATCTACACCACGCCATAGACGCCCCGTAGCGCTTAGATTATCCATAAAGCCTAAACACGCGACCGGTCGAGTGTTTCCACTATTACCCGAACCGCCATACCTTGAAGAGTTGCTAATAGTCATTCTCCCGATAGTTAGCGTTTGCGGTGTGTCGTTGATTTCCTCTAATGTGTACGTGTTAGTGCTATGGAAATATCTTACTTGCTCACGGATAGCGTCCTTTATGCACTCTTTAATAAATTTGTTTTCGTTATTAAAGTCATTGTAAAAGTAAAAACGACGTGTATAAATGTTAACTAGCTTTTCCGCCTCGGCTACTAGTTTCGCGATAATCTCGAATGTAACGGGCATTTCTGTTGCTAGTTCTTGCATTTCTTCATGCGTTAAATATTTCAAAAGCCTTTCGCCTCCTTTAACTAATAAAGGGGGCTACTCGTCCCCCTCTTTAACGTCTGCTGTTTCTTGCGGTTGTTCTTCTTCCGCTAGTTCTTCCGGTGTTTTAAACCCCGCGTTTCTCAACGCTTGGATAAATACCTCGTCGGTAACGTTATGTGTTACCCCGTCTTTGATTAATTCCACTTTATAGCCCCCTTAAATTAAGATTTTTTGTGAACGTAAATTCCTTTTTTCTTGTTGTTAAGTACGAACGCGTCATAGCGTAAACGTCCCTCAACTAGGAAACCGCTAATTCCCGGTGCGTCTTCGTGGATCTTGTAAGTTTCTAATTTAACCGGCGCTGTTGTATTAACCGCGTGAGTGATAAAGAACTCAACGTTTTCCGGCATTTCAGACTTAGCAACCGGAATTACTGCAAGGCCGTCAATAGCCCCTACTTGTCCCGTAAATAACACTTGTTGTCCTAAATCTGACGCTTTAATAAAGCTTTCATCTTGTTTAATTGCTTTATAAAACGCGTTTGAAACGTATAACACACGGCCCACGCGTGGTGCTTTCGCGTCGTTTAATGCTAATTGTCCGTCTAATACTGACTCATAAGCGTTTGTTTTTGTAATTGCTTTTGTAACAACGTTGCCAGCGTCCGCGCCTGCCACGATTTTACCAAACACATATTTGTCTACTTCCGGAATAACACGTTCGCTAATTTGACGTGCTAGGGCTTTCCCTACTTCCATTTGTCCTACTGTATCGTCGATAGACTTACGATCAATAACGAATGTAAATGAACGGTCTTGAGATAACGTCATTTCTTGTACTTCGTTTTCTAGGTCTTTAGGTGTTCCGTAACGTGATGTACCCGTTAAAGAGTAGTCGCCCATTTCAACTGTATTCACGCTATATACTTTAACTGTTGAAACTCCCACAAAATCATAATCTTTGTTTACCGCTGGTGCTGAAAGCGCCTCGGCTGAAAAACGTTCGTCCACTTTAGGAGCGAATTTATCTGCATAATTAATTGCCATATTTATATATCCTCTTTTCTTTTTTTAGATTGTTTATACATTGTCAAAGCCGTTAAATAAGGCTTGGTCTAGTTCCGATAACTTAGGCTCGTTGTTAGGATTACCGCCAGCAAAACGAGGCGCGTTCGATTGTTCCGGCTCGCTAGCGTTGAATAAATAACCGTCGCTCTCTTTTAGCGCGTCTAACTGTTCCGTTAACCCCTCAAACTCTCCTTTGTCATTGGCCTTGATACTGTCCATATTTAACAGCGCCTTAACCGCTTTTAAGTTGCGAACATTAGCACTTGTTAACCCTAGGTCGATATAGTTATTAAGTTTGTCGGCTTGTCGTTGGTTGTTTAGGTCTTCAATCTGTCTTTCGTAGTCCGTTAACTTAGCTTTCATATCTTCCGCGCTTACGTTGTCTTTCTTTAATTGCTCGATTAACGTATTTGCGTTTCTTAGGTCTTCCTCGTACTGTTTGTTCTTTTCTTTTGCCTTGCTTAGTCGCGTTCCGGCGTTTTCTTCATTCGTGATATATAACTTTTGTTCCGTCATACCATTAATGATTTCTTCCGCTGTCGCCACGTCTAGGCCTTTCGACTGTAAATATTCTTTAAAGTCCATGTTTTATATCTCCTTTACGCTTTTATACGAGGTTGCCTCTCGTAAGTAGTTTTCGTTGGTGCTCTTTAACGTCTACCCCTCCCGAAAAGACGGTGTTTCTATGGTTTAATAGGTGCACGCTCTAGGCTGTAATCACGTTTCAAGTCATGCTCTTTCACGTAGTCCCTCATGCGTGCTTGTTGCTTACGTAACAACTTTGTATAATGCTCGACGCTATCGCTTTTAAGCGTCTTAGCTAGCTCTAATTTCCCTTTTGTTTTTCTAATTCGCCTTGCAAGCGTGTTCCGTTGTTGGTAGATAGCCTCGGTACGTTGCGCGTCTTCCGGCTCTATTTGCGGTTGGTTATTCTCGTTTATGTCCGGGTCGAATGGAAACCACTGATGACGGCAATTAATACCACGGTGCCCCGCTGGTGTTCCGTAGCCGTATTCGTAGGCGCTTGGATAACCGCTTGTATTCTCTCCGATTGGCCGAATATCAATTACTTTCCCTTGGCAATACGAACACGCCTCACGCGCTCTAATGTGTGAAGATACTAGAACGGTGTATAGTTCCTCTTTTTCCATTCGTGCGGTACGTACCTTGTTATATGTGTTTTGCATAGCGTTTCTTGCGACTGTTTCCGCGTAACGCTCTACATTCCACACACGCCCCGCCTTGTCGATAAACTCGGACGGTAGCCCTCGTTCGTATACGTCCATTACAGCCTTTTCTATTGCTTGCTCTAGTGTTACGTTTCCGTTTACTAGCTCTCGGCTAGTACGCTGTAATATATCGTCGTATGTCTTCCGGATAGCGTTATTAGCGATATTGTTATCTAGTAGAGTTTTCTGTACGTTTTCGTGAAAGTCTTTAAACGCTAACTCCTTTACGCTTTCAACACTCTTTAACGCTAGTTCGTAGTCGGGCGTACTAAAAAAGCGGGCGTTTTCGTTTTCCACGTCAACGCTCGCCTCGTTTATTTCTGTTTCTAGTTCTTTGTTAGCCTTGCTAACCTTCGGCGCTATCTCACGCCGTACACGATCCACAACGGAATACTTTTTTAACTCGACTTTAGCGCGCCACATTATTAAGTCTTCTTCCGGTATGTTTAACTCGTTCGCTAGTTCTTTTAATACAGCTAGAGTTATTTCGCTGTATCTGTTCGATATGTTACGTGTACGCTCGTTTAACTTATCAAGTATAGCCATTATTCAACCGCCCCGAACTCGTCCTCTAATGCTTGTTTTTCGCGAAATTCGACGCTTGTTTTATATTCTTCTTCATTGATACGGTTTAACCATTCGCCCGCTTGTTCGTCGGTTAGGTTAAATAGTCGTTTAATAGCGTCATGCTTACTAATAAACTTGTTTAACGACGCCTTACCTAAAAAGTCTAATTCCGCGTTCTTGTCGCTAAATACGCCGTCGTCAAAATCAACGCCTATTTGTTCGTAAGTAGGGATATTACCGGTATATAGCCCGCTTGCTTTCCCTAGCTCGAAAATAGAGATAATCAACTCTTTTAGAAACTCTTCAATTTCCGTAACGTGTGAGTTTCTAGTGCGGTAAGTGTCTGATTTCTCACTCACTACCTCGGTCGCTGTCTTCATGCTCTTACCGTCAAAGGTAAACGTGCCACTTGCTAGCCCCGTTTGCATTTCAAGCGTAGATAAGAACTTATTAATAGCCTCGATATATTGGCTCGTTCTTAGGTCACTTGTAATGTCTTTCTTGCTCATGTCGTCGATACCAGCCGGCAAACCAACGAATACGTCCGTTTCCTCGTCAAAGTAAGTACGAACGTTACCTAGTGAGTCTTGTTCACCTCGTAAGAAATGATCACTAACAATAAAACGACGTTTCCCTTGTTTAATCTCCCAACGGAACGCGTCGTATGTTTCATCAATCTGTTGTAACGTAGGTTTCGCGTTGTCGAAGACTGAAAGGCCCAACGGACTCCGAGGGTTTATATTGTTGAACCCGTAAGGCTTAACGTAAGCGAATAACGGACGGGTTAACCCTTTCAACGTGATAACCTCTTGTAAGTCCGCGCAAGGCTCATAGTCAGTTAGCGCAATTCGTTTACCGATTACGTCTTTATTGTCCGAGTAGTAAAGCTCATGCGTAACGGTGTAGTCGCCGTTCTTTTGCCACTCATGGAACTCTAGCAAGGTATAGTAAATAGTTTTCTTACCGCTAGCCTCGCTATATGTTGACGTGATAACACACTCGCTAATATTGTTAGTATTGGATTGTAACGGAATGAATGTGTCCGCTAAACACCAACTAAACTCAATTCTGTTACCGTCTACATACGGTTTAACCGCTAGGCCGCCCGTTGCGAACATAGCCTCTAAATACTTAGAAAAGTTCTTTTTAAACTTGTTATCGTTTAATACTCTTTGAATGAACTCGTTTGCTTTACTTTCTGTTTGTTCTTTCTTGTCGCCGTTTATATCGTCTACATAGATTGAACATTGTTCGTTGAATACCACGCCGGCAATATAGCCCGAAATTACTTTCGCCATGTTTAACGCCACGAATGGACGTTTAACACGCCGTCCGTTACTGTTTAGGTATTCAATAGGTTTATGCTTACCCGTATACACTCGGAAATTGTCATTGATACGGTCAATCTCTCGCGGGTCAATAGCGACGCGCGGGTGGTCGGTGATCTTATTAATGCTTTGTCCTAAAATAATGTCCCTCAACTGTCCGCCTCCTTTCTTGAATAGATAAATCAATCTGTTTAACCAATGCACTTGTACACCTCCTTTAATGCTCTAACCCTAGGTCGCGTAAGTTATCCATTACGAAATATTGGAACGCGTCGCAAGTATGGTCGTTTTCTTTGATAACTTGCGGGTCATCATTCATTAAACTTTTCTCGTCCCATGAATAGGTTTTATGTTCGTTGATAAAATACTCTAGGTTGTTAGGTGTTTTGAGATAATAAAAACGCCCCTCCGCTAATAGCGATTGGACGTATTCAGTCATTACAACTTTTTTCTTTTTGTTTACCGCGTGCCAGCGTATTCCGTAGTCTTCAAAGTACTGATTACGAATAGCCCCCTCGGCGCTATCCATTGTTCTATTACGGATTGTTAACCGCTTGTATTGCTTGCTCATTTGTAACTCGAACTCTCGCAAGTCTTTTGAAAGTTGACTAGGCGCCTTTTTATGTACTCTACCTTGCGGGCTGTAATAGTACGTGTCTAGTAGATACACCCGCGGTCGCTGTTCGCCTTGTTTGTGTGTGAGTAGTAAACATAATGAGGTGGTCGCGCTTTGTTGGTGCCCGGTATCACTTGCGAAATATAAATAAATAGGTCGCTCGTCTTTCGGTACAGCGTCTACACCTTGCATTAAATCAATGTTATAAACGTTATTGCCTAACCCGACGGCTTGGCCTAAATACAAGTATCTGTAATAGTCGTAGTCGTTCCGTTTAATACGCTCTATCTCGTCTAACATTTGTTCCGTTACGAAACCGAGTGTGTCGTCTAAATAACTAGACTCATGAATTAAATATTGCTCGCTATCTCTTAGGCTTTCCGTCCACTCGTTTATCCAACTGTAAGGGTTGCGGGGCGGATTATACGACCAAAAGAATTGTACTCGGTCGTAGTCCGGGTGTTTCTGTCGCATAAAGGTTACGTTTGATTGGTCGAACTCCTCCGAGCTTTTGAACTCGCTAGCCTCCTCATACCAAACGGCAATTATTCCGCCTACCTTGTTAGATTTTAGTTTTTCGTAGTCGTCTTGACCGTAAAAGTGGAACGTGCTGTTAGTTCCTTTGTGTATGATCTTATATGGACTTTTACGAGGCTCGAACTTGTCAGACAGTCTGAACTTATCTAAAGCCCATTTAATTTGTTGATAGACGCTATCGTATAATGTATTCGCTACTTTTCGGATAATAACTATCTCTACTTTTTGCCCTTTTTGTATTGCTTGCGCCATTTTAAACACTAACAACAATGCAATCACGGAAGACTTAAAAGAGTTCCGCCCGCCTTTCAAAATTATGTACGGCTTTTGTGTGTGCCATACCTTGTAATACGTCGGGTTTATATTCTTACTCGCTCGGAATGTCGTTGATAATGGTAATGTCGCCATTTTCTAAACCTCCCGCCTCTAGGTCGCGTTTGTTCTTCATCTTCATAGCTTTTATTCTTTCTTTCTGTTCCGCTATGTCGTGCTTGTCTTTTTCCGTAGTCGCTAACTTGATTACGTTCTCGGTTGCTCGCTGGTTTCCTTTTACTGCTTGTTGAAATGTCGTTAAAGCTAACAAGGCCTCGTTTGTTGTTTCGAGTCCTAAATCTTCTAGTTGCTTACGCTGTTTCTTGTCCGTAACGTCTAGGCTTAGTAGTACTTGCATTGTCTTTTTTAAGTCCGCTTTTTTCCGTCTAGCTATTACGGACGCTTTCCCGCCTTTACGGGCTAGTTCTTTCCGTTCTTCCATGGTTAGCGTATTCGTCGGTTTTAGGTTTTTTGTTCCGTCCCTACCGTCTTTTTTCTTCAAGTCTTCACGCCCTTTTTACCCCTCTCTAGGTTGTTTCGTTCTTGTATTCTAATTCATATAGTTTCGCTGTTTCTCTAGCCGTAGCCCTTGCAAAACACTCTAATAATAACGTCGCTTTCCATGGTGGTAGCCCTACACGGCTACACGCGAACCCTCTTAACAATTCGTCTTTGTCGTTTAATGTCATTACTCCGGTGTCTTTACCAACCATTTCTAAAAAATCTCTTTTACTATTTACCTCGTTAAATAATTCTTCCGGCATTACGAAAAAATTTCTATGTCCGTGTAACGGGTAGTGTTTGTTGTAAAATAGTTCTTCTTTGTCCGTTATGATCACGTAACAACTTATTTCGCCGTGTCTATCGAACGTCATATAGTCCACTCTTTCCCCGACCGGTACCATATAGCGTCTTTCGTGTAAGCTGTCTATTTTATCTATCTCGACGTTTTTACACCCTTTAACACCTAGTCGCTTGATTAACGCGTACTCGATACGTTTTCTAATATCTGTTTCCATTTCCTTTTACCTCTTTTCTTTTTCTCTTTTTCTAAACAATAAAAAAGACGCCTTATTAGACGTCTTAGTATGAGCGCTAGGCTCTTAGTGTGTATCAATAGGCTAGTAGTAGTAAGCCTTAAATTGTATTTTATGGTTTCTCCTTTACGGATATTACTACATGAGGAATTGAACCTCACTAAAGGGAATAGAATTATTTAATTAAGTTTTTCAAGTTCGCTAGCTAGGCGCCTTTAATCAACCCTATTAAATAACCCCTCGTTATAACTTTAGCCGTCCCGTCGGTGTAGTACGTTGTATATACAATGTGTGTCATAGGCTAGTAGTAGGCTTGAATGGTATTTACGGCGCCCCGCCTATCACTAGCATATTACACTCTCGCCTCTAACCCGTAAAACTGGCGGTAGTTAACTTGAACGCGTTAACTTTTGCTTTTTGTGTTCCGTGTGCCCTTTCCGGATAGGGAACCCACGACCGGGAAATATGTATTAAATTTAATTAAACCCTCCCGCGATAGGCGACGAGAGGGAAAATATTCGGAGTACCAACCATGAATAACAGTTCGTTGGAATTTCGCCACTTAATTGGCAATCACTCGTGCCGGGCTTGAACCGGCGTTACGCGCTGAAATACATAACAGTAGAAAATACAAACTTTTAAAGGAAATGTCATTATGATACAGGCTTTATAAATAAGCGCGCGTGTTACGTTACACTACCGAGCGTTTAACGGGGTGTCAGGTTTCCCCGTCTTAGAAAAAGAGTGTAAAAAGAAATAGCTTTCCGCTAAACTTTCACAATACCAAT
>ERZ772908.292-NODE-292-length-12585-cov-8.04565_pt1 | contig 12585 bp, 9 predicted proteins | sample MGYA00512121_ERZ772908 | MGnify/ENA primary metagenome ERZ772908 (study PRJEB29015, sample SAMEA2738084) | human oral metagenome | biome: human oral; feature: human-associated habitat; material: saliva | place: China | collected 2264 ... | reverse complement strand
GGGCAGGGCAGTTTTCCCCGCGTGAGCGGGGATGAGCCGATGTTGTGGATGGAGTGCCTGTCAACACGATCGTTTTCCCCGCGTGAGCGGGGATGAGCCCTCACACGCTCCCTCAAGCCAGGCGGCCAGGGCGTTTTCCCCGCGTGAGCGGGGATGAGCCGTTAGTGTGGAAATCGGCGGCGGAAGCGCGCCCGTTTTCCCCGCGTGAGCGGGGATGAGCCGCCATCGCCCGTGCTGTCAAGCGTGATGCGAAGGTTTTCCCCGCCCGATGCGTTTTTGGCGGATGCCATGTTTTCCCCGCGTGAGCGGGGATGAGCCGGGAGTGAGCGTGCCGATGAGGGCGGCGGTTGTGTTTTCCCCGCGTGAGCGGGGATGAGCCGTAGTCGGCGGGCATTTCCCGCATGATATCGCGGTTTTCCCCGCGTGAGCGGGGATGAGCCCCACGCGACAGCCTCGCCCCACCGCGTGGGCACGTTTTCCCCGCGTGAGCGGGGATGAGCCGGACCGAACAATGAACCCGCTCATCACCTCCGCGTTTTCCCCGCGTGAGCGGGGATGAGCCGAAGTGAGGCCGACAAGCTCGAACGCGCCACCCGTTTTCCCCGCGTGAGCGGGGATGAGCCGTTCATGAAGATCACTACTGACCAGCTGGTAGCGTTTTCCCCGCGTGAGCGGGGATGAGCCGAATGTGGCCGCGATTACCGAGCCGCGCGAGGGGTTTTCCCCGCGTGAGCGGGGATGAGCCCGCCCTCGCCCCCCTGATCCCCGTGATCATCTCGTTTTCCCCGCGTGAGCGGGGATGAGCCCGCCCTCGCCCCCCTGATCCCCGTGATCATCTCGTTTTCCCCGCGTGAGCGGGGATGAGCCCGAAAGGTCTGATACCGTTTTTGGTATCAATGGGTTTTCCCCGCGTGAGCGGGGATGAGCCGGTCTCCAACGGCTGATGGGCGAGATCGTCGGGGTTTTCCCCGCGTGAGCGGGGATGAGCCCGCTCTCGCGCCTCGCGAGACGGGCATGCGTCAGTTTTCCCCGCGTGAGCGGGGATGAGCCGACCTGCTCAGGGCGGCGGCCGCCCTGCGCGGCGTTTTCCCCGCGTGAGCGGGGATGAGCCGTACCTCAGTGAGTCCATGGGTGTAAGCAACGAGTTTTCCCCGCGTGAGCGGGGATGAGCCACGTTCGCGACTGTGCTTGACAGCCAGCTCTGGAGTTTTCCCCGCGTGAGCGGGGATGAGCCCGGGTTCGTGGTGATGCGTGAGGATCACACCATGTTTTCCCCGCGTGAGCGGGGATGAGCCGCCCGCTGACCTCCAGTGGCTTGACTCACAGAAGTTTTCCCCGCGTGAGCGGGGATGAGCCCGGACGCGTAGTGCGTGAACTCTGTCAAGCGGAGTTTTCCCCGCGTGAGCGGGGATGAGCCGCCCCGCCCCCACCTGCCTTCTCCCCCCGGGATGTTTTCCCCGCGTGAGCGGGGATGAGCCTCAGTTTCTACAAGCTAAAGTGAGGAAGGGGGGGGTTTTCCCCGCGTGAGCGGGGATGAGCCGCAGCCAGCTGATCACGCTCCATCCTCTCAGTGGTTTTCCCCGCGTGAGCGGGGATGAGCCGCGTGATCGGCGGTGCTTTCGAGAGTGCCAAGCGTTTTCCCCGCGTGAGCGGGGATGAGCCTGCGCGCGGTGACAAGATCGTGGGCGCATTCTTGTTTTCCCCGCGTGAGCGGGGATGAGCCTTCGCGATTTTTTATCACGGTTCGTTCCTTTTCGTTTTCCCCGCGTGAGCGGGGATGAGCCTCCCGACGCCGGGACGGACACGTACGCCTCGGTGTTTTCCCCGCGTGAGCGGGGATGAGCCGCGCGCGTGTTGGCCGCGCGGCAGCAGCCACGTGTTTTCCCCGCGTGAGCGGGGATGAGCCCGTCTGTCCCGCCTCATGCAGGGGCGCCCCTACGTTTTCCCCGCGTGAGCGGGGATGAGCCTGTCGCGGGTGAGGCCGGCGAGGGAGGCCCGGAGTTTTCCCCGCGTGAGCGGGGATGAGCCCCTTGTCGCTTTTGCGCTTGTGTGAGAGGATTTGTTTTCCCCGCGTGAGCGGGGATGAGCCGGACACTCATGACCGAACGTAGCGTCAAGGTCGGTTTTCCCCGCGTGAGCGGGGATGAGCCCGACTGCCCAACGCCAGGCGTGAACACCACGTAGTTTTCCCCGCGTGAGCGGGGATGAGCCGTATCTCGCGACGTTTTCGGCGGTTTGAGGCCCGTTTTCCCCGCGTGAGCGGGGATGAGCCGGATCTGACTGAGATCATTGAAAAGGCTGATCCGTTTTCCCCGCGTGAGCGGGGATGAGCCCATTAAGCGCGCCATGCAGCAGGACCTCCAGCAGTTTTCCCCGCGTGAGCGGGGATGAGCCAGTCAGCGTGGCCACGACAACGATCATGAAAACGGTTTTCCCCGCGTGAGCGGGGATGAGCCGCGGTGGGTAGCGATCGCCATTTCAGCGACGCTGTTTTCCCCGCGTGAGCGGGGATGAGCCCCGCGCGACCATCAACGGCCAGACCCTCGAAGCGTTTTCCCCGCGTGAGCGGGGATGAGCCGGCGCTGTTCGGCAACTGAACCACTACTGAAAGGTTTTCCCCGCGTGAGCGGGGATGAGCCGCCGGCGTCCTCGATGCCGGCGGTGAGGCGGTGGTTTTCCCCGCGTGAGCGGGGATGAGCCGGGACTCTTCGAACCAGGCCTGCAGCTCCTCAGGTTTTCCCCGCGTGAGCGGGGATGAGCCGTCAACGCTAAACTTCGCGGGCCTCGACTCATCGTTTTCCCCGCGTGAGCGGGGATGAGCCCCTGGCGGCCACTTTTTTGGCGTTCTGGAAGGCGTTTTCCCCGCGTGAGCGGGGATGAGCCCGACGCCCGATACACCTGCGTCAACGCTGACTAGTTTTCCCCGCGTGAGCGGGGATGAGCCCGCTCGGGCGGCCTGGATGTGACGGGCATGGACGTTTTCCCCGCGTGAGCGGGGATGAGCCCGGCGTCGGTGGCATCCACGCTACCCGGCTCAAGTTTTCCCCGCGTGAGCGGGGATGAGCCGGAAGACCGAAATGACCACCCAGACCGCTGACAGTTTTCCCCGCGTGAGCGGGGATGAGCCGCAAGCGCCCTGCGATGTAGTTCGGCCCATCCTGTTTTCCCCGCGTGAGCGGGGATGAGCCCTCAAGTCGCTGATTGACAAGTGCCTTAACGGCGTTTTCCCCGCGTGAGCGGGGATGAGCCCGTACGCGCCTATGGGACCGGGGCAATGAACATGTTTTCCCCGCGTGAGCGGGGATGAGCCTCACGTGCATCGATGCTGACAAGAGCCAGATCGGTTTTCCCCGCGTGAGCGGGGATGAGCCGGGGGTGAGAACTGCGAGAACTGAGCAATTTTCGTTTTCCCCGCGTGAGCGGGGATGAGCCGCTGTCCTCATGGCTTGAGGGGGCGTGCGAGTCGTTTTCCCCGCGTGAGCGGGGATGAGCCTGGAAGTTGACGACCATCTGCTGCGCAGCTTTCGTTTTCCCCGCGTGAGCGGGGATGAGCCCACGATCCTGCGCAACGCCAGGCGCGACCCGTCGTTTTCCCCGCGTGAGCGGGGATGAGCCGAGCAGCTGTGCTTGTACGCTGACTGGATAGCCGTTTTCCCCGCGTGAGCGGGGATGAGCCGACAAGAAAAATGACCGAAAACACAAAGATTCCGTTTTCCCCGCGTGAGCGGGGATGAGCCGTCGGAGGATGCCTGCGGTGACACGTAGCGTGCGTTTTCCCCGCGTGAGCGGGGATGAGCCGAGGGGGGCGTTGATACGTGGGGCTGGTACCCGGTTTTCCCCGCGTGAGCGGGGATGAGCCTCTTGTCAAGGTCCTCGGGGCCCTTCCACGAGGGTTTTCCCCGCGTGAGCGGGGATGAGCCTGCTGACCAACATCTCCGACGTTTACAACGAGAGTTTTCCCCGCGTGAGCGGGGATGAGCCGTACCCGCGCGCGCCGTCGACCGCCCACACGAGGTTTTCCCCGCGTGAGCGGGGATGAGCCTGATGTGCATTTCAGCGTTCCTTTCGTGTGGCCGTTTTCCCCGCGTGAGCGGGGATGAGCCTTCTCCGTGGTCAGTTTTCCGGCACCCGCTGTCGTTTTCCCCGCGTGAGCGGGGATGAGCCCGGCGTCGAAGGATACGCGCAGCTCGCAGAAGCGTTTTCCCCGCGTGAGCGGGGATGAGCCCGACCCGGCAGATACGCCGCCCTCGCAGGCGGCGTTTTCCCCGCGTGAGCGGGGATGAGCCCGCCTCCAACGGCGGCGACCTCTACCCCGAAGCGTTTTCCCCGCGTGAGCGGGGATGAGCCGTCGCAACGGTGCTCACAGTGGCCCGGCCTGTAGTTTTCCCCGCGTGAGCGGGGATGAGCCCGCGCCGCTTGTCGTATCCGCCATGATGCGACCGTTTTCCCCGCGTGAGCGGGGATGAGCCCTGTGTTGAGAGTTGGGGTTTTCCGCCTGGACGGTTTTCCCCGCGTGAGCGGGGATGAGCCGACGTGTCGCTCGGGCAGCTGCCAGGCGTCAATGTTTTCCTCGCGTGAGCGGGGATGAGCCGTTACGTGGCAGGACCTGTCGGATAACCTTGGGGTTTTCCCCGTGTGAGCAGAGATGAGCCGAAGTGCCCGCCGTCTCGTCGATGAAGGCCGAGGTTTTCCTCGCGTGAGCGGGGATAAGTCTGATCGATCCAACTTGGTCGCGGTGTACCATACGTTTTCCTCGTCAGGTGGGGTTTGTTTAGATGCCCGCGCAGCCATGTGGAGCAATTACTGTAGGGGAGGCGGGTTCGGGAGGTGTGTGTCTACTCGCAGGCGATGCCGTCCCTGTCTCTGTCCAGACCTGGACGATAGCCGGGATCACCCACGTAGAGTGGTGCGGCTCCGGCTGCGCGCGCCTCTCGACAATTTGCGTAGTATGCGTGCTCTTCCTCGTCGTCCTCGTTGTGCGCGGGAGCAACGGGGGCTGGTGCAACGACGGGCGCTGGCGCAGGCTGCTCTTTTGTTCGGACGGCCGTGGGCGTTGGTGAGGGAGTGTAGGAAGGGCTATGGGTGGGAAGGGGACTGCTGCTCGGTGTTGTGCTAGGAGTCGACATAAGCGATGTAATGTGACTCTCGGTAACAGTTAGCGTGATCGTGGTCGTCGTCGGTATGTCTGACCCGGACTTGTCTTGCGTGGTTACCTTGTAGCCGTCCTCATAGTGTGTCCGGGTGATCGTCGCTCCGCTGTCGTCGATGACCCTGAGTTGGCTGTATCCGGAGTTCTCAAGCCTCTGGATTGCGTCCGGCAGAGCCTGGCCGACGACGTCTGGCACGATGGGATCGCACGCGCTGAGTCCTCCAGCCACGACGAGTGTGCCCAGTATCGCAAAAATGATGTGCTTCCACATTGCCCAGCGTGTCCAAGACAGCATGGTTCCCTCCTTTAGAAATAAACAAGTATGTCGGACGGCATATATACTTGTTCGGTATTCTAAAGGTGAAAATGGCTATCTAGTAACCATGACTCGCGTGTTGGTGAAGTTGGCAATAAAATAATGGATGAGATACGTATCTCAGGCATCGCTCCGCGCCGTAAAACCAAAAATCCCCGAAGCTAATGCTTCGGGGCTTGCTGGTGGCTCCGACCGGCGTCGATCCGGTGACCTTTCGATTTTCAGTCGAACGCTCTACCAACTGAGCTACAGAGCCAAGACCTGAACCAAAAGGTCTGGTCGGCGACCCCGACGGGACTTGAACCCGCGACCTCCGCCGTGACAGGGCGGCGCGCTAACCAACTGCGCTACGGGGCCTTACAATAGGTAAGACCTATTGAATTATTCCAATCACAATTGCGACCGGTGGTACCCCCAACGGGATTCGAACCCGTGTCGCCGCCGTGAAAGGGCGGTGTCCTAGGCCGCTAGACGATGGGGGCCTTTTGGCCGTCGAACTGGCGTCCGAAGACGAGATATATCTTAGGCAGACGTCCGTCAATACGTCAAAACGAAAAAGCATGACGTACAACACGTTACTAAAAAACATTGTAATTGTGCAGAATTCACAGGAATTCATCAGCTACCCGGCCTACCCTTAATGCATGACTCTGACACCAGCACTCGGTGCCCTCACTCAAATCTCAACTCAAACCTCAGGCGCGCTCGCGCGCGCCGCCGCTGACTCGCAATCTGGCGCGGAGGCAGCCGTGGATACCACCATCGACCTAACCCTCCTGTTCCTCGGCCCCATCATTGGTGCCGTCCTGGGCCTGGTCGCCTCGATCATTGTGTCCGTCCTGGCGCGTAAGGCGTGTGCGAAATCTGCCATGGCCTCGTCGGTCCTGGGTCGCGTGCGCGGCCCCGCTCACTTCGCGCTCGCCACGTGGGGCGCGTGGGTCGGACTCGGGATCGCGCTCGTGGACCCCCGCCTCACTGACTGGGGTGGCTCATCGGTCACGACGTTCCTCATGCACCTGCTCCTCATCGCGGGCTTGGCCTGCATGACGTGGATGGGCTACGCCGCCGCGTGGGTCTTCGAAGACGCCGCGAAGGCCCGACAGGCCGCCGACCGAGGCCGTTCGCGCCGCTTCGAGACCCGCGCCCAGGTTCTGCGCCGTTTGGTTCAGGTGATCATCCTCCTTGTTGGCACGGTTGCTATGATCGGAACCTTCGACGCCGCCCGCCAAGTCATGACAACTGTCCTGGCCTCCGCGGGTGTTATTTCCGTGATCTTCGGTCTCGCTGCCCAGCAGACCCTCGGCAACGTTTTCGCCGGACTGCAGTTGGCCTTCACCGACGCGATCCGCATGGGCGACGTCGTTATCGCCAGCGACAAGCAGGAGACTGGTTCTGTCGAGGAGATCACGCTCTCCTATGTGGTCGTGCGCATCTGGGATGAGCGCCGTCTCATCATCCCCTGCCGCTACTTCACGCAGACTCCCTTCGAGAACTGGACGCGCCGCGCTGCCGCCCAGCTGGGCACGGTCGAGCTTAAGCTCGATTGGTCCGCCCCCATGACCCTGATCCGCGCGAAGGTCGAGAAGCTCCTGGCTGCCACCGACCTGTGGGACGGCCGCACGTGGGCCGTGCAGATCACCGACTCCGACGCGCAGACCATCACCGTGCGCGTTCTCGTGTCCGCGACGAACTCCGGAAACCTCAATGACCTGCGCGCTTACCTGCGCGAGCACCTCATCGCGTGGATCGTCGCCGAAGAGCCGTGGGCTCGCCCCGTCCAGCACATCGAGCCTCGCGCGACCGTGACCGTCGAAAAAGACATGAGTCGTGAACGCATCGCGCGCTTGGCTGCCGAGCTTGCTGGGATCTCCGGCACGAACGAGGCCGTGGCCGCGACGGGCGCGTCGTCCTCCCACACGGGTGGGGCAGGGTACTCGTCTCAGGATTCCGCCCTGGGTGGTGCGGCCTCGTCGGTCCGCCCTGAGGGGGCCGTTCGCGAGCAGCCCAAGGACGCGGCGCACGCCGCACGCATGGTTGCCGCACGCCGCAAGGCAAAGCGGATTCGACGTCGTGCGATGGCTGATCGTCAGCGAGAAATGGCCGAGGGACAGGGACCCGCTCCCGACGAGACTCAGGTGATCTCCAAGTCCGCGCTGCGCAAGATCATCGAGGCCGCAAGTAACAGGAACCCGCAGGTCACCGAGAGCCTGACGAACACATCTGTCGGTCGTGGGGAGCGTCTCTTCTCCGGTTCGGCTGATGCCGACGAGCGCGCCGCAGCCCTGTCCGGCCCTGGCGAGGAGGTTTTCGCTGAGCGCGAGGCCAACTCCCGCCGCGTTCAGGATCGCCGCGAGGCCCGTGAGCGCCGCCATGCAGCCGAGGCCGAGGCTAAGGATGCTGAGGCGACCACCGCGCTGGCTGCCGTCGGGGTCGAATCTGTCGAGGCTCATGAGGCGTCCATGCCTCCGGCCCCCGAGGCCCCCGTCGCTGCGTCTCCCGCTTCCGAAGCCGAGGTGCCTGCGGCTGCCACTAAAGCAGGGTCCGTTTCCGACACGTCGGCTTTTACCTCCGATGAGGCGACCAAGAAAGCGCAGAACCAGTCCTCATCGGCTGACTCTGCCGCTAAGCTGACCGAAGCCGCTGGTGAGGAATCTCAGTCTGCCGAAACGGTCGATCCTGCCGAGGCTGCGGCTCCCGCCGAGGCTGCGGCTCCCGCCGAGGCTGCGGCTCCCGCCGAGGCTACGCAGGCTGCTCCCGAGGCATCCGAACAGTCCGCTTCGGAGATTGCTGAAACCCCCGCTGACGCTGGTCAGGCTGAAGCAGATCAGGCCAAAGACGATCAGGAAAAGGAAGCTGAGGCTCAGTCCGAGGCCCCTGCCGCGACTGATGAGGCCGCAACCGTGGAGGCGGCGGTCGTCGAGACCGAGGAATCCGACGCTGCGCAGGGTGAAGCTCCCGCCGCGGCTGAACCTGCCGATAAGCAGGCCAAGTCCGCAGACGGGCAGGCCGAGTCCGCCGCAGCCGATTCCGACGAGGCGGCGACCGCCTCCGAGGAATCCATCAAGGACGAGAAGGACGAACCAGCTGAGGTCGAACCTGCCGATAAGCAGGCCAAGTCCGCCGCTGAAGCGTCCGGTGACACCGCGTCGACCGAGAATGACGCCGACGAGACCTCCGAGGCCGAGCAGGCTGCTCCTGCGCAGGAAGCGGAGAACGCGACGTCTGATGACACTCCGGTCGAGGGTCCCGCTTCCGAGGAACCTGAGACTGCCGACGACGCCGCAACGGAAACCGCTGCCGCGCCGGCCGACGGAGATGAACCCGAGGACGCCACGACCTCGTCCGATACGGACGATGACACCGACGCCGCGGCCCCTTCGAACGAGAAGGAACAGGCAACTGCTCCCGTCGAGGCTCGTGAAACGTCCGTGAAACAGGGCGACGAAGCATCGGTCGAGCGCGCCGAGAACCCCGTCACCACGAACATGGTGTACGCCGGCAGGCCTGCGCTTGTGCCGCCGCCCGCGCCGACCCCCGCTGAGATGGCGGCGTCGAAGGAGGAAACTTCCTCGGACAAGCCGGTCACGCCCGTGCAGGCTCCAGTTCCTGCTCAGCCTGCGCAGCCGACCACCCCGGCGACCCCGGCACAGCAGGAAGCGCTGGCACAGTCAGCCGCGGCCACGACCGCGGAGGAGCCGGAAGCGCCTGCGCAGCCGGAACAACCGGTGCAGCCGGAAGTGTCCGCGCAGGAACCCGACAAGCCCGCCGATGAGCCTGAGGAGGCCGCGGAGACGGAGGGACCCGACGAGCCGGCTATCCACCCCGGCTGGTACGCGGTCGCCGAGGAGATGCGCCTTGAGGATGAAATCCGCCCGACTCCGACGATGGTGCCGCCGCGCGTCTCGATCATGGATTTCTTCCCGGCGGTGGCCCCCACCGGCGCTGAAGCGGCCATGCTGCGCACGGTGACCGGTCAGGTTCCGGTCCTCGGCCTCGACAAGCACGGCGAGGACTCCGGCACCGACGAGGCCGTGGCACAGTCCGCGGCTCCCGCATCCTCAAGTGACGCTGAGAAGGCCGCGGGTGTGACGAAGGGTACGGCTGGCGCTGCCACGCAGGCGCAGCCCCTGGCCGAGCCGCCCGCGCCCACGGCCGCCGATGTGCGGGATGTCGAGGAGACCGCCGTCATGCCTCCCGTCAAGGTTGCGCCCACGCCGGATCAGGCGGACACGCAGGTCCTCCCGGCGATCAAGGCGGCACCCGCCGCCGACGACACGGTCGTGCTGGCGAGCGTCGAGCATCCTGCTGCGGAAGAACCCGTTGAAAATGCTGATTCCGCCAAGGGACAACCCGAGGAAAAGGAGGTCGATGAGGCCGCTTCCGCCGAGGCTGCGCCTGCTCCCGAGACACAGGGGGAGGCTGAGGAAAAGGTGGCCGATGAGGTCGCTTCCGCCGAGGCTGCGCCTGCTCCCGAGACGCAGGGGGAGGCTGAGGAAAAGGTGGCCGATGAGGTCGCTTCCGCCGAGGCTGCGCCTGCTCCCGAGACGCAGGGGGAGGCTGAGGAAAAGGTGGCCGATGAGGTCGCTTCCGCCGAAACGACGCCCGCGCCCGAGGCACAGGAAGAGTCGGCTGAGGGTGAGCCCACGCCCGAGGTGAAGGAGGAGGCTGAGGAAGAGGTGGCTGATGAGGCTGCTTCCGCCGAGGCTGAGTCCGCGCCCGAGACGCAGGAGGAGGCTGAGGAAAAGGTGGCCGATGAGGCTGCCTCCGCCGAAGCGACGCCCGCGTCCGAGACGCAGGGGGAGGCTGAGGAAAAGGTGGCCGATGAGGCCCCCTCCGCCGAAACGACGCCCGCGCCCGAGGCACAGGAGGAGTCGGCTGAGGCTGCTGACGCTTCTACTTCCGAGGAGAACAAGCCCGCCAAGTCGTCCTCGAAGAAGGGCAGCAAGAAGGGCAGCTCCAAGAAGGGAACCAACAAAGAGGCGAAGGAGGCCCCCGAGGTGAAGGGGGAGGCTGAGGAAAAGGCGGCCGATAAGGACGCCTCCGTCGAGGCTGCTGACGCTTCTACTTCCGAGGAGAACAAGCCCGCCAAGTCGTCCTCGAAGAAGGGCAGCAAGAAGAGCAGCTCCAAGAAGGGAACCACCAAAAAGGTCTCCGGCAAGAAGAACGCAGGCAAGAATAAGTAGCCTGACAAGCCGCCCATCGACAGGGGTGTGAACCCCGTGAGGCAACCACGGCCTCGTCGATGAGAGCGACGAACATCCCCGCGCCGCCCGCGGCCGCACCCGAAAGTGCGAGGCCGCGGGCGGCGCGCGACAATGGGCACATGAACGCTACCGATCCTGCTGCCCGCACCGACGCCGAGTGGAAGAAGCTCCTGAGTCCCATGCGCTACCACGTGCTGCGCGAGGCGGGCACGGAGCGCCCCTTCACCGGCGAACTCCTCAACGAGGACCGCGTCGGCACCTACTCGTGCGCGGCCTGCGGATCGAAACTCTTCGACTCCGACGCGAAGTTCGACTCCTCCTGCGGGTGGCCCTCCTTCTTCCAGGCGTACGACGGCGCAACCACCGAGAGCTTCGACACCAGCCATGGCATGATCCGCACCGAGGTGCGCTGCGCGACATGCGGCTCCCACCTCGGCCACATTTTCCCTGACGCTCCCGACCAGCCCACCGGCATGCGCTACTGCATGAACTCGGCGGCCCTGATCTTCGCGCCCGCCCAGTGAACGCACCCTCCCGGTGCCCTGACGGCGTCTCTGTGGTCGACCGCGTCCCACCACAGCTCTACATTGTCGGCTCGGGCCTCATCCAGTATGTGGGCGCGGCGCTCGCCGTCGTCGCCTTCGCGTCCGTTGAACCCGCGTCCGTCGCGTGGTGGCGCGTCCTGACGGGCGCGGTCGTTCTATTGGCCTGGAAGCGCCCCTGGCGCGGCGGCCTGACGGTATCGGACCTGGCGATTTCCGCGCTGTTCGGCGTCATCATCCTGACGATGAACTCCTCGTTCTATGAGTCAATCGCGCGCATTCCCCTGGGGACCGCCGTCTCACTCGAGTTCATCGGCCCGGTCGCGGTCGCTGTTCTCCGAGGCCGTGGCTGGCGGCCGCGTATCGCCGCCGTCCTCGCTTTCGCCGGGGTGGCGTGTATCGGCGGCCTCGCTCTCGACCTGAGCGTGCCGAGCGTGCGCGTCGGCGTCGCGTGGATCCTCCTCGCGGCCCTCGCCTGGTCGGCCTACATCGTCGTCGGGCAGCGTGCTTCGACCACGCGCGACGGGGTCACGAACCTGGCGCTCGGCTGCGCGTGGGGATCTCTCTTTTTCGCGCCCTTCCTCGGGCCGGGGGCAATGGCGGCCACTGCCTCGTGGGAGCTGATCGCGATTGTCGTTGGCGTTGGCCTGCTGTCCACCGCGATTCCCTACACGTTTGAGGCGCTCGCGATGCGCCGTTTTGCGGCACCCACGTTCGCGCTGTTTGCCGCGATCCTTCCCGCCACGTCCGCGCTGGTCGGAGCCGTCATGCTACGGCAGATCCCCGGCCTCTACGAGCTGATCGGTCTGGTCCTGGTGTCGATCGCGGTGTGGCTAGCCTCGCGCCAGTGATGGGGCACCCTGCGGCTCTCGACAGCTGATCCGACAGCGGCGATCCCGCCGCGCCCTCTCAGTCGAGGCTGAGGTGGCGTGGCGTGTGCTTGCCGCCGCGGGCGATCACCCAGAACGCGAACCACGCGCCGACCGAGCCGACCATCATGACGAGCACCATCGGCACGGCGCTGTTGCCGCCTGAGGTCGCCAGGGGAGCGGCGATGCCGTTCGCAATCGACTGGAGTACGCCCATGACGGACGAAGCCGTGCCCGCGTGCTCGCGCGCCTCGCTCATGGCCTGTGCACCGGAGTTGCCGAAGATAAACGCGTTCGCCGTCATGATGAGCGCGAAGCCCACGCACGTGAGGATCAGTGGCAGGTCGAGGAGGAACGTCGAGATCGTGAGCATGACCACGCCGGTCGCGGCGATCGTGAGGCCCGTGACGATGAGTGTGCGCGGGGTGAAGTGTGAGATCAAGCGCACGTTGACCAGCGCGAAGCCGGTCGACAGCAGCGCGTTGAACGCGAACACCCACGCGAA